>Ga0268280_1000223_pt1 | contig 53566 bp, 39 predicted proteins | sample saktaG_9_FD_190139 | JGI IMG/M metagenome (GOLD analysis project Ga0268280, IMG submission 190139) | Saline water microbial communities from Sakinaw Lake, British Columbia, Canada - sak_2011_5_24_40m | ecosystem: Environmental > Aquatic > Non-marine Saline and Alkaline > Saline ...
CGTACATCGTACATCGTACATCGTACATCGTACATCGTACATCGTACATCGTACATCGTACATCGTACATCGTACATCGTACATCGTACATCGTACATCGTACATCGTACATCGTACATCGTACATCGTACATTTCCTATCATTCTATCCCGCTTTTTACAATGACGGCATTCACCGGGCAGACCTGCCTGCAAATATCGCATTTTATGCATTTTTCCTGTTCAATATTGTGAACTTCGTAGGGTTTGAAGGCGATGGCATCCGACGGACAGCGTTGAGCGCATTTAGTGCAGCCTATACATTCCTCGTTAATCGTGTAGCTTATTATGGCAGCACATTTTCCTGCCGGGCATCGGCCGTTGATATGCGCTTCGTATTCATGACGGAAATACCTGAGCGTTGATAACACCGGGTTTGGCGCTGTCTTCCCCAGTCCACAGAGGCTGCCTGCCTGAGTACTTCTCGCCAGGTGTTCCAGTTTTTCAAGGTCCTCAGTAACACCTTCCCCGCTGCAGATCTTTTCAAGCAGTTCGAGCATCCTTCTGGTTCCGATACGACAGAAGGTACACTGTCCGCAGCTCTGGCTCTGAGTGAACGAAAGGAAATAATGCGCGATATCGACCATGCAGTCAGATTCGTCAAGGACAACAAGTCCGCCCGATCCCATCATTCCCCCGGCTTCCGACAGAGCTTCGAAATCTATCGGAAGATCGGCCAGAGCTGCCGGGATACAGCCTCCCGAAGGACCTCCGATCTGAACGGCTTTGAACTGTTTACCCCCGGCAATACCTCCGCCAATTTCTTCCACGATCTTACGAATTGTGATTCCCATGCGGACTTCAATCAGGCCACCCCGGTTTACTTTCCCGGCCAGGGCAAACACCTTGCTGCCCTTGCTGCCCTCAGACCCGATGGAGGCAAATGCGGATGATCCTTTGCGGATGATCCAGGAAACCATGGCAAATGTTTCGGTATTATTGATCAGGGTGGGTTTTCCATAGAGCCCGTGGATTGCGGGATAAGGAGGCCTCAGCCTGGGGATTCCCCTGTTGCCTTCAACTGAAGCGATTAGTGCTGTTTCCTCGCCGCACACAAAAGCCCCCGCTCCCTCGAAAATCCGGATGTCGAAGGAAAATCGGGCCATCTGCCATCCTGCATCCTGCATCCCGAGTATCCCTTCCTGCTGGCATACCTGGATCGCCTCGGTGATCCTTTGCACTGCAAGCGGGTATTCGGCCCGGATATAGAAGATCCCGTGACGGGCTCCGGTAGCATAAGCCGCGATGATCATGCCTTCGATGATACGATAGGGATAGGATTCGAGCAGCATACGGTCCATGAAAGCGCCGGGATCGCCTTCATCTCCGTTACAGATAATATATTTCTCGTCTGAAGACTGGTCGTGAACCAGCTGCCATTTGCGGCCCGTGGAAAATCCGGCGCCTCCCCGGCCTCTCAATCCGCTGGCTTTTATTTCATCGATGACCTCTTGCGGACTCATGGTTTCCAGGCAGGTTTTAAGGGCCTCGAACCCACCGGCATTCCTGTATTCGGAAATATCGCAGGGCCTTACGATCCCCCTGTTTTCTGTAGCGATATTGATCTGGGGGCCCAGGAAATGAGAGAGCGGGGTGTCCCTCTGTTCGAACATATACTTCTGCACCGATCGCGGCGCCTCATCCGCCATCAGATTCTCAAACAAATTCACCACCCCTGATTTGAACCTGCGGTAATTGCCTTCGGGTTTAAAATGGCTGAGTACCACCTGCTTCACTTCCTCAGGTTTTATATGTGCGTAAAAGGCGGTGTTTTCGCCGGGTTTGACGATCTCGAGAATAGGGACCTGGTTGCAGATGCCTACGCAGCCGACCTGTTTCACATCGACGAGCAAACCGGCTTCCGCGACTGTTTTTTCAAGTTCATTTTTTACTTCCTGGCTTCCGCTGGCGATGCAGCAGGAACCGAGGCCGATTCTTATTTCTCCTTTTACTGCGGATAAGGGAGAGGCAGTTGAACCGGAGGTGGTCTTTTGTTTGCCCCGTTTCAGAAAATCGCTTAAAATTTCGCCGGCGGTTTCGGGCATTACATGTCCGTATGTTACCGTATCAATCCTTACCACGGGAGCCAGGGTGCAGCAACCCAGGCAGGCAACCTTTTCAATGGTGAAGACTCCGCTCGCATCAGTGTCTTCGTCCCCGCTAAGCTTCATTTCCCTGCGGATGGCATCGTAAACCAGGCCCGAACCTTTTACATGGCAGGCAGTTCCGGTACAAACACTGATGATGTGCTCCCCTGTATGTTTACGGCGGAATTGCGAATAAAACGAAGCCACTCCTTCGATGCGGGCCTGGCTGATGTCTGTAACTTCACATGTATATCTTAAGGCCTCCTCAGGCAAATGGCTGAACGCCTGCTGAATATCCTGCAATATCGGAATCACCGCAGCTTCGGAGGTTCCCCTACGCGCAACGATCCGGTCGACGGTTTCGTGTATATTTTCCAGGTATTCTTTCAAATCAGGCAGATAAATGGTTCTAATAGTAACATAATAAGCTTACAATGCAATGTTAATAAGTTATGTTGATATCACATATTACTTTTATATATTTCTCGGGATTTTATTACTTTTGGAGCCGGAAATCTCTCTTTATTTCTTGTTTCACTCTCAAACTCTGATTTTCAGAGTCCTTGCAAGCTGTCGTCTCTCCGTGATTTCCTGTTTTTGTTTAATTCCTGGCATCTTCGTTAAGTGTTTTAACTTATTCATTGTTACAAAATTATACAATCTAGGATGAGAAAAATTTTATTTTTTACATTTCTCATGTTAAGCATGACATGCATTTTTGGACAAAGTACGGCAAATTATGCTTTCAGTACCATAACAACCGGTTCGCTGGAGGATATGAGCAGCGGAACTACCCTGCTCGTTGCCGGGAACAACGATGATTTATCTTCGGCAGTAACGAATATTGGATTCACCTTTTATTTCATGAGTGTTCCTTACACCCAGTTCAGTGTCAACTCCAATGGTGTCCTCAGGTTCGGAGGCACAGTCATTTCAAACACCCAGTTCACCGTAGCCACAGCTGGCCTTTCGCTTGTTGCTCCTTTTGGCCTGGACCAGTATATAGATCCCACTGGAAAAGTACACTGCAAGTTGCTGGGAACAGCTCCATCGCGGAGGTTGGTTGTTGAATGGCTGAACATGAACATAAATTTTAACAGCCTCACAGTTGATGGCATTTACCAGGCTGTGTTTTATGAAGCCAGCGGGCAGATCGATTTTATCTATGGAGGCATGGCTGTGGGCCCTTCCAGTACTACACCCACTGTATACGTAGGAATGTCCACCGGCAGCACCAACAATACTTATTCCACGGTTACTACATCAACCAATACGGCAAGTACCACCGGCGCTGCAGCATCGAATACTTATACCATAGGTGCAGTCATCCCCAACCTCAACTCTGCCGCCCAGGGAAGCCGAAGGGTGTATTCATTCACTCCGCCGCCGGCACCTTCAGCTCCGTCAGGATTGAATTTCACTTCGGTCACGGCAACTGGCATGACCCTGAACTGGACCGATAATGCATCGAATGAGACAGGCTACCAGATCTACCGTTCGACCGACAACATCACTTATACCCTGGTAACCACACTGGCTTCGGGGAGTATTTCTTACCCAGCTACCGGGCTCATTCCATCAACACTGTATTACTGGAATGTATATGCCATTAACGAGGGTGGAATCAGCGCCGCCCTGAACGGGAGTCAGGCTACAACCATCCCTCCTCCGCCCATTTACGGGGTGCGCAGCATTCCCGGCGTCAATTACCCCAGCATTGCCGTTGCGTTTGACTCTGTTGTGAACAAGGGGATAGGACCAGGCGGAATCATTTTCAACGTTGCAGCTGGTTATACAGAAACTACAACAGGCCTGCTCCTGACATCAAACCTCGTTTATCCATCCACAGCAGCCAATCCTGTCACATTCCAAAAAAGCGGGTCAGGTGCCGATCCCCTGATCTCCCGCACTGATGCGGGAAGCCTTGTGACTTCCACGCTGGGAGGTCAGGGCGATGCCGTTATTATTGTTCAGGGGGCGGATTACATTACGTTCGATGGCATTGATGTGGGTTCTTCGAACAGCGGAATCGAATACGGCTACTATCTGCGCAAGGCCAGCGGGACCGACGGATGTAAGAATGTCACGGTCAAAAACTGTGCAATTACTATGACCAAGGGTGCAAGTGCTTATGTTGTGGGGATTTATGCTTCAAATAATGATGCCACATCTCTTGTGTCTTCTTCAGCAGGCATCACTCTTACTTCAACCGCCGGGCGCCACGAAAACGTAACACTCACCGCCAATACCATCAGCAACGTCTTTTCGGGTGTTTTGCTCATTGGCTATTCAGGCGCCGCTTCCCCTTATGATTTTTATGACCAGAATTTTGTTGTGGGTGCAACCGGTGCCGGCAACACCATCCAGAATTTTGCAGGTAATACAGCCTCCATGGCATACGGTGTTTACATATCTTACAATACCAATCCGACAATAAGCTACAATACCATCAATAATGCCGGGGGGGGAGGTGCAAATGCTACCAGCGCTATCTACGGAATCTACATGGGCACTTCATCCTTGCCGGGAAATTTTATCGCCAACAACAACACGATTACTCTCGGACAAGGTTCAACTGCAGTATTAAGTTCAATTTATATCTCTCCGACTTGTGCAACAGTAACAGTCAATAACAATACTTTGAACTTTGGAACATTTGCTTCTACAACAACCTCATACTTGATTTATTGCAGTAACAGCACTCCGAATATTACCATCAATGGCAACCAAACCGGAACCTTCACGAAATCAGGCATTGGTATATTATACGGGTATTACAACAACGGATCACCTACCGGCGGCACTTTCACATTCAACGGGAATAATTTCTCGAACATAACACTGACGGGGGCTTCAGCTTTCTATGCTATCCAACAGACCACTTCGACCACCCAGGCCTTTGTAATCACAAACAACACAATTTCAAACATTACAGGCGGAAGTTCGGGATTATACGGAATCTATGCGGGTTACGGGTCTGCAGGATCTACTGTTAACGGGAACACGGTTTCAGATTGGGCAGGTACTGGTTCAATGTACGGCCTGTATCTCGGTGCAAGTTCAGCGCCACTTTCACTAATCGCCTATAATAACAGTGTAAGCGGGCTAAGCACAACCGGTGCTGCCACGGTATATGGTATCTATAACAGCCTGGGAACCCTGAACAGTATTTATCAGAATAGAGTTTATAATCTCCAGGCTAACAATGCCCTCGGGTTTGTTTATGGAATATATATTGCCGGGGGTACCACTACATATGTATATAATAATTATATCAGTGATCTGAGAACGCCTTTAGCAAATGCTGCAATTCCCCTGGCTGGGATCTATGTTTCATCGGGGACAACCAATTACCTGTTTTACAACACTATCTATCTTAATGCTACAAGTTCCGGGGCATTATTCGGCAGCGCGGCGGTTTATGCATCCACCACACCGACCCTGGATATGCGGAACAATATTTTTGTGAATGCTTCAACATTTAAAGGAGCGGGGATCACAGCGGCCTATCGCCGAAGCAGCACAACCCTGACATCGTATGCGAACACCGCCGACAATAATTTGTTTTATGCCGGAACGCCTTCCGCCAATAATCTTCTTTATTATGACGGGACTAATTCCGACCAGACTCTTGCTTCTTACAAGACAAGGGTCTCACCAAGAGATGTTCATTCGGTAATGGAAAATCCGCCGTTCATCAATGTGTCAGTAACACCCTATGATCTGCATATCAGCACATCAACAGCGACACAGTGCGAAAGCGGTGCCTTTCCTGTATCTTCTCCAATACCCGTTTCGACAGATTATGATGGCAACGCACGATCAGCAACGTTCCCCGATATCGGAGCCGATGAATTTACCGGGATCATGTCGGATCTTTCATCACCATATATAGTTTATACTCCTCTAACCAATACCGCCTCCACTTCCGCCCGTCTACTAACAGCTGCAATTACCGATCCAAGCGGTGTTCCCGTAACTGGTATCGGACTGCCTGTCCTATACTGGAAAATAGGAGCAGGGGCATATTCGGCATCACCCGCCACTTCTCTTGGAGGCGGTCAGTACCAGTTTTCGTTTGGAGCCGGCGTGGTTGTCACCAACGTGGTCTCTTACTATATCTGTGCCCAGGATAATGTGGCTACTCCCAACGTGGGGGCAAGTCCCGCCGGGGGTACTTCAGGGTATACGCCAAATCCCCCCGCATCTTTAACACCTCCGACAACACCCGGCAGTTACACGATCATGACCGGATTGTCGGGTACAAAAACAGTGGGAACAGGCGGGGATTATGCTAATCTTACCGGCCCAACAGGGGCTTTCCTGGCCATCAATTCAAGCATTCTAAGCGGTAACCTTATACTAAGCGTTATTTCAGATCTGACGGAAGATGGTGCAAATGCATTGAACCAATGGATGGAAGACGGAGTGGGCAATTATACCGTTACCATACAGCCAAGCACCAATACCTTGAGATTGATCTCCGGGACTGTGGCAAACGGGATGATACGGCTGAACGGAGCAGACCGCACGGTGGTTGACGGTCGTTCGGGAGGAAGCGGAAGATACCTCAGGTTCAGGAATACCAATGCTTCGAATTCCGTCTTTACCCTGTTGAATGATGCAACGAACAATACTATCAGGAGCTCATACATCGAAAGCCCCAACACGTCTACAGGCATTATCCTTTTCAGTACGACCACAGGCACCACAGGGAATAACAATAATACCATTACCGATAACGTGATCCGCGAAAGGACCGACGTATTGGGAGTTCCTGCCTACATGATCTACTCCAGCGGTACGCCGGGTAAGGATAATGCTTCAAATACTATAAGCAACAATGAAATTGCCAATTTCAGCAGTTATGGAATTTATCTTACCACCGGCAGCGGTGACAGCTGGACAGTGAGCGGCAACAGTTTTTATAATAATCTGGCAACTCCGCCATCAACTTCACAGTACCCCATTTATTTTGCACAGGGATCCTCCTCTGTGAACAACATGATTTCAGGGAACTTTATCGGAGGACAAAGTGCAAACTGCGGAGGTGCTCCATGGGTAAACTCTGGAGCAGTTAACTTCTATGGAATTTATCTTTATAGTTCAACCCAAACCACTTCAGTCCAGAATAATACGATACAGAATATTTCTTTGACAAATACGGGATCTGCAACTTTCAGGGGAATTTATGCCTACACGGGCACTATCGATATCGGCTCCGCTACAGGAAACCTAATTGGTTCACTCTCAACGCCGGCCAGCATCCTCATCGCAGGCACGGGAGTTCCCGCCGGGATACAGGGGTACACTACATGCACAATTGCCAAAAATACAATAGCCAATATGGCGATATCCAATGCCTCGGCTGCCCCCAATTGTTACGGGATCTACCTCTACGGAAACTACCAGATGAACGTTTACGGCAACAAGATCTATAATATAGGCCCAACATCGGCCGCAGCCAATGCCTTGAACAACTACCCCACTGCAGGCATCATGCTTTACGGACCACCCGCATTGCCAAACACGTACAACGTATATAACAATCTGATTTTACTGGGAGGGGATGGATATTCTCATAACATTGGCTTACTTGGCTTCTGGTTTTATTGCACATCAGGGAACTCGGTGGTCGATTATAATTCTGTTTATATCAGCGGAACATATGCCGCCGCAAACACACGGTATTCCATCGCATTCGAGAAGCAGGGAACAGGTATTGTTGAAACGAAAAACAATATTTTCTCTAATTTCAGACTGAACGGGGCGGGTGGAGCCGGGTTTAACATGGCATACTTCGCCGTTGACATGACCAATATCACTTCCGATTACAATGATCTGTATACCATTGACCCAACCACGGTAGGGGCATGGAATTTATTGGTTTATGATTTCCCAAACTACAAGCTTGCATCAGGGCAGGAGGCCAACTCCATTTCTTCTGATCCTCTCTTTGTTTCTTCCAGCGATCTTCATCCGCAGCAACCACTTCTTGTGGCGGGTACTCCAATACCTTCTATTACTGCGGACTACTCCGGGATTACGAGAAAAACACCCCCATCAATAGGTGCATATGAACTTCCGCAGGTAACGACAGTAGCCGCGGCACCGGTTACACAGACCGGGGCTACGCTTAATGGCACGGTGAATGCCTGCAGCCAGAGTGTGGCCACTTCATTCGAATATGGAACGACAATCGCTTATGGCAGTGCGGCAACCGCCACGCCTACACCCGTATCAGGAATAACCAACACTTCGGTCAGTGCAGTGATCACGGGACTTACCATAAACACTATTTATCACTTCAGGGCTAAAGGAGTGGTTGGCGCGAATACCTATTACGGTGCCGACATGACCTTTGACCTGTTGCCTTCACCTTCGATTATTTCGGGCCCGACCCAGGTCTGCCAGGGCTCGACAGGGAATAATTATGTAACCCAGACGGGGAAAACCGGTTATGTATGGACGGTTTCCGCAGGAGGGACCATCGACGGCGGGCAGGGAACAAACAGCATTTCTGTGACATGGAACACGGCAGGGGCTCAGACAGTAAACGTAAATTACCAGAACACTAACGGGACTTATGCACCCTCTCCGGCGGTGTATAACGTGACCGTAGATCCAACATCCGCGGGAGGCAGCATAGCAGGCGGGACCTCTGTTTGTACCGGCATTAACAGCACCTTACTTACATTATCGGGTTATACCGGCAGTATCACCAAATGGCAGTGGTCGACCGACAACTGGGTCACTCCAAACGACATTGCGAATACCACGACAACTTACACCGCTACCAACCTTGCAATTACTACAAAATACAGGGCTGTAATAACCAGCGGGACCTGTTCCCCGGCCAACTCAGCCGAAGCCATGGTAACAGTAACATCAGGATCGGTGGGCGGTTCTGTAGCCGGCTCGGCCACGGTATGTGCCGGAGTCAACAGCACCCTGCTGACTCTCTCAGGTTATTCGGGCAGTATCACCAAATGGCAGTGGTCGACCGACAACTGGATCACTCCAAATGACATCGCGAATACCACGACAACCTACACCGCTACCAACCTTGCAATTACTACAAAATACAGGGCTGTAATAACCAGCGGGACCTGTTCCCCGGCCAACTCAGCCGAAGCCATGGTAACGGTGACTTCAGGATCGGTGGGCGGTTCCGTAGCCGGCTCGGCCACGGTATGTGCCGGAGTCAACAGCACCCTGCTGACTCTCTCAGGTTATTCGGGCAGTATCACCAAATGGCAGTGGTCGACCGACAACTGGGTCACTCCAAACGACATCGCGAATACCACGACAACTTACACCGCTACCAACCTTGCAATTACTACAAAATACAGGGCTGTAATAACCAGCGGGACCTGTTCCCCGGCCAACTCAGCCGAAGCCATGGTAACAGTAACATCAGGATCGGTGGGCGGTTCTGTAGCCGGCTCGGCCACGGTATGTGCCGGAGTCAACAGCACCCTGCTGACTCTCTCAGGTTATTCGGGCAGTATCACCAAATGGCAGTGGTCGACCGACAACTGGATCACTCCAAATGACATCGCGAATACCACGACAACCTACACCGCTACCAACCTTGCAATTACTACAAAATACAGGGCTGTAATAACCAGCGGGACCTGTTCCCCGGCCAACTCAGCCGAAGCCATGGTAACGGTCATTCCCTTACCGGTTCCGAATGTCACCGGACCATCGGCATCTTACCCCGGTACAACAGGCAATATATATACAACAGAAACCGGGATGACAGCTTATTCATGGACCATTTCAGCGGGAGGTACGATCGATCTCGGGCAGGGGACAAACAGCATCTCGGTTTCCTGGAATACTGCGGGAGCTCAGTTTGTGACCGTGACCTATACTAACAGCAATTTTTGCAGCGCATTACCAGCTACCATCTACCATGTGCTTGTCGGGAATATACCGGGACCTGCCGGTCCAATCACAGGTACCCCAAGCACATGCCAGAACCAGTCAGGCGTGGCTTACTTCGTGGCTGCGGTATTCAATGCAACAAGCTACGTATGGACTCTTCCTGCGGGTTGTTCCATTGCGACAGGAAACAACACGAACTCCATCACTGTAAATTTCTCGTCCAGCGCTGTTTCAGGGAACCTGACTGTATACGGGTCCAATGGGTTGGGAAACGGCAATGTGTCGCCAAGCTACTCCGTCCTGGTAAAAACGGCACCTTATATATCGATCAGTTCATGCAACGACCCTTCTACGACGACTTCTTCCAGGTCATTTACATTACTGGGTGGAGTTCCGCCGGGCGGACAGTACTACCTCGACGGCAACCTGGTAAGCGGAGGGATAGTTGACCCTTCTTTACTCACGGTCGCCGTTCATCAGATAACCTACGAATACACCAGTTTCAACACCTGTGTGAGTACATCAATAGCCGTTCCCCTTAATGTAGTTGCAGGCAGCAACCTTCTTAACTGTCCAGCCACATTCCTGGACCCGAGGGACAATACTACATACTCAGCCAGTTTTATGGGAACCCGCTGCTGGATGCTTGAGAACCTTAGATACGGGAATATTTTAAATCCATCCACTCAATCTCAGGTTGAGAACTGTGTGCCTGAGAAATATTGTCCGCCAGCTGATCCTGCCTGTAGCCTGAACGGCGGATTGTATCAATGGGAAGAACTAATGCAGTACCAGAACCCGGTCCCTGGCAATTCGGCACAGGGACTTTGTCCCCCGGAATGGCATGTCCCGACCAGCGCCGAATGGCAGCTGCTTATTGACGGGCAAGCGCATCCGGGTAACGGGGAAGCAGGATGGGATCTTAAAGATGCAGTAGCTCCCGGTGGTTTCAAGGCCCTGCTGGGCGGCATTGAATATCAGAATGCCGTATGGGCATTTTATACCGGAAGTCCGCTGGGTACCATGTTCTGGACATCCACTACATTTGGTCTGATTCGAGCGGTTGCAAGAGGTCTTAATTCGGTCGATAAAAGTGTTTCAACGTATTATTCCCTGCAATCAGATGCATTGCCGGCCCGGTGTGTGAAAGACTAGGTGCGCCCAGGCGCAGAAAATCACTTCTCGACGCAGTATAAATTCCTGTCGCCCCTGAGGAAAATATGCCCGTTGGTGAAAGCAGGGGTACAGAACGATCCTTCGCCCAGGGGGCATTGGCTTAAAAGCGAAAATTCCTTATCGGCTTTGATGATGTTCATCATGCCTTTTTTGTCCATGATATAGATCTTACCTTCGGCCAGCATGGGTGAGGAATAGACCGGATTGCCGAAATCATGTTCCCAGTATTTTGTTCCTGCAACCGCATCATAGCAAACGGCTGTCCCGTAAGAGGTGACCAGAAACAGATATTTATCTGTTGCAACAGGGCTTGGAACATCCGAGAGGTATTCATTGTTCTCCCACAGGACTTTGGGCGGATCTGCAATGCGGACTGCCGAGAGGGTAGAATATTCGTTCACCGAAAACACTATCCCGGCGGCATAGGCCAGTGATGGTCCGACTTCGCCTGCGATGCAGTCGATACTCCAGAGTTCTTTGCCGGTGAGCGGGTCGTATGAGGCCACGCTGGGTTCCGCAGCAAGGATGAGTTCCATGCGGTTGCCTGTATTGATGAGCGAAGGAGAGGCCCAGGATATCTTGACGTTCCTGGCAGTTTTCCATACCTGCTCCCCGGTCTTTCCCGAAAGTCCGATCACAGCCGGAGCTCCTCGCTGATCATACTGAATGATGAGGATGTCGCGGTACATCATCAGTGAAGATGAATGTCCGTAATGGTTGGCAGGAACACCAAGATTTTTCGACCAAACCGGATTTCCGTCCAAATCGAGAGCAATAAGGTCGCCGTTCGCGAAGATGGCATACACCCTCTGGCCATCGGTAGTGAGGCTGGGGGCAGCCTGTCCGGTCTCCTTGCTAACCCCGGGAGCCTGTGAAGGAGAACCGGGAATCTTTTCAACCGGGCTATTCCATAGGATTTTACCGCTGACGGCATCGAGACAGTAAACCTCGCGTTTAGTTTCGCTTGCGCCACTCAGGAAGATCTTATCACCCCATATCACCGGAGAATTATAACCCGGCAGGGGGATAGCTGTTTTCCATTTGATATTTTTCCCGCTTTTCCCATCCCAACTGGTGGGGATGCCGGTGCAGGCTGTAATCCCGATGCCTCCCGGGCCACGGAAGCAGGGGAAGTTGGCTTGTACTTCCTGCCAGGCGGGGATTGGGGGTTGGGAGTTGGGGATTTGGGATTGGGGGTTGGGGGTTGGGGATTCGGAGTTGGGGATTTGGGATTGGGGGTTGGGGGTTGGGGAAACGTCATCCTGCATCCTGTATCCTGCATCCTGAATCTTTCCAGAGCCCAGATCTTTTCCAAGGTCCTTATGCGTTAACCAGGCCAAAAGCAGTGTCAGAGCGAGAAGACTGGCGCCAGAGTAAACCAGCCATTGCCGTTTCAGGATTCTGGTCTCCCAGAACATGGGCGGTTTTCCGGCAGGTTCTTTCGGAAGTTTGACGCTGATAAGTTCAATTGCTTTGAAGCAGGATACAAGAAGCAGGATGCTTATGAAAAGAAGATAGCCTCCAGTACGAACCTGCCACTGAGCGGTAAAAAAGGCCTTACGGGCCAGCAGGTCGAGTGTTTGTATTTCCTGACTGAGCTGTTCGTTCCCCGGATCGCTTTGAAGCTTTTCAATGAGTGCGGTCATGGCCGGTGTATTCAGCGGGTCGGCCCGCTTGATCTGGATAAAGTTAACGATAATGAGAACGCATAAAACAACCGCAAAAACAGCACTTCCCAAAGAAATATTCTCAAGGAGTCTGATCGTATTCTGGGGTGATTTACCGGTTTTCATGTTCTTTGTTTAAGGATCTCAGGATTTCACGGGACAATAATCAACACATCTCGCGCAGCTGAAACATCGTCCTTTATTGGTGACATAATCGGCCCTGTAAACCGGCAGCATCCGCCCGCCTATCATCAGGGCAATGGCAAGCCCAATGAAACCGCCGAATAGCCATCCGCCGATATAAAATTTCTTTAAAACAGCAGAAGCTTCAGAGTAAACCTGGCTTTCGGTTTTACCCGAGGCTTTAAATGCTTTAATCTCGAATGACTCATCCCGCATCTTGTATCCCGCATCCCGCATCTTGTATCCTGCATCCTGCATCTTGTATCCCGCATCCCGCATCTTGTATCCCGCATCCCGCATCCCGGATCCTGCATCCCGCATCCCCGACAGCACTTCCTTCGCCAGCTTCACTCTTGGGTCAACGCCTGCAAGAGTATCCTGCATCCTGGATCCTGCATATCCGAATGCAATCACTAAAACCGGAACAATCAGTACCATCATCATCATCTTTTTCACCATGACCGGGCTGCTTTCAGGGCTTTTGGTTGTAACAGGAATGTCGATGGCGTCGTAAGGACAGGAATTCTCGCAGAGCCGGCATTGGATGCACTCCTTTGGGGTAATGGTAAGATGACTGCGTGAAAACCGGCTGGTCCAGTTGAGAAGAACTCCATAGGGGCAAAGAAAACGGCAGTAGGGACGGGCTATGAAGATACCTGAGAGCAGCAAGATGCCTGTAAACAGGAACATTCCGAAGGATGCGGTGAAGCGGAATATCCCTACAAAAGGATCATAGCGGCAGATGATGAAATCGGTGCCAGTCGCTGCAAAAAGAACGGCTAACCCAAGATAAAGATACGGAATGATCCCAAGGACGGTGTTCAGTCTTGAGCCCAGGGCCTGGGGTTTGAATGCAAAAAGGTCCTGTATGGCGCCGAACGGACAAACCGCTGCACAGAAAGTCCGCCCGAAGAAAAGGGTGAATAGGAGAGGAAGGATGAAAAACAGGATGACACTCAGCGGGAGGACGAATGTGCTGTCGAAAAGGGCAAGGCTCACGTTTTGTATGGCTCCGATGGAACACACGCAACCTTCGCGGTAGAACCCGAAATAGCCGAGGGAGAAGATACTCATGGCGAAGACCCAGAGCCTGGAACGTTTTTTCAGTACCAGCCAGGTAACCACGCTCAGTGCGATCAAAAGTACAGCAACATCAAGGTAGGCCATGAATTCTCCACGGGGAAGGGGAATCTGTGTCTGTGGCTGGGTATAGGCTGATTCGAATTCGGGTTTGGGGAAACGCTGGATAGCAAAGACTGTTTTCGGGAACAGTGTCGTAAAAGCAAGCAGGGCTGGTACCAAATTTGTTTTACGCATTCACTTCTCCTTTCTTTCCTGCATCCTGCATCCTTTCATTCCCTAACCCTTTCAATAGCGATGGCTGGTTTGCAGGCACCCTGGTAAACGCCTGTGAAGGGCAGTTTCTGGCAATCGAACATTCGTTGCAGTTTTCACAGCGGTGGTGGCGCACCTGGAGCTGCAGTGAGCCGTTGCCGAAAGCCGAGCAGCCTTTCACGCATTTGCCACAGCCAATGCAGAGTTCTTCATCAACAGTATATTCGAAAAAAGGTTCTTCAATGAATTTCCGTTTGAGGGCGTTGGTTGGGCAGAGCTGGTGTTCGGCTGCAGTGGTCAGTGTCTTTGTGCCGGGCTTGAAATAACCCCCGCAGAGGTCGCAGTAACCGCACATGGCATAGGCATGGGTGCATTTGACGGCACTCGGGCTCATCACGCAGCTGGTTGCACATCGTCCGCACTGAATGCATTTGGCCGGGTCGAGCTGCCATACCGTCTGCCGGGCCTCAAGAGCGGCAGGCAGACTGCAGCTTTTCGATTTGCTGCAGCTGTTGCAGGCGAAGCCCGTGGAACAGGAGTTCTCATCCCGTTTACGGAACAGCAAGGCCCCGCTGAGCAGGCCCAGTGCAGCGAGGATCCCACCCCGCATCAGTGTATTCAGGAATTCCCTCCTGTTTGGCATTGCTTATTTTTTTACAAATATCCTGAGCTGTTTCTTCTCAGGGTCCAAAACAATGATCCTGTCTTTTGAATCCACCGCGAGATCAAGCCCCCGGGTACCTTCAATAAAGGCTGTGGGAGGTGCAACAACACATTCGAATTTTCCCCGGGGGGAATAGATCTTCACCCGCTCTATCCCTTTCTCGCTGGTCACAAAGGAACCGTCGGAAAGCAAGGCGAAATGAGACGGGTTGCAGCATCCGCAAAAGCCTTCAACAGCCATATTCGCCTCACCCCAGGCTGAATTCAGGGTGCCATCGTTACTGAACTGTTCCAGTGAATGACGGCCTGTATTGGCCACCCAGAGTTCTCCTTTCTTTCCCAGGGCCAGATCAAAATACGGGCTGGGAATAATAAAACCGGGAATATTCTTCTGGGGGTCCTTTTCCCCGATCCGGTTGATGAGGCGGCCGTCGGGACTGCAGAGGTAAACGATCTTTTTTCCGAAATCGGCGAGAAAAACACCGGAATCCGATACTGCAATACCGGTGATCAGGGATTCATCAGAAAAGGTTTTCCATTTTTTAATCAGCTTTCCCGAGGGATCGAAAATCTCAACATGGTCCTGCATGCCGATATAAATATTTCCTTTTTTATCGAGGGTCATGCAGCTGGCGGTCCCTTTAAACAGGAATCTGCCTGCAGAATGCCCAGGCTGGTCGTATATCAGGAGAGTATCCTTCCCTGCCACAAAAATGCGGTCGCCTGCACCGCAGGCAAGAGCATGCATCTCAGCTAGTGGAGGCGAAATGATCATTTGTTCGCTGTAAGCGGACCGGGTGCTGTCGCTCTTCCTGATCTCACCCATCTTGTAATCATATGGATTTGCCTGGTCGGCCTGTTTCGATGAAAACAGATCGGCAAACATGATCACGACCACGGCGATCAGCAGTACAAGCCCGGAAATGATGAATATCTTTTGTTTCATTGTTTACTTTTTCTCCCCGATATCAAGGCAGACCAGGGTTTTTGAATCCCTCATCAGCAGATAGCCCGCAGTTATGGCTATAGGCCCCCAGGAATCCTGTCCGTCGATGATCTTCGCTTTGTCCAGAACGGTGAATCCCGCAGGTGAAGCCTTTGCAATGGTCATCTCGCCATCATCATTCAAAATAAAGAACTTCCCGTCGGCCAGAATATATGGCCCCAGGCCAAACCGTTCAGTCTTTCCGCTGTTCATCACAATAGTACGGCAGTCGCTCCCCTTGCAGCAAACGAACTGGTTTCGCAAGCCGCCCGCATCTTTCGGTAGTATGCCATAAAGGTAGCCACCATAATATACCGGGGTTTGCTGTTCCGAAGCCAGCCCTTCCAGGGGTTTCAGTTTCTGCAATACCTTTACCGAGAAACCTCCGCTGCCTCCTTTGACCTGCAAAAGAGCTGAACCTGCGCCGTATCCGGCGCTTGCAAAGATACGTCCTTCATCCATTACCACGGGGCTTGGAGCTACAACGTTAGGAGCGAATTCGGTGGTTTCCCATAAGATCCTGCCACGGTCGGGGCCGCCGGCTGCAATGCCGCAGACCCCGCCGATCGCGCAATAAACATACATCTTTTGGCCATTCAACGTCATAGGCATCAATGATGAATGTGACATTTTCCAGTTGTGAGGATTAGGCGTTTCCCAGACTTTTTTTCCTGTTTTGCAATCCACGGCAATGATCAGTGATTTTCCCCCCACCGCAATGATTGCGGTGTCATGATCGATCAAAGGGCATTGTCCGGTATACCAGAATGGCACCTCGGCCTGGAATTCCCGGCCCAGGTCGAAGCCCCAGAGCAGGGCGCCCGAGCCGCGGTCGCAGCACATCACCTGGCAGCGGGGGCCGATGGTAAGCACATAATCTTTTGTAACGGCAGGGATAGTACGCGAAAGACCATGGTTGCGCTTAAGATGTACATGATATGACCGCCTCCATAGTTCTTCACCCGACAGCAATGAGAAACACCTTAAGGCATCTTCCTTTTTCGTTTCATCATAATCCAGGACGTACACCCTTCCGTCGTAAACAGCAGGCGCAGCATGTCCTTCGCCCAGGCTCAGTTTCCAAAGAATACGCGGACCGGCGTTGCCCCACTTCGATATCAGCCGTAAATTCTCTTTATTGATATTATCAAACTGTTCTCCCCTGAATCGGGGCCAGCTGGCAGCGGGAATGCCGGGAACAGTTTTGAACAAAACAAAATCTTCGCCGATTTTGACCTTTTCACCAGCGGTTATTGGACCTTTTTTTCGATTATCCATGCCAGGAACCGATGTCTTCAGCGATGCAGCAGGATCATAAAAGAACCAGGCAGCCACCAGTCCGAGGCCCAGCAATAAAAGGGAAGCCAGGATAAACCGGGAGTATTTTTTCACGTTTATTTTTTGCGGATGTCATAGGCCATCAGCACATCGCCATGGCGGATATACAGAATTCCATTATAAACCGAAGGATGGGCCCAGAAAGGACCTTTACCAGGGGGAGCTTTAAAACTGCTGACGAGTGTGAATTTCTGCGGATCAGGTTTTACCAGGCCTATATTGCCATTTTTCTCTTCAAGGCAATACAGCATACCATCGGCGGCAATGATCGGGCCTTTGGTGAACCATTTTTCCTGCCACATTAGTTTTCCGGTCTTCCAGTCGATACAGCACCAGTTTCCCCTGCTGTTGTCGATCCAGTTCGATCCGTAAATATACCCGTCAAGAGCTAAAACCCCTCCATGATGGCAATCCAGAACAGTATCGGTCCACACTTTAGTAATCTGTGATCCGTCATCCGCAATCCGGAACATAACGCCTACATGGTTGTAGCCCGCGGTGATATAAAGCATACCGTTGTCGAATAAAGGGGTGATCGTATTGGTTTTCGGCGCTCCCGGCCATATTTTCATGCTTCTTTCGGGCATCCAGGCAGAGTAATCGAAAGTCCAGAGGATATTTCCATTGGCAAGGTCAACACCCATCAGGTATTTATTGATCAGGGTCACAATGATATCTTTGTTTCCCTGGCGGATAAGTTTTGGGGAGACATAGGATCCGGTATCGTTCAGCGAGGGAGATTGCCAGATAGTCTCGCCGGTATTCTTATCAAGTGCGACCATGGTTGTTTTAAAACCGGCCGGGGTATAAATGACTTTATTTCCGGCTACCAGGGGCGATTCGCATACACCCCATTGCCCATAGCGGCCGTCAAATTCTCCCAGTCCGTTGAGCGACCATTTGATCTTGCCATCCTGTTTGCCGATGCATGCCACAGTACCTCCGCCACTGATCACGAAAATAAACGCCCCATCGACGGTAGGAGTGGTGCGTGTTTCGGGGTAAGACCCGGACCATGCCGGCCCGAAAGGAGTTTTCCAGAGAATTTTCCCTTCCAAAGAGATTGCAGTCAGAACATCGGCCGAGTCTTTTATCCCTGTCACATAGATTGCTGTACCGTCGCTTACAGCAGAGGAATATCCTTTTCCAATGCCTTCAGCAGACCATAGTAATGCCGGTCCTTCGGCGGGCCAGACTTTGAGCAGTCCCGTTTCGTTATACACACCGCTTTGGCCGGGGCCTCTCCATTGAGCGGAGGACTGGGTAATGCCTGAGAAAGGCAGGATCATAATACCTATGATCAGTAAAATCGTTTTCATAAACGGAAAAAAGTTTGATTACTTTTTGATGGAATATACCATCAGTGAGTTCCCATGCCTTACATACATACGACCGTCTTTTATAACCAGATGGGCCCAGTGCTGGGCTGAGCCGAAAGGAACTTTGAATGAGCTGACCTTGGTAAAACCGGTTGAAGTGGGTTGAGCAAGAACAACCTCTCCGTTATCGCTATACAAATAAAGCATTCCGTCGGCTGAGATAATATTTCCGCGTCCCGTGATCTTTTCGGAATATACATCCTTTCCGGTTTTCCAGTCTACACAAAACCATGCCTTGTTTGAATCGTCGGAACCATAGATGAGGCCGTTGATCACGACCATCCCACCCATACGGTTGTCGAGGGAAGTGTTTCTCCAGGTTTCGGTAACGCTGTTTCCATCGGCGCTCAGTTTGATTTGAACGCCGCCCTGGCCGTATCCGGAAACGCAATAAACGGAGCCGTCATAATAAAGCGGTGTGTTGGCATGTACCGAATACTTGTTTGGCTGATTATGGCTCCACAGAAATTTGCCGTTCTCTGCATCAATGCCAATAATAGAATTCGCTGTCTGGGTCACAAAAATTTTCCGTTTATTGTGAGTGATCAATGCCGGGGAGCAGTAAGCGCTCGATTCACCCAAGGCTTTGCATTTCCAGATGACCCTTCCCGTGTTACGGTCGAGGGCAACGATATTGGCTTCGGGACCACCAGGAGTGCAATACAGTTTATTCCCATCAGCTAGCAAATTTTCAGTAACACCCCATTTGATATTCGGGCCATTGAATTCTTTGAGGATGTCGATGGTCCAGACCAGTTCGCCTTTGGTCGCTGTACGGCAGACCAGTTTGCCCATTCCGCTGAGAAGGTATATTTTTCCTCCGTAAACGAGGGGTGTGCTGCGGACACCTGGCCAGCTTTCTGTCCATTCTTCGCCGTACGGCACTTTCCATAAAAGTTTTCCGCTAAGAGAAAAAGCATAAAGATATCCGATCCCGTTGATCTCTCCGGCAGTAAAGACCGTGTCACCTATTATCGCGGCAGAAGAATGCCCTTCGCCAAGTTCATCAAAATGCCAGAGCAGGGCCGGACCGGTTTCGGGCCATGATTTAAGGAGGTTGGTTTCGGGGTATATGCCGTCGCGGTTGGGGCCTCTCCACTGGGCAATATCCTGGGCAACAGATGAATATGAAAGCATGGCCATCATGGAGCAAAGTAAAACGAGAGTTTTCATAGAAGTCGGATTTGTTGTTTACACTGTGTTTCAAATATACGATAATTTCACCATTTCACCATTTCACCATTTCACCATTTCACTATTTCACTATTTCACCATTTCGCCATTTCACCATTTCACCATTTTTTTTCGTACCTTTGCCGCCATATTAACAAGTGTTCCCGGTCAAATTGTTTTCCCTCCCTTAAGAAATTCACACCAAGGCCCAGAAAATCCGCTAGCACATAATTTTATTTATCATGATTACATTTGAAGAATTGGGCATCTCGCAGCAATATGTGAGAGCCGTTAAAGAACTTGGCTTTGAAAATGCAATGCCTGTACAGGAAAAAGTGATTCCGCTTCTCCTGAACGAAAACCAGGATATGATTGTCCTTGCCCAGACGGGTACCGGAAAGACGGCAGCCTACGGACTCCCACTCATCCAGATGATCGATCCTGAAGTAAATCATCCGCAGGTGCTTGTCCTTTGTCCAACGCGTGAACTCTGCATGCAGATCGCCGGTGACCTGAACGATTTTGCAAAATTCAATGATGATCTCACTACTTTGCCGGTATTCGGCGGAAGCAGCATCGACATGCAGATAAAAGCCCTGAAGAAGGGCATCCAGATCGTTGTGGCCACGCCGGGACGACTGCTGGACCTCATCCGCCGTAAGGCGATCAAATTATACCAGATCAAAACGGTGGTATTAGATGAAGCGGATGAGATGCTGAACATGGGGTTCAGCGAAGACCTCAACGACATTCTTGAAACGGTTCCTCCCCAGCGCAGGGCTCTTTTGTTTTCAGCGACGATGCCTGGCGAAGTCGCGGCCATTGCCCGTAAATACATGAAAGATCCGTTTGAAGTGACTATCGGCACCAAGAATTCGGGAGCTGAAAACATCAAACACGTGTATTACACGGTTCACGCGAAAGATAAATATCCTGCATTAAAACGTATCGTCGATTACTATCCGGCGGTATACGGGATAGTGTTTTGCCGCACCCGCAAAGAAACCCAGGAGATTGCCGATAAGCTGATCCACGACGGCTACAATGCCGAATCGCTGCATGGTGACTTGTCGCAGATTCAGAGAGACACGGTGATGAACAAGTTCAGGATTGGCCATATCAGGCTGCTTGTTGCAACCGACGTGGCGGCCCGTGGACTTGATGTTGAAAATCTTACCCATATTATCAACTACAACCTCCCCGAAGATATTGATTCGTATACTCACCGCAGCGGGCGTACCGGACGGGCCGGAAGAGCCGGCACATCCATCATCCTGATTAACCTGAAGGAAAAATACCTGATCAAAAAGATAGAGAAAAAGATCAACAAAACGTTTACTTCTTCAGCTGTACCATCGGGTCGTCAGATCTGCGAAAAACAATTGTTCAGCATGATCGATAAGATGGAAAAGGTAGATATAGATCATGAAGAAATTGATACCTATCTGCCGCAGATTTACCGCAAGCTGGAATGGCTCGAAAAGGAAGATGTTATCAAGAGGTTTGTTGCCCTCGAATTCAACCGCTTCCTCGATTATTATAAAAATGCTCCGGACCTGAATGTGCCGGAAGATAACTTTAAAGGAAACCGAAAGGAAAAGCCGGGGAAAGGAGATTGGCAGGAAAAATCAGGCAAATCTGACTGGCAGGAAAAATCAGGCAAGCCTAACTGGAAAGAAAGGAATCAGGGCACTGAAGAAGGGTTCAAAAAGATGACCATCAACAAAGGCAAAAACGATGGAATGTACGCGGCTGAGCTGATGGAGCTGATTAACAGAAACACTCCCGGAGCAAAAATAAGGCTGGGCAAGATTGAGTTGACGAAGAGAGCCACTATTTTCGAGGTTCCCGTCTCCAATGCAGATCAGCTGATGAAGGTGTTGAAAAACGCCTGGTTTGGAGATGAGCAGGTAAGAGTCGATTTTCTGGATGAAAAGAAGGGGTCAGGCAAAAAGAATTTCAGGGGCTGATCTTTGCTCTTTGTTCTTTCATTTTTGCTCTAATCCGTTTATTTTCCAGTCGTTCTTCTTTTACAGCAGCGCCGGGCCTGGTGGGTTTTCTCTTTTTACGGGGAGCAAGCGCCTTATGCAACAGAGAATAGAATTTTTCAATCACATTTTCCTTATTTCTCAGCTGGGTTCTTTCGCTCTGGGAGACCAGCACGAGCTCACCCTCCTTGTTTATCCTTGAACCCAGCTTCTCGATCAGAAGATCTTTTTCCTGCAACGTAAGAAGGGCGGAATTCAACACATGGAAACGCAATTCAACTTTCGAGCTGACCTTATTCACATTTTGTCCGCCCGGGCCGCTGCTGCGGGAAGCGGAGAAAACAAGTTCGGGTTTAAAATCCCGGCCTTCATTTATGATGTTGCCCGAATCTGAGGGCAATTGGGTTGAGATCGGCACTCTTATGATTTTCCGGTAAAAATATTATATATTTGTTGAAGACAGCGTTATCGGATCTAAATTTACCTGAATATGCCGGAAAATCAGATTGACCATCACTCGGTTGTATCTACATCACTTGAAGTAACAATAAAGACAGGATTATTAATTGGTCTTCTTGGTCTGCTGCTTTTTTCGGGCGAATTACTTTTCGCACAGGCAACTCCTCCCGCGAAGCCATCGAAAAGGCCCAGCGTGGGACTGGTACTCAGCGGGGGAGGGGCCAAAGGTTTCGCGTATATCGGGCTGCTGCGCGTGATTCAGGAAGCAGGGCTTCCGATAGACTATGTAGGAGGTTCAAGCATAGGCAGCATTATCGGCGGACTGTATGCCATTGGCTACCATCCCGATACCATTGCCAAAATGATCCGTTCCCAGAACTGGAACAATTTGTTAAAGGATATTACCGATCGCAAGTTCATAGCCTATGAAGAGAAAGAGTACGGTGAAAAAACTATTGTACGCCTGCCTATAAAGAATAAAAAACTAGGACTGGGGGCCTCTATGTACCAGGGCCAGGAGATCAACCTCCTCCTGAATAAATATTTTTCCCCGGCCTATCAGACCTATGATTTCAAAAAGCTTCAAACACCTTTTCTATGCATGGGCACTAACCTTATCACCGGTGAAAGTGTTGTTCTTGACAAAGGCTATCTGCCGATGGCCGTAAGGGCCAGCATGTCGATTCCAGGCTATTTTTCACCTACCGATTACATGGGTTATTATCTGGTGGATGGCGGAGTGGTAAATAATTATCCTGTGGAACAGGTCAAGGCAATGGGGGCACAAATCATTGTTGGAGGCGATGTACAATCGGGGCTGTATACACGCGATCAGCTTAATTCCATTACAGCTATTGCCGACCAGATCACATCGTTCGCACGTATTGGCGCCAATAAAATAGGCGACAGCCTTACCAACCTGAAAATAAGGTTTAAGACAGATTTCGGAATGATGGATTTCGATAAGTATGACTCTATTATTGCCTTTGGCGAGAAGGTGGCCCGTTTGCATTTCAAAGAGATCAAGGCCCTTGCCGACTCCCTGAATGCAATCGAATACAAGCCGCTGAAAAAATATGAGGCCCGGCCGCTCGATTCAATGCAGGTCGACAGCATTATCATCAGGGGAAATAAAAACCTGAACGCTTATTATTTCTCCAGCCTGTTCAAGCATAAAAAGAATACTAAAATCGCGGTAAGCGATTTGCAGAATAACATCCGCAAATTATATGGCTCCGGGTATTTTGAGCATGTTTACTATGAATTTGAGCAGCATGAGGGAAAAACCGATCTTGTGATCGAAGCTCTGGAAAGCGGCCCGGGTTCAGTGGGAGCTGGCATTCATTTCGATAACAATTACAACGTGGGAATCCTTTTAAGCGGAGCTTTCAGGAATGTGCTTGGAAGGAATTCCAAACTTTTTGCCGACCTGAGTATAGGTCCGAATCCCCGCCTGAGAATTGTATATCTGCTGGGATTTGGAGGCAAGGTCGCCCTTGGGCTGAGTGGTGATTTTTATTCATTCAATTTCGGCATGTATAACAAAGATGTGAAAACCAACCAGGTCAACTTTTCCAATAACAAAGGAAGCTTCTTTTTTCAATATACTTCCAGGAACATGGTAAACGTAAAAGCCGGGTTCGATTATGAGTACTTCAGGTTTCAGCAGGATGTTGATGTTGATACCAATCTAAATCCCTACGAGCATTTCACAAGTTATGGAACCGTGTTTCTTTCATTTAATGCCGATTCCCGCGATCGGGCATATTTCGCCCGGAAAGGGATTGTTGCAACCCTGAGGGGAGAATACGTGATGCCCCTTGCCGACAACTGGTCGAGGCAGATCTTTTCCAATGCCGGAGTGTTCTATCTTAAATACGAGCATTTCATCCCTCTTTCACCAAAGTTCGTTTTACAACCCGGACTCTTTGCAGGCGGTATCATCTGGGACAAGAACTCCCCTCCGCCACAGCATATTTTCGGTGTAGGCGGGTTGTGTTCGCGCAATTACATCGATCAGTACGTGAGTTTTACCGGATTTCAGTTCATTCAGAAATTTGGGTATTATTCTACCATAGTCAGGCTAAAGCTTCAGTATAATGTTTATCAGAACCTTTACCTTACTATGAAGGCTGATGCGGGAACCGACGTGAATGATTTTTCACAGGTTTTCAAGCCTGTAAATTATCTCTGCGGATATGGACTCACTGCAAGTTATAACAGTTTTATCGGTCCGGTGGAACTTACCCTGATGGGGTCGAATATGAATTCAGGACCGATGGTTTTTGTTAATATAGGATATAATTTTTGATGTACGATGTACGATTTACGATGTACGATGTACGATGTACGATGTACGATGTACGATTTACGATGTACGATGTACGATGTACGCAATAACGCAATAACGCAATAACGCAATGCCCACGCTTCTACAGGTTGAAAACCTGACACGACATTTCGGAGAGAAAGTACTCTTTGAAAATATTTCTTTTTCGATAAACCAGTACCAGAAGGTTGCTTTGATCGCAGGGAACGGGGCCGGTAAAACCTCTCTGTTAAGCATCATTAACGGACTGGAACCTTCTGACGGTGGCAGTGTCACCCTTTTCAATCAGGCCAGCATGGCCTATCTGAAGCAGGAACCTGATCTGAATGAAAACAACACGGTATTCGACGAGGTATATACCACATCAAACGACGTACTTAAAACCATTCATGATTACGAGGAGGCGCTTGAGTCGCCCGACAAAAATCTCCTTTCCAGGGCCATGGAACGAATGGACGCTATCAATGGCTGGGATTACGAGAGCAGGATCGGACAGATTCTTTCGCGACTCAGCCTGTCGGCCATGCACTTGCCTGTTTCATCCTTATCGGGTGGTCAGAAGAAACGCCTGGCCCTGGCCAAGGTTCTGATCACTGAACCCGATTTTCTAATCCTCGATGAGCCTACCAACCATCTTGATATCGATATGATTGAATGGCTGGAGGAATATCTCACCCGAAACCAGGTGACTCTTCTCATGGTCACTCACGACCGCTATTTCCTGAATAATGTATGTGATGAGATACTGGAAATGGAAAATTCACAGCTTTTCAGGCATAAAGGCAATTACGAGTATTTCCTCGAAAAATCTCAGGAGCGTAAGGGTAATGAGACCCAGGAGACCGAAAAGGCCAGGAATATCATGCGAACGGAACAGGAGTGGATGCGACGGATGCCGAAAGCCCGTACAACTAAATCCAAAGCCCGTATTGATTCGTTTTATGAACTGAAGGAAAAGGCGGCAAACAAAACCTCAGAGCGAAGCATGACTCTGGGAATGGAAGGTGCGCGGATGGGAAAAAAGATCCTTGAGGTTCATGACGTAAGCTTCTCCTGGGGCGATTTACCTATTCTTAACCACTTCGGGTATATTTTCAAGCGCCGCGAGAAGATAGGAATCATAGGAAAGAATGGTTCGGGAAAATCGACCTTTCTGGATCTTGTTACTTCAGGGATCCGCCCGCAGAAAGGTACGATCGAAACCGGGGGTACAATAAAATTCGGGCATTACCGTCAGCAGGGGATAAGCTTCGACGGGGAGACCAGGGTAATCGACGTGGTGAAATCCATAGCCGATGTGATTCAGCTTAGCAACGGGGATAAAGTTACTGCAGCCCACTTCCTTAATTATTTCATGTTCCCTTATCCCATGCACCATCAGTTTGTGTACAAACTGAGCGGGGGAGAGAAGAGAAGGCTATACCTGGTGACTGTATTAATGCAGAACCCCAATTTCCTTATCCTCGACGAGCCTACCAACGATCTCGACATACTTACTCTGAACATACTCGAAGAATACCTGGTAACATTCCAGGGATGCGTTCTTGTTGTGACTCACGACCGTTTCTTTCTCGATAAAATAGTAGATCACCTGTTCGTGTTTGAAGGTAACGCGGTGATCAGGGATTTTCCGGGGAATTACAGTCAGTACAAGGACTGGGCCGATCAGAGAAAGCGACAGGCAGCGCTTGACAGGTCTGGCGCCATTAAAGAAGCCGCTCCCTCATCCGCAGTGACAAAAACAAAAAAACAAGGCCTGAGTTATAAGGAAAAGCTTGATTTCGGGACCCTTGAAAACGACATCCTGAAACTTGAGCAGGAGAAGCAGGATCTTGAAACGGCCCTTGGTTTGGGTGCTGTGGACCAGCAGGAGCTTACAGAGAAATCGCAACGTTATTCAGTAGTCCTGGAGGAGATCGAAATCAAAACAGAACGTTGGATGGAGCTCAGTGAGAAAAGTTTATTCTGAAGCTCCGCTATTTTCTTCGGGAGACTGTGTCTTCTTTTTCTGGAGGATTCTTGTGAAGTACAAAGAGGTTCCGAAAAGTACGACTGCAAGGAAAAGAAAGGCAATAACCCGGTAGCCGACTTCCATATGCCCAAGATCCACCACAAACAGGTAAACAGCAGTGACCAGAAGCATGAAAATAGCCATCCAGCGGTATTTCCTGTTTTTCAGCACCTGGCCGAGGATAAAGTACAGGATGGCGGCTCCTGTCCATGCAGGGGTAACGTAATTTGAGGGTACGGCCATATATAACGCGAAGGCAAAAGTGAAAAAAAGGCAAAACAGGTAAATTGTCCTGAACATCTCGGTTTTCAGTTCCAGGCGCATTCTCTGCCAGTTGATGAGTCTTGCCGTGATAAAGGCTGATATCGCGAAAGTAAAATTCACAGAATCGAGCCAGGCTCCTGAAATCATGTATATCAGAAGCAGTCCGACAAACAGAATGGTGTTTACTACTACAATGAACTTGCTGCGGAACCATAGGGCCCAGGATACCACGAGCACGCTTTGAAGTGCGAGAAAAAAATAGGCTCCCGGCAAACCTGTAAATCCGTAAACGGCGGCGCTCAGGGCCAGGAAGCTGAAAATGGCATAGAATGCCGAATCGAATACCCTTTCGGTTCTGAATTTCAGAAAAATGGAAAATGCGATGCAGGCAACGAAGACCCCGGCAAAAATCCCGCTGTAACTCTTCATGTAGAAGAATAAGACATCAAGCATTAGCGCCAGGAAGAAAAAGATCCCGTTAACCATCACCGATGAAGTGTAAACGCTTGCTTTGAACCGTTCATCTTGTTTTACAAGCGGGGCCAGTGAAAAGATTGCTCCATATGAAAACAGGTAGACCAGGTTGAACTGTGGCGCCAGAATGCCCCCTATGGTATGCCCCATTACCGGATTACCCATCATCCAGAGGATATGGGCTAAATAGATTGTTATAATTGAAAAGATCATCTGATGCCACCATCCGTAACGGTAAAACAACCAAACCGATGTTGCTGCCGCGATGGTGAGAAGGGGCAAGGATACATGAGTTAAGTCGCTGAAGACGGATGTAGTCAGGATTAAAAAAATCGCGATGGCGGCTATAAGTTCTGATTTCAGCAGGGTCGATCGGTATATCTGAAACCCTACGGCTATAAGCAGAAGAATGACCACGGCCTCTTTAATCGGGATGACCTGAGCAGCACTGAAAAAATACAGGCGCATGGTCACGTAAAATAATAACAGATGTGTGCCTATGTTGAGCATATAGGCAAGATGATCGTGGGTGTTTTTCAGGTAACGTGAAAGAGTATACACTCCTGCCACAGCAAGATATCCTATCGCGCTGGAAAGATAGCTGTTCGTTTGTTTCCCGATAAACATCATCAGAAATCCGATACCGAATAGCATAACCACAATACCGATCCACGAGAGACCGTATTCGAGGATATTCGATTCGATGGTCACAGAGTCAACAGATACAGTCTCTCCATCGGAAAAGCCTGCATCTTCAATATTTCTTACCAGTGTTTGCTTACGGGAACCTGAAAGGACCTTTTCCTCCAGGGCAGAAAGCCGTTCTTCAAGACGGGCTATTTGTTCAGAAATTTTTCCAAATTCCTGTGCTTCCGGAGTTTCATATTGTGACATAATTTTCTCTCCTTTCAGGTTCCCGGGCAAATAAATCGGATGGCTATTTGAGTTTTCTGAGATAATTTACGAGAGCCCAGCGCTCGGAATCTTCGGTGATGGTTTTACCGAAAGCCGGCATTTTGTCTCGGCCTGTTGTAATTTTATAAAAGATCTCGCCATCGGTTTGTGACTGGAACGCAGCTGCTGTAAAATCGCCGCAGGATACGCCAAGTGTGGCAGCTTTAGGACCGTCGCCAAGACCGTCTTTGCCATGGCAGGATCTGCAATGTTTTGCATACAGGTCTTTGCCCGTGCTTACATCACTAGCATTGGTGTTTTTCATGGTCTTGTATTTGTCGGGTGCAACCCATTTTGCCGGTTTCTGAGCAAAGCCCACTACACAAAAAACTGTTAACATAAAAAAGATTGCCAGTAAACGGCGTACATTCTTCATTTTCATAATTACCTCCTGATTAAATAGATTAGTTTATATTGATTGTTGTTTAATTTGATGCAGTATGCGATTGTTCCTCCAGCAGGGCAATTTTTCCAAGATGCCTGATACGGAAAATAGTAATGATAGCATAGGTAAAATGGAACCAGACCAGGCTTAGCAGTACGATGAGCGTATATACCATCCAGAGCGGGGCATTGGTGTCGCCAAGCCCGCGTTTGATAACAACCAAAGGAGGAAGCGGTTTGCCCCAGGCAATGCTTGCAGTAACTTCGGCGGTACCATAATTTTCGTTGTCTTCGAATTTAGCGATGATTGGCAGGTTGCCAACGGAATCACCGGGCAGGGTGACCGGAAAGTCAAGGTCTGCATGCCCGCCCTTTATAGTTTGTTCACCGATTTTCAATAATGAAAAAGTGCGGGGAACATAGAATATCACCATAGACCCGTCGATGGGAACAGAATCACCTTTCTGGCCGATCTCAACAGCAACCAGGTTAATTATTTTGGCACTGTCGGTTTGCGAAAAAGTCAGATTCATAAACACATCCCTTACGTCGGCGGAAGACTCTGAACTCTGGTATTCTTTACTCCCTTCATAAGTGGCAGAATAGCTGTATTTTCCTTCGGTATTCCTGGGAACGTCGAGTTTGCCGGGCAGGGTAAAAGTGGCTTTACCGGCATCGTTGGTAGTTCCTTTTCCGAGCAAAACCTTATCCTTTGCACCCTGTACAAAAAAACTTACCTGCATCCCCTGAAGAGGAACCGTCTGGTCATCCTTTTTGCTTGTGAGTTTTGCATTAAGCATGCGGGTTCCTGCACTATTGAGAAATTCCAGTTTCAGTCTCGAACGCAGAGGGTCTTCAGCCCGGCATACAACCGCTGAAGAGAGAAAAAGAAGAACAAGAACACTGGCAACTATTTTTTTTGCATGTCTGTTTTTGCGGATCATCCGTCGAAGGATACGGTCTTTGGCGAGTTTTCGTAATTTAAAATAATCCCGTTCATCGGCTGAATTCACTCTTACCACAGGCACGATAGGAAGGAATTTTGAGAACAGGAAGAACAGAAGCATCCAGATGGCGATACCCATAGCGGTAAGTGACCATTCTACCCAGCTTGGAGCATAATTCGCAAATTCAGGCCTCATATCATGCAGCGGCAGCAAAGGTGTTTCAAGGGTCGGGATAATGATGAGATATCGTTTGACCCAGAGAGCAGTCACTGCGATAAGGGCTGCAAATACAATGGTGTTGATGCTTCTTAAACGCGGCAGGGCGATCAGGATGATAGGCAGCAGAACTCCAAGGAAGGCTGAGAAAAAGAACCACCACCAATATGTTGATGAATCAAACAGACGGTGCAGGACTTCCATGTCCCATTTCACACTGCCGTACCAGTTGGTGAGATATTCGCTGAATGTAAAATACCCGTATAACGCTCCGAGTATCATCAGCAGAAGACCCAGGTAGGTAAAATGATTCTTGGTGATGACGGCTTCAAGGCGATAAATCTTCCGGAACACGAACATTACGAGGATCAGCACTCCTGTGCCTGAATAGATAGCTGCAAGTACAAAGTACGGGGCGAAAATGGTGCTGTGCCAGCCCGGCCTGAGGGTCATTCCGAAGATCCACGCGAGAACAGAGTGGACCAGGATAGCCAGCGGGATGATCACGATCGAAATAAGGTCGATGAGCTGGTTGAGCAGTTCGCGCTGTTTTGGGGTATCGCGATAGCCGGCCGACATGAACTTGTATATGCTGTTACGCCAGCGGCCCACGCCTACCGGGTGATCCCTCATAAAAGCAAGGTCACGTACACAGGCAAGGTAAAGAAAGATAAAACTGCCGATGAGATAGGTCGAAATTGCGAACACATCCCAAACAATAGGCGACTGTATTCTGCCGTATATGAGGATGTGCCAGACCCTTTCGAGGCGGCCCATACTCAGGAAAATGTAGCTGGGGCCTATCATTGTTGAGACCACGGTAATCGTTTCGGCCATACGCAATATAGGATGCCGCCATTCGACCCGCATCAGATGCAGGATCCCCGAGATCAGAGCGCCGGCGTAACTTATCCCGATGAAGAAGATGAAGTTGGCGTCGTAAATTCCCCAGATCACGTAATCGCGCATTCCGGTTACAACCTGGCCCTGCGATAACTGAATATATAAGGCATACGTGCCCCAGGCAATGATCGCAACCATAATCGTGATGAAGAAATAGCCATACTTGCCTATAGATTCAAGCTGCGGCTTAAAATCCTCATAGTTCTTTAATGTTTTGTTGTTGTATTCCATGCTTTCAAAAATTATTCAGATATGTTGGCTTCTTGTTTATACAATTCAACTTCCTCAGGTGTCAAATCCTGGAACCCGACTTTATAATCGAACAGACGGTTCACCGGAGGCAGGTAGTATACACCGGGTTCAGTACCCAGCTCCTCCATATAACGGTAGGCTGCCTTTTGCTGGACGAGTTCGCTGAATCTCACAGTCTCTGTGCCGTTGGTAACGGTGTCTTCGTTCTTGTCGCCATAAAAATAGACTCCGTTCGGACAGGCAGTGACACAGTTAGGAAGTATCCCCTGACGTACCATATCGGGACAGAAATCGCATTTGCCCACGGTACCGACTTTCTGAGGCCAGCTTGTTTCGGGTGAATATTTTTTGCCTTCCGGTAAAGCGGCCTGTTCCGGCTCGCCCCAGTTAAATACTCTTGAAGAATAAGGACAGGCTGCCATGCAGAATTTACATCCGATGCAGCGGTCATTGTCGATCAGCACGATGCCGTCGGTACGTTTAAACGTTGCTCCAACGGGGCAAACCTTAACGCAGGGAGGGTTGTTGCACTGGAAACAAGGCTTGGGAAACCAGTAAGGCGAGGTGTCCTTGCTGTCGCGTAACAGGAAGAATTTGATCCATTCGATCCGAGGTGGAAGATGATGCATGCTCTGGCATCCTTCCAGGCATTTCCTGGCATTGCGGCAACGGGCCAGGTCAACAACCATAACCATTTTTTTGTTAGGGATACCCTGACGGGCTTCCTTGCCGGTGGCAGGGCAGGCATGACAATGGCCTTTGTCGACCTCGACCAAAGTGCCGTCAGGAGAAAGCAGTTTGACTTTTTCACCTGTTTCTTTGCTTGCCGGCTCAGGGTTCGACACAGCTGATAAAACCTTACCGCCTCCCCCTATGAGGGCGGTGGCACCAGCGGCCAGGCCAAGTTTCAGAAAATTTCTGCGTGTGGAGTTGCTGTTTTTTTCCATTGTTTAAATTTGTATTAAAACTCAGAAAACCAAGGCGTTGAATATTTTAAAATGATTATATATGGCATCCCGGCCTGCTTGGTTTTCAGCTGCCCAAAGCTAATTCATTTGTACATGGAGTAAGGTCTATTCAACACGGAATAATACCTTTGAAATAAAGCTTTATTTCCGGTTTCAGTTGGAAAAATAACGCAAAACATGTTGACATAGATCAATATTTTATACTTTTACACCATGGTCGAATATCTTGATAAATCCACGATGAACTGTTTGGACTGCTCATGCAAATCATCGCTGTTCTGTCGGTTGAATAATGAAGACCTCAAAATCATCGAACATAACAGACTGAATGTAGTATTCAAACCGGGTGAGACCATCCGCAAGCAGGGAACACAAATGACCCATGTGTTATCTTTGAATTCGGGGATGGCAAAGCTGTACCTTGAAGGTATCGAAAACAGGAATGCTATTCTTCGTATTGTCAAGCCGACTAATTTTATCGGGGGGCCAGGCATTTACCTTGACCAGATGCACCATTATACTGTTATGGCGCTGATAGAAACATCCGTTTGTTTCATTGATCTGAACGCGATCAGGGAAGTCATCAGGAGAAATTACAGCTTTGCCGAGGAGTTCATGAAAGACTTCAGCCGTAACACCCTTAACGTATACAACCGTCTGATTTATCTTACACAAAAGCAAATGCCGGGAAGGATGGCCGATTCTTTGTTATATCTTTTCGAAGAGATTTTTGAAGCAGATCATTTTCCAAGGATCCTGACCAGGCAGGACCTGGCCGACCTTTCTGCCATGTCGCGCGACAGCGCCCTGAAAATCCTGAGGTCTTTCCAGCATGATGGCATCATTCAGTTTGACGATAAGGAATTGCGGCTCCTTGACCGTGAGTCACTGAAGAAGATCAGTCGCATAGGATAATATGGAATTTCGTATGTTTGGCACCGAAATGAGGAATTCCGGAAAAATACCTGTTGACCGCCTGCTGATTTTCCTGATCATTACTATAGGAGCGGTTCTCAGGTTTTATAATTATGGCGCTATTCCTTTCACTCACGATGAGTTCAGCGCAATTTTCCGAACCCAGTTCAATAATTTCCATGACCTCATCGCCAAAGGGGTGGTTACCGACACCCATCCTGCGGGGGTGCAGGTATTCCTTTATTATTGGGTAAAACTCACCGGCCTTTCGGAACCCCTCGTCAAACTGCCGTTCACAATTTTCAGCCTGATCTCCGTTTACCTTATTTATAGCATAGGACGAAGGTGGTTCAGTGCCACCGCCGGCCTGATTTCAGCATCATTTCTCGCATTTCTGCAGTACCCGGTGATGTACGGACAAATTGCAAGGCCTTATGCCAGCGGGCTATTCCTCGTATTGCTCATGGTGCATTTCTGGACAAACCTCATGCTTTCACCAAACAGGCGGTACTATCTGAATCTTGTCGCGTATATTCTCACTTCTGCACTTTGCGCCTATAATCACCATTTTTCTTTGTTGTTCTGCGGAATCGTCGCTCTGACCGGCGTTTTCATGATTTCAAAACCTCGCCGCATTTCTTATATTCTTTCATGGATCCTGATTCTTCAGTTGTATGTTCCCCACATATCCATCTTTCTCGGCCAGCTTAAACAGGGCGGAATAGGCGGGTGGCTGAGCAAGCCAAGACCCGATTTTATTCTCGATTACCTGGGCTATGTGTTCCAGTTCTCATGGTATGTGTATGCCCTGGTAATACTTCTTGTTGTACTTTCCCTGGCATGGAGGACCAAAGGAAAAAAGACAGACCGTCGGCTGGTGCTGGTTTCATTTTTATGGTTTTTTATACCCCTTCTCGTCGGATTTCTTTACTCCTGTTATATAAACCCGGTGCTTCAGTATTCAGTCCTTATCTTTTCCTTTCCATTCCTGTTATTGCTGATGTTTTTCTATTCCAATGCCGGGAAACCCTGGCAGAAAAGCATTCTGGTGGGACTATGCGCCGCTGTTATCATCCCGTCGCTGATATCCGAAAGAAAGCACTACCAGCTCTTTTACCATTCAGCTTATCATGAAATACTCAGTGATGCGAAGCAAGCCGCCGATTCCCTGGGCCGCTCCAACTGCTTTGTGCTGATCGATTCTCACCGCAGCTTTACCGATTATTATCTGGCCAGACAAGAGATGCCTGGGTTTCACCTCAGCTATCTTCATGATGTGTTTGAACCTCCCGTGATCAGCAGCATCATTGATACCTGTACCGCAATGTATTTCGTTTACGGTTGTATTTCGAATTCAAAATGGGAGGACTACCCAATAATTCAGGCGAAATATCCGAAGCTGTTAATCCACAAAAGGCTTAATGAAGGCGACTTTTACGTGTTCTCAAAAGACAGTATTCACGGCCTTAATGAATATTATTTTACGTCGGATGTGGATTTTGCTTCGAACCGCACGGGATGGGATAATTTCCAGCCTGCCGGTGTCCGGGTCTCAGGTATGGACCCGCTGACACCCGTTTTTTATATGGACAGCAGCACGGAATTCAGTGCGGCGTTCAGAGGATCCCTCAGGGACATCAGCCGTCAAAAAAATGATATTATAGATCTTTGGGCCGATGTTGAAACCGCCGAAGGGTTCACTGAAGCCTACCTGCAGCTGGGCATTTATCAGAAGGAAAAACTGCTTTCGTTCCAGTCCGCAGCCATTCATGGCCGTAAGCCCGGCAAGTTCCGCCGCATCTATTGTTCATACCGTTTGGCTGACATTGACTGGAGGCATCATTTTCTGAATGTCCGCGGCTTCATCTGGAACCCGAAAAAGCAGGACCTTGTTATACAGCGGATGTCGTTTCGTATAAGGCAGGGCAATCCGTTGCTATATGGACTGTACAGAAAAATAGAGTAGTTTTATCATTTGATTTGTCTGCGGATAACATATTCCCGGATAGGAGACCAATGACCACAAAAAAGAAAACAGCTCTCGTTAAAAAGACCATCCATCTTAAAAATATGGTCTGCAACTGCTGTATCCGCCTGCTTAGGAAGGAACTTGAGATCGATGGCATTGTTCTGCACGATATTAAACTTGGTACTGTCGTGCTCTCTTATGATCCGAAGAAGATTCCCCTGAAAATGATCGAAAGGATGCTTAAGGATTTCGGTTTCGAGATTATCGTCGACAAAGAGAAGATCCTGGTTGAGCAGATAAAGCAGGCCATGATAGATTTGATTCACAACTCCACGTATAACGCCATGGTAAGGAACTCGGATTACCTGGTAGAACGTTTTGATATGTCGTATCCCTACATATCTTCATTGTTCTCAAAACATGAAAATACCACACTTGAGAAATTCACCATCCTTCATAAAATAGAAAAGGTGAAGGAGCTGATACAGTACGGGGAACTTACTCTTAGCGAGATTGCATACATGATGGGTTACAGCAGTGTGCAATACCTGAGCACACAGTTCAGGTCTGTGACCGGAGTCTCGGTGACAGACTATAAAGCGAACCCAACGCTTGAAAGGAAACCCCTGGATCAGCTGTTATCAGATAACAGATAACAGTTTAAAATCTTGTACATCATTCCGAAAATTTCATAACGCCGGCGGCGGATGAGCGCCGTAATATTGCATCATCAAAAACCCTGAAACATGAAACTTAAAAAAAATGTAGCCGTTAGCGAGTCAGGCTTACTCTTTAATCCGGTTACCGGCGAATCCTTTTCGGTCAACCCGATCGGAGTTGAAATTCTGAATCTCCTGCGCGAAGAGAAAACCGACGAGCAGATCTATTCGGCTATTCTGGCAAAATACAGTACCGATAAACCCACTTTCGAGAAAGACTACGAGGATTTCATCGGCATTCTTTCTCACAACAATCTCCTCGAAAAACATGAAGAAACCAACGCTTAATATCGCCGTTACTGCTCTTAACGCCATCGACAGCCCGGGTCCCGGTGTGTCGGTGATCAGGGCACTGAAGGAAGCGGCTTCATTCGATACCCGCATTATCGGGCTATCGTATGAATCGCTGGAACCCGGCATATATATGCATGATCTGGTTGACCGCACATATTCTATTCCCTATCCCACGGCCGGCATTGATTTGCTCTTTGAAAGGCTGGAGTATATCCATGAAAAGGAAAAGCTGGATGTGATCATTCCCAATTTCGATGCGGAACTTTATCCTTTTATAAAGCTCGAGCATAAGTTAAAGACTATGGGGATTCACATGTTTCTGCCAACCCTTCATCAATTTGAAGAGCGTCATAAAGTTAACCTGAATGATTTCGGAAAAAAATATGGTATCAGTGTCCCCAAGAGCAAGGTGATCTATGATCTGAACACAGTTCACAGCCTGCCTTCCGAGTTTTCTTTTCCGATGATTGTAAAAGGCAAATTTTATGATGCTTCGATTGCCTACAGCATCGAACAGGTAAAAAGCTATTTTAACAAGATCAGCGCCAAATGGGGGCTTCCCATCATCATCCAGGAGTTTATTCACGGTACAGAATTTAATGTGACCGGACTGGGCGACGGAACCGGGAAAACCATTGCAGCCGTGCCGATGCGCAAACAGTATATTACCGACAAGGGCAAGGCCTGGGGAGGGATCAGTATTTCAGATGAAAAAATGCTCGACATGACCCGGAAATTCCTCAGGACTACCAAATGGAGGGGCGGGTTTGAGCTGGAGCTGATGAAAAATAAGGATGGAGAGCTTTACCTGCTTGAGATCAACCCCCGCCTGCCGGCCTGGATCTATCTGGCGGTCGGAGTGGGGCAAAACATCCCCGAAGCATTGGTGAACCTGGCTCTTGGGAAGAAAGTGGTCCCGTTTAAAGACTATACCGTGGGCAAGATGTTTGTGCGGTATTCCTGGGATATGATCGTAGACCGGGAGGAGTTTGAGCAGATCAGCATGTATGGGGAACTTTAAAAAAAAATGAATATCGAATGTCGAACATTGAATTTTGAACGTTGAAGTGAATCATGAATTATTCGAAATTCAAAATTCGTTAATCAATATTCGATATTCAATCAACAAAATCAATAATTAACTCATAGATATATGTCAAAACAACGATATGAACGTCCGGTGATCAAGAAACTTGAAACCGGTATGCCGAACAAATTCGGAACAAGAACAGAATACCAGCCTATGACCCACATCGATGGTGTGCCGGTTGCAAAGCTGATGAAAGAATACGGGTCACCTTTGTTTGTGATCTCCGAAAAGACCATCCGCAGTACAATACAGAAAGCAAAGAAGGCCTTCAGGACGAGGTACCCCAGAGTGCAGTTTGCCTGGTCGTACAAGACCAATTACCTGAATTCGATATGCAGCATTTTTCACCAGGAAGGATCCTGGGCGGAGGTGGTTTCGGGATTTGAATATGACAAGGCAATCAGCCTGGGGGTGGAAGGGAAGAAGATCATCTTCAACGGTCCGGAAAAAAGCGAGGAAGATCTCACCAAGGCAATAAAAAACGATTCGCTTATCCATATCGACCATCTCGATGAGCTGTACACTATTTCTGAACTGGCCGAAAAACTCAAAGCCCGTCCCAGAGTTGCCATCAGGGTTAACATGGATACCGGTGTATACCCTATGTGGGATCGTTTCGGGTTCAACTATGAGAATGGACAGGCCTGGGATGCAATCAACAAGATCATGCATTCCGATAATATGGAACTGGTGGGACTGCATTGCCATATCGGCACCTTCATGCTTGCGCCCTCGGCTTATGGGGTTGCTGCTTCAAAACTTGCTGAACTGGCATTGTCGATAGAACAGAAATTCAAACACGAAATAAAATATATCGACCTGGGCGGAGGATTTGCTTCTAAAAACACTCTGAAAGGAGCTTATCTGCCGGGTTCCGACACTAACCCGACGTTCGATGATTTTGCCGAAGTCATTTCATCGGCTTTACTGAACAGCAATTTCAAACAAGAGAAGCTGCCTATGCTTATTCTGGAAACAGGCCGTGCCCTTATTGATGAAGCGGGCTTTCTTCTGGGATCGGTGATCTCGAACAAACGTTCAAGTACCGGTCGTCGCAATACAATCCTCGATATCGGCGTTAATATATTGTTCACCGCGTTCTGGTATGATCATAAGATCACCCCTGCACAGGAATTTACCCATTATTCGGAAGATACCTGCATTTACGGGCCTCTTTGTATGAATATCGATGTGATCCGCGAAAGCGCCAGTTTACCTTTGCTCAATAAAGACGACCGCGTGGTGATTCATAATGTAGGAGCGTATAACATGACCCAATGGATGCAGTTTATTGCGCTCAGACCTAACGTGGTACTGATCGACCTGGAGGGGAAGCCCCATGTTATCCGCCTTCGCGAAACCCTTGACAATATGAACAACATGGAGAACGTACCGGTTCATCTGAAAAATTTTAATTTGTAATTTTATTCTTTGAACCTGCAACCCAACTGTGAAAAAACTAAGGGCCGTTTTTCCATCTTTCCTTTCGAGCATAGTCAACAGCTATACGCAGATCTTTTTTTCGAACAGCAGGATCTTCGCTCTGATCCTGATCGTGGTTTCTTTTTTTGATTTCTGGGCCGGATTAAGCGGAGTCATTGCAGTGATTGTCTCCAATACACTGGCCTACCTCATCGGGTTGAACAGGGTCAGTATTACAAAAGGATATTATGGGTTCAACAGCTTGCTGGTTGGCCTGGGATTAGGAGTATATTATCAGCCCGGGCCGGAATTTTTTATTGTACTTTTTTTTGCGGCCTTACTTACACTCTTCATCACGCTAATGCTTGAAGGGGTTGTGGGAAAATACGGTCTGCCTTTTCTGAGCCTGTCGTTTTTACTCGGAACCTGGGCTGTAAGCCTTGCTGCCAGGCAATTCACCGCCCTTCACGTGAGCGAAAGGGGGATTTACATGACCAACGAAATGTTCAGGCTTGGGGGGTATGGCATGGTTACTTCTTACAACTGGCTTAACAACGTGGGGATACCTGAATCGGTGAGGCTGTATTTTACTTCCCTGGGGGCGATCTTTTTTCAATATCATCTGTTTGCCGGTATCCTGGTCGCAACTGGACTGCTTATCTATTCTCGAATTGCCTTTATTTTATCTCTTGTGGGTTTCTTCTCAGCCTGGGCTTATTACCATTTTATCGGGGCCGATATAAGGGAACTCAGTTATAGCTATATCGGGTTCAACTTCATCCTGACTTCCATCGCCATCGGCGGATTTTTTATCATCCCTTCACGGTGGTCTTTCCTATGGGTGATCCTTCTCACTCCGCTTATCTCGATAATCCTTACCAGCACACAGATGGTTTTTTCGATGCTGCAGCTCTCGGTATACTCTCTTCCGTTCAATCTGGTTGTACTCTTATTCCTGTACTCTCTGAAATTCCGGGAGCGTTTCTTTGATAAACCCGAGCTGGTCAGATACCAGCAGTTCTCTCCTGAAAAGAACCTTTATGCCCACCTGAATTACCGCACCCGCTTCGGAAAAGCCTTTTATTTCCCATTCGCCCTTCCATTCTGGGGAGAATGGAAAGTGACCCAGGGACATAACGGTAAATTAACTCACCAGGGTGACTGGCGTCATGCCTGGGATTTTGAAGTAACGGATGAGAAAGGAAAGACATTCGGTGATAGTGGCAGCGTATGCGAAGATTACTATGGCTACAACAAGCCCGTGATAGCTCCTGCCGATGGCTGGGTAGAGGAAATTGTGGATGGTGTTGATGACAATGAAATCGGGAATATAGACCTGGATCATAACTGGGGAAATACGCTTGTACTGAGGCATGGCGATCAGCTCTACTCAAAACTTTCTCACCTCAAAAAAGGGAGCTTCAAAGTTGCAAAAGGAGATGCTGTAAAGAAAGGAAGAATCGTGGCCAGCTGCGGTAATTCGGGCCGTTCGCCCTATCCTCACATACATTTTCAGATTCAGTCAACGCCTTATATCGGGTCGAAGACCCTCGATTATCCCATCAGCCATTACATAAACCATAAAAAAGGCACATTCGAATTAACCTCCTGGGAAAAACCAGAAAACGATGTCATCGTCTCAAATGTAAGCAAAAACAGTTCGCTTGAGAAGGCCTTTCATTTTATTCCGGGGCAGAAGCTCAGTCTTACTGTAAATCCCGGTGGCGAAAAGGAGTATCATCTTAACTGGGAAGTGGAGATCAGTGCGATCAACACAAGCTGCCTCTTCTGCGAAAAAACCAATTCCAGGGCCTGGTTCAGCAACGATGGCGACATCCATTATTTTACACATTTCGAAGGCGACCGTTCTTCCCTGCTTTTCCGGTTTTTCCTCGGGGCATATAAAGTCATGATGGGATATTATCCCGGTCTTCTGGTAAAAGACAGGTATCCGATATATACGTTCAGTAACCGTTTTCTGGGTATAGTTCAGGATTTCGTTGCACCTTTCTTCCTGTTTATCAGCTCGGAATACAGCATGAGTTATACAGGCATGGAGGATGAGGTGATGCAAGCAGGCATTCGACTGAAATCTTTAGCCCTTGCAAGAGTCGGAGGGCGTGAAGTGAAACGGATGGAATGTGAACTTTTCATCGGAGCGCATGGTTTGGAGACATTTGTCATCAAAGAAAATGATAGAACTACTGAGGTTAAACTACTCGCCGAACGATGACAATCAAAAACACCCTATTTATTTTTCTTTTCTGGCTGATGACTTTTTCGGCCTATGCCACTGCCCGTCTCGATTATCAGACTGTTGATATGCTCACATACCGCTGTTACAGTGAACAAAAATGGGACAGTGTGATCCTTGTAGGCAAACAAGCCCTGAAACAGGATATCGATTATTATTATCTCAGGGTGAGGATGGGGATCTCGTATTATCAGATCAAGGAATATTTCCCCGCCGTGACCCACCTGAAAAAGGCAAGGGAATTCAATTCCAGCGATTCTTATGTTACGAATTATCTTTACTGGGCATATAAATTAACTAACCGGGCCGATGAAGCCGAACTTATCAGGGCGACAATTCCCCCTGCCGAACGGGACACTTTATATGAAAAACCCGGATTTCTTCAGCAGGTTCATATCGAAAGCGGTTATACCCTAAGCAGCGACAGGGCTCCTGAAAATCTCTCCACACTCATGGGAGCCGACAGCATATACGGGGAACAGGACCTGTACGGCAACAATTTTTACGGAAATTTTGGATTGAACATCAGGGCCTCAAACAGGCTTAGTTTCAGTCTGATATACAATTACCTTAATTTTGCAAAGACCAAATATGTGCAATACGGCAGGGTTGAGACGCAGTTTGACAGTATTTCGTACCAGGAATTCAGTAATGATTATTATTATTCCCTTCACTTTAAAGTGCACGATACTGCCGTTAAATATAATGTGAAACAGAATGAAGCCTACCTGGGGGCAACTATAACTCTTCCGTGGGGAATTAAGATCATGCCGGCAGTTCACTGGATCAATGTGAAATATACTATGACTAATGTGAACAGCCGCACCGACAGCATAAGCGATACATTATATTATTTGAAAAGTGACCAAACCTACTATACCTTCAAATATCCTTTGCTGGTATATTCAATCATTCAAAAGGACACCTCATTTAATAATTTCGTGGCTGCACTGACTATCACCAAAGACATTGGGTGTTTTATAATCGGTTTATCAGGCAGCTGGTCAAACCTGAACGGATATACGCAGACTCAGGCCGGGCTTTCGCTGACTTATTTTCCTCTGGGCAACCTGAATTTTTACGGAACTACAGAGGTGACAGGTTTTTTTCAACAAAGGAGCAAACGGGTTTTATTCAGCCAGATTCTCGGTGCGAAACTCACACCCTGGCTGTGGGGCGAAGCCAATTTTTATTATGGAGATTACACCAACGCCAATATTTTCAATGGCGCTATCGTTTATAACAATAGTGATAAGATCGATTACCGGGCTGGCGCCAACCTGGTATTTGTTTTAAGCAAGCACATACAGCTGTCGCTCATTTACCAGTATTTTCGTAAAGAGAGCCAGCAGACGTACATGAAAATCGGAGCAAACGGTTCAAAACAGCAAATACAATATAATCCGTATAATACAAATTCAATCATAGGAGGAATAACATGGAAATTATAGGAAAATATCGCAAGAAAATAAATGGTGAAATGGTGAAATGGCGAAATGGCGAAATAAAGAATAAAATCCGGAGCATGAAGTTTTCACCATTTCACTATTTCACCATTTCACTATTTCTGATTTTCTCCATGCCCGCTTTCGCCCAAACCGACTACGCCACGCAGCAGGCTGCCTTTTCGAAAAGCTATGAGTATGAATCCCGGGGAAACTTCACCGAAGCGGTCACTACAATGAAAAGTATTTACCAGGAAGACTCCTATGAGATCAACCTGAGGCTGGGCTGGGTGACATACCTGTTAGGTCAGTTTACCGAGTCATCAGCATACTATCAGAAAGCCATCAAGCTGAAACCTTATGCCATTGAAGCCAAAATCGGGTTTGCCAATCCCGCATCTGCACTAGGCAACTGGGATCAGGTAGTAACACAGTATAATGAGGTTCTTGCAATAGATCCTCAGAATACCACTGTTAATTACAGGATGGGTTCTATCCTTTATGGCCGGAAAGATTATGCCAAAGCCGAGAAATATCTCGAAAAAGTAGTCAACCTGTATCCCTTCGATTACGACAACATGGTACTTTACGCATGGACTGAATACCGTCTTGGGAAACTTCGCGAAGCTCAGGTACTGTTCAACAAAGCTCTTCTCATGAGACCCAAGGATGCATCGGCAACCGAAGGACTTGGGCTGATCAAATAAGTTTAGCGTTCAGTTTCTCAGCGCACGATCAGCAGTCGCTTTGTTTCGGAGATACCTCCGGCAGAAATCGAATAGAAATAAATTCCTGCGGAAAGATTGCTCATATCAACCGGTACCTGGTATCGGCCGGGAACCTTTATTCCCTCAACAATGCTTAGCACTTTTCTATGGATTTACCCTGATCCGGAAATGCCGGGAGGAACAGTTTGCAGATTATGCAAACATGTTCCTCCCCGGCAAACTAACAAAGTAATCAACTGCTCGTTTTAGTTCATCAATATCCCTTTAAATGTGAACATCCGGTTGTTAGATTTTACCGTTATCAGATAGATTGAAGCAGGATTCAGTTTCATCGGGATAAGGTTACTTAAATCCTGTTTCTTGTCAGAGAAATAGACTGTCCGGCCCAGCATATCAAATACGCCTATCTGATCAGCTTCCGTTAACGTGCTGGAGAAAATCCGTATACCATTCTCACTCAGGTTCACATTCATTGCATCATTTGCAATGGAGTTTACCGAAGTGGTGCCGCAAGCGCTGCAAGTGCTCCATAAGAAACAAATGGTTGTATCGGCAGAGGCTGTTTGATCACCATGTTTTAAGCTTTCTATGAAAATCTCTTCTGACAAACTTTTCGGTTTATTTTTTGATGCCGTTATCAGCCTGAACTTGCGCCGGCCCGGGAGCATAAAGGTATTATTAAATAATAAGTTGTCGGCCGGAAGTGATATTTTGTATTTTTACAGCCCATTTGCAGGAGAACAATGATGCTCCCAACACGCCTGATGCAATTCCGCTATACCTTATCTGCGGCGATGCTCGCTGTCATGCTGGTAATCCAGGGATATAGCAACGAGAGCCCCGACAGTCTTCTGAAGGTTGTCAGAACAGCTTCGGGGAAAGACAAGTTCTACGTTCTCAAAGCACTTAGCAAATTTTACAAGGCAACGGATCTTTTAAAATCACTTGATTACGCCGACCAGCAAAGAAAGCTTGCTGCTGAAATGAAAAACAGGGAGATGGAAGCCGAAGCCATTTCCGACATGGCGGTACCCATTGTGATGATGCAGCAAAACAGACGCGCCATCCTTTTACTTCAGGAAAGTTTAAGCATTTATGATTCCCTGGGCAATGAAAAAGGCAGCTGCCGGGTTCTGAACAGCCTCGGGCTCGCATGGAGCCAGAATGGCTCCATGGACAAAGCCCTGCAATGATTTACCAGAAGAACGACATCAGGGTGATTGGCACAGCCACAGAACTGATCGAGCTCATCTCAACTCCCCCGGGTGTCTATACCGTCGTATTTACAAGCAGCGACTGCAGGGTCATCCGAAAGATCATAGTCAGTGATTGATAATTAATCATAGCGAAAGATCGCACCGGAACCAGACGGTTCCCGGAACCGAATCCGCCATGAGGCCGCCAGCAGCGGCCTCATGGCATTTTAACCGGTTTTCTTTAATTCAGAAATACTTCTGTTAGGTCAACGCACAAATCCCCATTGAAAATGTTTACCGGAATTTTATCATCGCCGGCATACATGCCCCTGAACTGAAACTTTCCGTGTTCATCTAATACAAAGACCGTCACATTTTCGTCGTTGGGGTTTATGATCCAGTATTCCCTCACACCATGTTCCTGGTAAATCTCAAATTTATCCTTTATATCGCGCTTAGAATTATTGGCCGAAACTATTTCAATAATCAGGTCCGGAGCGCCAAGGCAACCTCTCTCATCCATTTTTAACAAATCGCAAATCACATAGATATCGGGCTGCAAAACAGTGTAAATCTGTGCGTTGTTTTTGATTTGCTTCCCCTTTGGCAGACGCACGTCCGAAGGGGCGTGATAAACTTCACATGGTTTATTTTCAAGGTAAACACCCCAAATTTTCATCATTTTTGCAGAAATTTTCTGATGTTTCCTCGAGGGCGCCGGGGGCATCAGTTTGATGAAACCGTCAAACAACTCACGCCTCACGTTGTCCATCCAGGTGAGATAATCGGCGTAGGTGTATCTTTTGTCGGCATCCAGGTTAAGTGTGTCCATCTTCACGGTATTTATCGCAAAGATAAGTTTTCTGAAGAAGAAAAGCAATATGCCTTAAATCCGGCAAAACAAAGGCAACTTATCTGACTTCTTTTTCGACCCATCGTTGCTGAAGCCCAAAAAACCGTCACATCAAAAAAGGTCCTTAATTGTTTTCATTGCCAAAAACATTTTATCGCTGTCAGGTAATTTTATAAACCCATATTTGATATAGAAATTCTCAGCCTCTTTATCTAATAGGTCAACAACCACGGCAAATGATCCTATGTGTTTAGAATTATCGTAGCTCCTGTATAATGCATCAACCAATAATAATTTTCCAATTCCTTTTCCTTGATACCTGAGGGCAATAGCTAATCTTCCCAATAATGTTGCAGGTATCGAAACATAAGATTTATGAAGTGTTATTTGAAATTCAGCGGGTACCAGATGCAAGGGGATACTGCTATTTGCCAATGTGTAATACCCTTGAATATGACCAGTTTCAGAATCTACTTTTCCGAAACAAGCTGACGATTTTCTTTTAACATCCTTACTGGCTTGATGGATGAAATAATTATCAAGAATATTCTTTCCGCAGGAAAAATCAGTTTTTTCATGTGTTGAGTTCAGCACTTCTGTAAGGTGACTCATTTCGAAGGGAGCGATTTATATTTTTTTGCTGCTGAAATCAAGGCTTTATTCGGTTTAGCCGGTTTTGTGATGGCATCAAAAAATATTTTGCTATCTCTTTGCGATGCAATGATCAGCTCTCTTTCTTCGATAATTTCTTTGGCTTTCTCTTGCACTGTCATTATCACAAAGTCCGTTAAGTTTCGATAACCCCCTGCGATAGCTGCTCTTTCAAAGAAGTTTTTTTGCTCTAAAGGTAACCTTGTATCAAACCTTGCCTTTTCTTTTCTTATCGTTGTCATGAAAGTTTTATTTTTCTACCAATGTACGGATAAAATACGTACAAACCAAATCTTTCTGATTTTAGATTTGCTCGACAAAACTCCCCGCAAATGCAATGAATGATAGTCCTGGCATTTCGTATACAACGCACTTCTGAGTTACAATGGATCAGTTTTGTAATCTGCCGATTTTCCTGAACAACAAAATCTACCTCTTCCTGCTTTTGGTTCTTTTAGTAGAAAAGTCTCATGGTACCGGCCCTTCCCAGGTTATTTATGCAGCGCCAGCACCTTGTCAAGCAGTCCGGCGAGATAAAACGGGAGACTAATGAGATTGAATTCTTTTCCTTCAAACGTTTTGACCAGATCTGTTTGCATGGGTTTTGCCCAGAACCGGATACCGGTTTGATGCGATACGCCATCCATAAACAGATGGAGGGAACGCAGTCTTGCCGAATCACCTGATTTTACTTCCACAGGGATTATCAGATTCTGATGCAGCACAAGAAAATCGACTTCGGCATTTGAATTTTTCGATTCGCGAACCCAAAATGAACGTTTCGCTGAAACTTTAAGGTCAGCAGCAAGTAATTCCTGGGAAACGATATGTTCGGCAACGGTCCCTCTCCATTGATCGCTTATATAATCAGGACCGGATATTTCCTTTTGAATACCATTGCAGTAATTTACAAGACCGGTATCGAACCATAGAAGGCGTGGTGATTTTTTAAGGTCGGGTAAAATAGGGGCGGAATATCCTGTCGAAGGATATACTAATTCAAGGAGCATGGCCTTTTCGAGGGTGCGAAACGCCTCGCCCATCTCGCGTGAGCGGTAGCCCGAATTAGCAAAGCGTTCAAATTTAATTCGTTGCCCTGAATATGCAAATCCAGCGTGCAAAATATGCCGCATGGAAAGTTGCATGGTACTGTTTCTCGCATACTTTTCAACATCATCCCGGTATCCCAGCAGCAAGGATTCAAAAACACGCTGCAATAAAACCATATCCCGGTTTTCTGCAAAGTTCGCAACGACCTCAGGCATACCGCCAATCAGCGAATAAAGATTGAAAAGCCGCATCATTTTATCATGCAGAATTTCCGGCAGTGAAATTGCTTCAAGCATCCCCAGCATTTCGGTCTCACCCATGGCGCCCAGAAATTCCGTAAACGAGCATGGCCTTAAAGGAAGATACTCAACCCTTCCCACCGGAAACGATATTTGACGGTCAATCAAACTTTCGAGCAAAGAGCCCGCGGCAATTACATGCAAATCAGGAATTTCTTCGTGAAAATACCGCATCATCGCAACCGCTTTGGGAGAATTCTGAATTTCATCAATGAACAGTAAGGTGGATTTATTGCTCCTCACTTGCTTGTTCGCCAGATATATAGCCATCATGAGATCGTCCATCGGATAAGCGACCTCGAACAGATTCCTGTCACCCTCTTTTTCCAGATTGAGTTTAAGAAAGACCTCATAGCTTTTCGCAAATTCCTGCACCACAGTAGTCTTACCAACCTGCCTTGCTCCCCTAAGTACGAGTGGTTTACGGTCGGGCCTTTGTGACCATTTATGCAACTCCCTTAAAATGTTACGTTTAAACATGATTTTGTGATAAATCAAAACACAAATATAATAAATAATGTAATAAAACCAATCAGTAATTACAATATTTATGTAATGATTTGTATCGTCATCTTTAATGATGGAATGGTTATTCAGCCAATCTGCTCTGGCTGATGGGTTTCTTATACTAAACCGCCGGCTCTTTTTCTTTTTCCCTGTCCTTCCTGGCCTTGTACAGCTTCTTACCACCATAGGCAGCGCCCATGGCCAGCAATATACCAAGGCCGCCATCGATTGGGGCGCCCACCGGGCCGCCACCGCCGCCACCACCTGTACTTGGGTTACCCGGAGGAGCCGGAGGAGCCTGTGCCCATACCGAAATTCCAAAACTTACTAAAACAGCTACAAAAAGGATTTTTACGATATTTTTCATGGAGATATTGTTATTTGTTAATGACTTTGGTTACAAAATTCTGGCTTGCTGTTGCAACGTGAATGATATAAACTCCTGTTGAAAGCGGAGCTTCAATGCTGCTGATTCCATTGATCATTTGATTTTGACTGCGGATGATTTGTCCGATAGCATTATACACGGTGATGCTGGCAAGATGGCCCTGCATTGAGGGTAGATCAAGGTAGATCCTGCCGTTGCTGATGAATGCCCTGCCGCTGACGGCTGCAGTGTTTTCCTTAACGCCTGTGACTCCGTTAAGATGAAGTACGAAACGGTCGGAGGCGCTGCCGGTTTGGTAATTGAAAGTATACACCGGCCCGGCTTTTAGATTTACCATTTTGCTTAGGGTTTTATCTTCAAGATAGATGGTAGTAGCAGGATTGAAGGATGCCATTCCGCTGGCCGTGAAGGTAACGTCGGAATTTGAATTGAGTGTAAAATCCAGTGGCACGGTGACCGGTTCTGCGCTCAGCGGGAGGCTGTTGATAGCCAGGTTTATGTTATCCGCAGTCACAGAAGACATTTGCGGAGCATCTTCTCCGCCGATCATTTTATAAGCATCCCATTCACCATCAAATCCGGTTGTTGCACCATCTGCAAAACGAACTACAATTTCATCGCTGGAAGTACCGGCATCGGCATGAATTCTTAACAGGTCAGCGATGGTCTCATTATTTTTCAGAAATGAGACCGAATTATGTACCCGCACATTATTGTCCATGGTTAAAACAGGGCTTGGAACAACGGCATATACGAAGAAAGCCTGTCCTGGCGCTATATAGCGGCTACCGCCGAGGGTTTCGACACCATTCACATATGAGGCATAATTGGCAGTGTTCCATACATACACCGCATCATAAATATAGGTTTTGGTCCATCCGCTTGCAGCATTCCAATCGATAGAGGAGGGATAGGGATTGGGCACGAGGTTTTTGCCTCTGTTGTTGGCAGCTGCTCCGCTTGTAAAGGAGGTGGTTGCCGTAAACGAACCATTGTTCATGGCTCCGGCAAAGTTGTAAGTCTGGCTTGTCCCGGGATAATATACCATGTAACCGCGTGTTACATTAAGAGAGTTTGTGGTGGAGATTCCCATATTGACCCAGCCATTGTCGACAGGGTTTGTTTGTGTTTCGTCAAAATAGTAGAGATACGAACCCGCGAAAAGGTTGCTGGTAGGGGCAGCAGCAGTAAGGGGAACCGAAACCAGATGATAAACATTATTGGTGAGGGTTGCGCTGCCGGCAATGTACCTCTGGATGGTGGCGTTTATACCGGCCGTATTATGCATCAGGGAGCCGGTGCCGGCCACAGTGGATTGTATAATAATTCCGTTGTTTCCTGCGCTGTTGGTCAGCGTACCGCTCACCGTCAGCGCTTTGCCCGGGGCGATGGTGAGTACGGCACCTGAGTTTATGGTAAGGTTGTTACAAATGGCAGGTGTGCCGGGAGCCTCATTCACAATCGGCTGGTTTGACGGGGCGCTGGGGATGATTACATTTGCAGATGAAATTGGTGCAGAGATGGGACTCCAGTTGCCGGAAGTGTTCCAGTCGGTTGAAGTACTTCCGGTCCAGGTTTTTGTTAAATCCTGCCACTCATATGCCCCCATGGTTGGGGTAGCTGCCCTGGTGGTTCCGGCATAATCGGTAGCATAGCCTGTAATTGTTGTTCCGGGAAGCGCTGCTGAGGGAATATAATTTGCCGCTGAGGTGCCGCCTGCATTGGCAAAAGACGGATTGGTATTTAAACTATTGGCATCCTGCGTTGTGGCGGTTTTCCAGAGGGCAAGTGTCGTTATGTCTGACCCGCTGAAATATCCAAGCACACCTCCTGTTCCCGGCGCATAATAATCATTGTAGTTCTGGGTTAAACCGGTTCCGCTTGGGTTTGTATAAAAGTATGCAGCATAATGTTTTCCCGTTGCCCCGCTGTTCGATCGGGCATTGTCGAAAATATTATTTCTGAAATCCCTTGTGTTGTTGTTTATTCCCTCACTGTACAGCGCATAACTTTTCAACGCTCCTGAGGCAGGTGTTCCGTTTATATATACCGTATTGAAATAAAGATTGTTGTTCTGGCCAGCTACACCTGTTTCGTAAATGCCGTAAATAGTTGTAATGGTATTTCCGCCCAGCGAAATGATATTGTTGGACCAGGTTGTTGCCCCTGCATATCCTGTTGCAATTTGTACCCCATAGATATTTGCGGTAGTCGAGCCACCCGTTGCAGCCAGACTGGTAATAAAGTTTTTTGAAACGGTACTGGCTGTTAACCCTACATTGCAATACAAACCTGTCACTACACTTCCAGTGTTATAGGAAGTGGCATTGGTCAGATTGGCAATGGTATTGCCCGAGATTGTATTCGCACCGGTTGCTGAACAACGTATACCGTATACTGTTTGTGAAGCCGCAGAAGAGGCTGATGTGGCATTGATGCTGTTTGCGGTTGACAAGCTGCCTATTGTATTTGTGCTGATGGTGGTCGTGCCGCCCAACACAGTTCTGTATATGCCATAGAAATTTGTGGCGCCCCCCCGGCAGAGTTTGCTGTGGTTATTGATCCGATGGTATTATTTTGACAGTCGGTGATTCCTGTGGAGATGTTATATATGCCGTAGAAATTTCCGTCTGTGGCACCGGCAGAATAATTAATGGACCCGGTGCCCGTGGCGGCGCCTATGGTATTACCCGTCACCGTTCCTATATTCACGCTTCCTGCCAATATATCCATCCCGTAAAAACCATAGTTTCCGGAATTGCTCCAGGAGATATTCTTAATGGTGTTGCCCTGAATACTGCTTGCTGTTCCTGTTTCGAAAGTCAAATACATTGCATAAAAGGGATTGTTTTGCGTTGCTGTTTTTGTCAGGGCAGTTCCGGCGCAAAGTGGGGCGCTGCCTCCAAAGTAGTTACCTGTAATTGTATAATTAATTCCGCTTGAAATCTCTAGGAAATACAATGCGCTATTAGCACTTGGAGAAATCGTAATTGTTTGATAAAAGCTGTTTTCCGAGATGGTCCATGCAGTAGAATGAATTAAATATATTCCAGTTGTAAAACCGCCCGAAAGAGCCACAAAATCATGAAAATTATTATTGCTGATGATATTCCCACTGTTTTCTTTCCCCGTCGTACCTGAAGAATAAATGGCATTCCATGGCATTAAGTTGAGCCAGTCGCGGGTAATATCATTGTGGTCGATCGTATTCCCGTTGTTGCCGGTTGTTCCGTTTGTAGTGCTGAACAGGAGTATTCCGAGAGAATTATCCGTTTCCGACCCCCAAATATTACAGTATTTCACCGTATTGTTTGTGGCATCGTTGATAAAACGGATGGTGGAACCTTGCTCAACTGATAAAGAATTAGTATTTTGATTGCGAATAAAAAGATCAGTTGTTGTGTTCCCGCCATTCAAACTTCCATTGATGGTCACGTTATCAGCCCCGTTGAGGTCGATCAGCGGTGCCAACAGATTTCCGGTGATGTAACAAGAGGCTGCTGTCGGATAAATCGTCACCGAGGTGTAACTGGCGCTGCCGCTGCCGCTTGCATTCAGTACCGCAGACACGCTTTCCGACGTACCTGACTTGATCTGCAGCGTGATTGCACCGGTGATGCTGCCGCTATTGATCGCAGTGAAAGCGGCTCCAAGAGTTGCATAATCGGCATTGGTGTTGCCAACCGTTTTAATTGCATCAGCTTTTGCACTTTGCACAAAAACACCGGCTACAAGCGCCAGTGTGAGCAGTAAAATTCTTATTCCGGCGGGGCCCCTCTGTTGCGGAATGTAATTCAAAACAGCAGAAAAAATTTTCATAGGTCTTTTGATGTTTAAAATGGTGGGTTATAGTTAATATTTTGGGTTTATGATGAGATTCTGTTAGGGCTTATTTTTCGTTTCTGTTAAGCATCAGGTACATTTTTATAAGCCAGGGCAAAAATAGGTCCTGTTTTTTTCTTAAGTAAACAATTCGGTGCTAAAAAATCTTTACAAAATCTTTCAAATAAATATATACACTTGAAAATCAATGTCTTGGATTGGATTTGGCTGCGTCATCGCTTGCTGACTGACTGACTTTTGTTAGGGCAATTACCTAACTACCATACAGTTAAACTGAAATGAAAGAAAATTGAAAGATCGTTTTACCCTCAAAAAGGCAGATCAGGAGAGGGAAGTCCCTGAAATTTGCCCAAAAAACCACCTTTCAATTTTCTTTCATTTCGTTTTAACTATCTGTGGATGTGACAGTTATTAACCAAAATCTGGTCAGGCTGTAAGCTGTAGTCCGTCCGAAATCTGATCTAAAACGTTGCATGTCAGGAACATATATCTGTTTGAAAGATTATGTAATGATTTTTGAGCCCCTGATTATTGGCTTTTGGTAAAGACCTGACTTATTTTTGCCCGAGGTTAAAAATATACCATATGACCAGCAATCTTTACGGAACAAATAAAATCCTGATCGCCCGTAACGAGGGAGCAGGCAAAGACGACATTTCCCTGCTTCTTAAGCGAACCGACGTAGAAGTGCTGATGGCTGCGACAGGCCAGGAGGCGATCAGTCTGTTGAACGATCACCCCGATTGCAGGATGGCTGTTTTCAGTGCCGATCTCGAAGACCTGAACGGTTATGATACAACCATCCTTGCACGATCTTTAAATCCGGGCCTCCCCATTATCCTGCTGGTGAACTACAGTAACCGTGAAACGATCAACCTGGCAGCTATGGTTGGTTGTGACCAGGTTCTGCAAAACCCGATTGAACCCGAAACCTTTGAAGTACTTCTTGACAAATTCCTCAGCCCTGTAAATCATGATTAAAGATATCCGCAGTATATATGTTTTCTATTCTTGTCACTAATTAAGAATCATCATTATGAGAAAGTTGGTACTTGTTTCTTTTGCATTGTTTCTGAGCTTTGGATCAATGGCTCAGCTTACCGGGGTAAAAACCATAAAATCATCCGGCGGGGATTATGCAACTTTCACCGATGCGATAACTGCTTTAAATACCGCAGGTGTCGGTGTGGGCGGTGTTACTTTTAATGTGGATGATGATCTGGTGTTGGTTGAAGATCCCCCTGCGATTACAGATCGTAAGGAAGATCTTCATAAACAAATAACATTCTTCTTACCGGGAATACCGGATTCCATAATTGTTTCCGATGCCATTAATTGTGCAATTTGCTTATCTTTGCACAAGGCAATCTATTTTTAATGAAGGCTTTGAGAATTATCTTTTCGCTTTATATACTCTTTCTCGCAACCCTTCCCTGTGTTGATTCGGTTGATAATTGCAGCCGGCAGGGCCATGGAGAGACCGGCCTTTATCCTCTGAACTCCAAATCACAGGAACATAACGACATCGACAGCTGCAGCCCTTTCTGCGTTTGCAACTGCTGCCAGGTGAACGTAGTCACCCAGGCTCTTGCTATCCTAGCCGAACCTTTAAGCGTTTGCATAAATACTTATAAGGCTGTTACCCTGGGTAAGATCCAGGAAATCCCCCTGCCGTTCTGGCAACCGCCGAAAGTGTCGTGAAACGTGGGACGTGGTACGTGACACGTGACACGTGATTCGTACATCGTACATCGTACATCGTACATCGTACATCGTACATCGTACATCGTACCTCGTACATCGTACATCGTACATCGTACATCGTACATCGTACATCGTACATTATTTCATCCCGCACCCAGTTTCTATTCTCCTAC
>Ga0268280_1000224_pt1 | contig 53551 bp, 99 predicted proteins | sample saktaG_9_FD_190139 | JGI IMG/M metagenome (GOLD analysis project Ga0268280, IMG submission 190139) | Saline water microbial communities from Sakinaw Lake, British Columbia, Canada - sak_2011_5_24_40m | ecosystem: Environmental > Aquatic > Non-marine Saline and Alkaline > Saline ...
GTTATACTGGGTCAAGAGGTTATACCGGTTCAGCTTCAACTGTTATTGGCTACACTGGCTCTAAGGGTGACCAAGGCGTTATTGGTTATACCGGTTCTAAGGGTGACCAAGGCGTTATTGGTTATACCGGTTCTAAGGGTGACCAAGGCGTTATTGGTTATACCGGTTCTGCTTCAACTGTAATCGGTTATACTGGGTCAAGAGGTTATACCGGTTCAGCTTCAACTGTTATTGGTTACACTGGTTCAGCTTCAACCGTAATTGGGTATACGGGGTCTAAAGGTGATCCGGGAGGGTTAACTTCAATAAAAGATTTTTCTACATATATCGCTTCTAATGGAACAACACCTGTATCTATTCCAACAACGGTTCCCGTTGTTTCTGGACATCTTTATGCTATTGAGGTAGGAACAACTACAACGTCTAGCTATACGAGACAATTAATTTTTATTTGGCTTTATACTGGAACAGGAGGATTTTCTCTTATTCCATATTATGTTAGTTCAGGAACTTCAACATCAATTTTAAAAGGAGAATTTTTAGAGATTTCTGGGGTTCTTACTATTGATGACGTATATATGCATACAATTCCTGATACGGCCGCGGAAAATTTGCCAATAGTAGCATCAACAGGATTATATATTTGGAATGTTTATGAGGTGGCTTAAATGAAATATTTATATATAGACCAAGAAACAAAGAAAATTTTAGGATTTAATGATTATCCTAATAGGTTTTGCAATGTCGCTGTTGAAACATTTGATGTTGAAAATTTCAATGACTATTATTACATTGACGGCACAGTTGTTATTAACTCAGAACCAAGACTATTGGAAGAATATAAGATTAGCCTACAGATAGAATTAAATCAAATTAAAAAATGGTTTTATGATACGGATTATTTTCCACATAAAATAATTACTAGAGAATGGCAAGAAAATGATGAGAGATGGGTTGAATATCTTGCAGAAAGACAAATTAAACGCGCGAGAAAAGATGTTCTGGAAGAACTATTAAAGGACTTATAGTATGGGGGGACCTTTGTTCCCCCTCTATTTTCCTTTTTTAAGTTGAATAAAAGAGCCATTTTATTTATGAATGAGTGGGGTTGACAAAACACTGTATAAAAGGTATAATACCTTTAGTTAACGATGGAGGAATATTTGATGATATATCAGAATTATCACAAGCATACAATGTATTCAAATGTTCGAGTTCCAGACTCAGTTGCTTCTTATGCTCAGTACGCTGAAAAAGCAAAAGAATATGGACACAGTATTTTATCGTCTGTGGAGCATGGATGGCAAGGAAGATACATAGAAGCATATGAAATAGCACATAAAGAAGGGTTGAAGCTCCTTTTCGGAACAGAAACCTATTTTGTATTTGATAGAAAAATAAAAGACGCAACAAATTCACACATGATTCTTCTTGCAAAAAATGAGAATGGGCGCAAGGCAATTAATAGAGTTCTGTCTGAGGCAAATGTAAGCGGATTCTATTATCAGCCTAGAGTTGACTTGGAACTTGTTTTAAGTCTTCCTCCTAAAGATGTTTGGGTCACAACAGCCTGCTTAGCTGGGCCACTCAAGTATACCCAAGAACGATGGAATAAGTTAGTTGTTAGTGAGCCGTCGTTGGAAGAAAACTTTTGGTTGCTTGAAGAACCTTATATATACATTATCAGATCTCTTCATAAACATTTTAAAGACAACTTTTTTCTAGAAGTTCAGTCACACCAAACTCCAACACAAAAAACTGCTAACTCAATTCTTAGAGAGCTATCTTATAAACTGGGAATCAAACTGATGGCGGGGGTCGACAGTCATTATATTAGCAACGATAAAGCTTGGGAAAGAGATGAATATTTGTCTAGTCGCGGGCTACATTATGAAGACGAAGAAGGATGGTTTATGGATTATCCTAGCGGCCAAGTTTTGTTTAATCAATTTCAAGGTCAAGGAGTTTTGAGTGACAAAGAAATTACTGAGGCTATTAGCAATACAAATATATTTTTACAAGTAGAAGAATATAATAGTCCTGTTTTTGATGATGAAATTAAGATGCCTATTTTACCAATGTACAAACATCTTACTCAAACTGAAAGAAATTCTGTTTTTGAGGAACTTGTTTGGGAGAAATGGCAAGAAGAAAAACATTTTGTATCTGAGGAACGACAACCTTTGTACGAGAAAGAAATATCCAAAGAGATAGACATTGTTATTCCTACGGGATTGGCAGACTACTTTTTATTGGATTATCAACTTATTAAGCTTGGAAAAGAAAAAGGTGGAAGACTGACTTATACCGGAAGAGGGTCGGCAGCTGGCTTTTATTTAAATCATCTTCTTGGGTTTACCAGCATAGATAGGATATCTAGTGCCGTAACTCTTTATCCGGAAAGATTTTTATCAAAGACAAGAATTTTGGAGTCCAAGAGCTTGCCAGATATTGATATGAATTGTGGAAATACCACTCCTTTTGTAGAAGCTCAAGAAGAACTTTTGGGAAAAGGACATGCTTATCCGATGGTTGCTTTTGGAACATATAAGGTCAAGTCGGCTTGGAAGTTGTTTGCAAAAGCACAGGATATTTCTTTTGATCTCGCCACGGCAGTCGGAAAGCAATTAGATGAATACTTAGAAGATCTTAAGAATGCGAGCGAGGACGAGAAAGATAGCATCGATGCAACAGACTACATCTCGGAGGAATATCAAGATATTTTTAATAAAAGCAGTGTTTATAGAGATATTATTGCTTCAATTTCTATTCATCCCTGTTCTCACATATTGACGGAGCTAGACGTTCCTTCTGAAATAGGGTTGATGCAAGTCAATGATAATCTATGTTGTATTATGGACGGAAAATGGGCGGACTCGTATAACTTTCTAAAGAACGACTTGCTTACGGTTTCTGTTGTAGAATTCATCGGCAGAACGTTTGAAAGAATTAATGTTCCACAACTGACGGCAAGAGAATTATTGGCAATTTGTGATGAAAAGCATCCTTGTTGGGAAATATACAAAAATTCTTGGACGGTGGGGATCAATCAATGCGAGCAACCTAGTAGCAAGCATAAAGCAGCTATTTATAAACCGCGAAACATTTCCGAACTTGCAGCTTTTGTTGCCGCGATTAGGCCAGGATTTAAATCAATGTATTCCACTTTTGAGAAGCGTAAGAGTTTTTCTTATGGTATTCCAACTATTGATGCCTTGATTCAAACGCCTCAATTTCCTCAATCTTTCATGTTGTATCAGGAACAAGCAATGTTATTGCTTAATTACGCGGGGATTCCTCTTGACGAAACATATACAATTATCAAGGCAATTGCAAAGAAGAAAGCGGAAAAAATTCAACAATATAAAAAGATATTTTTGGAGGGTATGGCCAAGAGAATAGTTGAGTCAGAACGGGAATCTTTGTCTAAGGCTAAAGAGGTTGCTCAAAACGTATGGCAAATTATTTCGGATAGTCAGAGATATAGTTTTAACTCATGTTTGGCGGGAAGCACGATTATACCCAAGGTGGGCGGTAAAAATGGGCGATTTATTCCAACTATTGAGGAAATGTATTATATTAAAAATTCTATAGAGTACGCCAAAAAGACAGGCCATATTGACTTATATAAGAAATATAAAAGACTTGGTTACGGTATGGCGTTTTCCTTATTTCTTGATGGAAAAATAAGAAGTAATAAAATAGTTGATATTAGATTCTCGGGATATAGACAAACATATAAACTCACAACCGAAAGTGGGATAGAAGTTATTTGCACTGACAACCATAAGTTTCCAACACCTGACGGAGAAAAGGAGTTGTCCCAATTAAGGGTTAATGATTTTTTATACAAAACTGGACAATATGAAAAATGTTCAAAAAAATATTTGTTTACGGATGGAAATTATGAGGGAAACTGCCCTAGTATAGGGCAAATTGGATTTCAAAAACGCCCAGAAGGAGACTCTGTCGTTTATCATGAATTTCGAGCGAAGGCAGTAGCAAATAAGGACGCTTGTTTTAAGTGTGGTAAAGTATTTAGCTTAAATCGGCGATTTGAAGTACATCATAAAGATTTTGACAGAACACATAATGAAGAAACCAATTATGATTGGCTATGTTGTTCTTGCCATAAAAAAGTTCATTACGGCAACGGGAGAACAACTCGGTATGAAAAAGGATCCCCTGTTATTTTAGACAAAATTATATCTATCATTCTTTGGAGACAAGAAAATGTATATGATGTAGAAATGATGGATCCGAATCACAACCTTGTTGTTAATGAAGGGTTAGTCGTGTCAAACAGTCACGCACTTGCCGTAGCAATTGATTCTCTCTATGGGGCATATTTGAAGGCTACTTATCCTCTTGCTTTTTATGAGACATACTTGAGAGTTATGGAGGAAAACAATAAAAAGGACAAAATGCTTGCCGCTCAGCAAGAGGCCATCGAGGCCTATGGCATTAATTTTACACCAATGAGGTTAGGGCAAGACAACAGACAGATTGTTAGTCATCCGAAGGATAACAGTATTACGAGCTCGATTCAGTCATTAAAGGGCTTTTCAAGGAGAATTAGCTACGCCCTTTATTCTATGAAGGATTTTGCATTTGAACATTTTACTGACTTGCTTTTTTATGCTAAGAAAAATACGCCTATTAATACCTCTCATATGGATATTTTGATTTCTTTAAATTACTTTAATAGGTTTGGAGGAAACGCAAAGTTACTAAAAATTCATGAGTTATTCAATGGTTTGTACGATGCAGAAAAGATGGTTAAAGACTTATCTTCTAAGGTTGTTGGCAAATTAGATATACCTCAAGATTTTTTATTGGGGGCCTGCGATAGGGTGGAAACAAGAGAACGAGAATATTTTTATGTTCTGGATAAAAAAGAGTTTATTCAAGTTGAGGGAGAAGTTATTGCTAACTCTTATGGCTTGAGATTGTTTCAAACTAAAGATGATCGTAAGTGGAATATCTGTGATATAGATACTGGCATAATTTTGTTTTCTGTTTTAACAAAGGCAAGAAAAAAACACGTAGACGAATATATTGAGGCTAATAATATGATAAATAAATTGTCGCGGAAAATAAATAATCAAAGAGCTAAAGGGTTATTGAGCCCAAAGACTAGCTTGCCTGAATCTGAGACAAAATATTACGATACACGCTATTTTTCTACAGACCTTCATACACTACTAGTGTTATGCGAAAACGCAGCTGTGGACGAAATTTTGCCCCTTAAACAGCAAGTTCAAAGAGAGGTAGACTATTTGTCTTATATCTCAAGTACATACGATTTTTTACCAAAAAAATATTGTGTAGTGGAGAGTCTTGACATTAAATATAAGCCAAGAGTTAATCTTTATAGTTTAAAGAATGGAAATCGGTTTGAAGCAAGAATCCCCGCTAAGATTTTTAATAAAACAAAAATTAGGCAATTTGATATTATTTCAATAGAAGGGTACGAGCAGACACAAGCTTGGAATCCTCCTGATGCAGATGGCAACTTTACTCGCAAGCCAGGAGTATACGAAACTTCTTTGTTAGACTATTTTAAATTAGACGATATTAAACTTCAAGCAAGTATAGAAAAAAAAATAGAGAGAGGAAACAAAAAAAATGAAAAATCCACAGAAGATGAAGAATCAATTGAAACAATTCAATGACATAATCACCGTTGCGGCAAAAAAAGCTATTCAGGAAAAAATGGACGAAATGATTAGTAATAATACTTTATTCAAAGAAGGAGATAGGGTTTGTTTTGATGGGGCATTATTTGCTTCGGCAAAAGATCCTCAAACTTTCAGTCCTGAATATGTAGAGTTTGTAATGCAAAGCCTTGAACAAAACACGGTTTATACGGTTTCATATGACGAGGAATATACTACTCCTCCGGTGTTATTAGTCACGTTTAAAGAGGATAAAAAACCAGCTGGGGCAAAATGGTTAAATTACGTCGGATATCTTGTTTATGCAGAGGAACATTATGAGGATAACTAATTATACGGATCTGCCAGAACCTATCGTCAATGCAATTAGACAAGACTATCAGTCTACGCCGGACAGATATAGTATAACTACAATTGAACAAGGGGTTAGGGAAGTACTTCTTTCTCGTCGTTATGAGGATCAATTAGAAATGGATGCCGCCGACGGAATTTGGGCGCTTCTCGGTAGGTTGATGCACAAGGTATTAGAAGAAGCAAAGGAAACTTCTTCTCAGCTGAAAGAGGAATTTATCACATTGGCCTTTCCTTATTATAAAGGGAAAGGGTTTTTAGCGTTTGGAGAAATCCCAAACAAAGATGATATTGTAGAACGGGTTATAACCGTCAGTGGCCAATTTGACCTATACGATGAGTCCAGCAAGGAACTTACTGACTACAAGCTTACTTCTTCTTGGAGCTATGTCTTTGGCGGAAAAGCTGAGTGGCGAAAACAATTGGCCGGTTATGCATGGATGATGAAGACGCTTGGATTCCCTGTTGAACGAGGCCAAAATATTATTGTATACAGAGATTGGAATCGTGGAGTTATGATGAGGAGTAAAGACTATCCGCGCAGAGCATGTCAAGTTATCAAATATGAGTTTAGAGACCAGGAGTTTGAGGCGGCTTATAATAACATCATCGCTAAATTTGCAGACATATTAAAATATGAAAATACACCAGACGACCAGCTGCCTGTATGTACCAACGAAGAGCGCTGGGCAAAAGAAACCACTTTCGCCGTCATGAAGAAGGGGAGAGTAAAGGCTATGCGCGTGTTAAAATCAGAACCTGCGGCTGTTGCTTATATGGCAGAAAAAGGTGGAGATGAAGTCGTTATGCGAAAAGGTGAATCCACCAAGTGCAAGCATTATTGCAGTTGCAATCATTTTTGCAGTTTTTGGAAAGAAAATTACGAAGCAGAAGAAATCGCCGAAGAGGCGGCGGCTCAAGCATTGCTTGCGCAACCGGAAGGAGAAGAATAATGGGAAAAGAAATTGAGAGACGTTGGGAAGTAATCTCATTTCCTAAGCAAACAGCAGTTTATGTTATAACTATTGAGCAGGCCTATACTCAGATCAACATGAATATTTTATCTCGTATTAGAAAAGTTGTTAGCATTAGCAAACCAACGCTCCCTGTTAGATTTACGCATACGACTAAATATTTTTTAAAGGACAGCATTAAAGAAGAAATCGAAGCTTCGATATCGGAAGAAGAATATATCTCTTTAATTGATAATTTAGCACTTATCCCTATTAAAAAGACCAGATATTGCTATGCTATTGACAACACGTTACAAGCCGAAATCGACTGGTTTGAAGATGGTAGAATCATTGTGGAAGTTGAATTTAAAGATGAAGATCAAATGAATTCGTTTATTCCTCCAGACTGGTTTGGAAACGAGATCACTTCTAGTGTCAGTTATAATATACAGATTTTTAATCGCAAAATGCAGAAAAGACATATGTCTAATGAATAACCTTGAAGATAAAAAAATTGTATATGTAGAGTGCCTTAAGTGTGGAGGGGTTGTAACCAAAGTCATGCAACCTATGCCTAAAGGGTTCTACGTTTCAACGTTTTGTAGAGCGTGCGGAAGAACTACAACAAAGCTCGGAACAGGAAAGCCAGTTATTCAAGGCGGACATGGAGCATACTGTATTTTTTATAAAGACTCTTCTTTTCAGGATTTTGGGGCATTCAACAAGGGGATTAGTATACCATTATTAGAGCCAGAGATTAAACATATATTAGAAAACGAGAGCATAGATTTCGATAAGACTTTCGTGTCATTAAGAGACGAAAATGGGATATCCGCCATTCTTGGCCACCTCCCACCCACTTATCAACAAGAGATGGAAAAGGCCCAGTCTGAGCCAGAAGAAAAAATTGTTTCAACTGACGAAGTTGGCAGATTTTTCGAACAAATACTGGGAAAGAAATAAGGGCTTTGCACAGATAAAATAAAGATATTATCTACGTTTGGAAATATTATCGTAAAATTTGGACAATATAACCCCATAAAGAACACCGGAACAAGGTAGGATAAATTGTTCGGAGTCAGACTCGCAACATCTAATCAGTACACAAAGAAAATATAATTCATTTTATTTGATAGATGTTGAAAATAGAAAATATTCTCTGGTATCGCTAATAAGCGGTGCCAGAGAATTTTCACTTTAAAATACCAATATGATAAAGAAGGGTTCTTTATCGCATTTTAAATTTGAAAATAAACATTATCTATGATAATGCTAAAATACGCGTCAAGACGCGGGGTCGGAAGACCATTGAGGGCTTAGCCCAGAAAGGAGACAATCCATGAGTGGAATACTCAAAACGTGGAACATGTTCGAATCATCGACCATGGGCACAGGAACAACGCTAGTTTTATCATCTGATAAAGCAGGGGCGGACATCGTTTTTCAGTTTTATACGACCAAAACAGACCCAGAGCAATTAGAAGAAGTAACTTTCAGCGCAATATTTGAGGCAAAGGTTTTTAACGAGGCGGCTTGGCAACAAGTGTCAGTTATGAACATGGACACCTTAGCAATGGATTCAACAGTAACATCAGAGGGGGTATTTACTTTATCCGCATCTGCGTACCTCTTACTTCATGTGGTGGTATCAGCGGTCGCTAACGGTAAGTTGACAGTCAAGGCCAAGGTATACTAATATGAATCAAGGGGGCGGAGCTGGTTCCATAAAAAAAATATGGAATTTATTCGAAGCTTCCGCCACTGGAACGGGGACTCCTCTTAATTTGACCTCAGAAAAATCTGGGTCGAAAATTGTTTTACAAGTTTATTCGGAGGAGAGCGCTTCTTTTGCCGGCAAGTTTCAAGTAAAAGCGTTTAATGAAGCTAATTGGGCAAACGTCTCCGTTATTAACAATAATGGCTTGATAGCAGTATCAAGCGTAGAAGAAGATGGAATCTATAGTCTTTCTTCATCGGCATATCTACAAATTCGTTTTAATGTCACTTCACTTTCGGGTGGAAAACTGACAGTGAAAGCGAAGGTGTACTAATATGGCCGTTATAGCTAAAAAATGGAACGTTTTTGAATCTTCTGCCATAGGTACAGGTACGCCTCTTATTTTAAGTTCAGAAAAAGCTGGATCAAAAATTGTTTTACAAGTTTATTCTGAGGAAGGCGTTTCTTTTAGTGGAAAGTTTCAAGTAAAAGTTTTCGATGAAGCTAATTGGGCAAACGTCTCTGTCATTAACAGCAATGGCATGGTAGCAGTCTCAAGTGTTGAAGCAGACGGTATTTATTCTGTTACTTCGGCAGCTTATTTACAATTTCGTTTTAATGTCACTTCGCTTACGGGTGGAAAACTGACAGTGAAAGCGAAGGTGTACTAATATGGCCGCTATTAAAAAAATATGGACGTTGTTTGAGTCAAGCGATACAGGAATAGGTACACCTATTTCTTTAAGTTCAGAAAAAGCTGGGTCAAAAATCTCATTACAGGTTTATTCAGAGGGAGCGACTTTCTCTGGCCAATTCCAAGTAAAGGTTTTCGATGAAGCAAATTGGGCAAATGTTTCCGTTGTTAATGATAATGGAATGATTGCCACATCAAGTATTGAGGCGGATAGTATTTACACTTTATCTTCTTGTGCTTACCTTCAAGTTCGTTTTAATGTCACTTCGCTTACGGGTGGAAAACTGACAGTGAAAGCGAAGGTGTACTAGTATGGGAGCTATCGCTAAAATATTCACATTATTTGAGTCAGATGTAACTGGATACGGAACCGCTCTTCCCTTATCTTCTGATAAGGCTGGTTCGGAGATTGGTATTCAAGTTTACGGAGATACCGGGGTTGTCTTAATTCGCGTTAATGGGTTTGTGATTAATAATGGCTATTTCGAGAGCGTAACTATTTCTGGAGCAATCGGATTAGGGTCTTCTGATTTGGAGTTTGATCAATGTATTTTCTTAAATGGAGTGTCTGGATTAGATGGGATAATTCGTAATTCAACATTTAAAGATACCGTCTATTTAGCAGAAAACGCAAATATGATGATAGTCAATTCTTTTACACACAAAGATTCAGGAACTGGTGCGGTTGTATTTGATTTTGGTGAAACTACAAATATAGTTATTCTAAGTCTTAGAAATTACTCTGGAGCCGTAACGCTGAGAAATATTAATACTGCAACAAAGTTTGCCAATCTTGGTATGAGTAGCGGAAGAATTATTATAGAATCCTCTTGTACTAACGGCCGTGTTGGAGTTGCAGGAGTACCCTCTACGGGACTTACGGATAATTCAAGTGGAACAGTCGTCCAGACTGACTTGTTGTTAGCGGCTAATGATACTCTTGTGGAGATTACAAGTCAGTTAGAATTTGTCCTCGAGCTTCTTTCTTTTGGGGGAATGGTGGTAATAGACACACAGCACGGAGAGGCTGGAACGGCGTTTCCTATTGGAACACATGAGCATCCGTCAAATAATTTTACTGACGCTATGACCATCGCTTCAAGTCGCAATATTGAAAAAATTCATACTCACAATACTATATATGTAGACCAAGACATAACGGGATTTGTAATTGAAGGGAAGAGTGGTAAAGAGGCCATTGTTTTACAAAATGTAAATACGGATGGTTGTTATTTTATTAACTGCTATCTTGCCGGGATGTCTTCTGGTGGGGCATTTCGTGGGGAACGCTGTGCAATAACTGCCAATTTTTATGGGCTTAACGGAGCGTTTACAAATTGTGGTATAGTTGGAGATTGTACCGTCGTTGGAGAAACTCCGACAGTCTTTACACAATGTTTTGCTTTGGCTTATGATAGAACAACGCCTAGATTAATAATGGGGGCTATAGACGACTTAACACCATATTATGTTAATTTCAGAGGGTTTTATGGATCTCTTATAATTGAAAATATGAGTGGGCCAGACCAGTTGTTAACTTTAGGTATGGCGGGAGGATGTCATTTGACGTTTGAAGATACAAACACAGCAGGAGTAATACAGGTAGGAGGGGTTACGCTTGATTCTATCATAGATAATTCCCTTGGAACTACCGTAGAGTACTGCGATATACCCGCTAGTCACGGGGAGGTTCAAGCTATTATAGCTATAATAAGTCAATTATCAATAGCTGACGGCGAAGTTCTTGCTAAGCTTGGTGAAACTTCTAAGCAAATAGTTAGAGACGCCATGTCTAAAGCAACAACGGATACTCCAGAAATTGGTTCTATCGATAACATAGTAGAACGTATAGACATGAATACTCAGAAATAATTGACATACATAAAATTGGGATTTTATCCTAGAAAGGAGGAACCCACATGAGAAGAGCACTAGGAATTACAGCTGGTTCAGCGACAGACGGACTAGTTGGAAAAACAGCCTATGACCACAGCCAATCGGCGCACGCGCCAGCAGGCGCTCAGGTTAACGTCATCGAGACAATTACATATGACGGTAGCTTACTAACCCCCGACGAATTTAAGGCCGTCTCGTTTAATGGCCTTACTGACGCAGATCTCATTGCCGCAGTAGAAGGACTCTCTTTTACAATTACGTATGATTTAGATGGCGGCGACAATGATGTTTTGAATCCAGCAACATTTACTTATTCTTTATTGCCAATTACTTTAGAACCGGCAACAAAGGCTCTGTATACTTTTGACGGGTGGTTTGCGGAAGCTGAATTCACCACAGAGGTTACAGAAATCGAAACATTAGGAAACAAGTCAGTTTATGCTAAATTCACGTTGATTTAAAAAATTTTTGTAAGAGAGGAGAAAATATAAGATGAGAAGAGCATTAGGAGAAACAGCTGGGTCAGCTTATCGTGGAGATAGAGGGAAAACAGCTTATGATCATAGTCAAGTTGCTCACGCTCCAGCTGGAGCAGAAGCAAATATAATTGAGACAGTTACCTTTAATGGGGAGGAAATTACTCCGGTAGCCAAAAACGTGACTATTCCAGGGATTGCAAACGCGACCCTTGTAGCGGCTTTGGAAGGGTTATCCTATACCATTACTTATAATTTAGACGGAGGAGTAAATGACGTTGCTAACCCAGCAACCCTAACTTTATCCGCGTTGCCTATTACTTTGGAGCCGGCTACAAAAGCTGGATACGAGTTCACAGGCTGGTTTGCAGAAGTTGGACTTACTACACCGGTTACGGATTTCGATACTTTAGGAGCTAAAACAGTTTATGCTGGTTTCACAGAAATATTTGACATTACTTATGAATTAGATGGTGGAACCAATAACGTTGGTAACCCAGATACATTCGTGGCATCAGACCTAGACATTACTTTGTTAGACCCAACCAAAGATCTATATACATTTGATGGATGGTATGAGGAAGTTGGACTTACTACACCTATTACGTTAATTGATGCCGCAGCAGACATTACTGTCTATGCAAAATTCACAATTATTTAATTGACGAACGGTATGACTAATAGGTAGGGGTAACCTTACCTATTTTTTATACCTAATAAGCTTGTTTTTTAACAATAGTCTATCACTTGAAGCTAAAGTGTTAGACGTTTGTTAGTAAATTGATGGGGGTTGACAAACAAAAACGTTCGTGTTAAAATATAGCCGACGATAAATATGTAAAGAAATAAAAGGAGATTTTTATATGGGGAAAAGTGTATATATAGTTTGTCCAGTTCGAGGAGTATCTCCCGAACAGCACGAATTGATTAAACAAGCAGTTGAAAAACTAGAAATGGCCGGAGACGCAGTATTTTGGCCTGAGAGAGATGCTTTGCAATCTAGCAACACTGGGTACGAAATAGTGATAGAAGAGCTTGAGGCTATCAAAGAATGCGATGAGGTACATCTGTACTGGGATGTTACTTCAAAAGGTTCTCACTTTGACCTAGGGGCAGCTTTGGCCCTCAAAAAAAAGGTTGTTATTAAACATCTATTTCATCCGGATGGCCCAGAGAAGTCTTATGTTAAAGTGGTTAGAATTTTAAATGGAGACCCCATACCTTTCACCTACGATTATGAATGTACAAGGCAAAGAGGCGTTCGACCAGATATGGACGCTACGCCAGACACATCGATTGTTTTTGTAGCAAAGAAAGAATAAAAGGAGTGTTGTATTTATGAAAACAAACCAAATTAATACATTGATAGAGACGAATTCAGTTCGAGACCGTTTCTTGAGAGAACAAGGTGGGGACCCGCGCAGTTTTCGACATTTGCTAACCATCAGAAATTTTAAAGCAATTGACAACTGTATTTATTTCGAGTATTTGGGCGAGTTTTTTGGAGAACCTCAGTCTCTATATAAACAATGGGTGTTTAATTGTAGTTTTCAACTCGACGGCAATGAGCTGACTATAAAAGCCGCTCATGGAATTTTTTCTGAGAGCCTTGGAACGAGAGTATATACTACAATCTCTAGGCCTAATAACAAGGGATACAAGACAATTGGGAATCGTGTTCCTAACGTGTCTAAGTTTAAAAAGGCAAAAGGAGAAAAGTAATGACTAAATATCGCTATCAAAAAGTCGAAGAACAATTTTCTTTGAATCTCGGCCCCACTCCTGATTATGATGACGGGGAAGATTTCACTTTAAAGTGGGTATTGTCTGATCGTCCGCATAAGGCGGACAAAGCAGAGAAGCTTGAAGACTATGTGCCGCTAACGCCAAGGCAACTGGAGTTCTTAGTCAATTACGCTCATTGCAAACTTGATTTTGCTCAGACGAGGACAAAAAAAGAGGCTTCTAAGCTAATTGGAAAAGCAATCGAGGGATTTAAAAAAAGTCCTTCTTATGATGATTTAGATATTTGGTTTGATGCGTATGGAGATTATATGGAGGAACCGCACTAATGGCTGTAGATCTATTTGATTTAGAAGGTTATGGCAAAGTCCAATGTTGTTGTTGTGGCAAAGATTATCTTGTATCTCGCGATGGTAAGGACATCATAGATTTGTGGCAAGAAGGAGACCGTATCATTGAGTTCGAAGGAGAACCCATATGCGTGAGATGTGTTCCTGTGATGAAAAAATCAAATAAAGAAGGCCAATATGGAGAAAAATACATTGCGGCCCTCGAAAGAGAAAAGCGGAATAACTTTCGCTAATAATGTTCGGAAACAACCACAATTGGTTGATTTTAGTAAAAACAATCATATTTGATTGTCGAAAAATATAAAATAAAAAAAAGAAAAGGTGATTAATATGTACAACGCATACGTAACAAAATTAAAAAACGTTCACAAACATTCCAATGCTGACAGGCTATTATGTGCGGAGTGTTTTGGAAACGGTGTTATTGTTGGACTTGACTCAAATGAAACGGATCTAATTCTGTATTTCCCGTCTGATGGAAAGCTTGGAATTGAATATGCAGAGAAAAACAATTTGCTTCGTAAGAAAGATCCAGTTACCGGAGAGAATATTGGTGGATATATCGACCCAGATAAAAGGAACATTTCATGTATCCGATTAAGAGGAGAGAGATCTGACGGGCTTGTAATGCCATTATCTAGTTTAGATGGGTTTACAGACTATAAAAAGCTGGTAGAGGGAGACAAAATTGACGTCTTAAAAGGGATTGTTATCTGTGAAAAGTATATTCCAAGGACTAATGTAAGAACGCAGGGGGCTCCTAATTCAAAGAAAACAAAAGAAACCAGAAAAGATAATTTCCCATTCTTTGAAGAACACAAAGACACATCTCAGCTTGCATATAACTTGGATGCTTTTAAACATGGGGACACATGCTATATAACTTGTAAGTGCCATGGGACATCGGCGAGAGAGGCTTACACTATCAAAGAAACATATCAACGTAGTTGGCTTCAAAGGCTATTAAGACGCAAAGTTTTCCCAAAAAGGTCTTGGGATCATATTTCGGGAACTCGAAGAGTTGTTTTAAAGGCATATGACCCAAGCGGATACTACAACGACAATTCTTTCCGCCTAAAATATCATGAGTTTTTCAAAACGAGACTCAATAAAGGCGAAACCGTTTATTTCGAAATTGTTGGATGGACTGGCAAAAAAAACATACCAAATACTTTTCACGAGCTAATTGGAGCAACCATCATGGGCATAGCTAACAACAAAAAAACTAACGATAAAAACTTTATCCGTCAATATGGAGACACTACTACTTTTTCTTACGGGTGCGAGCCCGGAGAGAATAGAGCTTTCGTTTATCGCATGACGATGACCAATGAGGATGGATATGTTGTCGAGTACCCCACTGAGGTAGTAGCAAGACGTTGTGAGGAAATGGGAGTAGAGTACGTTCCTATTTTTGACAAGTTTATTTTCACGACACAAGAAGATTTGATGGAAAGAGTAGAAAAATACTACGATGGCCCTGATCCAATCGGTAAGACGCATGTTCGGGAAGGGGTTGTTGTCAGAATTGATAATAAACCCACATTTACCGCGTTTAAACATAAGAACTTTTCTTTCAAAGTGTTAGAAGGAATCGTGAAGGCGGATGCCACTGAGGCTGATATGGAAGAGGCTCAAGAAATCGATATCCAAGGATAGTGAAGATTGGCCGTTATGAAGAATAGCGGCCTTATTATTAGACTGTTGACTTTGCTTGGTTTTTGTGATATAATCCCTATAGAATTATTGAGAGGATGGGCTAACACTGGAAACAAAAAAAGAGAAATTTGTCAAATCTTGTGGAACGTGCTTGAATTGCGTGAGTGGGGTATGTTCTATTTTAGAAAATTTCATGCTTGTTAACATTAAAGCCGTTAACAAAATTGGAGATGATAGTTTTAGTTGGAAACTTAAATTTGTTTATAAGGTAATAGTAAAAGACGCGGCAAAACCTATTTTTTGCTGTAATCAATATCAAAAAAGAGAGGAAGAAAAATGAGACCACAAATTATAGTTATGATAGGGCTTATGGGAAGTGGTAAAACAAGCGAAACTCCGGCCTTAGCACAACGATATGATGCCACGGTATTGAGCAGTGACATTATAAGAGAAGAATTTCCAGGCACAGACAACGAGTTTATTTTTAAAACTCTTTATCAGAGAGGAAAGGATTTACTTTTGTCTGGAAAATCTATTATTATTGATGCTACCAATACCACTATTAAGGCGAGAAGGGGTGCTCGGCTCGCATTTAAAGGAATTGAGGCTGAATGGATTGCATATGTTATTTTAACTCCTTATAATATTTGTGTCCAAAGGTTAAAAGAAAGAGAAACAGAGGATAAAATTGAGGCAATGTTGGATGCCGTAAGAAAATACTACCTTAATTTCCAGTTTCCTTTTCCTAATGAAGGTTGGGAGGACATTATTCTCAAAAAACCTTTTGGGAATCAGTACCAAGTTGATGATTTTATGGAGCCTATGGCTCAGTTTGACCAAAAAACGCACTGGCATGAAGATCTTCTCGGCATACATGCAGCAAAGGTCGCAGATGCATTGATAGACGTGCCTGGGGTACTATTCAATGCTGGCATAGTTCACGACATCGGCAAACTGGAAACTCAAAAAATAGATGCAAATGGACAAGCTCATTATTATGGGCACGCAAACGCGGGAGCATATCATCTTGCTCTGACGGAAGATATTCAATATGAAACAATCTTGCTTGTTAATTATCATATGCTTCCATTTTCATGGGAAACAGAAAAGACCCATAATAAATACAAAAATTTATTTGGCGAAAAATTTTATTCTGAATTGCTATTATTGCACGAGGCAGATAAGGGTAGCCACATTAAGTAATTGCATACTAATTTATCTCAATTGCATATATTTGGTAAAATGTATGCAATTATATGGCTCTGTAGCTCAGTTGGTAGAGCACCAGACTGAAAATCTGGGTGTCGTGGGATCGTGACCCACTGGAGCCACCATAATATAAAGATATATGGTGAAAACATTATCGTTCATAAACATTTATTTTAGGAGGAAAACACTATGTCTGTTTGGACGCACGTTGCTGGTATTATTCGTATTGAAGGAGTAAGAGAACTATCTTGGACTGACAAGAAAATAACTTATACTCAGGCTATTGAAAAAGCATTGGCTCAAAACGATTGTTTTGGGCAACAATATGGGTTTGATGATGACTGGCCGGAGGATCCGGCTAATCCGATTCCATTTGGGTCAGAAGGCACTGTTCGCTACTACGTTGTAGCTAGAACAGGCACTAGCCTCGTTTGCTCTCATGATATTGTAATTCATGGAGACTTGAGAGACTACGAAGATATTGAGGCTGTGATCAAATGGTTTATTAATGGATGTGATCACCTTTATGTCCGGCAAGCTGTGATTACAGTTAATGACGGCGTCAATGTCCAGACATATGGTTATCCTTTAGATAAGAGGTTTTAGGGGTTTAGCTCAATTGGTAGAGCACTAGTCTCCAAAACTAGCGGTTATAGGTTCGAGTCCTGTAGCCCCTGCCAATTAGATGAATAAAACTCGGCCAATCTGGAGAGTGGTTCCAAATTCTCCGCAAAAGAGTCCAGCCAAAACACTCAAAATGTTCCAGCCAAAACACTCCAGTGTGAATGCGCAATTTATTGCATTTTAATAGCGTATAATGAGGCTAATGTGCAATTTATTGCGTTTGTGCTGTGAAAAAAGGCGTAAAAATTGCACTTTATTCGCCGGAAAAAGGTGCAAAAATTGCACTTTATTCGCCGGAAAAAGGTGCAAAAGGAGGAATATAATGGGAGATAATCGCTTTGATGGAAGTCTACCATGGGGACTTAGTCGTCATGGAAATATTATTCGAATAGAACTATGGTCAACTACGCTTGATAGACAGGAATTGCATTTTCATATTCGCAAAAAAGGTTATTGGTCTTACTACGATAATTTTGTAATGTTTGCACGAACAAAAAAAGAAGTACAGAAGTTTAAAAAAACGGAGAGATGGCAGAGCGGCTTATAGCGCCAGTCTTGAAAACTGGAGGCCCTCAAGGGTCCGTGGGTTCAAATCCTACTCTCTCCACCAGATGGGACTGTAGCTCAATTGGTCAGAGCACTGTCTTGATAAGGCAGGGGTTGATGGTTCGATTCCACCCTGTCCCACCATGACCCTATGGTGAAGTGGTTAACACAAGCGGCTTTCGCCCGCTCATGCGTCGGTTCGAATCCGACTAGGGTCACCAAAATAGAACAAGAAAGAGGGATTATAATGCGTTGGAGTATAGAAGAATTAATTTTTGGGTTAAAAACCGCAGGAAGATTAAGTTACGGATTCTGGTCTAGATTAGCAGATATTCCTAGAGCTATTTGGAGAATGATTGAGGTGTTTTTTCATTGGCTTTTTACTGGCTATTGCTGGGTAACAATTTGGGATTTAGACTGGTATTTTGTTGATGTTATTATTGGCAGACTAAAGCAATTCCAAAAATTAAAGAATATTTCAAGACCAATGACAGAAGATGATTTTTCTGAGGGAGAAGACCCTTCGCAACACGCTGAGTTTATTTGCAACGAACAAGCTATGGAGTCTAGAAAAATCGTTGCAAAACTAATTGCCGATTTTGAAATCATGAGAGACGATACAATTTGGATGGGAGCTCCTGAATCCAAAGGAGAGATGCAAAAAACATCAATAAATTTTCATGGAGAAGAACATATAGTGAACGCGTGGGTTAACAATGCTACCCCAGAAGAGAGGGCTCTGAGAGACAAGTTTTGGGACGATCAGCAAGCTCATAATAAAAAAACACTAGAATTATTTGCCGAATATTTTGATTGGCTAAATGATTAATCCAAATTTCGATACTCGTTGGTCTCTGTTTCAAGCCTAAATCACGGGTCGCCGTAGGACAAATACACAAAACCTACGCTTCATAGAGCTGTCGCCAAGAGGTAAGGCAACGGACTTTGACTCCGTCATTCGGTGGTTCGAATCCACCCAGCTCCGCCAATTATCAAGGAAGAGAGAGGAATATATGAATATATTAAGTTTATGTGATGGAATTAGTTGTGGCCGAATTGCGCTAGACCGAGCACAGATTAATGTTGAAAATTATTTTGCGAGTGAAATAAATTTAGCAGCAATAAACATCTCAAAGCAAAATTATCCAGATATTATACAAGTCGGAGATATGAATGAACTTAGCGACGATTTTTTAGCTACTTTGCCTAGAATTGATCTCATCATGGCGGGGACTCCTTGTCAAAATTTGAGTATTACGGTCATCAACGACATTAAACACAATTAAGGTTTGGCTGGAGATAAGTCTAGCTTGTTTTATAGATTTTACTATATCCTAAAATGGTTACAAGACAACAATAATCCTCGGTTGCTTTTTCTTTTGGAGAACGTTGCGAGCATGAGAGATAAAGATAAGGATATTATTTCTTCTTATTTAGGCGTTCAACCGCTTATGATTGATAGTTCCTTAGTCTCGGCACAGGATAGGAAAAGATATTATTGGACGAACATTGAAAACATTGAACAACCACAAGATAAAGGGCTTATATTAGAGGACGTTATTTTAAAAGACGTTCCAGAAAAATTCTACTATAATTGCTCATATGTTTTCCACGGGGACGACAAGAAGATTATTGCGACAGTTGGCGTTAACGGACATGATATTTTAAAAAGAGTTTCTAATCCAAAATTTAAGGCTCCAACACTTACAGCGGTATGTGGAGGGAATCAACAGAAGAAGGTTTTTCAAAATGAACGTTGTCGAAAACTAACGCCCTTAGAATATGAAAGACTGCAAAATTTGCCTGACAATTACACTTCTGGATTTCCGGACACAACTAGATATAACGTAATTGGTAATGGATGGACTGTTGATGTCATAAAACATATTTTAGAACATATTGGACAAAATAAAAAAGCTAATAAAAGGGAGAATTTATAATGAAAAGAAAATACGCCCCATATGAACATCATTATCCAATTAAAACTAAGCGCGTTTTTAATGTTTATGGAGTTGATGATCCAGAAAAATCGCTTTTGGCAAAAAGGCTTTTTTTGGTTACTACAGATTATGAAAGAGCCGTTTATGTGATTGAAAATAACATTACGGATATTGCCGAGAATGGGTATTACGCTTATATGATATTGGAACCCCTTGTTTTTGACCAATTATATCCAGAAGGAGATCCTCTTGAGATTTATAGGTGGAGTCCAAAAACTGATTTATTTTATCACGTTGGCATTCATCATGTTTCTGTTATTTTCGATAAAGGGGGTCTTGTGACTCCCAAAGAGTGGATTGTGTACGATTTTCCGCAATACAAAGACTATGAAGGAGACATTTCAGACATTCTTCAAGTTGGGGTTGACAATATACTATAATTAAAGTATAATAACTCTGTTTCATATTATAGTCTCACATAAGGAGAAAAAAATGGAAAAAAGAAAAGAAACTTGGAGGGCTAAGAGGGCAGATAATGGCGAATGGACTGAGGGTTTTTACATATACCATCACGATAATCCTTGCATAACGAGCCGGCCGTTTTCTGATTTTGAGCATCATGAAATCATACACTTCCATTATAGTGATTGGGATCTTGTATTTGAGGAACGGCACAAAGTTATTGCGAGCACTCTAGGCAGATGTTTAGGAAGAACCGATAAGGTCGGCAGAATGGTGTTTGAGGGAGACATAATTAGAGATAATTTTCCAAATGCAATCACTCCGTATTTTATCGATTACCTTGTTTGTTTCGGAAATGTCGACATCCCCGAGTCTTGGGATAAGGCTCATCTAATGGATGTATGTGGATTTAATTTACAGACTATGAAAAATACAGTTCCGGAAATTGATTTAGGGAGAGTTGGGCAGATGGAGATTATTGGCAATATCCATGATGGAGGTTTAAAATGTATGTATATTTTGGAAATTTGACAGTTACCGAGTTTGAGAAAAAAACTGGAGTCACATTAAGCTCTGAAGATAGAGATATCCTTGAATCCTATCGTATGGATTCCGCAAATGAGCCATTAATTGGCCGGCTCCATATATTTGACATGCCTTTCCAAATTGATTGTGGAGATGATATTTTTGATGAGGTATTGTCTATATTGCGAAAATATGATTATTCTCATTCAATCCGGTTTGGAGTACAGCAATTGAATTATAGCAAAAAGCAATAATAAAACTAAATTTTTATTGACGAAAGAGCTGTCATGGAGACCGTTAAAGCTTCTGGTCAGGAAGTAATCTTCGTTGTAGTAGGGACAAAAGTGGGCTGGTGCACGGCACTACACAAAACCCTACATTTAATGGATGTGTAGCTCAGTTGGTTAGAGCTCCCGGCTCATAACCGGGTTGTCGCAGGTTCAAGTCCTGCCAGATCCACCAACTAAAACATAAAGGTGTTTCTATTGTTTATCCATGGTTAAGGACATAGAATGCGTAAGTGCAGGGGTGAAGCCGCAGCCTTTAAAAATGTAAAAAGAATAAGGAGACGAATATGAGGTCAAAAGCAATTGTGTGGAAACAATACGATAATTTGAATGAACAGATTAACAATATTATAATCACGCCAAAAGGCCAAATACTCACGATTTCGTCTATGTCTCACGATTATTATTTATGTTACTTATTTGAAAAGGAATTTTTGGTGAGTGACGCTGATATGTATAGGCTTAAGCAAGAAGCCAGAGAATTACTTGGGCATTATGTTAGGGACGTATCTATTATTATTGCAAAATATGGATATATTTCTGTTCACACAAGCGGAATAGGCCTTGGGTGGATTCAAGGCCCAAAAAACCTAAATGAATCCCAAATGAAAGCTATTCAACTAGAATATAGTTTAGGGAATTTGTCTCCTTTATTATATGATATTTTTTCTCATTACACGCAACTTATTAACGAGGCTTGTTATTTTGGGGAGAAGCCTTGGTTTATGCCATATCAAATAGACATCGAGTTTGTCAAAGAAGCCCGACCTTGGCATACAGAAAATGATGTAAAAAATGGATACAGCGTAAGTATTTTGTAAAAAACAACGCATCTATGGTGGAATAGGTGGGCACACTAGGTTTAAGAGCTAGCGGCTTAAAGGCCTCGTAGGTTCAAGTGTTACTGGAGTACCAAATTTTAAAGTATTTACGGTATTTTTATAAGATTGCCGTAATTTATCTAAATAATAGGAGGAATTTATGAACAATATTTATAGCGACATTGTATTACTGGTCTCTAGATATGCTGATTCTAAAACGCAAAACGTTAAGATGAAAAGAATTTGTAAGGTAATGTTTAGACAACATTGGAAACAACATTATGAAGTTTGTTTGGATTATATGTATCACGATTAAGCAAAAAATGGCTGGATGGCGGAATAGGTAGACGCGCTGGACTTAAAATCCAGTGACTTAAAGGTCGTGCGGGTTCAAGTCCCGCTCCGGCCACCAAATTGAAATATAAAAACGAAGGAGACACAAGATGAGACAAAATTTTTTAAAAGGGCAAGGAAAGTTACAAACCTCTGCCTTCACGGAGGAAAATTTCGAGGAACAAGTTCAAAAATATGATATTCAAAGGTTGCTTGATTCTTACGGTGATTACACTTATATAGACTTGTTTTTGGGAGAAGATAAAAATAATGTGCCGACCTTAGCTATTGAGTATAGAGTTTTTAGGCCGACAATCTCCGAATGTCGTATGGTTGCAAAGAGAATTAAAGCGGATTTTGCAAATAGATTAAATTGTAAGTTTGAGCTTGTAATGGATATGGAAGGAAAAACAATACGTTGATCATGGGAGAAAGCCCTAATCATATAAATGCACTTGGCAACAAGCAGCAAATTTGGAAAAATGGAGGTAACACGAACAATGAATGGTACAGTAAAATGGTTTAACGCTGAAAAAGGTTATGGATTTATCACGACTGAAGACGGCAAAGATGTATTTGCGCATTACTCTGCAATCGTAGGAGATGGATACAAATCTCTTAAAGATAAAGCGAATGTGACATTTGATTTAGTTGACGGTCAAAAAGGCCCTCAAGCAGACAACATCCAAGTAGTAGAATAACTGGGAACTATGCACCTTAGCATGTGCTAAAAAGGCGTAACATCGACATCCAATAAGAGACCGGCTGGATGACGCGTTTGCGTGCGGGGGTCTCTTGCCTCGAGACATAGCGCAGTTTGGTAGCGCACTTGCTTTGGGAGCAAGGGGGCGTAGGTTCGAATCCTACTGTCTCGACCATGGGAGTATAGCTCAGTTGGTTAGAGCGCTTGACCGTTAATCAAGAGGTCGCAGGTTCGAGCCCTGCCTCTCCCGCCAAAATAGATTATAGTAATAGCGTACCATATCTCCGGCGAGAGGCAATGGTGAAGAGGGGTTCTAGTCCCCAAGCCTAACGGTTCGACTCCACAAGGCGCATGGTGCAAAAGAATGACATTGCACGCTATTATTTTAATAAAAACCACTAAACCTAAGGGACTCACGGAGGTTATTCAGCGCATTAAGCACTGATTTTTGGGCCCACTCATTACTGTCGCGTACGGCCTTATGGGGTAGCTTTCTAGATAAGCTATATGGGAGATAGTGGCTTAAGAGGATGTGCCATAAAACATCTCACCCGCGGGTATAGCTCAATGGTAGAGCCACAGCCTTCCAAGCTGAGGACGCCGGTTCGATACCGACTACCCGCTCCAAATGGCCAATATGTGTGAGGGGTGGCTCCCATTAGCATTGTAGGGCAAACGTCCTACTAGGTCTCCAAAACGAGCCAAAGCCGTCCAGAAAAGGGCGCGAGTAATAAGCAATAGACAGGCTATGGGTTTAATACCCCGAACAAAACCTGGGTATAGTTGAGTAAACTCGAGATGACATCCTCATTGAACCAGGAATAAGTGTTATTCTTTTGCTTATTATTGAATTACTGCGGTATAAATATGTCGTAGCAGGTTCAGGCGGTAGCTTGCGACCATGGGCTAAGCTAGTCGCTATATACGCTGGTGGGTATCCTACCACAAAAGTGGTGGTGCTCCCGTTCGACTCGGGATGAAAATATGGTACTGAGGGTTCGATTCCCAGTGACTAGTTTTATTGTCATAAAAATGTTCACAAAAGTGAACATAAAAAATAAAAATATTCATAAATCTGAATATAAAAGCATGGTAAATAAAACTGGATTTTTATTTAGAAACCATCGACGAGTTAAACCGCGATTAAGGTTCTATAAAAATAGGAGGTTATTATGTTTCATAAAACAAAAAAACAAGGCATTAATCCTGTTCCGCCACTTGGAACACTCCCGCCCATGACCGCTAGTCAAGGGCCAAGTTCAACACTGATATATGGACAGCCAGATCCAAAAGAATACGCTTATCGCAACAAAATTCAACGGACACACATTGTCGAAGCATTTCACTTATACGGAGATAATCTTGAAACAGAATGGGCAGAAAAAGCTCGCAGACTTGGGTTGATTACATTTTCAGATGAAAAAACAAGTTCTATTGAGCAGGACGAATTTGGGGGTCTACTTGCTAGATATTATATTACAGTTCACAATCTTTATCGGACTGCGAAAATTGAAATATCAGGAGACTCAAACCAATTGCAAAACTATTTTATTATTAAAGATAGTAATGGGCAACTTCATATTTGTAGAGCGGATATTTTCAATCTTATGTATGAAAAAATTTAAGGAGAGATTATGATCAAAAAATTTATAGTGGAGCTCATGTTCAAGTTATATAAAGATAGAGTGTGGGGAAAATGCAAGTTTGAATCTCTTCAAGTAGGGAAATGGAGTTTTGTAAAATCGTGGTACGGAAAAACTGTTTACGACATAGCCACTCCCCGCAAAACCAAAGCGACAAAAAAAGCTTGGCAAGACTATTCAAATAAATAATGTGATTTCAAGGTTTTAAGGTTTTTATATGTGATATCAAGGTGACGATGGGCGAGTGGCGCAATTGGTAGACGCGTTTGACTCAAAATCAAAATTCTGCGGGTTCGAGTCCCGCTTCACCCACCACCTAAAGAAAGAGGGATATGCCTTGAAAAAGAAGAGTAGTATAACCAAAAAAGACGCAGGTTTAACAAATTTCTCGGTCTTATTGACTTTCACGATGTTGATAGGGTTAATTGCATCCGAAAATCAACAAACAAAAGAATCTTTTTTGGCTTTTTTAATTCTCGGAATACTAGCCTGTATAGTTACAATAAGTCATGAGTTTTGGAAATAAAACTCAGCTTTTATTGCAGGTATGGCGCAATTGGTAGACGCGTTTGACTTAGGATCAAAATTCTGCAGGTTCGAGTCCTGCTACCTGCACCAAAATAAATCAGAAAGAGGATATCTATGAAAAAATCAGGAAAACGAAAAATGAGGATATTTGACAGGCTTTATGTTTATTTTAAATACACAAGGCCAGAAATTAGATTTGACAGAAAAACACTTAAGAAATATCCAGACTATGATCCTTCTAAGGGTAAGATGTTTGGCGATATGATTCAATTATATAGTGACACAGGTAATCCAATCCAGAGTTGGAGTGACTTTGAAATTATTTACCATAGAGATACTAGAATGTATTCAGTCAATATTGAAACTTGTTTTATTGGGGAAGAAGGTAATGTTCGATCTTGGGAACTTCCCACGCTTGAAGTGTATTTAGGTCACTTTACAAAATTTATGGATGATAATAAATATAGTAAAAATGAAAAGCCATTGTTGTTTATGGCATCACCTAGCATAAGTTCTCAAGCACCTACTATCCCCGAGTTATATAGAAATTTTAAAATGTTCGTTTATGGGTTTAGAGAAGTTTTAAAAGAAGAGGTCGCCAACGAACCGAAGATTGACAAGTTTTAACAAAGATGATATAATTGTTTTGAATTAGATAGACGGCAGGTTCGCAATAGTCTATCAATTGGGAGTTTAGCTCAGCTGGGAGAGCGTCTGCCCTACAAGCAGGATGTCGGCGGTTCGATCCCGTCAATTCCCACCAAAATAGGTATCAACGGGAGACCGTTCAGATATAGGTTGAGCAAACCTAAGTCAATGCTCTGGCTATCTTGTGCCATGTAGGGCATATCCCCTTAGAGCTAAAACAAGTACGTGTGCCGTAACCTGAGCTTGATGCACTCAGCCTAAGGCGGAAGAATCCCCGAAAGAGGAGTCTTCGCATCAGTGGTTGGGCGAGATATAATTTCTAGCACTCGTTCCGGTGAAGCGATAACCGGTGTGAATCTCTATCCACGTAAGGATTGACCTGTGCAGGAGTAGCAGGTTGACCGCCACATTAACGACGGTGTAGCTTAGCGCGTTAAAGCGCCTGTCTGTCACGCAGGAGATCGCGGGTTCGAATCCCGCCACCGCCGCCAAATTATTTATCAAAGGAGTTAGCAAAACAATGATAACCAAAGAAGAATTAGAAACAACAAATAATTTTGTAAAAAAGTTCTTTAGTGAGGGTTACCCTCTTGATGTAGCGGCAGGATTAGCTTCGCAAGAGACAGGCATTCTTATACATTGTGCTGATGGAGCGAGACTTGTAGGAATTGACCCAGAACCTTATACAAATGTTTTTGAAAAATTAAATAAAGGGTTAGCAAATCAAAGGTAATACCATGTCATGCATGCGTATTAGATTAACTTTTCGAAGTTAAGCTCGGCAATCAATGTGATTGTCAACAAGGTGTAGGTTCTAGAATCTTATCCTTGCGTGGTAGTTGCCCACCGAAATAGGGTGAGACGGATTCATCATACGGGTAGCATCGAGATGTGCCCTTTATGATTAATTTCGATACTTATTAGGGGGGATTCTTCCATGATAAAAGCACATCTGCATTCGTAGTCTAGCTGGATAAAACGCGGGGCCACGGACCCCGTATCGAGGGTTCGAATCCTTCCGAGTGCGCCATAGTCCGTTGGTGGAATCGGCCAACACGTCGCCCTCTCAAGGCGAAGATTGCGGGTTCAAACCCCGCACGGACTACCAGGTATGATAATAGGGGTAGAGAATATTAGCAGAAGCGAAGTGCCAACGGCCCTTATTTATAAAACTCTAGAAATCTTCGGAACTAGGGGTCTCGTTTAAACGGGAAGAGTAGTTTACGTTTAGTAGGCTACTCAATTAGGTTTCAGAGAGGGTACCTCCTCTTAGGATAATTAGAAAGGGATGGACAGTTGGTACCTGTCTGTCTCACACGACTGCGTAGCTCAGATGGATAGAGCAGCTGACTTTTAATCCGCAGGTCGTAGGTTCAATTCCTACCGCAGTCACCAAAATAAATATTAAAGGGAGATAAAATGAATAAGACCTCATATATGGGAACAGAAGAACAGTTAATCCAACATGAATTTAAGAAATGCGATTATTCTTACACACACATGGCAACGACGCATTATAATATTCATTATGAAAAAGTCATAAAAGACAACAAGACCAAAACAGTGTCATTAGGGGTTGTGTTGTCAAAGAATGTGTATAACATTAACACATCAACACAAAAGAGGTATAGGGTTAACGAGTTTATTATATTTAGTCGTAACAAAAGAAAAAACTATGGTGGGTATATGAATGGTATAAGCATATTAAACGAAGAGATCCTCCCTTACGTTAAAGAATTAATAAAAAAAAGGCTTGCAATAGTAGTTGAGGAATAAAAGAGGATTTTTATGGAGGAAACATAATGAATAAAATAATTATTGAAATAACAGAATCAACTATAAAGGCTGAAGAAATCGAAGGAGTTGAAAAGGAGTGAACAAGCACGAGGAAGCAAGAGGAGTTTTTAAAGTAAGTATGGAAATGTTGATTAAAGCATATGCCAAAAACAGTCAATTACCCACTTTTATTAATTTAAAAACGAATGAAAAAATTGATATCAATGAAATTAATACTAAAATTAATGACTACATTACCGACTGCGAAGCAACCGAGAAAGAGTTGGAATTGTATCGTAAACTTGTCGATCTAATGATTTGTGTCCCTCAAAACGAAACTTATCATTATGTAGTAAGATATACGGATGATGTAAAGTTTAATTCTATACTTAATCAAATAAATAAACTATCAAAGGTAGGCGAACAACGATGATTGATATTGAAAAGGTAAGAAGAGAACTGAATAATCTAGATGCAGACATCAAAGCGGCTTTTTGTCAATACATTGTAAACTATGACCGTCGTATTATTGACTCCGCCCTCTCCGAACTCTCACGGTTGCAAGGGATTGAACAACAGTTACTCTACGATATTAACTTATTAAAACCAAAATTATCAGAACTTGAGCAATCCCTCACTCCAAGCGTTGATCAAGAGGAAGCGATGGAAGCATTTGAAGATATATTTAATATACCGAGTGATATCGGAGAAGTTGGGAGAAAAATAAGTGATGATTATTGGGGTTCTTTTGAAAAACTCCGCCAATACATCTTGCAACCCAAACGAATTATAGAGCAAGAGGTTATCAAAAAATATCAAAAAGAAGCATATAAAATAGCAAATTCAAACGTTTTAAACTCTGCTTTAGGTCACCATAATTATATTTTATTATCACAAATTCTCAAAGAAATTGAGGCAGGTGAAAAGGAATGAACAAGCATGAGGAAGCCTTATGGCGAGGTATGAGCATTCTTGAAGATGATATTGAAATTAGTGTTGGAAAAATATCTTTTGGAGACACTTTAGTTGGATACTTGGTTTATCACGGTGATAAACCATATATTGTTGGTGAATTGATTGAAGTTGATTCTGAAGACGTTGCTTTAGAATATTGGATTCCTGTTTCAATTACATCTTTACAACAAATTAAATCAGACTCCGAACTCAAACAATTAAAAAAAATTGAACAACAGTTACTCTATGATATTAACTTGTTAAAACCAAAATTAGCCGAACTCTCACGCTTGCAAGAGAAAGAAAAGGCGATGAAACCTATTTCAAAATATGATGGTGCTCATAGGACTTGCGCGGTTTGCAATGCATATTTGGGAGTAAGAGAAAATTACTGTGCTGTTTGCGGTAAAAAATTAGATTGGAGTGATGAAGAATGACGTATAAGCTTGGGCAAAAAGTATGGAGTAAATTGCAAAAGAAGTATATGTTCGTTTCACAAATCGAAAGGAACGGTTGTTTTTTGGCAGATGACGAAAAATTGCTAATTAACTATTGGCACGGAAACACAGAATTTAATGAAACAGCGGAAGATATGTTTGAAACGCTGGGGTGGATAAAACTTAATTCGTACGATACAGACATAGATTTTGAAAAAGATGGCAACAAAATAATTTCTTTCAATTTAAAGGAACAAGAATATCAGTGTTACTCATATGACGAATGGAGAAGCATATCTATTTCTATTGAAGAACACTTCTCCATCACACAGCAGATGAAAGAATTTGGGTGGGTTGAATGAAAAAATACATTTACACAGGAACGGAAGAGCAGTTGATTGAAGAAGGGTTTGAGACTTATTGGGAAGAAATAAACGCAAGAATTCGAGATTGTAAATATACAATAGACGGGCAAATGTATGAAGATATACTTGTTATACATTTAGGCGACGGAGAAATTAATGTTGATATTCCAAAAGGTAATAACGAAGAAACAATCAAAGAAGTGGCGAAAGACCTCCTCGCCAAAGGCCTTGTCAAGGTGGTGGGGTAGATGAAATTGATGTTAACGTTTAATTCGGAAGGCTGTTTTAAATGCCCAATTCAAGGGATACTAATTTGGCAATCTGATAGTGGATTGGTGTCACGTTTAGACTGCCAACTTATAGGTGGGACTTCAAGAAATCCTGGATATATCTACACAGAAAGACATCCGAAATGTCCACTAATTGAAATAAAAGAAGACAAGGAGGGGGAAGAATGAAGACTCAAGAATTGAAAAGGGAAATACAAAGATTAATGTTTGAATTTCCAAGTAGTTATATAAATGGTGCAGAAAAATAATTGGAGAGTAATGGGGTCGCCTATTTGACCAAAATTCATTAAAGTATTAGTTTTATTAGAAGAAAAGTCAAATATGAAAGAGGGTCAAGAGTGGATAACAAAGTTGGATTTACTGCAAGTTCCTTTGATTTATTACATGCTGGGCATGTACTAATGTTAGAGGAGTGCAAAAAGCATTGTGATTATCTCATGGTTGGATTTAATGTTTGCCCCATAGGCAAAACGCCAGTGGAAAGTGTCCTTGAGCGATTCATACGTTTATTGGCAATTAAATATGTTGACGAGATAATTCCATACGGCAGCGAACAAGAATTGTTTCAAATCTTATGTTCCAAAAATATAGACATTAGATTTATTGGAGAAGATTATAAGGACAAGGGTTTTACTGGAGATGAATTGCCAATAGAAATTTTTTATATCTCTAGAGCTCACGGCTTTTCAACAACAAGTTTAAAAAACAGGATCAACCAAGAAGACAAATAAAACACAAGTTTCATTTAATTTAAAGGAGAAAATATGGCAATAGCATTGGTGTTAACTAAAAAGGCAACCCAAACATAGGTTCATAGAGCACATAAATCCATTAGGATATATTAAAGATTTGATTGATGCCGGAATTGTGGAATTAGAATTATAAAATAAATTTTAAATTAAATTCACCCCAACGGATGGGAAAAGAATAGAAAAGAAAAGACGTTCGCGGTAAAACCGCATAAGGAGAATAGAAATGAAAAAACACTTTGCGAAGATTGAAGATATTATTGCAGATGAAAAAGTTTGTCCTTTCCCTATAGGTATAATACCTAATTACATGGGTATAAACTTGTGCAGTGTAAAAGGCATTGAGTGGCTTGAACGCCCTGATGGTCAATTAGTGTCTGTAGCGGTATTATTTAAGCCGGCCCCCACAGAAGAACCGGTTGAAGAACCTAAAGAAGTTCTTTGTTCCGACCCAGCTCAAGATAAGATGTGCGAGGCAGAAAGATCTTATGTAGTCATTGGTGTTATTGGCAAAAGTCATTATATATTAGGAGAATCTAGTTTTGACAAACCAAGGGCCTATGACAAAGATCAAGCTTATGAGGCGATGCATCTCATGGTTGTAGACAAATATAACTGCGAATTTGACAATAGCATTAATAAAGACAGAATTGCAAAAAGTTATCTAGAAGATGATAATTATGATTGGATTGATATCAGAACTGTTATAAAGTTTTATGTAGCTCCAGCAAGATAGACCTCTCGTCCGTTGGGAAATCGTATAAGAAATGAGGAAAAACATGTCAGAACAAAAAGAGTTAAAAGCGTTAAATAAAGAAGAGTTAGTAGAAGGTTTAGAGGCTGTATTTAAGGCTCTTGGGCCAAAATCAGACGAAGAAGAATTGGCTTTATATGCTCATAGCTTTAAACCAGACGCCTTTGACGTCTTAGATGATATTTTTAGTGGCTACTTCAGAGTTGTGGAAGGATTCACATGTTGCGTAGACAAAGGGCGTTTTGTGGCAAGAACCATCCTTAGAGCAATTGAAACAAAAAAACACTTATCTCTTCAAGAGACTTACCTTGAGTATAAAACCCGCGGGGGAAAGCTAGGGGGGCTAGATAAGGAAGAATATTATTCAGAGATAGCTTACTGGTGCCCAAAAACTTTAGCGACGACTCAAGATGCTTTTCACGCCTATTATATGCTCACGGGGTTAAAACTTGAATGGCTCAAGCGTAAAATAGAAGAATTTTACGCCTTACAAACGGAAAATTCAAATGGGGAATGAACCTTTAAAAGGAATTGACTTGAGCAAATTTGACCTAAGCAAAGCCAAAACTATAAGCTTTGCGGAAGCAACCAAAGATGTTGTCCCATTCATTGAAAATGTTCCTTTATTGTTGTTGGGGCTACTAGAGGAAGAAAAGATTAATTACAACGGAATTGACAAGACGCTTGTGTATAACCAGATCAGAGAAGCATTAAAATACAGAAGTGGGGAAAGAGTAATTCCTTCTGAGTGGAGAGGTATTCGTAATACAAGGTACACTTGCCCATCTTGCAAAAAGTCTGCACGAAATAATGAGGCTTATTGCTATAAATGCGGGCAGAAGCTTGTGTTCCCCGACTACAATTACACACAAAAAGACTGGGAATGGCCGAGCAGATAGTATAAACAAATTTGTTTTTCCCTGGGAGAGGGTTCGAATATCTTCCATGTGAAATAGGCTTTCTGATTGAGCCACGGAAAGATAAGGACATGTCGACTATGCCTTATTAAGTATGAAATCAAAAGAAACCTCATGGACTAAGACGGGATGAAGTGAGTGACACAGGCGGCTGGCAGAGAGCAAACCGCATGAAAAAAACTGCCTTTGAATTGTTAATTAATAAACCATCTCCGCGAGTTTCCCGACACGAACAATACGGAGGAAGTGAAACCTGATTCGCGTCTAGTATCGAGTGTCGGCAACAACGCGAAAAGGTGGACAAAGATAGGTTTTTGGTTGTCCTATCTGCATATGACTGCATAGCTCAGTTGGCAGAGCAGCTGACTCTTAATCAGCGGGTCGCAAGTTCGAACCTTGCTGCGGTCACCAAAAGAAATTAAGGAGTGATTATTATGGAAATATTCAGTGTTAGAGGAAAAAGGTTAGATACTGGAGAATGGGTACGTGGATCAGGCGCGTTAGTAAACGTTATATCTTGCGCTTATTATATTCAGATTGCCGTTTTAGAGGAAATCAAACACATGTCAGACGGAGCTCGCGAGCTCATATGTCATGCTTTTCAAGTTGATCCAAACACGATAAGCAGATATACCGGAATAATAGATTCTCATTGTAAGGAGATTTGGGAGGGAGATCTTGTTTCTATTCCTTATATAGACCCTACTGGAAAAATTACCAACGAGGAAAATTGCCGTTGTGTAGTGGTATATCAAAATGGCGGTTGGGATTTAAAATACTACAGCGGAGAACCTATTCATGAAGATGTTCCTCTTTCTAAATACAGAAAAATAGCTGAGGGTCCTTATATTTCGAATTACGGAAATACGACCATTATATCAAATCAAGTTATTCTAACGGTCTGTGGAAACATTCACGACAAAGCTGAATTTAAACAAGAAGAACCTAAAGAGTCCGCCGTTTTTAGTGTTTATACCGATGGTGCCTGTTCGAACAATCAAGATCGAGAGAACTCAATTGGGGGTTGGGCATACGTTGTCATAGGAGATAGTAGCAACATTATCAAACAAGGTTCAGGCAGAGAAATAAAGACAACAAACAATCGCATGGAAATGCTATCTGTCATTAAAGCACTTGAATTTCTGTCTAATTCTCTATGGATATCAAAACCAACTGTTAATTTATATTCAGACAGCCAATATGTCGTTGATACAATTAACCTAAATTGGAAGAAAAAGATGAATCAAGATTTGTGGCAAAAAATGGATGTTGCTATTGAGCAATTTGAAAGGGCTGGCGGAGGGATATCTTGGCATAAAGTAAAAGGCCATAACGGAAACAAATGGAATGAGCTAGTCGATTCTCTTGCGGTTCAGCAAACAAAGAAAATATGAGAAAGAGAATCAGCAAATTTGTTTATGAACCGGAAGGAGAACAAGAAATAAATAAAAGCGATATTTTATTGGGAAGCAATAAAACCGTGCCCGTAGCTCAGCCGGATTTAGAGCATGAGATTTCTAATCTCACGGTCGCAGGTTCGAGTCCTGCCGGGCACGCCATTTGAAATCCGGTAAATGCGTATTTTTACAATTATTCGCATTTACCGTAAATTACCTTGATGTTGACAATGCATTTTGTATATGATATAATATGCTTGTGGGGGGAAGATATGGAAAAAATATGTATTAAATGTGGCAGAGAATTTGATCTGGGCTACAAAGAGAAATATTGTGGTTCTTGTGGCACAGAGATAACAGAAAAAAGAGATGATTTTATTAGGAAGACATGTCAAATATGTGGTAAACCCGTATATGGGCACAAAAATTCTAGTCATTTTTTCTGTGATTATCACTGGGACATTTATGATGCGAATGATGGTTGGAATTAGAAAACAATAAACGAACAGAAAAACTTACGTTTTATAATGGTGACGGAATAGGTAGACGCTAATCAGATATTAGAGAACTTGTTCGGTGTAGTGATACGGTGCGGACAAGACCAGCCAAATTTGTATGATAAGTTGGCGGACAAGATGTAAAACGAGGCGACATCACAAACGCGCCTATCTAATATTATGTAAGGTTCAAATCCTTACCCATTATTATTTTTTTATAATAAAAATAAGGTTTTATGGAGGCAAACAATGAGAGAAATGCGTATATATGTAAACTCGAGCAAGGACAACATAGAACTACTCTTGGTGCAAGGAAATTATATTAATATAGAAAGATTCATGAGTCAGTTAATAACAAATGAAAATCCAGAAATTCTTAGTTACATAGTTTATGATCCGGTGGTACTGATGATGATGGAGTATCTATCTATTGTTCACGATTTTCCTTTGAGCGTTTATTTGGAAGACAAAAAGGTGGAAAAGATAAAGGAAGCATATGCTTTTTTGTCTGAGTATATGTTAAGCCTAGAGGGTAGATTATGGGAAGCGCGAGAAAAAAAATGAGACCAATTAAATTTAGGGTTTGGTTTAAAGCCGGATTTGAAAATGAAGCTGGAGAAGATGTCACAGTCATCGGAAATATTCACGAAAAGGGAGACAAAATATGAAAAAATTAACTCAAGTAATAACTTATTCTCCATCAACACAAGAATTTGAAGTTTATGACGATTACAACGAATATCATAGATCTGTTGCGGATAGCGACGAGTATCAATTTAGTTACGATTTAAGTCAATGGCAGGTAAGAACTATTGACGGCAAAGACTATATGAAAACATATCATCACGGCAATAAGGTTCTGACAGTTGAGGCATATGTAAAAATGGTTGCTGAAAATGAAAGAACATTCCAGTTGCACGAATCTGACTTGATTAGAACACAACAGTGTAGCAACACCAGATTTACTGGAGATAAAAAGAGTGTTGAAGAAGTAATTGAATATATGAGAGACGAAAAAAAATCTTGGCTTCCAAACATTTACGCGGAAGTTGCAACCGAAATTGAGAAATTAACAGAAGAATATGAGTCAAAGGTAGCAAGATTGACAAAACAAATACAAACATTGCTTGATGATGAGCACCTTAAAAAAAACATCTCAAGGCATCTTATTGTAAGAAGCAAAAAAAATGAATGAATATAGGCAAGCTCTTGAAAACATTTTGAGCGATAGCGTTCAAGTCGACGAATTGACGTTTGTTCTATACACTGTTTATAAAAGAGACCTCGATAAACTAATGGAATTAGTTGAAAAGGAAGATGGAAAATGGAAAGATTAATTGAGTTTAGAGGAAAAGATAAAGAAAGTGGTCTATTGGTATATGGTAGTTTATGGGTTCAAAGCGAACGTTCTATACTTATTCATAGCGAAGATGGGTGGACTTTTATTTACCCCGAAACCGTAGGCCAATTCACGGGTTTGCTAGATTGGGACAAAAACAGACTTTTTGAAGGGGATATCGTTGAGTTCGAAAAAATAATCAGCGGAGAGGAAAGAGCCATTGGGGAGATTAGGTTCAATCCAGCATACATGAAATATGAGATTAAATATCACACGGGCAATAAAAATAGAACGACAAATCTCTGGGGTTTCCGCTATATAAAAGTGATTGGGAACATCCATATAGGGCTACAAGGCGAGGTTTAATTATGAATCTTTATAAGATTAAGATCTTGGGTAAGCTAATCTATGTCCAGCACGAGGGTCCATTAACGGTTGACATGAAAGAATTAACAGCAACGGCGACAGATGGCACAGTGTATCGGAATGTTGACTCTGTTAAATTTTTGAGCGTATTAAATACTCCTGTAGAAGCAGAACAACGGGATCCAAAACAGCTGAGTTTGTTTTAGGAGCTCCAGTAGGGAACAAGGCATATTATTTACTCTCGGTAGGCAAGGGTGATGCCCAAATCCAAATATGCCATTTAGAGGCTAGAGAGTCCGAAGTAGCTCTCTAGTAATCCAATTGAACGAAAGGAGAAATGGAATGAATGATTATGAAGACATCTTTAGCGAGTTCAAAGATGAATTAGAAGAAGAGGTATTGGGAACGGCATTAAAAGATATTAAAGAGCGTCTGCTGTCAAGGGTTAAAACTGAAATCACGGAACATTATCTAGCCTTAGAAATGAGGAACGATTTTCTGTCTAAAAGAAATCAAGAATTGTTATTAGAAAAAAAAGCCCTTAGCGAAGAAAAAAGACAGTTAGAACAAGACAGAAAAGAACTTGATAAAAAACTAAAAAAATTTACTGTTGAAGATTTATTGAGTAATAATTTAGTTAAAATTTATGGGTTTGATTATAAAGTACATTATCAAAAAGTTATTTATACGGCGGAAGACGGAGATACAATAACAAAAGAGATAGTTGATTTCCGAGAATATAATTATCATTCTGATTTCTCTATTAAATTGTGCGTAACATCCGCAACAAATTCAAGAGAAGACAGAAGCCCTTATGCATATTTTCAATATAAAAACAATATAAATGACGATACTTATTATAACGACATGACTATTTATGAAACGCTTGAAGAATTGAAAGAGCAAAAATCCTTGTATAATATTGCCACAACGAGTGAATCCGTCGCAAAAGAGTATGTTGAATATATGACTCAAAAATCAAAACAAGATAAGATGGTTAAGCATTCGCCGGTGGGAAGCTAAAATGAAACTAGAAAGATACGTTGAGTTAAAGAACGGAGAAGTATTAGATTCAGACGGTTGCACAGTTTATGGCTTTAAGAACGAAGAAGAATTGCAAACCGCCTCAATTTTACAAGCAGAGGGATTAAATAACGATGATTTGAAAGATATATTTTTCGGAGAAAGCATTGATGAATTTGAGTATATCGCAACAGATGATTGGCATATTTACTATGACGAAACAAGTATTAAAGTAAGCGACATAACTCGCACCTCTCCAGACATTTGGGGGTTGGTAAAAGAGGGGTGGCTAGTTCGTTCAGAAGGTGGAACAAGTGATTTATTAAAACAAACACACGAAAATTCTGTAAGAGTTAAAGGTGGTGCTTTTGGAAAACAATATGCAAAATCACTTTTCGCCCCAATCACAGAGAACGGAAAAATCACTCGCTATGAGTTAGTTTGGGAGAGAGAAGAATGAATAAATACGAACAAGCGTATGATGACTGCGCAAGTGGAAGATTTGGAAGTTCACACTGGGATTTAATTAAACAACTTGTTGAGAGAGCGACACCGAAGAAAACTGGAAACAGATATTATTCTATGCACGAGGCAACCTACCCAGAAAAAAATGGATGGTATCCCTATTGCATCAAATGTAAAAAAGAACTAACAGGTAAAAATGAGTATTGTCCTAATTGCGGTCAAGCGCTGAAATGGAGTGAAGAAGAATGAAATACATCTACACAGGAACGGAAGAACAGTTGATTGATAATTTGCGTGAAAAATATGGTATGAACTCCGACAAAGAAATTGAACTCATTAAATTTGTTTGCTATGGAGAACCAACTGAAATTCAAAATTATTTACAGTGTGATTTCTATGGAAATGAATTAGATTTTACTCTTAAATACGAAGATGATTACGACCATTTTAAATCTCAAGTAGAAGAAATAATCCAAGACCTCCTCGCCAAAGGACTTGTCAAGGTGGTGGGATGATTTGCCTACACTGCGGCGATTGCTGCACACGTTTTGAGATCTCTGAGATAAATAAAGAGGCGGGACATCGTTGCCAATATCTTACAGTGGATAATCTTTGTTCTATTTATGATCGTAGGCCAGATGTGTGTTACAAGCATAATTATCCGTCTAGAATCTGTCCTATTGGCGCGCAAAAAAGGCCAGAGGAATATGAAAGAATAAAGGCTTTATTGATAGAAAAATTTGGAGAATAAGAAGGTCAAAAGGAGAAAACATGAAACTAGAAAAATACGTTAAACTTAAAAATGGGGATGTTTTGCAGGTTGGGGAAAATGGCTTATTAATGTTTGATGTCCCTAATTGTGATTTCACAATGGGAGACGCTCCCTTCCGATATGTTTATGTGGGAGAAGAAATATTAGAGGGAGAGGAAACAAGCTTAATTCCAGCCAATATGATAGACCGTGTGTCTCCGGAGATTTGGCCGTTGATGGATACAGGATGGCTTGCCGTATGGCGTGATCAATCAAAATCGTCCCTTGTCTACACATCGGAGATATCTGGCTTGTCTCACAAACATGATGTTTTGACGGGAATTACTATGCAATATAACAATCAAGTAAAGGCGGAGGACATCCTTGAACTTTATTTGCCTAAGAATAAAAATGGCATCCGAATTGGGTTTGAATTAATTTATAGGAAGGCCCAATAAAAGCAATCTTTTATATATAAAAACTATTGCAGTTCAATTTAAGAGGAGATAAAATAATGCACATAGAAAAAGGAGTTGGTTTTTAATGATTGGGGAACAAGCATTAGATTATTTGATTAAAAACAAAGCCATCATTCAAAATGTAATAATTGCGGACTATGAGGGCAATGGCATCAAGTGTCTTTATGTCAAGGGTATTGAACAAGTATTAAGTTATCCATATTGGTTTAGAGATGATAACGGAGACTATGATTGTTATAACGAAGATAACACGTATACCATATTGCTCGGAGTGACATTTAAGACGAACGAAGCTGGTATGGAATTAGGTGTGTACACAGAGGGATATGTTGACACGCTAAAGAAAATGTTAAAAGACTCTCTGTCTGCAGATGATTTGGGTGTGATTATGAGAAAGTATAATACTTTCATTTAAGCTATAGTCAAATTTTGTGACATTTTTTCTGAGGATATGAGAAAATGTGTCACATTTGATACACAATAACACAGATTCGCTCCACAAACTCATATTTATTACCGTTTTGTGGAGAAAACAACCCCGTTTTGGAACAAATGTGAAACATTTTGTTTACAATTCGGTTAACAAGTTACACATAAAATAGTTTACAACTTGTATGTTATCTTGTATGTTATCCTATGATATTGCTTTATCATAGAATAAGCATATAAGATAACCTATCAAATAGGGAAGTGGCGAAACGGATAGACGCGTCCTCAGAACGAGGGCGGAGCGAATAGGCATAAGATCAAGTGCTAGCCAAGATAAGCTGAATAACTCCTTTGCAGGTTTGAATCCTGCCTTCCCTACCTATCACATGGTGATTGTAGCTCAATGGTAGAGCGCTGGCTTGTGGAACCAGATATAAGGGTTCAATTCCCTTCAGTCACACCAATATAGAGTGGATACCGAAGTGGCTGAACGGAGCGGGCTGCAACCCCGTGCTTAGGCATCGTGAGTTCGAATCTCACTCCATTCTCCAAGCTGAATAGAACAACTTTGTGGTGAACCTATCTTGTGAAAGATGGATGAGTGAGATCCCCAAAGCGACAACGGAGAGTCTATTGAGTTCTCATAGTTAGTCGCAGATAAGGTTATACGTTATGTCCTAAGGCTGTCCTTAAGCAAGACAGATAGACCGCATGGTACGGGACAGAGGGAAGTTACTTATCTTATAATAATAAAAATATCACTCACAAGAAGGGCAGATGATTAAAATGATAAACATGATAAGTTTGTTTAGTGGTTTAGGGGCCTTTGAATCCGCGTTAAACAATTTAAAGGTAGAGTATAGCGTGACAAATTATTGTGAATTGGATAAAGTGGCTGCTAAAGCGTACTCTCTTCTTCATAATATATCTGAAACAAAAAATCTGGGAGACATTGCGAAAGCGGACGAAACTATACTGTCTGAAGATGTCGATTTAATCACATACGGATTTCCTTGCCAAGATATATCTTTGGCCGGAAGTCAAAAGGGTTTATTCAATCAAGACGGCACAAAAACTAGAAGTGGGCTTTTTTATGAGGCTTTGAGAATTATTTCTCACGTTCGCCCTAAAATGGCGATTGCAGAAAATGTAAAGAATCTTATGGGCAAAAAATTTGAAGATCAATTTAAAGACATTCTTTTTAATTTAGAAGAGATTGGTTATAATAATTACTATCAAATTCTTGATGCTAAAGATTATGGGATTCCTCAAGATGGAAAGAGAATTTTCATTGTATCTATTCGAAAAGACATTGATCTTAAAACATTTGTTTTTCCAGAGCCAATTGAGTTAAATATTACACTACAGGACATGCTAGACAACGAGATTGACGAGCCTTATTATGTTCCTCAAGCTAAAATTGATAAAATCTTACACAGCCATTTCAATCAAGAGAGAACTATGATTCAAAGAGGCGATATTTGCCAGACATTGTTAGCGAGAGACTATAAAGATCCAAAGTGTGTTGTAGTCCAAGGCAAGGTCAGAAGAATAAGTCCTAGAGAATATTTTAGACTTATGGGGTTTTCTGATATGAATTTTGAGTTATTGGTCAAAAACGGCATTTCAAATACGCAGCTTTATAAAATGGCAGGCAATTCAATAGTGGTTAACGTAATACAGAAAATCCTTTATCAGTTATTTAAATAAGATTCTGCTTCTCCAAAATATTATAGAATAAAACTTTCTCACCGGGCGTGGCAAGCGCCACATAACTCCTATGTCCTCGAAAGGGGATTATTCGCGACGAAACCGATTAATGTCTTATGCGGGAATAGGCTTCGAAGATGGACGTCCGTCTTCGCCCCTCTGTGCGGGGGATAAAAAGATTGCGGTAGTGAGATAGGACTGAGGGCCCCAGAGACGGGTCAAGAAAAGAAGTCCGAAGACAAGGTTACACGTGGAACGCACCCTTATGTAATAATGTGGGGGCTAATCCAATAAGTTGTCCTTGTCACTTACGGAGCCTTGAGAGAGAGGCTTATCCTACCTCCCTGCTAAGGAGGTGACGGCGAAAGTCGTCCACTGGTTCGAATCCAGTAGGCTCCGCCAAACAGAGGGTTGACACATTCTTTTTCTTGTGGTATAATAACGGTAGGAAAAGAGGTGTATTAATATGAGAACAGTTGCAACATTGCATTCGATTGAAAGATTCTTGCAAAGAACAGAACTTGATTCAATGAAAGATATAAAAAAAATGAGTCATCAAGCAAAAATGTATGGGAGATCAAAAGCTGATTATGATGGCGATTTTAGAAACTTTTTAGAGACTCATTATCGGGCAAAAAGCGGCAATACTAGATTTAAAGTCTATCAAAAGAAAATGTTTATTTTTGGGGGAAATAAGAGTAATAAGCTGATTACAGTTGTTAATCTTCCAAAAAAATTCTGGGAAGATTCAGAAAGCCCTATAAGGGACACTCGTTGCAGAGCAAATTAAAGAGGAGCAATTAAAATGAAGACAGATCGAAGCGCGTTTTATGACATGACAGACAGATTGAGCACCAACTGGGGAGCTTTAGATTTTTTTGTGGAGCAAAATAAGGGGGATAACAGAGACGAGATTTTCCTTAGAGATTTAGCCTACGTAGTCGAGTCTTGTGAAATTCCAATTGAAGTATATGTGAACCACAAGACTATTCATCCTAGCTACGTTCTTGAAAAATTGAATTCGGGGCTAAGAACCTTGCAATCTGTTATATCTTACTTTGAAAAGCAAGAGTTAAAAGGAGAAGGCAAATGAAAAAATTTTTTTTACCAATCACAAGAGACTATATTGAACATTGGAGTATTGCAGAAGCCGTAAGAGAACTCATGCAAAACGCAATAGACGCAGAAACAGAAGATCCTCTAAATAAGGCAACAATGATGTTTAAGAAAAACAACCTCGTTATTAAGAATCCTTATAGTAAACTCGAACTCAAAACCTTGTTATTGGGCGGCGGAACCAAGAAAAACAATAGTCGCGCAATAGGAAAGTTTGGAGAAGGATATAAGCTGGCAGTCGTTGTGTTACTAAGACTAGGATGTGATTTTACTGTCAAAAATGGGGCAGATGACTGGATATTCGCGTTTGAACACAACGAAGACTTTGACGCTGAAATTCTTTCTGTGACCATTTATGAAAAGAAAAGGAAAAAAGATGGAGGCCTTGTTTTTTCAATAAATGGGCTTAGTGATGAAGATGTTGACAGTATAAAACTAGCTTCTCTTTATTTTGGAAAATATCAAGAGTTAAAGAATGAGAGCGGAGGAGTAATAGTGGGGTCACAGCAAGCCTTCGTAGGGGGGCTCGCGACAAGTACTGCTCAATATCTAACTGGCAATGGAATGCTTTTTTATAGCCTTAATTATCATCCTCATGATATAGAACTAGATAGAGACAGAAGAGGTATTGCAAATCTTTATTCAAGTTTCAACACAAGGAAAATTGCTCAAATCATTTGTGCGTCACCATTCTTTATTCTGTCTTCTTTATTCTTAGGGGCAAGTTTCAATTCAATGAACGTTTATGGCGTTGAAGATTATGTGCCTCTAGAAAAATGGTGGATGTTAAGAGAAAAACTTGTTCTTGATTATATTACAGAACATTGGGATGACTACCTTGGGCTCGTCGACGAAGACGATCCTTGGTTGAGGGATTTGACAATTGGAGTATATGAAGCCTCTGACGATGTCTACAATAAGTTTATCATTGTGAGAGACGGAGACACTCGGTTGCCTCAATTCGAAGACGATAATCCCTTCGTTATTCCGGCAAAGATTTCTGAAAGAATAGCGCGGGCCATAGATCACAATTTACAAGAAGATTTTGTTCGAGACCAAAGCGATGTTTATATGGAAAAAGATATTGAGAAAATTTTGAAAGCAAGTTCTTTAAGCGATGACATCATAGCTTGGATTCAAAAGAATTACCAAGATTTGGAAGAGGATTCTTTATACGAACTTGTTGATTTATTCGATATCAAAGATGAAACCAAGAAGAGCATCAAATCTACCATACAGAGCTTAAAGGAATTAAGTTAAAGAGCGAAATTGGGAGGGGCTCAGGGGCCCCTCTCTTTTATGCCAAAACAATATGAAAGGAGAGCCAAATGAAAGGTAGAATAAACGTTAAAGAAAAAAATAAAGAGACGGTTGTGTTGAGTTATGAGATTCCAGCTAAAGACCATTTTTTGGCTCAGAAAAAGTATCGCGCTAATGTTTACGAGAACAAAAAGAAGAAAAACACACGATTAACAAAAAAGAAACTTATGGAGGGCATTGTTGATGAAGAAGTATAATTTAGAGAATGATTGGATAAGATTGCTTACCTGGGTTATTATGGATGGTACTATTGTAGACGCAAGTAAGTACGCAAAACATCCTGAAAAAAGCTTTCAAAAACGGGTTCAGTTTAAATTGTCAAAAACACGAAAAATTGTTTCTTTGATGAAATTATTGAATAACATGAAGATCCCTTACACTATACAGGAGGCGACGATGAGTGGAGAAAACAAATTACAGCCTTATATAATAAGGATATATGGAGACGTTGCAAAGGATATTTTTTCTCGCCTAAGAGGAATGAAAGAAATTCCTACAGATTGGGCCAATTTTGCTCAGCCACAACTAAAAGTGTTTTTAAGAACGCTGGAGGAAACAGATGGGTTTCGCCGTTGCAATAGAATATCATGGGCCGCGACTAGCATCAATTCCATGACTGTTGTCAAACAGCTGTTGAGAAACCATGGTATCGTTTGGTCAGAAAGTTATGCTATCAGTGGGTTTAATCACGGGAAAAAAATTCCAAAGATTTCTATAGAATACAAGAAAGAATGGTATGAGGCAACGGCATAAAAGGGGACGGTTGACGGCTTGTTTTCTTTATAGTATAATAGTCGTAACACAATGAAGGGGAGCTTATGACTCAAGACGAAAAAAACAGTAAATTAAAAAAATTTTTGACAAGCGTTTATGAAAGATATCGCGATAAAAATGTATCATACGGAGACAGTTTTAACAAAAATATTCAAAAGTTTGGGCTAATTGCGGGGCTCATACAGATTTCCCAAAAAATAGGCAAATTGGAGGCCCTTATCCAAGAGGATGTTCCAGGAGCAAACGAAAAAGAGATTACCGAAACACTTTTTGATTTAATAACTTTCCTCGCCATGATGAAAGTTTCTAACGAGGAAAGATTACAACGAGAGGGAAGAGATCCTCTGTTTTTAAAAGAAGCCGTTTCATATGGACATATCAACATTCACTGTTTTGCGGAAACTAAAGCTTTTAAAGACTCTATTATTGGAGGATATGGGGCCGTCATACATCTTTATCCTGTAGTCGGTAGTCCTCAGAAAGAGAACCTTTCTGGAGTGTTTAACTTTGCCGACAACGAGGTTGAACCAAAAGTTAGTATGGAAATTATTTCATGCATAGAGGCTTTAAAGGTTCTTGTTTTTAAATGCCGAAAAGCGGAAAGCATTGAACTTTACACCAACAGCAGATATGTTGCAACAACATTTCAGAAGAATGAGGCCAAAAGCGGTCAAATTAGCTGGTGGAAAGTTTTGGACAGAATCTTGCAAGAGATTGGTTGCCCAGTTAGAATACATTGGACGGAAGAAGAAGATCAAAATGTTTTTCACAATGAAGCTGAAATTTTAGCCAATCAAGCAATACAAAAAAAGAAAGTAGAAATGGAAAAAGGAGGAATCTTATGAATTTAGCTATCTTAAGCGGACGACTAACAAGAGATCCTAAGATTAAGAATGGCAGCGGAGATATGGCTGTGTGCGAATTTGATTTGGCAGTCAAAAAAATCAAACCAAGAAAGAAAGATGGGAAGGACGTTAATTTTATTTCCTTTGTTGCGTGGGGAGCAACCGCAACTAACCTCGTTAAGTTTTGCAAAAAAGGCTCTCTGATTTTGGTTAACGGATCTCTCGAAACGGATAGCTATAGTTCCAATACCGGAACGAAAGATACCGCAACTATTGTTTGCTATACTATAGAATATTTATCGAGCAATTCCGATAAAAAAGAAGAGGCAAAACCCTCAAAAACAAAAGAAAGGACTGCTTCTGACTACAATGATGGAGTCCCTCTCAATCAAATAGATGAGGACTTACCTTTTTAAATCAAACCGCTGGAAGATCCAGAGGTTTTTTCGCGTTATGCTGAAAGGAGAAATGAGATTGAAATGTACAAGTGCGTATTAGATAAAGAGAGAGCAACTGATTTTTTCAAGGTTAAGTCAATTCCAGCCATTATACAATCTTGGGGTTTTGTCAATAGTTATGCCACAATCGATGAAAATTTAGAAATCGAATTTTGGCATACGGCGAACCCAAACACGGAACACTTAGCGTGGGTTAAGGTGGAAATACTGACCCCAGCCGAAATTAGCTGGGTGGAAGGTTTAATAACAAAAGGTGTGCTAGCAAGACCAAGTCTTGAGGTTGGGGAAGAAAAATGAAAACAAAAAACGGACAAGAATTCTCTGTTTTAATTAGGTCTGGGCGTGTAAACATAGACGAAATACAAGAAAATATCTTATACTATTATAAGGAGACTCGAAAGATTTGGATGCTGTGTCCTTGTGGTTGCGAGACGATAATTACAATTCCGACGGCAATTGCAGAGAAGGGGATATTTTGGATGATTGACGGCATACATGGGGGACCTGTTTCTTTTCATCCTGCCGTAATCAACCAGCCCTGTGGCGCTCATTTTATTATTTCTCAAGGAAAGTTGGTATGGCTATGATGCTCGACAAAAAATCTCTTTTTATTACAATAGAAGGGACGGAGGGTTCTGGTAAGACAACTATTCTACAACTTGTTTCTACTTATTTACAACGAAAAGGCTTGAGCATTGTATTAACAAGGGAACCAGGAGGGATTCGAATTTCGGAACAAATCCGAAAAATACTTCTAGACACAGAGAATACGGAAATGAATCCAAAAACAGAAGCACTTCTTTTTGCAGCGGCGAGAAGTCAGCATTACGAGGAAATCATCAAACCCGCGTTAGAACAGGGCAAATTTGTCCTCTGTGACCGTTTTATAGACAGCTCAGTAGTTTACCAAGGGGTGGTTAGAAAGCTTGGGGTTGGGCCAGTAGAAGATATTAGCCGTTTTGCAATTGGATATGGACGCATTCCGGATCTCACGATATTGCTTGACGTGAGGCCAGAGGTTGGATTACAAAGAATCTATGCGGCTGGTGGAAGGGAAATTAACCGTCTTGACTTAGAAAAACTAGAATTTCATCGCTCTATATACGATGGATATAAGGATTTAGCTGCGGCCAATCCAAGCCGAATCAAAGTCATAGATGGAGAAAGAACGGTAGAAGAAGTAGCAGAAGATGCTATAAAAAAAATAGAAGAAGCCTTATCTAGCTTATAAATAGGGAGGAGAAATATGAATAGATGCGCTGAATGCGGAAAAGAGTTAATGTATACGAATGAAGTTACATTGTGTACCTCTTGCCAAAATAAGCCTCATCCTACTATGACGATTCTTCCAGATTCATGGAATCTTCCGGACGAACTTATTATCAATGGTCAAAAATATGTTAAAGTCGGAGGTACTAATACCGGTAATGGTCAAAAATACATACAAATTGAAAACAAGGGAGATTAAAGCATGTTTGAATTTAAAGAAAAAACTGGGTTTTATTATGTGTTCAAGGTAGAAGACTTCGAAAAATTGCCACCTTTGCAGGCGCAAGATGTTCGGATTGCTTTGACTGAAATTGCTAAGATTAGATCGAAAGAAGGGAAGCCCTCTTTCAACGAGTATTATGTTATAAATAAAGACGAACCCTACGCTGATAGAATCTTTAACGTTATAAAAGAGGAAGAAACTCTTAAAGCCGCGAGAGCCTCTCAGGGAAAACTAAGCCAATTTATGACAATAGACAGACAAAAAGCTTTGAGGTTGATTCAATTGATTGGACAAAAAAGAGTTGACACGGATATTCCTATCACGGAATACTTTCCTGAGGAATATGAGGTACTTGTAGAAATGTTGCTTGAACCGAACAATGAATAATGCCGTCGTTTTTAATGGTAGAGGAGGAAGCTCTACTTATACTGATTTAAGTAAAAGGCAAATAAGATTTTTAAAACGAGACATTCGAAAAAGGAATAGACGATTGAAAGCTTGCCAGTATCCACAGGTTTGGAGCATTCAATTTGTCAATAGCAACGAAACAAAAGATACTAGATAAAATACTGATTTCATTAATTAGGCAAAAAGGAGAAAACAATGAACAAAGATCCTGATATTAAAATTTTTAAAACATCAACAATAAGTATAAAATTTTACTATAATGGGCACGAAGGGTCTTGCGAGTACGAAGATTTTGACAACCTTTGGTGCGGAGTAATTACCACGGAGGGGTTTTCAAATCTTGTGTATTATGAAGGCAAGACAATTTTGACTTGTTTTAATGATTTCAAAGAAGCTGTTGATCAATATTTGGATTTATTCAAAATGCTTAAAGAGGAAGAAGAGACAAGGAGGTGAAGTGATGCCGAAAACAGTCGCAAGGACAGGAGAAACTATAGAGGATACACTTAAGCGGTTTAAAAAAGATGTTATGAAATCAGGCGTCTTAGCTGAAGCACGTAAAAAAGAATATTACGTGAAGCCTAGCGTTGCAAAGAAATTAAGAAGAAAGGAAAATGCTAAAAACAAATGAAAGGGAAAACAAAAAATGATTGAAAATATTGAACAAAAAATAGAAAATATTTCGTCAAAGCAAGAACAGCAAAGGCTCGCCCTAACCCTGGATGACGAAGAGCTCTTGTTAACTCAGTATCTATGGTTGAAAAAAGAAATAGAGCAGAACCCTCTCAAAAAGAGAGTTAAGTCAGAGATTATGTGTTTCCACTTTCCCGATCTGGCAGCACAGAAGGCGGAAACTGATATTTTTCCATTGCTACCAATAGGGTATTACTATTACATTCTTACTCTCGATTTCTTCTATAATCGTTTTCAAATTATTGCAAACAAAATAAAAACAAAAGGAGTTAAAAAATGTTCTTAACAATTAATTCATTACGAGCTTTGGAAGTTATAAGCCAAGATGACTATATTTGCATAGTCTATGCAGATTATGCTCCACTGTTTCAAGGGTATGTCCATGAATTAGAATGCAATCCTGATCGAAACCTAGGTTCATTGCATGTAAAACATTTAGGCGGAAAGTCAGATAGTTTGCTAATTGTGACCGAAACGGAAAATCCAGCGCCAAAGAAAAAATCTCCAAACTTGTTTGAACTTTAGCACCTTATCATTATTAAAAGGAGGAAACACCATGAATCAAAATCAATATATGCTTGATTTTCTTAATGAAGCTGGAATCAAATCTGGCAAAGGTTACGTCGCTATTAAAGGCGTTATAAATAGGGATGCGCGTATGCGACAAATGTATGAAAAGTTGTCTAACAGCCCTTCTCTTACCGGAGAACAGCTTATTCAGCTAAGATTGTTAAGAGACATCTTAGATGATCTTGAATAATGAACGGCCGCACATTGTTAAAATTATATAGCTCAATTCAAAAATAAACAACAAAAACGGGAGGAACAAATCAAATGACGTATGAAAAAGCAAATTCTTTAATGTTGAATTACATCTCGAGCACAAAATATTCTGGGAAAAAGTTTACTTTTTATAAAAAAGGAATTACGGAAGCAACGATCTGTTTCGATAAAGCATGTTGGAAATACACCATAAGTAGAAATTCTGTCTCATATGCATATGAATCAGAAGAGGATACTTTTTGGTGGCTAGTAAACGAAGGATATATAGATAATAGCACTGGAAAAGTATATAAAATAACTCAACTAGAAGAAAAAGAATAAAGGAGAGAACATATGAAAGAAAATTGCTGGGAAAAGCTATCGGAAACAGAAGAAAAAAGAGAGCTATCTTATCATGAGGTTGGATGTGAATGGTATTTTTTCATATTCGACAAAAGGGCCGGAAGGCTTAGAGTGGATATTTCTCAGGCGGATTTAGGAGAAACCCTCATTAACTATACCCCAGAGATTCCTTTGGGGCTATTATTGTGGCTTATAAATGGCGACAAGAAAATAGGGGGGGAAAAAACTAAGTGAAAAAGGGAGATATTTTGTATTGCATCCATCCAGAGGACGAAATACAAAGAGTAAGCGTCATACGTGTCAACAAAGAAACTTATAAACTGAGTAATTATCACACAATAACAAAAGAGGGGTTCTATGACAATGACCGATGGATATTGAGCCAGCGTTGTAAATATGAAGTTGCTACCCCAGAATTAGACAAAAAATACGCATTCTATATTAAAGCCCAAGCCCTGGCTAGAACTTTAAACGAATCCGTTATTGTTTTAAATGAGGTTCTTATCGCTCTTGAGTCAGTTGCAAAAATGTCTAAGTATATTGAATTGGCGGAACAGGCCACTCAAGATCTTGAGGATGAAATTGAGAATATTCGCGTGATTATAGAGGAGACAAAAAACTATGGAACTAATGGGGGAAAAAAAATATGAAAAAACGTATTTTGAGGGAGCCATGGGAAGAGTGGAAGTCTCGGAAACTTAAAGAGCATTTGGCAATGATTGTGCTAGGCTTTAGTCTTTTGGCAAATACTTTCCAGGTGAGCAATCACCCTGCTCTGTTTCTTCTTGCAACGGCATGTTTGATGATTGTGGTTGTGAGCGACTCCATTTTTGAGGACTAAAAGATGAAAGAACTCATAAACAGAGAAAGGTATGTCATAAGCAGAAAACAAGGAAATGAAATAGAATATTTCTGTGGCCTTGCTAGACACTACGATTTCAAGACCGTTGAGGAAATAGGCAACTCATCCATTAAAACATATATGACTCAAAATAAAGCTTTAAGTGCGTATATGTCTAGTTGGTGGAACGCCAAGACAGAGGACGTCGAGATTTTAAGAGTAAATGAGAGAGTTGAAATACTGGAAGACGACGAGAAAAGACAAGGTTGACACTCTTGTCTTTTTATAGTATAATATATGACGGAGGGTAAAATGAAAAAAAGAGACATTAGGGCTAATACACCTTGGACTTGGAGATGAAAATAGATGGATGAAATGAAGCAACTTGTAAAATGCGGTTGTGGGGGTTCTGAATATTATGGAATGATGCATTGGCGTGACGCACATCAGTACTGCAGACATTGCATTGAAGCAATATGGAGAAAAGATGGTTGTCAAAAAGCCTTGCCGTTCAAAAATGCTTTTGAATATTACTTTCCTTTATATAGTGATGGGAAAGATTATAGGAGGGAACCAGTCGATGATTAACAATGTTTTAAACAGCGGCCTCTTTAGGAGAGGTAATCATGAGATGAATAATTCAGAATTAAGAGACATGAGAATCCTTATAAGAGAAGACCGTATTAGGGGCATATGTGATGCCTTAAAACCATCTTATCAAGGGAATTCAGACGAAATCTCTATTATGCTTTATGGAATTCATGATTCAATGTATAACGCAGATGACTACTGGTTTCACTTATCTATTGATAGTTACGCTTTCTATTTAGAAGAAAGCGGTTTTGATGTTAAAAAGATTATGAAAGATATAAGCAAACGGGTCTTTAAGTTTTATGAGGACTTCGTGGAAGAGAATGAAAAAAGATGAAAAAGAGAGACTAAGCGATGGCTATTATAGAGAGAAAACGAACAATGGTTCCCAATGTCGCTGGTTATTGGGATATGATCACCGTTTTAGATAAGATTATTGAAAAGATAAAAGGAGGAGAAAAATAGAATGAAAAACTATGAGAAAGCCCTTAGGCTTGGACTACCAATATATTATGTCGACCGTCGGAATATGTATGAAATAAAGAATGTAAAAGAAAGTGAAATTAACGGCATATCAAAAGACGATGGGGGCATTTGGATTAGCCTTCCTGACCGTCGGTATACTTTGTCTATTAAAGAGATAGGCCGTAGTCTATTCTTGAGCAAGATCAAAGCTGAAAATGTTGTAAAAAACGACAATGAAGCTTTGAAACGGACACTAGCAGCTTTTGAGCGGAAACAAGCCATTTATGAACAAAATAAACAGAGAATAGATGAGTTTGCCGGCTTGGTTGGAAAAGAAGTCTTGGTAAATGCCAAAGGCGGAGAAAAAAGAGTTTCGTCCATTCGGGAGATAATTGCAATGGCCAATCCTAACGAGTTTGGGTTTATAGATAAGGCCCTTAGTAACTTGTTTTTGTTTCGCAAGGAGGGTAAGAATTGGTTCTATCGTACTCCTCTTGTTCAAGCAAGAATAAAAAAGGAATCGTTAGACAAACAAATGCAAGAGTTGAAGCATCAAATCAAAAAAGTAACAGCTGAAATCAAATTATTGGAAAAGAAGAGGTCGGAGTAATAACATGAGAGTATTTGTTGAAACACACGATAGAACGGAATTTATTGAAGTAAATCACGTAAAAATAATTGCCCCTCACTATAAGTTCTCCAATAGCTCAGCCTCGATGACCAACGCTTGGGACATTGTCTGTAATGGCGTCACAGTTGGGCAGTATGAGGACGAAGGACAAGCAATGCATGCTTATGAAGGCATTACTCACTTACTTTGCTCAAATAGCGATTCAGCCTCGGCGGTATATGGAATGCAAGAGCCAATGGAGCATAGAGTCACATCAACGGAGGATTCTCATACATAATGGGCTACGATGACATAGTAAATAGAAGAAGATGGCTCATAGACCGTATGCAAGAGTTGTATGATATGGGAAGAATGCCCAGAAATGAATTTGACAAGTTTAGCAAAGATAGCTGGATATATGTTGTTGAAAACCTTGACCGGCTAGAAATGTATATTGCGGATAAATATCCGTTTTTAAAAGGACAATAAAATGAAAACAATAATGCTTGATTATAATTTTAGGGATCTGAAAGAAATACTTGTGGGCAAAAACGGTGGTATTGATCTAAGATTCAATAACTATCCTTATGCCGACTTATCTGTAGAAACAAAACAATGGGAAACAATTCAAGAATTTTTGAATTGGTATGCAGGGAACCTATATCTTACGGAAGAATAATACAAAATATTTATTATGGCCAATAAAAGGTTCATTTTATGTAAATGAGAGGATGGTTACCAAGCTGTGTGGAACTCATCGGCAACATTCACGAAAAGGAGAATGAAAATGAGTAAAGAGTTAGAAGCGTTAGAAAAAATTGATGAGATAGTTACGCTATTGAGAGAGAGAGCAAACATTTATATCGACGAGCTTGACAATGAAACAAATTACGACGAATATATAGAACATTTATTTAATTATTTTAACAAGCAATCCCTCACACCACCCACGCAAGAAGAGGTATGTGAGGTTTTGAGTGAGTATTTGAAAGGGAATGTAAAGGTTGTAATTGATAAATATGATGATTGCTCATTTATGTCGTTTGTGGCAGAAACAGACAAATATCAAAATCTTACAATAGTAATTAAAGACTTTGAAACAGAAACAATAGAAATCGAATTTGCTTTACCACCTCACCTCATCACTTTGATAGGCCGTTTCTACGAAGGAGTTGAAAAGGAATGAACGCATTAGAAATAAGAGAAATGATTGAATATGAACAAGCGAATCAAGAAGTATTTACAGAACAACAAATGAATGAAATTAGAACATTCTTTGAATCCCTTACTCCAACCGTTGAGCAAGAGGAAGTGATTAAAACGGTCGAAGAAATCGAAGAATATGTTTTGGAAATGGCAAGTGTATCGCCTTATTTTGAAGATTTATTCAACAAACTTCGTCAACACATCTTGCAACCAAACAAGGCGGTTGAGGTAATTAAAATCAAAATAGAATCGATTAATGTTTTATTAGAATGTCAGATTTATGACAACAAATATCAAAAATCAAGATTACTTTTATTGTTAGAATCTTATCAAGAACTTCTCAAAGAAATCGAGGGAGAGAAATGAAAAAAATTGTGGAACCAATTCTCGAAAAGGCCGATCCTCATCCTCTCGATTATAAGGAATTGACGTTTAAAGATTTCATCATAATCCAGAATTGCTCGCAAGAGGTGGCCGACAATATCGGGCACCCGGTTTATCTTGTTGGGTCTGCCTTAACAAAGCATACCCCTAGGGACATTGATCTAGCTATCATCATTCCACATGAGGAATATATGGAAAAGTATGGATTTGCTGAATGCGAGCATAGAGCGGCAGCATGTCTTCAGGTTGCTTTTTATAGTGAGTTCGAAAACATAAAACCTTTAGCGAGGCTCGTATTCGATGATTATAAAATCGATTTAAAGATATGCCCAGACAATTGGTTTATAGAGAAAGAAAAGATTGTGTTGGCGACACCAAGGAGGAAAAAGTGAGCAGAGACTTGAAAGAGTTAGAAGAACTCGAGGTAATCAAAAAAATATTAAAACAGCCTTTAAAGCTTGGGTACAGTTATAGAGTTGGATTCTTTGTCTCCCTATATGGCAAAACAGTTTATATTTCAAACAAATTTGCGAATCAATTCGAAAACGAAGACGACGCAAGGTTAAAAATATTTACTGAATTTGCTTTATCTGCAGAAAAGGAGAATGAAAAGAAATGAGAGAAATGGGAATTAGGCCTCGAAGTCATCCAACCTCAACATCGCTCTGTGCGTTGCTAGGAGAGTTCTTGCACGGAGAGGTAACCTACGCTGACGGAACATTCTACAAGGGAACAAAAG
>Ga0268280_1000225_pt1 | contig 53471 bp, 45 predicted proteins | sample saktaG_9_FD_190139 | JGI IMG/M metagenome (GOLD analysis project Ga0268280, IMG submission 190139) | Saline water microbial communities from Sakinaw Lake, British Columbia, Canada - sak_2011_5_24_40m | ecosystem: Environmental > Aquatic > Non-marine Saline and Alkaline > Saline ...
CTACGAAATTGACCCTTAAGCCCCCCTGTACAGGGGGTGGGGCTTAAAAAACCTTCTCTTAAGGATCAGCAAAAAGTGTCAAATATGTCATGCTATATAACAGTTAGTGGTTAGTGGTTAGTGGTTTTAGGTAGTCAATTTCCTGACAAAACCATCCTTCAGCAGGTATTTCTCCCCGCTCTCCGGGCAGGTTGCGATTCCTTCCTTATTGAATTCCAGCCGGTGGCCGAATTCGCTCATCCAGCCAACATGGCGGCCAGGATTACCGAGGATGAGGGCAAAGGGGGCCACGTCTTTCACCACCATCGCACCCGCTCCGATGAAGGCAAATTCGTTAATAGTTATCCCGCAGACAATAGTGGCATTGGCTCCGATGGAAGCCCCTTTTTTGACCAGCGTTTTCATGTATTGATCCTTGCGGATGACAGCGCTGCGCGGGTTTTTGATGTTCGTAAAAACCATGGAAGGGCCGAGGAAAACATCATCTTCACAAATAACACCGGTATAAATTGATACATTATTCTGGACCTTCACGTTTTTGCCCAGAACAACCCCGGGAGATATAACCACGTTCTGGCCGATATTGCAGTTTTCCCCGATCTCACAGCCTGTCATGATGTGGGAAAAATGCCAGATCTTAGTGCCAAAACCTATTTTACAGCCTTCATCGATGATGGCTGATTCGTGTGCGAAGTATTCTTTCACAATTAAAAATTAAAAATTTTCACTTTTCACTCTTCACTTTTCACTTTTCACGTATTCCAGTACCGTCCCAGCAATAAACGCAATCTGTTCTTCATCCAGTTCCGTATGCATCGGAAGGGAAATGACTGACCGGCTTAAATGTTCGGTGATGGGCAGGTCACCTTCCTTGTATCGAGGATCAAGGTAAGCTTTCTGCATGTGCATGGGAACAGGATAATATATGGCACAGGGTATATGTTTAGCCTGCAGGTGTTCCAGCAATTTATCGCGGTTCACATCTTTTGTCACCAGGGTGTATTGATGAAAGACATGGGTAGACAAGGGGGATCTCACGGGAACCTGCAATTTCGGATTGTTGGCAAAAGCGCGGTCATACGCATCAGCAGCTTTCCGCCTGGCTGCCGCAAATTCATCCAGATGTTTTAATTTAACGTCGAGTAAGGCAGCCTGGATACTGTCGAGACGGGAGTTCACCCCGATCTCATCGTGATAATATCTGACGTACATCCCATGGTTGACGATATAGCGCAGGCGTGTGGCCAGGGCATCGTCGTCGGTAAAGATGGCGCCGCCATCGCCATAGCAGCCAAGGTTTTTAGATGGGAAGAACGATGTAGTGCCGATGTGCCCTATCGTTCCGGACTTTTTCTTGGATCCGTCGCTGAAAGTATAATCAGAGCCGATGGCCTGGCAATTATCTTCAATGACATACAGGTTGTGTTCCCGGGCAATCTTCATGATCTGTTCCATATTGGCGCACTGGCCGAAGAGATGCACCGGCACGATGGCTTTGGTTTTGGGGGAGATGGCCTTTTTCAGGGCTTCGATATCCATATTGAATGTGCCCGGTTCAACATCAACCAGGATGGGTGTTAATTTCAGCAGTGCGATGACTTCCACTGTCGCTACGAAAGTGAAGGAGACGGTGATCACCTCGTCTCCTGGTTTCAAATCGAGGGCCATCATGGATACCTGCAGGGCATCGGTGCCATTGGCGCAAGGGATGACGTGCTTTACACCAAGGTATTGTTCCAGGTTTTTCTGGAAGCGTTGCACGGCCGGACCGTTAATAAAAGATGTGGTATCTATCACTTCGTGGATGGCGGCATCCACTTCCGGTTTGATCTTTTCGTACTGGGTTTTCAGGTCGACCATCCGAATCGGGCGCATAGAGAGAGATTTTGGGTATTTAGTTATTGTAAGTATTAAAAACGGGGCAAAGTTAGAAAAAATCGTCCAATCGTCCAATTTTTTCTAACTTTGCCCCGCGTTGAAAACCGACCAATCATAATGAAAGCGGCTATTTACGACAGAAAAACACTGACTGATCTTCTTCTTACAGTTACCAGGACTTCCCCGGATAAAGGGATCGGATTTGTTCATCCTGACGGAAACATTAATTTCATAACCTACTCTGAACTATTATCCCGGGCAAGGTCAATGATAGCAGGAATGCATGCATTGGGGATGGCTCCCGGGGACAAGGTGATGATCGTTATGACAAGAAACGAGGAAATTATTCCCGTTCTCTGGGCCTGTTTTCTGAGCGGACTTATTCCAACCATTCTTCAACCGCCGATGTCGTTTACCGAGTTCAATCAGCCTGCCCAAAAAATTGAGAATGTTTACAGGATATTGCAAAACCCTAGGGTGATCTTGTCATCTGACCTGTTGAAAGGCTTCCAGTCGGATGTCATACCCTCGAAAAACCTTATTAATCCCGAAAGTCTTAAAAACGATTACCCGGAACCTATTCTATTCCAACCAAAGGAGACAGATATTGCTTTTATCCAGTTCTCTTCAGGAAGCACAGGGGATCCCAAAGGAATCGTGCTGACCCATAAGAACATTCTTACTAATTTAGCAGCTATCAGTGTCGGGTTGGATATATCTGATGCAGATGTAATGACTAACTGGATGCCTCTGTATCATGATATGGGCTTGTTCGGATTTCATCTTTGCCCGGTTTTCGCACAAAGCAATCATTACCTTATTGATCCTGTTGATTTTGTAAAAAAACCTGCCATCTGGCCCGACATCATGGATAAGGTAAGATGCACTATCACCGGATGTCCCAATTTCGGGCAGGCATTATTGCTGCGGTATTTAAAAAACAGGGACGAACAAAGTTGGGATTTGTCATCTTTAAAAGCGATTGTTAACGGAGCGGAACCCATCTCTAACAGGATCATGTCAGACTTCCTGAAAAGACTTTCCGTACACCGCTTGAGGAAAGAGTCCATGATGCCCGCCTACGGAATGGCTGAGACTACATTGGCTATTACATTTTCCGAATTATTGAAAGAACCTGTAATCACATCATTTAACCGGACAATGCTTCAAAAAGAAGGGAAGGCAAAGGTAGAAACGGATAATGCCTCGGAAATGCTGGAGCTGGTAAGTGTCGGAAAGGCACTCAATGACACGGAGATACGTGTGGTTGATGAAAAAGGGCATGAAGTGGAAGACCAGATTGACGGAAATATTCAGATCAGGGGAGCGGGGGTTACATCCGGTTATTACAACAATCCGGCTGAAACAAGAAATTCATTTGATAATGGCTGGTTAAAGACCGGAGATAAAGGATTCTTCTTCGACGGAAACCTGTACATTACCGGCAGGGTAAAAGACATCATATTTGTCCGTGGCCAGAATCTTTATTCCCATGACCTGGAAAACCTGGCCGGTAAATATTCAGATATAAGCTATGGTAAAGTAATTATCGGCGGTTGGTTCGATCCAAAGAAAGGACAGGATCAGATCATCCTGTTCCTTGTCGGCTCGCCCAACCAGGCAACATGCGAAACGTTCCTTGGCCTGCGTAATTTCTTCCGGGATACATACGGGATTACCATAGATGTTTTCGTCCCTGTCCGCTCCAACCAGGTTCCGAAGACCAGCAGCGGTAAAATCCAACGTTATAAGTTGATTTCCAGTTATCAGAACGGGGAATTTGACGAGGTTATCGCTGAACTCAAAAAATTGATCAGGGAAAGGGAATTGAATCCAATAAATAAAATACCTTTGCAGTCCTGAAAACCGTTGTACTATGACTATAGAAGACTTCATCACCAGGATTGAAGAGGAATTTGATGACCTGGAGCCTGGTGCATTAAAACCCGAATCTAATTTCAGGGAAGCATTTGAGTGGAATTCAATCAATGCGTTGATCCTGATCGCCTTAGTTAAGACTGAATATGATGTGACGATCAATGCTGTTGACATCACCAAATCCAAAACGGTGAATGATCTTTATGCCATTATCCTGGAACGCATTGCAAAATAAAATACTTTAAGTTTTTAGCCTGAAACCGGGCAAAATTAATCCTCTTCCCTTATCAACTCAAACGCCTTCTTACAGAGTTCCCCGATGGAAATTTTTTCAAAAAAGAGGTAAGGGGGAAAGTTCACACCATATTTTGTAAGAAAATCCTGCTGCAGCCGGACAGCTTTCATAGAACTCAGACCATATGCTGCTATGGGTTTGGACATATCGATGCGTTCGATCGGGATTTTCAACCGGGTATGGATCCAGGCTACCAACCAGGCCTGTATGGTAACCAGGTCGGCCGATGTGATATTTGTTTCTGCGGGATGCGGCGATTTTTCAAGAATTGACTCACCCACTATTTCAAGGGTCTTTTGAAGAAATCCCTCCTTGCAGGCTTTTCGCTGGGTCTTTCCGCTGGATGTTTTAAAAATGCTGGCGGTCCTGAGCAACTGAATAGCATAAACCTCCTGCTCGAGTTCTTCGGCAATGCGCTGCCGAATGGCATCGCAAACTGCTTCTGTATCCAGGTTCCGGAGGGCTGTTCGCTCCACTTCTGCGACAATGACCAGTTTCTCTTCCTCCTCCACATCCACGGAGAAAGCGGCACTTGCATTGGAACGCAAAACAGGATGACTGGTCTGGGCAAGGTATTCAATATCCTGGGGATAATAATTTCTGCCATGAATAATTATCAGATCCTTTAGTCTTCCGGAAATATAGAGTTCGCCCTGATGGAAGAAGCCCAGGTCGCCGGTTCGTAAGTAATTGCATGCAGGATCATCTTTGATATGAGCCGAGAATGTTTTTTCAGTTTCTTCGGTCTTATTCCAGTAACCGGCTGTGACAACGGACCCGGAAACCCATATCTCTCCAACCTCATCGTCCTGGCAAAGAAGCAATGTCTCAGGATTCACGATCCTGACATTGGTATCAAGCCATGGGTAACCGACTCCAACAAGATACCTGACATCAGGATCCTCATCTGAAACCGTGACAATCCGGTTTTGTTCCATAGCATTGCCTGATATACCGAGGTATACAGGACCCCTGCCGGCATTAGGACCGGAAGTGATCAATGTGGTTTCAGCCATGCCATAACAAGGATATAGTGCCGTGGAATTGAATCCAAAATCTTTAAAGACATCCGCAAACCTCTCGAACGTCGTTTTGCGGATAGGTTCTGCCCCGCAATAAAGGGTATTCATGGAAGACAGGTCAATCCCTTGTTTTTCCTCTTCAGAAATGCCATCAACACAAAGATCAAATGCAAAATTAGGTCCTCCACCATGGGTGCCTCTGTATTTTGAAATGGCTTTTAACCATCGGACAGGCTTCTGGAGAAAAGCCACCGGGGGGATTATTACTCCTGGAAATCCGGTATAAACTGGTTCAATAACGCCATCGATCAGGCCCATATCATGGAAACTGGGAAGCCACGTTACCGAAACACTTTTCTGAGAGAGTTCAAAGCTTTGACGGATAAAATCCACATTGCGAATGATATTCCGGTGAGTGACCATCACTCCTTTGGGCTGTCCCGTGGAGCCGGATGTATATTGAAGAAGCGCAATATCGGCAGGTTGGGGAGCGGGGAGGCTTGGAGGCTTGGAGGCGGGGGTTGTATTGTCAAGATTATCCGTGACCAGCCATATTAATTGTTCTAGTTCTTCCAGGTCCGAGAAGGATCGTTCGAATAGCTGGTAAATGTCAGTGATAGAAAGAACAATGCCGGCACCGGAGTCGATTACCAGCGTTTTTATCCTGTCGAGTGAACGGTTTTTCCGGGGCGGGTATGCCGGTACAGCAATCACACCCGCATAAAAACATCCGAATAACGCTTTGACAAATTCCAGTCCGGGCGGAAACAACATCAGCGCCCGCTCACCCTGAAGATTCATTTCGATCAAACGGTTGGCGATGACCCTGGCAGCATTGTCTAATTCCTCGTAAGTAATCCTTTCCTCATCATCCTCACCATCCCTTAAAAAAATAAAGGCCGTATGATCAGGGGTATGCTTTGCCCGCGTCTGAAGAATCTCAGGAAGAGTATATCTGTAAGTATCCTCTTCTGTTATCCGGTCATGAAGGAAATTATCCAATCCCATAGATTAAGCTGCCATTAAGTTCCGTGCAAAAGTAGAAAATCATCCGATGGATGTGAAAATAAGGTTAAATTTGTAGGCATATGGCAATCTTTTCTATATCAAACATACGGATTAGCGGTCTGGCGGCCGCGGTCCCCCAAAAGGAGGTTTCCAATCTTGATTACCGGTGGATTTCAGTAAAAGAACGTAATCAACTGGTCAAGATGATTGGAGTGGAAAAGCGGCGGATCGCTGAAAAGGGGCAAACTACATCCGATCTGTGTTTTGCAGCGGCGAATAAGCTCCTGGATGATTTAAAATGGGACCGGAACGAGGTCCAGGCATTAATATTCGTTTCCCAATCAACGGATTATATTATCCCAGCCACATCAACTATTCTACAGGACAGGTTACATCTGCCAAAAACATGCATGTCGCTCGACATTGGACTGGGCTGCTCGGGATATTTATATGGGTTATCGGTCATTGGCAGCCTGATGAGCCAGGCCCGAATCAAAAAGGCTCTCCTGCTTGCCGGTGATCTGTCCAATATAACATCATCGTACCGGGATAAAAGCACCTATCCCCTGTTTGGGGATGCCGGTACAGCCACAGCATTGGAATATGATGAAACGGCGGTCCCGATGATCTTTAACCTGCAGACGGATGGATCAGGTCATCAGGCCATCATGATCCATGACGGAGGCGTAAGGCACGGGGCCAGCAAAAAATCGTTCATTTACCGGAAATACGGGAAGGGAATTTACCGGAATAATCTCCAGATTGCCCTGAATGGTATCGAAGTATTCAATTTTTCACTCCGTGAAGTGGTCCCCAACATCAAAGCCACGCTTGAATATGCCGGTAAAACCCTGAATGACTTTGATTACCTGGTCTTTCACCAGGCCAACCGGCTGATCAACGAAACCATCCGGAAAATGCTTAAAGTGGAGAAAGAAAAAGTCCCCTATTCTATTCATAAATTTGGAAATACGAGCAGTGCATCCGTACCTTTGACCATTGTTTCGGAATTGCAGGAAGAAATCCGGACAAAAAAAGTCAGGTTCCTGCTGTCGGCCTTCGGGATTGGATTATCATGGGGAACGGTGCTGCTGGAATTGGATGGAGTGGTGTGCACAGGGGTGTTGGAGGTCGGCACTTCCCAGTTCCCAGTTCCCAGTTCCCAGTTCGCAGTTCCCAGTTCGCAGTTCCAATAACCAATAACCAATAACCAATAACCAATAACCAATGACCAATAACCAATGACCAATGACCAATGACTAATGACTAATGACTAATAACCATCAATGACCGCCTTCGATCTCACCGGGAAAAACATCCTCATAACCGGGGCATCATCAGGACTGGGAAGACAGTGTGCCATCACTGCCAGCCAGTCCGGGGCCACTGTTTTTATCACTGGTCGCAACAAGGAAAGATTGCTTGAAACCTACAATCAGTTAGCAGGTACAGGACATCAATGGTTGCCGGCAGATCTAACAGTAGAAAAGGACATCGCCAGTCTTGTCGAACGACTTCCTCTACTGAACGGGGTCGTTTACAGTACCGGCATATCTGATCTTTCTCCTGCAAGGTTTATTAAACCGGAGGATATTTCGAAGACTTTCGATATCAGTTTCAATGCTTCTGTCCTGCTTACCAGTCAATTGCTGGCAAAGAAAAAACTGGAGAAAAATGCGTGCTCCCTCGTATTTATTTCAACTATCTCTACACGTTATCCTTTTGTCGGCGGTGCGATGTATATCAGCGCCAAAGCTGCGCTGGAATCCTATGCACGTGTCCTGGCACTGGAATTAGCACCAAAAGGCATTCGCTCAAACAGCATCTCCCCTGCTTTCGTCAGGACACCGATGCTGGATGATACCGCCGAAAAATATTCCAACGAAGCGGTCAGAAAAATCGAGGAGCAGCAATTGCTGGGCCTTGGAGAACCGGAAGACGTAGCTAATGTGGTTGTGTTCTTTTTGTCGGATGCATCACGATGGATCACTGCCTCGAATCTGATTGTGGGAGGCGGTTAAAAGAAGACAGAAGTCAGAAGTCAGAAGTCAGAAGACAGAAGTCAGAAGTCAGAAGACAGAAGTCAGAAATCAGTTGAATGAGTTTTCTCTGAAAAGATTTAAATTCAAAAACTTAAAATAGCCACAAAAACACAAAAACATCAAATACCACAAAAAGGTGAATTAATTTAAGACTTTAGTGAAATTTTGTGTGTTGGTGTTTTGGTGGCGAAAAAAAGTCCAGATATGAAATTAATCAAATACGGAATTATCCTTAACAGGCTTAGGGAAGAGGACATTGAACTTGTCCGCCAATGGCGCAATTCCCCTCAGATAAACCAGTTCATGGAATACCGGGGAAATATCACCCCGGAAATGCAGCGGGATTGGTTCAGGTCGATAGATAATTTGGACAATTTCTATTTTATCATTGAATACCAGGGCAAAAAGATCGGGCTGATCAATTCGAGCCATGTAGAATGGGACACGGTAAGCTCTGAAGGAGGTATTTTCCTTTGGGATGAACAGTATTACGAAACGTTTGTTCCGGTCTGGGCTTCCCTGTGTTTGCTGGAAACAACCTATTTTGTACTGGGTGCAGGCAGATCTGTTATCAAAACACTCCGGGACAATGAGCGGGCAAAAAAACTGAATACACACCTGGGTTATGAACTGATGGAAGGGCAGGAAGAGGTTTATAACCAGAGCTATCTTCTTACGGCAGAAAGTTTTAAACGGCACGCGCACAAGCTTATCAAAGCAGCATCACTCCTGGCAGGACAGGATACTGCCGGACATTCTCTTTTCTTTGACCGGGAAGATATCAGATCAGGACTGGCAGATTTTATTCATGGAAAGATTAAGCAGGAAATGATCCTTGAATATAATGAAACAAAAGAGGGCCGGCATTATATTTTTAAATCTATAACGGTTTGACCTTCCGTTTGTTGAATTTCCAGTACACTTTTAAAAATATGCCCAGTGTCTGGTTTAAATTGTTCCGCATCCGGTAAGGCAGATAATCACCCATAAGGATAAGACGGTACATCACGAATGCATAGATCAGCGTCGGGAGGATCCAAAGATATAATCCAAGGTGAAAGGAAGGGTATTTTCTTTTGTAACCCGCCTTCTCAGCCGATTTCCCCGCAACCAGGTCGGCTATGCGGATATCCCGCGGGCTCATCTCCGTTTGCCACAGGTTCATCCGCCCGGTCGTGATGGGATTGAACAGGCTCTGATGCACCTGGCGTATCTCTTCTGAACCTGCATACACTTTTTCAACTTCAGATTTCTTCTGGTAAAAGGACATGACGGATGGATCATAATCGATGCCGAGAAAATGACAAAGATCATGGAACCGGCGTTCGGGTTCTGCGGCTAAATCCTCATATTTAATCGAATATATCAAATCTGGATACTTTTTCTTCAGTTTCCACATACGATGCAGGGCAAATTTCCACCTGTAAATAACCAGTGGAACGATGGGAACCTCAAAGTTGACTTTTATCAGAGAAAGGTAATTATCGCGGTAATCCCGGGTAATATGGATGATCTTTGCTTCAGGAAAAAGTTTATGTATCCGGTGAATAAAAAGCGAATATGCCGGGTTTTTATCCCCGATTAAAAAGATTTCTTTTTTATCAAAAACAGATTGATAGGTTAAACAAACCTTCCTGACCATATTCTGAAAAGTGTTCTCGCCTTTTGCTTCCAGCAGGCTCTGGTACAGCCGGTCTTTTTCAATCAGCCATTTATCAAAATACCGTTGTTTAAACAGATCATCACAAAATTCTTTAATGGTTAGCTCGTCCCAAAAGGTCACCTTTCCGTAATACTTGTAAAGACTTATGATAAAAGGGCTTTCAGGCGGGATAAGCACATGGGGATGTGCCTCAAAAAGAATCCGTAGCAGGGTGGTGCCTGACCGCGGCCGACCAATGATAAAGAAAAGGGGGATCGACGATATGTATTGACTTCCTACCGGCTTATCCATTTCCTCAATTCTTTCAAAAATGTAAAATCACTTTTCTGAAATTCAAAAATCCTGAGAACGGGCATGTGAACAATCTTCGAATATACGAAAATATAGGCAAGGGTACCCAGGGTGTAGCTAACATTGGTGGCCAGCACTGCCCCAAAAGCACCGTAACGGGGAATCCACCAGAGGTTCAGCAATATATTTATGACAAGGGCCGGTAAAAAAACATAGATGGACACCTGGGGTTTGCCAATACCCGCCAACCGGCTGCTCAGAACTCGGTAAATGCTGATAAACAGGATGCCGGGCAGAATATATTGAATGATCACGACGCTGGGTTGAAATTTATCTCCCCAGATCGCCGGCAGCAGCCATGGGGACAGCAAGTAAAGCGCAACAGAGGCTATCAATCCGGCAATGAATGAGACCCTCACCAACCGGGCGGTCGTCTTATTTATTGCATCCTGGTCAGCCGTATTAACCGTACGGCTCATTAGTACAACCCCGATCGCCAGAGGGAGTTGCCAGAGTTTTTCCGCTATCGATACCCCCAATGAATAATAGCCTACCTCCTCCATGGTCGAAAATTTCTGGAGCAACAGGATATCGATCCGGTAATTCAGTTGTATGATCACAAAAGAAAGCGCAAACAAAAAACCCATAGACAATAAACTCCGGATGATCTCTTTCCTGAAATGCAGGCGAAGTCCAAATTCTTTATGCAGAAAGTATAATGCCCAAATGGTAATAAAAACATGTGCTACGAGCAGAGCCGACAGCGCTCCGGCCATCTGCCAATCCATCAGCCATACAAACACCACCACGGCAATTAAGTGAATGAATTCTGAGAACCAGTTGATAAAATTCGACCGGCCGATTTGCTCCTTCCCGATGAATATCCCTCCAAAATAAGCCATTGCCAGCCGAAATGGTATCATCATCAAAACCAGGAAAATATACAAATTTGTAAATGATTCATCGTTGAGGAGCAGGAAACCGATACCTGTGACCAATATCCCTAAAACAGATGTCATAGCCAGAATAAGCAGGATACCAGAAACAATATCAGCATGCTCAAATTGCTTCCGGCCGATGTAATAAATAGAGGAGCCCCGGATCCCAAGCTGGGCAAAGCTGACTACGATCAGGGGCAGCACCAGGATGGCTGAATAAACTCCAAATCCATCAGGACCCAGTTTTCGCGACAGGATAACACTTACCAGTAATCCCGCCAATATCAGGAATACATTACTTGAAAATACGCCCGTTACATCTTTCAGGAAGCTTCTCCGGATCATGGCGCAAAATTAAATATTTTGGCACAGGTTTGCCTGGAAATGGGTTAGCTCACTGAAAATGCTTTATTTTGCAACCATGAAATCAGTTTGCCCATGTTGTTCAATTCGGTAGATTACCTGATTTTCTTTCCAGTTGTCGTAGCCCTTTACTTTGCCATTCCTTCCAAATGGAGATGGGCATTCCTGCTCATTGCCAGCTATTACTTTTATATGTGCTGGAAGGCCGAATATGTGATCCTGATCCTGTTCACCACGCTGGTGGACTACTTTGCTGCACTGAAAATGGGACAGGCAACCTCCAGGAAGAAAAAGAAACCATGGCTGGTACTCAGTATCCTGGTCAACCTGGGCATGCTGGCAGGATTCAAGTACTTCAACTTCTTTACCGAGAGTATTAACCTGCTGTTCCGGGAAATAAACATTCTTCACCCGTTACCCCTGTTTCATATCATCCTTCCCGTAGGGATCTCTTTCTATATTTTCCAATCACTCAGTTATACGATCGATGTATATCGCGGTATCAAACAGCCCGAAAAGCATGCCGGCAAATTTGCACTTTATGTTTGCTTTTTCCCACAACTGGTCTCCGGACCCATTGAGAGGCCGAACCACCTTCTGCCTCAGATCCATCAGCCCCGCTCCTTTGACCAGCAGCGCCTGGTGAGCGGATTAAAACTGATGTTATGGGGGTTTTTTAAAAAACTGGTCATTGCCGACCGCCTGGGAATGTTTGTAAGTTACGTGTACGAAAATCCGGCTGAAAACAAAGGATTACCGGTCATCCTGGCCACTGTCCTTTTTGCTTTCCAGCTTTACTGTGACTTCTCGGGATATACAGATATTGCCAGGGGCTCGGCACGGATACTCGGATATGACCTGATGATCAATTTCAACCGTCCCCTGATTGCCAAATCGCTGAGGGATTTCTGGAACCGGTGGCATATGTCGCTCACCACCTGGTTCCGTGATTATGTCCTTTATTCATTACCCTACATTAAAGAGAAAAAGATAGTGTTCGGGAAGATATACCGTAATCTTATCATCACCTTTCTGCTGATGGGTTTATGGCATGGCGCGGCCTGGACATTTGTGATTTTCGGTCTTTTTCATGGTGTGCTGCTTGTTTTGGAAACCATTACCGAAAATCAACGAAACAGGTTTTATGAACTTACCCGGATCAATGACCTTCCGGTTTTAAAAAATACCCTGGGAATGCTGACCACTTTCTCCATACTGGTATTTTCGCTTTTCTTTTTTAGGGCTAACAGCCTAAGCGATAGTCTATTATTATTATCGAACGCGGTTGACTTCAGTAATTTCAGGGAAACCATAGGATACATTCTAAAGGATAATGAAGTGCTTTTCGGTATGTTGATGGTAGTATGTTTGCTGGTTGCCGAATACTTGCATGAGAGGTATGACCTGATCAGGTATGTTTCTTCCAGGCCATTGATCATACGCTGGTCCGTTTATATTGGTTTCATATTTTTTGTCCTGCTTTTTGGTGTCCTGCAAAAGCAGAAATTTATTTATTTTCAGTTTTGATTTAAAATAATGTCACGTAAGTTTGCTATACGACTCATCTTATTCTTAGCACTACTGCTGGTGGTTAATTATGCATTGGACAGGTCTTTTAAGGCTTTTTCGGTACATAATACCTTAAATAATATGATGGATGGGCAATTCGCTGAATACGACGACACACTGAAATATCTTGCTTTAGGGAATTCGCATAACTGCATCAACACTCATATTCTTGAGAAAAGTTTCAACTACGGCTCACCCAGTGAAAATTTCATACAGTCCTATTACAAATTAAAGCACATTCTTGAAAAGTCATGGAAAAAACCAGGATGTGTAATTCTCCAGGCGGATATTTCCTCATTTGGCCCGAAGATATCAAACCGTTACGAATACAATTCTTACTGGATCAACTATATTGATTACCTGGAACTTGCAAGGATCAAAGACAGCAGGGATATTCTTACCAAATGGATGGAAGGCAGGTTTTTTTCCTATGTCGGAAACTATAAAGATATCCAGCTTTCCATTCTATACAGGATCAAGATCAAGACGCTGGAAATGTATCACGGGTACCGACCGCACAGGGATTACCGGAATTTTGCCGAAGAGACCGATAAGCAAAAGCTGGCACGGGACAAGGCTAACCTGATCCTGTCAAAGGAATCTTATCTAGATCCCGCCATAAAGGTATATTTTGAAAAGATCCTGCAACTTTGCCAATCACATGGTGTTCGTGTAATTATGGTCCGAATGCCGATGTCAAAGGAATTCAATGAAGAAGAAGCAAAGCTGGTTCCTGCTGATAAGTTGTACACTGAAGTGGAAACCATTACTTCCAGGTATCCTGTTTTTGAAGGAATTTTTGATTACCACCTTATGTTTGTTGATCATCCGGACTACTTTTTCGATCCTGATCATTTGAACATAAAAGGATCAGACCTTTTTACAACTCAATTGGCCAAAGACCTGAAAGAGCTGGAATCAAGAGGATTTCCGGAATAAGACCGAGAATGTTTTAGCTATCCACAGCGGCCCTTTGCTGAGGAGTTTCTCACGCAAACGATAAGGTAACCTGTCAATGATCCGTGTCATCAGGTAAATAAACCGGGCATAGCAAATTCCGGGTGAAGCAAGTATTGCAATCCATACATTAAAACCCTGGTACTTCCTTTGATAACCTGCCTGATCCGCAAATACCCCGGCCACATGATCAGCAATTCGGATTTGCCGTTCGGTCATGAACTTTTCCCAAAGGCCTATCCTGCTGGTATTTACAGGGTTAAACAAGCTTTTATGATGTTTCCGGAGAATTTCGGCCGGGTACTTTTCCTCGGCTTTTTCTTTCATTTTATAAAAATCAAAAACTTCAGGGACAAAAGGGATGTCCAGGAACTCACAAATCTTCTGTAGATGAAATCCGGGATCAGTCACCAGGTCTTCGTACCGGATGAAATAAAATGATTCGGGATATCTTTTACTGGCCTGCAAGGCTTTTTTATAAAAATACTTCCATTTAAACACGACCAGTGAAACAACCGGCAACTCAAAATCCACATTTTTGACTGATTGGTAATTATCCCGGTAGTCACGGAGGATATATACAAATTTTGCATCGGGGAAAAGCTTTTTAAGACGGTGTGTATAAATGGTATATCCATGATTTTTATCACCAATGAGCCGGATCGTTTCTTTAGGATAAAAGGAAATATGGTTCAGGTAAACGACCTGGCAAACCATGGCATATGATGTCTTTCCTTCACATGCTTGCAGATCCGACTTCAATTTAACGTGGTCGATATTCCAGGCACTGAACTGCCATTGTTTTAAAAGATCCGGATAAAACCGCCCGAGAATTTCTTTTGTCCAGAAAGTAATCTTTCCATACCGGGGATAAAGATTCAATATGAACTGGCATTCCCATGGTATCTGGACATTGGGATGAGCATCAAATAAAGACCTGAGCAATGTGGTGCCGGTGCGGGGCCTGCCAATAATAAAGAAAAACGGGATGCGTGCTATATTCTCCATCGAAAAAGGAAAGACAGGCAAATATAACCCTTTTGAATGCATGTTAAACTTTTATGATTATTTTCGCACCGCCTTCATGCTATAATGGGCCATCCATGGAAGTCTTGTTCAACAAACCTTATATTACCGGCCGCGAGGTGCATCACCTTGCCCAGGTAGCCCTGTCAGGAAAATTATCCGGAAATGGGCCCTATACCCGGTTATGCCATGATTTCTTTGAGCAACGGTTTGGATTCAATAAGGTATTTCTGACCACTTCCTGCACCGACGCATTGGAGATGGCTGCGATACTCTGCAACATACAGCCCGGTGATGAGGTCATCGTGCCCTCATATACTTTCGTATCCACAGCCAATGCCTTCATTCTCAGAGGCGCAAAGATCCGGTTTGCCGACACCTGTGAACATTACCCGAATATTAATCCTGACTCCATCAGGGGACTGATCACGCCAAAAACCAGGGTAATCCTTGCGGTTCATTATGCCGGCATAGCGTGCGATATGGATGCAATCATGCATCTTGCAAGGCAGCATAACCTGTTTGTCGTTGAGGATGCCGCCCATGCCATTGATAGTTTCCATCTGGGTAAACCATTAGGAAGCATAGGGCATTTCGGTGCATTTTCATTCCATGAAACCAAGAATATCATCAGTGGCGAGGGTGGGATGCTGGTTGTCAATGACAAAAAATTTACCCACAGGGCAGAAATCATCTGGGAAAAAGGTACTGACCGTGCTGCTTTTTCCAGGGGTGAAGTAAATAAGTATGGATGGAAAGACATTGGCTCCTCTTTCCTCCCTTCAGAGATCACGGCTGCGATGCTTTATGCACAGCTTGAACAGTTCGATGAGATTCAAACAAAAAGGAAGAATGTCTGGCATCATTATTTTACCAAACTCAAACCTCTGGAAGAAATGAGGTTAATCAGGTTGCCTTCTCTCCCTGACTGGGCCACGGTGAACGGGAATATGTTCTTTATGATCACAAAAGACACCAAAGAACGCACTGCTTTGCTTTCTTTTCTGAAAAAAAAGGGGATCAATGCTGTTTTCCATTACCTGCCTCTTCATTCAAGTGATTTCTTCCACCCAAAACATGATGGCAGAATACTTACTTATACCGACCATTTTTCTGATTGCATCATTCGGCTACCATTCTATAATGAGATGAAGGAAACTGAAATGAACCATGTAGTTGATTCAATAAAAAAGTTTTATCTTAAGCAGTTGTAAAGACGTCTCTACACAACAGTTAGACCTTAAACCTCAAAACTTTTCTTTCACCCGCTTTCTGCCTTTCTCCGCCATCTGTTCCACCCCATCGACCGTATGACCAGCATTATAGGTTTCAAGGCAATGATCATACCATTGCAGGGCTAAAGGATAATTCTTCATCTCCTCATAAATTTTCCCAAGCTGCAATGCTGACCGGGTAGCATAAGTATAAGGCTGACTTTTACCCTGGTAAAAGACTTTATTATATTCATCAATGGCAAGACCGGGCTTGCCGGTCAACTGAAGAATCCTCCCTTTTCGGTAATGGTACTCCAGTTGATAGGCAGAATGGCTAAGTAAATCCGGGTTGATCGATATTAAGATGGAATCAGCCTGAGGGAAGTATCCACCATCGCAAAGCAGTCGTGCCTTGAGCAGGTCGGTATGCGGAATCAGTGTTGAACTACTTTCAAGGATGGCTTCACGGTCACGGACACGAATATCTTGTCCTACTGTCGCGACTTTTGCCTTGTACTCCTCATATTTCTGCAAGTTTCCCTCGATGAGGTAATAGTATGAAAGGCGGTTACAGGCATCTTTTTTGTAATCGGGAACGGTGTAGTCGTTCAGAAAAGCTTCGAGGTAAACCCGGGCATCTTTTTCCAGGTGGTTCAGTTTGGAACGGCCCGTGTTGTAAGAAAGAGCATAAAAATTGACCTGGAGTTCATCCTGGTGGATTTCTGCCAATAATTTCAGTGCCAGGTCATTTCGGTAAGCAAACAAGGCAGAATTGGCGTACAGGTATTTCACCAGGGTTACATCCAACATTTTTTTATCCTGAGAGGCCATAAACTGAAATCCTTTTTCCTCCTGATGGGTAAGCATATAACCGAGGTTGGTCAAGATCACACTTTCTTCGGCAAGGCCTGGAACATCTTTGGCTTTGTTTCCATATTCCTTTAATTGATAGATGCCTAATACGGAATCTCCGTTGAACCCAAATAAATCTGTTGCCCAACGCAAAAAAGGAGGAATAAAATCAAGGATGATGTTAAAGACTCCGGTGAGCTTCTGGTTTTGCCAGAATTGAGGATACTTTTGACGGTTTTCTTTAATACGTCTATACGAACTCAGCATCTTGGAAACCCCGCTGATCCGCGTCCCGAACTTTATCTGCGCAAGGCCGGTTTGAAACAGCATTTCGGCCTGCAGCCATGCGTTTTGAGGGGAGCCGTCGTCCATCAGGTCCATTTGTTTCATCCGCGCCTCATAGCTGTTGATCAGCTTTTCATAGATCTTTTCATCTTCGGTGACAATCAGCTCGATGGATTCGCAATAATGTTCCAGGTATATTAAATAACCATTTTGTGAGTTCGCTGCTTTTTCCCTCTGCAGGATTTCCCTGGCGGTATTGGTCTGCAGGTCGAGGATCGCCTGCATCGCATGCTGGCAGTTGGTGTTGTAATCGAAATTCGGAAGGCAGCGGAAAGTGAGAAGACAGAAGACAGAAGACAGAAGACAGAAGCAGGATCTCATGGCACTGGTTTTTTCTTCTGCAGATCTTCTGCAAGCTTCCGGTAATAGTTGGATTTCGCCAAATCTCCTTTCATCTGGTAATATTTACTTAGGAAGATGGAAGCATCCGGCGGTGCGCCCAGCTCGACAGCCTTCTCATAATACCTGATCCCGTTCAGGGTATCCTTTTGGAAAATATTGTAATTACCGATATTAACATAAGGCAGAGACTCTTTGGGGGCAATCCGCATGATTTCCTGGTTCATCTTAACGGCTTCCTTGAATTCGCCAAGCCCGTAATAAATATTAGCCAGGCGTGAACGGGTGTTGACAGAAGCTGAATCAAGGGCAAGGCTTTTCTGCAGGAAATCTATAGCACGGGTATAGTCCTTCTTTCCTTCATAGGTTAATCCGAGATTAAAATAGGTCATCGGATCATCCGGCTCAATTCTGAGTGTCTTGTTAAAATAATAAATCGCCGTGTCATAATTTTTGTAGACCCGGGAATAGATAATCCCCAGATTACGGTATGGTGAACTGGCTTCAGGCAGGATCTCTATTGCCCTTTCCCAATGGCCGATGGCTTCTTTCACCAATGGATCGACAAATTTCAAAACATTCACAGGTTTGGCGAGTTCACGGTTTACATTTTTCATGATCTCATTAGCGTAGAGGTCGTTACCTTTAAAGGAATCATAGAGGTAGGGCATGTCAGCCTTATAAAGGGAATACTCGGTCCGCCATTGCTGGTTCCTGATAAAGGTCTTTGCGGAGTATGGGATGAGGATCAATGTCGTCACACCCAGAATGGCTATTGTTTTAATTCCCGGGAGCTTTTTTATTGCAGGGTTGTGGAAAAATAACCTGAAAATAAAATACGCGAGTATAAGACTAAAGGCAAAAGAAGGGACGAAAAGGAACCTTTCAGCGATGATGCCTGGCACCGGTTTCACCAGGTTGGAGAACAAGAAGATAGAAGTAAGGTAAACCAGGATTGCAAAAGAGAGGATATGCTTTTGGCGGAGTTTGAGGATGGCATAAATGAGGAGTCCCAGGTGGAAAAGAATAGCAAGGATGACCCAGATGTTGGAAAAATTAATATCCGGGAACAGGTTATACCCATAATAGTACCGAAGTGGATGTGGCAAAATCAGCAGGCGCAGGGAATAGTACAGGGTGAAACCGGCGTAAGCAATATGGTTCAGGAAACCTCCTTCAACTGAAAGCGGGTTCTCCAGCATCGCCAGGGTCCTGTCATGCGGAGGCAGGTAAAGGAATGGTCCGAAAACCGCCAACAATGAGATCAGCGTGATCAGCAATGAGATCCTGATGACCGTTCTGACCTCCAGATCAGTGAAAAAGTAGAGCGATAGCGGGATGATGAAGAAAAATGCTGCTGCCGTGGGTTTTGCCAAAGCTGAAAGAAAAAACATCCCCATTGCCCAATAGATATGTTTGTTCTTCCCCGTATCGGCATAACGGATGGATTGGTCCAATGCCAGCAAACCAAAGAGCAGCATGAAAAGTTCATCCCTGTTTTTCAGGCTGGCGACAACTTCAGTATGGATCGGATGGGCTGCGAATAAAAGGGTTATGATGAATGGAAAAAGATAATGATAATCCCGGAGCAGTCGCCTGAGTATTTTAAATAACAAGAGAACAATGATCAGGTAGAACATTACATTGAACAAATGGCTGATATAAGGGTTTTTCCCGAAGAACTGGTATTCGATGGCAAAGGATGACCGGATTAAAGGCCGGTAACCAAAGCTTTTATTATCTTCCGAAGAATAGAGTGTCGTAAAAATCCTGGGAATGGCTTTTATCCCCTGTTCGAAATCAGGATTGTTCTTGGCAATGTTATAATCATCCAGGTTATAGTAATTTCTAACGGTATTGATATTAAGGCCAATAGTTACAGTGGCAAGGATGAAGATTAAGATCAGGTAGAGGGTTTTGTCGGAAATGCCCGGTTTTAGTGTCTTTTGAACCTGTGGCTTTTGTTTTTTGCTCCCCATCTTTGGAAATTTTTAAGATGCAAAGTAAAGCAATTTAAAGTTAAGAGAATAGCACCGGCACTTTGGCCTGTGCCAGCACATGCCGCCGGTCGGGACGGTTTTTCATTAGGTTGGTTCACAAAGAGGACTTTTTAAACAGCTTCCAGTACCGGAAAATCCAATAAAAATAAAAGGGAAGCCTGAACTAGTATTGGGCTGCTTCGTAATTACTGATTGCTGCCTCCAGGCCGTCGATCAACTTTTTGGAAACTTTTTTCGGGTTCTTTTCTTTGATCTTCTTAAGGGCTTTCAGCGCCATTCCGCCAAATTCGGTGAGACCGGAAGGATTCTTGTCGTAATCATAGCTGCCGATACACCAGCCCATTTTAGCCTGCAACTCAGCTGTTTCGGGAAGATTCAGTTTTTCAAGGGTTTCGAGGGCATTCTGGCACTCGTTTCTCAGCTTGTCATTAATTTCATTAGCCATATCTATAAGGATTAATGGTTTATATTATTCTAAAAAGGCTGCAAAGATACAACTTTTTTTCAAAGTGACAATCATCATCCCATAAGTTTCTCTACCTCATCAACCGTCTTTGGTATGGGTTTTCCCAGAACGCGATGGCCATCGGCGGTTACCAGGATATCATCTTCGATCCGTATTCCACCAAAATCTTTGTAAGTTTCGGCCTTGTTGTAATTGATATATTCTGTATGCTTCCCTTCTTTCCGCCATTGGTCGATGAGGGCGGGGATAAAGTAGCAGCCCGGCTCATCTGTCAGGACGAAGCCTGATTCAAGCTTCCTGGCAAGACGGAGGAAAGCCAGGCCGAATTGGTCGCTGCGGCTGACTGTTTTGTCATAGCCTATGAAATTTTCACCAAGCCCTTCCATGTCATGGACATCCAGGCCGAGCATATGTCCCAGTCCGTGCGGGAAGAAGAGGGAGTGGGCACCTTTGGCTACTGCCTCGTTCACATCGCCTTTCATCAGCCCCAGGTCTTTAAGGCCGGAGGCAATAGTTTTTGCCGCCAGCAGGTGGATTTCCTTGTAGTAAACACCTGGCTTTATCGCTTTAATAGCCTCCATATTGGCTTTCAGGACGACTTCATAGATCTCTTTCTGCCGCTGGTTAAATTTACCACCGACCGGGACTGTACGGGTAATATCGCTGGCATAATGCAATGCCGATTCACAACCTGCATCGATAACCATCATCCGGCCTTCTTTCAGGATATTGCCATGGTAATGGTTATGCAATGTCTGGCCGTCGACGCTTAAAATAACAGGGAACGATACCGGGCCACCATGTGAAATTGCAATGCCTTCAATAGCTCCTGCGATCTCTTGTTCGATAACTCCCTGCTTAGCCATCTTCATTCCTGTGGTGTGCATGATATAAGCCACATCCACTGCACGTTCAATCTCCCTGATCTCCACATCTTCCTTAATAGAGCGCATGCTCACTATACCACGTATCAGTTCTTCGGAAATAAAATTCTTCACGTGCGAATGATGCACCCTCAGCAGGCTTTCAAGCCAGACAAGCACTTCGCCGCGATATGGCTTAACAATATGCACTTTTCTGCCTTTCGCCAGGGCGTCTTTCACGAATGCCTCCAGTTTTGAAAGCGGCTCAGTATGTTCAATTCCGGACTTGGCAGATTGTTCCTTCACCGAGGGTTGGAAACCCATCCATATGATATCGTCCATCTCCACATCATTTCCGAAGATATAATCCCGGTTGTTATCCACATCGATAATCCCGGCAAAATCGGGATGGTCAAGGCCGAAATAATAGAGGAAATTGCTGTCCTGCCGGTAATGGTAGGTGTTGGCGGCATAATTCATGGCTGCTTCGGGGTTGCCGGGCAAAAGAACGATGCCGGAAGAAACGAGCGAGCGGAGCTTATTACGGCGGGAGGAATAGACTTTTGATTCGAACATGTTTGAGTGAATTAAGTTAAGATTGTAAAAATAGAGAACTTTCCTGAAAGAACGAAAGAGAGAGATCAGATATTCGATATGCGAGATTTTTAGACCTTATTTCGAATATCTAATATCAAATATCTTTCTTTTGCTCTTTCATAATCAATTCGACCTCCTCCGCTTCAACTGGAATCCCTGCCGTAAGATCAACAGGCTCTTTTTCCGTGATCAGATAATTGTTCTCAAGCCTTATCCCTATCTTTTCCTCCCGGATATAAAGGCCTGGCTCGAAGGTGAAAACCATGCCGGGGCGGAAAGGCTCGAACTTCGATCCGACGTCGTGCACGTCAAGCCCCAGGAAATGTGAAACACCGTGCATGAAATACTTTGTGAACAACGGCTTGTCAGGATCCTGCTTTTGGACATCTTCCCTGCTAAACAGGCCCAGCCCGATCATTTCTTCTTCCATCAGTTTGTTGACTTCTTTATTAACCTGGTCGATGGTATTTCCCGGGACCAGCAAGCAGCCGGACTGGCGCAATATGTGCAGTACGGCATTATAACAGGCCCGCTGTCGATTGGTGAAACGGCCATTTACGGGAATGGTCCGGGTCATGTCGGCAGCATAATGACCATATTCAGCGCCGAAATCCATCAGCAGCAGCTCGCCATCCTTACATTCACAGCTATTCTCGATGTAATGCAGCGTGCAGGCATTCTCACCTGTTGCAATGATGGGATGGTAAGCCGATCCCACAGCACCCCGGAACAGGAACTCGTGAGTGAGTTCAGCTTCAACTTCATATTCTTTGACCCCTGGTTTTACAAATTTCAGTATCCTCTGAAAAGCTTTACCGGTAAGATCAATAGCTTTGCTGATCAACCCAATCTCTTCATCAGTCTTGATCGTCCGTAAGGGGTATATTAACGGGGCAGCCCTGCGGTATTCATGATTAGGAAATTTCTCCCTGATCTCCCTGGCAAAACGCAGGTCACGGTAAGGAACATCAGTGGAAAACTTCGGGTATTCTATTGAATTCAGGTAAACTTTTTCCGCAAATGACATCGCTTCGGTAAGGACGACATCGAACTGGTCCAGCCATTTCACTTTAGCCACTCCTGAGATTTCCACAGCTTCTTTCCCTGAATACTTGTGCCCTTCCCACGTCTGCAACGACTCATTGGGCTCGATCAGGAACAGCACTTCACGCAATTCGGGATTCGGGCAATCAGGAAAAAGCATCAGAATGGTCCTTTCCTGGTCGATGCCGGTCAGGTAGAAAAGATCGGATTGCTGACGGAACCGGAATGTCTGGTCTCCATTTCTCGGAAAAACATCATTGGAATGAAAAATAGCCAGGCTGACCAGATCCATTTTTTCAACAAAATTCTTCCTGTTATTAACAACAAAATCAGCATTTATCTTTATCTTCTTCATTATCAGGGAAAATATTATTTATACTGATTAAAAATTTTAAGATTTGATGTTTCAAAAATAGGTAATTTCATATTTTAATTAAATTTGTTAATCAATTCACAATAATTTTTTAGCACCTGATAAACAATAACTGGTCAGTTATTCAAAAAAATTTTCGATTATGAGTAAGTTTCTTAGATTCTCCTCGCTAACCAAAAAATTCATAATGGCTTTCGCGGGGGCTTTCCTGATGGTTTTCCTCGTCGTGCACCTGGGCATCAATCTTTTCATCATCCCTATCACTGCTAATCACAAGGAAATTTTCCGGGAAGCGGTTTATTTTATGACTACCAACCCGCTGATAAAAGTTATAGAGATCTTCCTCTTTGGAGGATTTATCATCCATATTATATTTGGGATAATCCTGCAGATCCAGAACTGGATGGCCAGGCCGGTAAGGTATAAGAAAGAAGGATGGTCGCATACGTCTTTCTTCTCCAAGTTCATGATCCACACTGGCGTTGTGATCGGCGTTTTTCTAACCATTCACCTCATGAACTTTTACCTGGTCAAGGCTGGAATAACCAGCGCTCCCGAGGGAACGGCAAGGGTCACGGATGACCATGATTTTTACAGCATGGCATTCAACCTTTTTACCAATAAGACCTATTCCATCATTTACATCGTATTGATCGTCCTGCTGGGATTTCATCTCAACCACGCTTTGCAATCCGCATTCCAGTCACTCGGGCTGGATCATCCGAAATACACCCCGTTTATCAAAGCTGTGGGTGACTTTTATTCCATCGTGATTCCATTAGGCTTCTGCCTGATCCCGCTGTATTTCCTTATTTATTATTAATTACAAGTCTGACAAATTAATTTTCCGGAATTATGACCCAATTGAATTCAAAGATACCGTCCGGCCCTCTTGCTGAAAAGTGGACATCTTATAAAGCTTCTCAAAACCTGGTTAACCCTGCCAATAAGCGCAAGATTGACATCATCGTGGTTGGAAGCGGACTGGCCGGGGCCGCCGCCGCAGCCAGTCTAGGGGAACTGGGTTTTATAGTGAAGTGTTTCACTTATCACGACAGTCCCCGCAGAGCGCACAGCATCTCTGCCCAGGGAGGGATCAATGCTGCCAAGAACTACCCTAATGATGGCGACAGTGTCTACAGGTTGTTTTATGATACGATCAAAGGGGGCGACTACCGCTCGAGGGAAGCAAATGTTTACCGTTTAGCAGAGGTCAGCAATGCAATTATCGACCAATGTGTGGCCCAGGGCGTTCCATTTGCCCGTGAATATGGCGGTTTGCTGGACAACCGTTCCTTTGGAGGAGCTTTAGTGTCACGTACATTCTATGCGCGCGGGCAAACCGGACAGCAATTGCTCCTCGGGGCATACGGCGCCTTGAGCAAAGAGATCCACAAAGGTTCGGTGACCATGTACACCCGCCGCGATATGATGGACCTGGTCATTGTCGATGGCAGGGCCCGCGGCATCATCGTCCGGAACAACGTGACCGGCGAAATAGAACGTCATTCGGCGCATACAGTCATTCTTGCTACCGGCGGTTATGGTAACGTGTTCTTTCTGTCTACGAATGCCATGCATTGTAACGCCAGTGCTATCTGGCAGGTTTATAAGAAGGGCGCTTTCTTCGGAAATCCATGCTTTACGCAGATTCACCCGACCTGTATCCCGGTTCACGGTGAATACCAGTCGAAACTCACCCTGATGAGTGAAAGCCTCCGAAATGACGGCCGTATCTGGGTCCCCGGAAAAAAGGAAGATGCCGAAAAGATCCGAAAAGGAGAAATCAAACCAAAAGATATACCTGAAGAAGACCGTGATTATTATCTGGAAAGAAGATACCCGGCATACGGCAACCTCAGTCCCAGGGATATTTCATCCCGTGCTGCCAAAGAACGGTGCGATGCAGGCTTCGGAGTTGGCTCAACCGGCCTCGCAGTTTACCTCGACTTTGCCGATGCAATTAAACGGCTTGGAAAGGGAGTGATAGAGGCGCGGTATGGCAACCTTTTCCAGATCTATGAGAAAATCGTGGATCAGAATCCTTATGAAACCCCTATGATGATTTACCCGGCAGTCCATTATACGATGGGCGGCACATGGGTGGACTATGAGTTGCAAAGCACGATCCCCGGCCTGTTCATCGGCGGCGAAGCCAATTTCTCCGATCATGGCGCCAACCGCCTCGGGGCTTCGGCACTGATGCAGGGGTTAAGTGATGGCTATTTCGTCCTGCCTTACACCATCCAGAATTACCTGGCTGACCAGTTCAAGGTTTCGCGCTTCTCAACCGACCTGCCGGAATTTGTTGCAGCGGAAAAGGATGTTCGTGACCAGATTAACCGCCTGATGAGTATAAAAGGCAGTAAATCGGTCGACACTTTCCACCGCGAATTGGGTAAGATCATGTGGGAAAATGTCGGCATGGCCCGCAATAAAGAAGGGCTGGAAAAAGCTATCAAGCTAATACCCGAGTTACGTGCAGAATTCTGGAAAGATGTCCGTATCCCAGGAACAGCCGACGAATTAAACCCCGAGCTTCAGAAAGCAACCCGCCTGGCCGACTTCCTTGAACTGGGAGAGCTGATGGCCCTGGATGCATTGAAACGTGAGGAAAGCTGCGGCGGGCACTTCCGGGAAGAATACCAGACACCGGAGGGCGAAGCATTGAGAAATGATAAAGATTTTACCTATGTGGCTGCCTGGGAATACAAAGGACCCGACAAAGCACCTGAACTTCATAAGGAAAAACTCAATTTTGAATATATAGAAGTAAAACAACGAAACTATAAATAAACAAAATCCATCACTTAAACCTTAAAACTTAACCTTTAAAACTAAAATTAGTATGGATTTGACATTAAAAATATGGCGGCAGGAAAACGCGAAAGCGAAAGGCCGTTTTGTAACTTACCAGGTTTCTGATATCTCTCCTGATTGCTCTTTCCTTGAAATGCTCGACATCCTGAACGAAAGCCTTGTGGATAAATTCGAGATGCCAATCGGGTTTGAGCATGATTGCCGGGAGGGTATCTGCGGGACATGCAGTCTTTACATCAATGGCCGGCCTCATGGCCCTGACAAGGGTATCACGGTTTGCCAGATGCACATGCGGCGGTTTAAAGACAGATCGACAATTGTTATCGAACCATTTCGTGCCAGAGCTTTCCCGGTGCTGCGTGACCTGATGATCGACCGTTCGGCTTTCGATGCAATTATACAGGCCGGGGGATATGTGTCAATAGCTACCGGCAACGCTCCTGATGCACACGCTATGCCAGTCGAAAAGTATAAATCAGATCTGGCCATGGATGCCGCTTCCTGTATCGGATGCGGCGCCTGTGTGGCAGCCTGTAAAAACGCTTCGGCCATGCTGTTTGTTTCGGCCAAAATATCCCAGCTGGCATTACTGCCGCAGGGTAAGGTTGAAGCCAACAAACGGGCCCAGGCGATGGTGGCAAAAATGGATAAACTCGGCTTCGGCAACTGTACCAATACCTATGCCTGTGAAGCAGAATGCCCAAAGGAGATTAAAGTAACCAACATTGCACGCATGAACCGGGAATTTTTCTCTGCCAAGGTTTGCGGGGAGAAAGAGGTTGTGCGTTCCGGCGGAGCGGGATGATAGATCGTAGTCCAACGGGTAAATCCGTTGGTTCCAATTATCCAGGAATAAATCAAAGATCTTTGAACTGACGGATTTAACCGTCGGAGCACGAACTCATGAACCGACGGATTTACCCGTCGGAGCAAAAAAAATTGCAGGAGTAAAAAAATTATCCGTAAAATTCATATAGGACTTGCAGTTCAAAGAAATCACCGGCCAAAATGAAATAAAGCGGAGGCTTATCCAAACGGTCCATGAAAACCGGGTGAGTCACGCCCAGTTATTTTTTGGCCCTGAAGGCTCCCGTAAACTGGCCCTGGCTATTGCCTATGCCCAGTTCATCAATTGCCGCAACCGCACATTCGATCCTGAAAGCCCGGGAGGCGGCGATGCATGCGGTGTTTGTCCATCGTGCATTAAATTTGCCAAGCTGATCCATCCGGATCTCCACTTTATCTTTCCGGTGGCAACTACGAAAGAAGTGGAACGCAACCCGGTCAGCAAAGATTTTATTAAAACCTGGCGCGAAGTAGTTCTGGAAAACGACTTCCGGCTGAACCTGAACGACTGGTACAAAGCTGCCGGGTTCGAAAAAAAACAGGGCATCATCAATGCTGAAGACTGCAGTGAAATTCTAAGGACACTCAGCTACAAAAGCTATGAATCGGAATTTAAGGTGATGATCATCTGGATGGCTGACCGGCTCTTTCATGCAGCAGCGCCGAAAATCCTTAAAATACTCGAAGAGCCGCCTGATAAATCACTTTTCATCCTGATCACTGAAAATCCTGAAAAGATAATCAGCACTATTCTATCCCGAACCCAAACCATTAAAATCACCAGGCTCCAGGATGAAGACATCATGCAGGAACTTACCGGTAAGCTTGGCTGCCCGCCGGAAGATGCACGGCGGATAGTCCCCCTGACCGATGGAAACCTTACCAGGGCAGTCAAAATCTTTAAGAATGACGAGGATGAGCTTTTCTATCTTGAAAAATTCGTGGCCTGGATGCGGCTTTGCTATAATAACGATTTAGCTAAAACTATGGAATTTGCCGGAGAGATCGGAAAGCTTGGCAGGGAGAAACAAAAAAACTTCCTTGCCTATGCTGAACGGATCATTCGCAATGCTTTACTGATCAACTATAAAAATCCCCACCTGGCCAGCCTTAACCAGGAAGAAAAAGATTTCCTGGTTAAATTCGGTAAATTCATCGATCACACGAATATCCTGAGCTTTGCAGAAGAATTGGAAAAGGCCCAATATCATATTGAGCGCAACGCCAACCCCAACATTTTATTTATGGATCTTACCATGACCATTACGATTTTGCTGATGACTGGCGGGAAAACCGAGACAAAAAGTTGATCATCATTATTTGTTAACTTTGTCGAAATTTGCATTTAATGGAAGAAGAAAAAAAACATATATGCAATAACGCTTTTTTATCACGCGGATGCCCTTTCAACCCCAAAATGTACGACAGCAACCAGCACACCTACAGGCCTGGTTGTGCCAAGCTGGACAGCACTGACTGGCTGAAAGATATTGATTTACCTCCGGGACAAAAGCAGTTTGGTTGTGTCGAGATCAGGTTCAAAAACAGCAGGAAAGAATTCTACAGGATCAATACGGAATACGACATTAATGAAAGGGATATAGTCGCAGTAGAAGCTTCTCCCGGGCATGATATCGGGATAGTCACCCTTGGAGGCGAAGCATGCCGGATCCAGATGAAGAAAAAGGGTATTGACCCGGCTTCAGAAAATATCAAAAAAGTTTACCGTAAGGCAAGGGCGACTGATATTGAAAAATGGATCACTTCAGTGGAATCAGAAGACACTACGATGTTCAGATCACGCCAGACTGCTGATGAACTGGAACTGGATATGAAGATAAGTGATGTGGAATACCAGGGCGATGGTACGAAAGCGATCTTTTATTATACTGCTGACGAACGGATTGATTTTCGGCATTTGATCAAAATGTTAGCTGAATTATTCCGGGTCAGGATTGAGATGAGGCAGATTGGCGTGCGCCAGGAAGCAAGCCGGCTCGGTGGGATCGGCTCTTGTGGCCGCGAATTGTGCTGTTCTACCTGGCTCTCCAAGTTCCAGTCGGTCACAACTCAGGCCGCCCGCGTTCAGCAGCTTGCACTGAACCCGCAGAAACTGGCCGGACAATGCAGTAAACTCAAGTGTTGCCTTAACTATGAATATGATGTTTATGTGGATGCACTGAAAGAATTTCCTGATATCAGGGTGGTCCTGAAAACTAAAAAAGGCCTGGGTCTCCACCAAAAAACCGAGGTCTTTAAAAGGGTAATGTGGTACGCTTACGAAGGAGATGAGTTAAATATGATACCATTACCTTTGGACCAGGTCAAAGAAATCATGATCTTGAATGCCAACGGAAAATCGCCTGAAAAACTCGAAGACTTTGTCCAGAAAAAAGATTCCAAGTCGGATTTTGAAAATGCAGCAGACCAGTTCGAACTTAACCGCTTTGACGGGAAAAAATGATCATGAGCAATAGTCGGATCAGTGCGATCGATAATCTTCCCAACCTGACATCAGGCAAGCTGATGGGCCTGTTATTGCCTTTTATATTGCTTTGTCTGGCGGGTTGTGATTCCAGGACCATTTATGATAATACTAAAAGGATCCGGGATGACGTTTGGAAATCGGATCAGATCATCAGGTTTGATGTGCCACTGGAGGATACGGTGAACATTTACAAGTTTTATCTTAACCTGCGGCATACGACAAATTACCGGTATGCCAATATATTCCTGTTCATCAGCACTACCTTTCCTGATGGTACTGCAGCCCGGGATACCGTGGAATGCATCCTGGCCGACCCTTCAGGTAAATGGGTGGGAAAAGGTATCAGCAATGTCCGGGATAACCAGGTGTTACTGAGAAGAGGATTAAGGTTTCCACAGAAGGGAAAATATATTTTTGAATTTGAACAGGCTATGCGCGAACCTGACCTGGAAGGGGTCATGGATATCGGTATGCGCATTGCCAGGGAATAAAATCAACCAGATCAAAAATGCGGGGCAAAAAAACCGGACATACAAAATGGCATCAGCATTACCTGGCCAGATTCTGGATGCTTTACGGGCTATTTTTAATATTCGTTTTTATTTTTTTTATCGGCATCGCCAACAACTTGTTCGGTCCGATGCCTTCATTCGAGGAACTGGAAAACCCAAAGACCAACCTGGCAACGGAGATCTATTCTTCCGATAATAAGCTGATCGGCACCTATTACGTCGAAAACCGCTCCAATGTTGAATACAGCGAACTTCCGCCCCATTTGGTCCAGGCATTGCTTGCCACTGAAGATATCCGTTTTGAGAAGCATTCCGGGATCGACCTCAAAGCCTTGTTCCGGGTGGCTTTCGGCGTGGTTACGGGGAATAGCAAGGGAGGCGGCAGTACATTAACGCAGCAGCTTGCAAAAAACCTGTTTCCCCGTGAAAGAAACCTTTCCAAGCCCCAACTGATCATGCGTAAATTCAAGGAATGGATTACATCGATAAGACTCGAAAGAAACTATTCCAAACAGGAGATACTGGCAATGTACCTGAATACGGTTGATTTCGGGAGCCAGTCGTGGGGTATCAAAATTGCGGCAAAAACATTTTTTAATAAACCGGTTGATTCGCTAAAGGTTGAAGAATCCGCTCTCCTGGTGGGCGTTATCAATGCCCCGACCTGGTATAGCCCGGTGCGTAACCCGGAAAGATCATTCGAAAGGAGAAACCGTGTCCTGAAGCAAATGGAACGGTATGATTTTATTACTGAAGCGGTTTTTGATTCAGTGACCCAAATCCCTCTCAACATGAACGAATTTGGTTTGCGCGGTCATTCAACGGGCCTGGCGACTTATTTCAGGGAAATCCTCCGGATGGAAATGAAAGATTGGTGCAACACTCATTTTAAATCAGACGGGACTTCCTATGATTTATATAAAGACGGAATAAAGATCTACACCACGATCGATTCACGACTGCAGAAATATGCAGAAGAAGCATTGATTCAGCACCTCAGGAACGAACTTCAGCCGGCTTTTTTCAAACATTGGAGGGGATATCCCAATGCTCCCTTCGTTTTTGACCCGGAAGTGGCCACTGCTGAGACCAGGAGCCTGTTAGATCAGGCCATGCGGCGATCCGGCAGGTATATGCAGCTTAAGGATGAAGGTGTTCCGGCCGATTCCATCAGGTTGATCTTTAATACCCGGGTAAAAATGAGGGTTTTCTCATGGAAAGGGCCTGTTGATACGATCATGACACCGATGGATTCGATCCGGTATAGTAAGTTTTTCCTCCAGGCAGGCCTGATGTCGATGGATCCACATACCGGTTATATCCTTGCCTATGTCGGCGGGATTGATTACCGGTTTTTTCAGTACGATCATGTTAAGCTCAGCAAAAGGCAGGTGGGATCGACCTTTAAACCATTTCTCTATTCCCTGGCCATGCAGGAAGGCGAGTTCACTCCCTGCTCAAAGGTCGCTAACGTGCAATATTCCGTAGAACTTCCTGACGGGACAATATGGGCGCCTCAAAATACTTCTAAAAAAAGGATCGGTGAGGAAGTTACTCTGAAATGGGCATTAGCCAATTCCAACAACTGGATTTCGGCCTTTCTGATAAAAAGATATTCTCCCCAGTCGGTGATTAAAATGGCCCGCAAAATGGGCGTGACTTCAGATCTTGATCCCGTGCCTTCCCTTGCCCTTGGCTCTTCCGATATCTCACTCTACGAAATGGTCGGTGCATTCAGTACTTTTCCCAATAAGGGCGTTTATATCAAACCTATGATGGTCACGCGTATTGAAGATAAATATGGCAACGTCATTGAATCATTCGTTCCCGAAAAGCAGGAGGCCATGAGTGAAGAGACGGCTTACCTGATGCTGGACCTGATGAAAGGCGTTGTGCAGTCCGGAACTGGTATCCGCTTAAGGTTAAAATATAGCCTTAATAATCCAATAGCCGGGAAAACAGGGACAACTCAGAATCAGTCTGATGGCTGGTTTATTGGCATCACCCCCGACCTTGCCACGGGCGTATGGGTGGGCGCTGAAGACCGGAGCGTCCACTTCAGGACTATCAGCCTGGGGCAGGGAGCCAATATGGCCCTGCCAATCTGGGCCCTTTATATGCAGAAAGTATTAGCCGACAAAACCTTGCAAATCAGTAAAGGGGATTTTGAAAGGCCCGTCCAACCCCTTTCAGTGCAGCTTGACTGTGATAAATTTGAGAAAGACCAGGAATACCTGGATGAAGAACTCGAAATAATGGAATTTTAGGCCATCTTCATGAAAGAGATGCTAAAAAAATCCTTCTCTTACATGGGATGGGATAAACTTGCACTTTTAATCGTCCTGACCGGATTGATCTGGACAAATCTATATTATAAATTCTGGACAAATCCAAGGCGTATTATCGTTCATGATGTGATTCTTTATTATGAATACCTGCCGGGAGCTATTATCCACAAAGACATTACCATGTCGTTTGTCGCGGCAGATCCCGCGTTTTATAAAGATAAAATCTGGGCCAAAAAAATCCGGACAGGCAGATCGGTCAGCAAAATGACAATGGGATTGGCGGTGTTGTATGCGCCATTCTTTATAGCGGCCCATGCATTAGCCGGACTATTGGGGTACCCTCCCGATGGATTTTCTGACCCTTACCGTTTTGCGCTGATCCTCTCCAGCGTGTTTTATGCAATGCTGGGATTTTGGTTCCTTATAAAACTACTCAGGAGATATTTTGCCCGGAATGTAATTGCCATCAGCCTGCTGGCAATCGGCTTAGGGACAAATCTCTATTTCTATACAACGATTGAACCACCGATGTCTCATGCTTACAGCTTTTTCCTGTATGCAGCATTCATGTATGTTGTGGATACCTGGGTAATGAAACCATCCTGGGGAAATTCTGCCTTGGTCGGGCTGATTGGAGGCCTCATAATCCTGGTAAGGCCTTCCAACGGGATTATATTTATCCTTTTCCCTTTATGGCAGGTTGATTCCGCTTCTGCCTTTATGAGCCGTCTTAAGCTCTTTTTGCATAAAGCATTGAAGTTAGTTTTAATTGCATTAATTGCATGTCTTGTTTTTGTTCCTCAGATAATCTACTGGAAATATATTACAGGCGATTATTTTTACTATAGTTATGGTGATGAGCGGTTTTTCTTCAATGATCCGGCTTTCCTGCAGGGGCTTTTTTCTTACCGGAAAGGCTGGCTGGTCTACACACCTGTAATGACTTTTGCATTGCTCGGGATAATTGTCCTGTTTTTCCGTCACCGAAAATTTTTCTGGCCGGTGTCCGTTTTTACCTTTCTTAATCTTTACGTTGTATGGTCGTGGTGGTGCTGGTGGTATGGCGGTGGTTTCGGACAGCGCGCGCTGATAGAATCCTATGCTGTACTCTCAATTCCGCTTGCAGCATTCATTAAATATATTTTTGAAAAAAAACTTGTCTTCCGTATTTCTTTCCTGATCATTATAGCCTGCCTGATAAGCCTGAATATCTTTCAGACAAAGCAATATTATAAAGGTGCCATTCATTGGGATGCCATGAATAAAAAAACTTATTGGGATTCTTATTTTCGCTTAAAAATCAGGCCGGGGTTTTATGATATGGTTGAGAATCCGGATTATAAGGCTGCTTTGAAAGGCGACAGGTAAAATATTATGACAAATGTTAAAACAAATTCCAGATGATACAATCAAATCCTGAAGTGTCTGTTATTATTCCGCTTTTTAATGAAGAAGTTGGGATAAAAGGACTGTTAGATAGGATATTAGAATTGAAATTTCTCGAATTTTATGAAGTGCTGGTCATCAATGACGGCTCTTCTGATAATTCGCTTGAAGTCGTGAAAAAATACCCGGTTAAAGTCTATTCACACATTGTCAACAAAGGATATGGCGCTGCATTAAAAACCGGAATACGTAAAGCCAGGGGGGAGAAAGTCGTTATCCTCGACAGCGACGGCCAGCATGATCCGGCCAATATCCCCGAGTTTGTCAAAATGCTGGACGATTACGAAATGGTCATCGGCACCAGGGATAAAAATTCATTCAAGGTGAGGACCCGCCAGATTGGCAAAAGGGTCATCAGGTGGGTGGGAGAATACCTCGTGGAACAAAAACTTCCGGATTATAACTCCGGCTATCGCGGGTTCAACAAGGAACTGATCAAGGGTATGCTGCATATGATGCCCAATGGGTTTTCATTTTCCACCACTTCAACCCTTGCTTTCCTGAAAGAAGGTTATTCCATTGGAACGATTCCGATTAAAGTCGAAGAAAGGATTGGCCGGTCAAGTAATGTAAAGTTCTTTAAAGATGGTGCAAAGACCATGATGCTGATACTGCGCATAATCATGCTTTTTAACCCCCTGAAGATATTTTTCCCTGCCAGTTTAATCATCACTTCGGCCGGGATTCTTTTCGGCATTTACGGCTACCTGGTAACCGACCGATTCTCAAACGGGGCCATAGTCCTCACCATTCTGGGGATGTTTCTTTTTTTCATCGGACTGGTGGCCGACCAGATCTCAATCATAAACCGAAGGTAATAATGATAAAAAATCCCTGGACCGATCGGGAGGTGGAAGCACATTGGGATAGTGTTTCGGAGATTTACGTTAAAGAAAACGAGAAAGTAAAAGAAACGCATGACCAGCGTTTCCTGGAAAGTCTGATGCATCTGCAGATGAAACCCGGCATGAAAATTCTCAATATTACCAGCCGTGATGCGGAAGCCGCCGACTATATCAGCCACATCATGCCGGAAGTAAAGGTGATCAATGCTGAAATCTCGCTGGGACTAATGAGGGTAGCTGAAAAATTAAGGCCATCCGTCACTCTGGTGAAACTGGAAAGCTACTCTTCCCTGCCATTTGAAAACAGTGAATTTGACCGGGTTCTTAGCCTTGAAACCCTGGAGCATGTGTCAGAGCCTTTGAGGTTTCTGCAGGAGTTGCACCGGGTTTCGGAAGATGATGCACGGCTTGTCCTGAGTTGTCCGCCAGCCACCAGTGAACTGCCATACCGTGCCTATTCAGCGCTCTTCGGCGGTCATGGAGAAGGACCTCACAGGTTCCTGTCGTCTAAAGAGGTTAAATGGATGCTCGCTGAAACAAAATGGAAATTATTGTTACATAAAGGCACAGTCCTGATTCCTGTTGGTCCGGACTGGCTGCAAAAGTTTGGTGAAAAAATCATTGGCCGGATGCAGGGAACTTTTGTTGCAGAGTTGGGTATAAGACAGTTTTACATTTGTGAGAAAGCCTGAAAATATACAAGATGTCATCCGGCATGACTTGTGCAACCGATGTGGAAGCTGTGTCGGTCTTTCCGGAGGCAAGATCGTCTTCAGTGACCGCACCGGCAGCTATCTGCCTGTCATACGGGAGCCTTTGGATGGGTCAACCTCACAATTAGTCTGGGAGGCATGCAGCGGAAAAGGATTTGATTTTCCAAAGCAACGAGTGTCCGTTTTCGGAGACCCTGAGGGTCACCCTTTCATCGGCCATTATAAGAAAATTTATATTGGCAATTCGACAGATCCTGAAATCCGCCTCAATGCGGCCAGTGGAGGTATCATTTCGGCTGTGCTGATCTGGTTGCTGGGGAAGAAAATGATCAATGGGGCAGTGGTATTGGGTATGTCGGAAAACGAGCCCTGGCTGGCACAGCCATTCATCGCCACCACTAAAGAAGAAATCCTCAAAGCAGCGCAGAGCAAGTATATTATCAGCCCGGTCAATGAAATCCTCCCCGAAATCGGGCAATTTGATGGAACCCTCGCCTATGTCGGCCTACCCGGGCAGGTTCAGTCGGTTCGGCTGCTGCAGCAGGCAGGTCACCCATCCGTCAGAAATATCCGTTATATTTTCGGTCCTTTTTATGGAAATACCCTCCATTTTTCTTCGGTTATAAGCTTTCTTCATTCTTTCGGAATCAAGGATCATACACAAATCAGGAAACTATACTTCCGTTATGGCGAATGGCCGGGAAAAATGCGTGTGGAACTGAAAGACGGACGGGTTTTTGAATTGCCAAAATTCCATGCAAACTACCTGATTCCTTTTCATATCCTGAAAAACAGCCTCTTGTGCACAGATCTAACTAATGAATATACGGATATATCCGGAGGTGATGCATGGGCCCCGGTTTATGAAGAAAGAGGGAAAGGATTTTCGATGGTCATCAGCAGGTCTGAAGCAGGAGAAGATATCCTTCGGCAAATGATCTCTGAAGGCTGGCTGGAACTGAGTCCTGTCGGTGAGCAGGAAGCTGTCGAAATGCACTCCCACGGCTATGACCTCAAGAAAAGAGGCACTTTTATAAGGATGCAGTACCGCAGTTTGCTGGGCAAGCCTAATCCTGATTATGGTTACCGGCTTAAAGGATTCCCAATAAGCCGTTACCTGATGGAGCTCGTCATTGATGCACTTTTCTTAATTTTAGGTACCGGGTTTTCGCGCTGGGTCGCAGAAAAAATCCCGCCGCAAACCATCGGCAGCATATTTGAAAAAGCAAGGAAGTTATGGAAGAAGTCAACACATAAGATCAAAAGAGAAAAACTAACCAATAACCAATAACCAATAACTACTAACGAATGGCTAACCGCCGCTTCAACTGGTTCCTCATCATTCGCCTGGCCGGGATAGTCCTGTTTATCGTAGTCTTGTCCCGCACCAACCTGGGAGAATTATGGGGCTGGATGAGGGAAGTCGACCGGACACACGTTTTGCTGGCGATTTTTTTTCAGGTTATATTGCTTTTGGTCAAAGCCTTGCGCTGGTATATCCTGAATGAATCAGGCTTTGATCTGAAAAAGCTGATCCGGCGGTCAGGCGAGTTTTTTGAGGGATATGCCATGGGTGTGATCACTCCTGGCCGGGTAGGCGAACTTATGAAAGCCGGGCATGCCGGCTCCCGCCCTGGAATACTCGGTGCAGGGTTGCTCGTCATTGCCGAAAGGGGGATGGACCTCAGCATTTATTTCGTAATTGCCGGGATAGCCATTTCACATTCAGTTCTGCCCGGGGTTGAACCTTTCTGGGGCTGGCTGATCCTTTTTACCGGGACTGCCGGCATGTTACTGTCGCTGCTGATCCTAATGTCTCCTGCACTGGTGAAAATGGCTGAGAAGCTAATGAAAATGATCAGGTTACTTGGAAAGGATAAATCGTTGGATTATTACCACCGCGGCTTAAAGAATACTTTGGTCTTCTTTTTCCTGTCGCTTTTCAGCAACCTGAGCTATTTTGTCTGCTGCTATTTCCTGGCAACCGGAGTCGGGATGGATCTTCCTGTGATCTCCGTTTCCGGGGGCGTAGCTACTGCGGGTGTCATGAACACCATACCCATTACTGTGATGGGACTGGGCACCAGGGAAGTTACTCTTATTTACATCTTCCAGAATTTTCCGCTGGCACAGGTCTTAGCTTTTTCCGGGCTTGTTTTCCTCGTAGCACAAATCGGTGGCGGACTGGTTTCCCTTTTGCTGGGACAAGCACTCCTTTGGAAGGGTAAAGTTCAAAGTTCAAAGGGCAAAGTTTAAGTTTCATAGTTTAAGAATTTTTTAATTATCACATTTTCAAATAGCTAAGCAATAACCACTAACCAATAACCACTAACCACTAACCAATAACCAATGACCAAGAACCAATATACTATCGTTACAGGTGCAAACGGCTATCTTGGCAGTTACATCTGCCAGGAACTGATCCGTCAGGGATTTAAGGTCATCGGCTTTATGTGGGACCATTATGCTTCAGTGCGTATCGACCACCCGGATATCGAATACGTCCGATGCGACATCAGAAAAGAGATCCTGGATCAGGTTAAAGATATCGTTAAAGGGAAAGAGATCCGGGCCATTATCAATGCTGCAGCTCTGCTCGGGAGTTCGGATTATGAGAGGAACTATGCAGTGAATGCAAAAGGAGTGGAAAATCTGATTGATTTTGCCCGTAAATCAGGCATCAGCCGGTTTATCCAGATCAGCAGTGTGGTTGTCCTCAAGGCTTTCAAAGGGCCATACGGAGAAACTAAACTTATCGGCCAGCAATTGGTGGAAAAATCCGGATTGGATTTCACGGTCTTTATCCCCGCAATGATCCTGGGACCGGAAGGCCTGGGCATCAACAGGATCCTGAAAAATGTCTTCCGTTTCCCATTATTTGTTCCGATGATCGGCAGCGGGTCACAGACCCAGCATCCGGTTTTCGTGAAGGACTTTGCCCGTTTTATAGTTAGGTCGATACCGGAGAAAAAAGCTTTTAGTAAAATTTACCAGATCGCCGGCGACTCGGTAATTTCTTTTAAAGACCTGATCAGACTTATCTTGAAAATAAAAGGTGAAAAAAGGATCTTCGTCAGTGTCCCACCTTCTTTTGCCAGAATAATGGGCAGGTTCTTTCAAAAAACCCAGAAAGTCCCGTTGTTTACGGCAGAGCATGTCAAGGGCGTTATGCAGGATTCCAACCTTGATACCGCCCTGATTATCTCCGACATGGATTTTAAGCCGATGCCACTGGAATCTTCAATGGAATATTGTCTCACCCGGATTGGGGATAATTGGGATTTTTACCTGAATGCCCGCGAAGAAAAGACAGTTAAACTTGAAATTTGAAATTTGGAATTATCTCTTGTATTTTCTGTCAAAAATATTATATTTGATTATGCACCAGATCGCCCTGAAACCGTCTTTTGCGCCAATCTTTTTGCCTTCTGAATAGGTTCTCCCATAATAAGATATGCCAACTTCATAAATCCTGATACCTGGAAAACGCCTGATTTTAGCTGTTACTTCGGGTTCAAAGCCAAACCTGTTCTCCTTGAAGGCTATTTTCTTGATTATTTCCGATCTGAACATCTTATAACAGGTTTCCATATCGGAAAGGTTCAGATTGGTAAACATATTTGAAAGAAATGTAAGCAACCTGTTTCCGATAGTATGCCAGAAAAAGAGAATACGGTGAGGTTTGCTGCCCATGAAGCGGGAGCCGTAAACCACATCCGCAAATCCATTTAACAGGGGCTTCAGCAGGTCATTGTATTCCTCAGGATCATATTCCAGGTCGGCGTCCTGGATAATAATGATATCACCTTTTGCCTCCCGGATGCTCCGGTGAAGGGCGGCGCCTTTTCCCATATTCCTGGGCTGATTATATAGAACAATCTCATGGTCAGGATGATCCGTTATATATTTCCTGATTACTTCTTCAGTATTATCCTTTGAGTGATCATTTACAATAATGATTTCCTTTTCTGTCTGGCCGATAAGTTTTACAGCAACCACTTTATCCAGGATCCGGTGGATAGTAGGGGCTTCGTTATAGGCAGGGATGAGAATCGACAATTTATGAGCATTCATAGGTTTGAGGCTGTTAATGTTTATTTTTTTTCAAAGGCATCTACCGATAACTCGTCTACATAACAGGGTGATTTCCCCCGGTACCAGATATAAACTTCAAGGAAATCATCGGTAGCGCGTACTTCCGGTGTGAGATAGTCAACGGAAAGCCAGTTCCATTGGCCAGGTTTTGCCTGGATGTCAAAATCCTGAAATCTAAAAGCCCGGTACTTGTATATCTTACCCTTATGTTTAAAATCCGCCACCAGGAGCACTTGATTCAGATCATTAATATCTGTCGGATAGATGTAAACCCCGGCCCTTATCCAGGCATGGTCCCTGGAAGTTATGTCTTTATATGGCATCCTAAATGCCGGGGTCCAGATGGTCACACTATCGAGTTCATAGGAATATTTCCCCCGGTATACAATGCTGTCTTCAAGGTTTTTTGTATCGTTCCCACTCAAATTTTCATAGTCCATAACCACCAGGTTCTTTTTTTGATATTTATCTTCCCCGGTGAAGAATTCTTTGCTTTCCTCGCTCCTCCGGATCAGTAAAAGTTCGCGGTCTGCTTCAGTTGACCTGGTTTTAAAGAATGTTGCCAGATAATACTCCCTGGTCATCCGCGACCCGTCAATAACCCCTTTGAAAGTCTGATAGGTTTTAAAAAGGTTGAGAACGAGTACAAGAAATAACAGGAACAAAATAGCGTATTTCTGCATTTTTTTGTATTGAAATACGGAACTGACAAAGTAGCCTAATGGAATGGCCAGAACGGCATGTAATTCGATGAATGCCCTCCATCCAAAGCTTACCAGTGAAGAGTAGGATGCAATGAGGTATAAATTGGCAAGGAAAAATACCAAAATAGCCAGGAAGATTTTACGATTGGATCTGAAAAGCTGGATAAAGCCTATCGTAGCAAAGATCATCATCGTGCTGTACAGGTAAAATCCTTTTCTGAAGCCAAACAGTACATAAATAAACCTGGGATTGAAAATATCCAGTCCGGATTGTGCATCGTCATAAGCATTGTATATGAATTCCCCCGCATTAACTTTCCAGTAAAGAATTTGAGGAAGAACAGACAATGCAGCCGCAATGATAAGCACCAGGACATCACGATGATGCCTTTTCAGCAGATTTATTTTTTCCTTTAAAGCAGAAAGATTATCAATTCCCCATAATAACGGAATAAGGATAGCCAGCAGGCCGGAAGCCCTGCTAATAGCTGTCAGGCCAGTGATAAATCCTATGCAGGCTGCGGTTATCAGACGTGGAGAAGTGTGCCAGCGAATGGTAAAATATAACAATGCCGTTACCAGGGTAAAAATATAGACATGCGGCGCATCATTACCAATGGTTGTAAAGAAGAACAGGTTACTGCCAATGAAAAGCAAGATCATTGTAATGGCAACAATTTTATCGCTGAAAAATTCAAGCAGCACCTTCCTCATGAACCAGACTCCCAGCAGTGTATAGAAGATACCGCTTATAATAATTGCCCATTGATATGGCAGGGAAAAGCCATCTGCCGGGTACGAGGAAGAAAGGGCGTAAAGGTGCCCGACGAGGAAAAAGGGAGCATAAAGGATGGCAATTCCCGAATAAAACCTGATCACCCAATTCCCTGCGGAAGTTTTCGAAATCTGGTAAAGTGTAGGTGATGCCTTGTATTGTTCATTTATCTGATTGACCCAGCTAATGTCATGCAATCCGGGGTCGTGATGGATAACCAGGCTGGGGAGATATAAATAGTAACCAAAAACATCGTAAGAAAGAATCCTGTTTGGATGAAAAGAAATCCTTAAGGTGGTGAAAATGAGAAATATGATTATCAATACTCCAAATGAGATCTTATTTTTAATCTTCATACTTTCTATGAATTAGCATATTCCTTACAAATTTGCCAATAAAGTTTATTCATGATAATAAACCCGTTTTACCCTTCGCGATAATCCGGCCAGCACCTCATACGGTATGGTTTCCATTTCATTGGCAAGATCCTGCAAAGGCCTTTCCGGGCCGAAAATAATGACTTCGTCACCTTCCGCCGCGTCAATTCCCGTGATATCAAGCATGCACATATCCATACAGACATTTCCTACCAGTGGTACCAGCCTGCCTCCGACCAGCAGGTGGCCTTTCCCGTTACTCAGCCTTCGGCTGAGCCCATCGGCATAACCAATGGGAACGATAGCCAGCCTGAGTGGCTGTTCCGAACTAAAAGCCCGGTTGTACCCGATGGTTTCCCCTGCATTGATATTTTTTATCTGGGAGATGGTAGATTTCAACCGCGCCACCGACTCAAGCCTGGGCTGCTCTTCATCAAGGCTGGCAATTCCATAGAGACTGATCCCCAGCCGGACCATATTGTACTGTGCTTCCGGGTAACGTGTGATGCCTGCAGAATTCAGGATATGCATCATAACCGGGTGGCCGGTTTGTGAAATGATCCTGCGGCCCATTTTCTCGAAAACCTCTATCTGAAGTCGGGTGAATCTTTCCTCTGCCGGGTCTTCGCTGGCAGCAAGATGTGAGAACACCGATTGCAAATAGATCATCCGGTTTGCCTGAAGTTTCTCTATCAGGCCCGATATTTCATCTTCCATAAAACCCAGCCGGTGCATGCCGGAATCAAGCTTTATATGGATCTTTACCGGCTTGTCCTTTGGCAGGATATTCTTTTTTATTGCCTTTTCGAGCTTTTCCAGGATGCGGTGACTGTAAATTTCAGGCTCAAGGTTGTGCTGGATGATCGAATCAAAACTTTCCTCATCCGGGTTCATTACCATAATTGGTACAGTTATCCCGGCTTTCCTCAATTCGACCCCTTCATCGGTATAAGCTACAGCAAGGTAATCAATACGGTGGAACTGCAATGCATTGGCCACCTCAAAACTTCCGATCCCGTAGGAAAAAGCCTTGACCATCGCCATGATCTTCGTTTCAGGTTTCAGCAAAGAGCGGTAATAGTTCAGGTTATGCTCAAGGGCATTCAGGTTGATCTCCAGTACCGTTTCGTGGGTTTTCTGCTGGAGCGCCTGGCTTATCTGTTCAAATTCGAATATACGGGCCCCTTTAAGCAGGATGACTTCATTGCTGAAAGCGGTGAAGGAAAAACGCTGGAGAAATTCTTCCGTGGTCAGGTAAAAATCCTTATCCATGTTGAATTTATCGGCTTGCCTTGTTATGGCCGGGCCAATCCCGATCAGCCGGTCGATCTTTTTACTCTTAATGATCGCAGCGATCCCGCCGTAAAGCTCATCCTCATCCTTACCGCTTTGAAGGATATCAGAGATGATTATGGTTTTCTTCATGTGATCGGCTTGCTGACGCAGAAAATCAATGGCAATGCTGAGTGAATTAATATCGGAATTGTAACTGTCGTTGATGATAGTGCAGTGATTGATCCCATCTTTAAGTTCCAGCCGCATTGCGATCGGCTGCAGGTTCTCAAACCGCTGTGCAAGCCGCTCCGGATCATATCCAAGAAGCAACATGACGGCCCAGCAATGAATCGCATTTTCTATGGAAGCATCATCGGCAAAGGGAATCCGGATCGTCAACTCTTTCCCTTTATAAACACCTTTGATGAAAGTATTCTGGGAATCATCTTTTTTGACATTCCGGATATAAAGATCAGCTTCTTGCTTGAAACTCCAGGTAAAAGATTTGATATTCTTTAAAATCCCGGAGCGGATAATTACTTCCCTGACTTCAGGGTGATCCATACAATACACCAGGGTTTCAACATGAGTGAAAAGATTTAGTTTTTCACCGACTTTCTGCTGCAGGCTCATGAAATTCTCGCCATGCGCTTCACCGATATTTGTGAATATGCCTATGGTGGGCCTGATGATTGCCTCCAGTTTGTCCATCTCATCCGGCTCTGAAATACCGGCTTCAAAAATGGCTATTTCATAAGGGTTATCTATCTGCCAGACCGAGAGGGGCACTCCAATCTGTGAATTGTAACTCTTTGGGCTGCGAATCGTTTTTTTATCCTTGCTCAGAAGTTGGTAAAGCCATTCCTTAATAACAGTTTTTCCATTACTGCCGGTTATCCCGATTACCGGGATATTGAATTTTTCCCTGTGCACGCGGGCCAGGGCCTGTAAAGCTTGAAGAGTACTTTTTACAAGGATGAAATTAGCTTCAGGATATGATTCAATGTCTGAAGGGACCTTTGTGACGACAAAATCTCTTAAACCCCTGCTGTAAAGTTCAGGTATATATTTATGCCCGTCGTTTCGCTTGCTTGATAATGCAAAAAAGAGGCAATTATCCGGGGAAATCAATTTACGGCTGTCGATAAGGATGTCCCGGATGACTCTTTTAAAATAAGGTTCACTGGCCGGTTTGCCGTTAACAATGGTGATAATTTCAGAAACAGGATATTCCATAATGGGTAAGGATTATAAATGCCGGATTACTGACCAGCGATCAGGGCTCCGGGATTCTCATCCTCTGTGGCATGGGGTATTTCCTTTTCAATAACAGCATCGGTGCTGTATTCAATATCCTTAAGGTAGTTTTGCAATGGTTGGCGGTTAAGTTCATCAAAAGCTTTCCGTTTATTGAAAATATCGATAGCAAGAAAAACAGCTTCGCGGAATGAGTTCGGCGAAGCTTCATTTTTCCCGGTAATATCATAAGCCGTTCCATGGGCAGGGGAAGTCCTGACAAAGGGAAGACCGGCAGTGAAGTTAATGCCCCTGTCGAATGACAAGGTTTTAAACGGGATCATGCCCTGGTCATGGTACATGGCAAGGATTCCGTCGAATTTCAGATAATTGTCGGAACCAAAAAATCCATCAGCGGAATAGGGACCGTAAACGATCCAGTTGCGATTCCAGGCCTGCTCGACTGCCGGGGTGATCACCTGCTCCTCTTCAAGGCCGATGACACCGAGGTCTCCTGCATGGGGGTTGAGGCCAAGCAGGGCTATTTTCGGCTTCCTGATACCAAAATCACAGGTCAGGCTGCGGTTCATGAGCTCTATCTTCTTGAGCAACAGCTCGGTAGTGATAGTGCCCGGGACATCTTTCAGCGGGATATGGCCGGTGATCACCCCAACCCGGAGCTTGTCGCAAACCATCAGCATCAGATGGTCCTTGCTGCCGGCTTTGTCAGCTAAGTATTCGCTGTGCCCGGGGAACCTGAAGTTCGCCATCTGCATATTTTTTTTATTGATCGGGGCAGTTACCAGTACATCGATATGATGCTTCAATAAATCCTGGGTTGCAGCTTCGAGTGCCATGAAAGCAAGCTGGCCGGCTATTTCGGTCGATTTACCCAGGTCAATTTTCACCTCATCATGTGTTACATTAACGATGTTCACCCTTTTTGAAATGGCAGAGTCTGCATTTTTGACCAGGTTGAAGTTGATTTCATTGATATTTAAGGATTTCCTATGGTAGGAAGCGACTTTTGAAGACCCATATACTACCGGAGTGATTGACTCGAGGATTCTCAAATCCTGGAAAGTTTTCATGATGATCTCATAGCCGATCCCGTTCAGGTCACCATGTGTGATCCCCACTTTCACGCGTTCGGCATCTGTCCGTTGTTTTTCTTCAAACTGTTCCATTATGATCTGCTTTGTGACAAAGATAAATTGATTTTAACATACTGTTTCTCATTAAGGGATTTTATTACTACAATCCTCCAAGCTCCCATGCTTCCATGCCTCCATGCCCCCAAGCCTTAATTATTTATCTTATTAACTTAAACTTTTCACTTTGAACTTTGAACTTTGAACTTTGAACTTATCTATTTGCCCTCTGCTTCAGGAACTCCACCAGCAGCCTCACTCCAAATCCTGTTCCCCCTGCAGTCCTGTAACTGTCTTTTTTTTCTATGAAAGCCGGTCCGGCAATGTCAAGGTGGATAAAAGGGTAGTCGGTGAAATGTGCGAGGAACTTGCCCGCCGTGATCATGCCGGCATCCGTGCCGCCGATGTTCTTGATATCAGCCACATCCGATTTGATCAGTTCGCCGTATTCTTCCCAGAACGGGAATACCGCGATCCGCTCGTAAACCATCTTGCCGCATTCTATAAGAAGTTCCATCTCTTTTTCAGCCCGGTTTTCCATGGCTACAATGCCATATCTGCCGATTGCGCGGCTGGCAGCGCCGGTAAGGGTTGCCGCATCGATGACCAGTTCCGGCTTGAATTTTTTAGCATAGCTGAGCGCATCACCCAGGATCAACCGTCCTTCGGCATCTGTATTCAGCACCTCGACCGTCGTGCCGTCGTACATTTTAATGACATCGCCCGGGGCAATGGAGTTGGCATCCATCCTGTTATCTGTGGCAGGCATCAGGCCAATCACATGTAAGGGAAGGTTTAGTCTCGCAATGGCATAAATAACCGTCGCCATCGTGGCCGCACCGGCCATGTCATCTTTCATATTATCCATGAAATTGGCGGTCTTCAGGTTCAAACCTCCCGAATCGAATACCACTCCCTTCCCTACCAGAATGATCGGTTTTTTGTTGACCGGTTTCGGAGGATTCCATTCCATGATCGTGAAAGTTGGCGGATCAGTGCTTCCTTTGTTGACAGCAAGAAGACCGCCCATTTTCAGCGCTTCGATCTTGTTTTTGTTCAGCACTTCAACCTTTATACCCGCTTCTTCGCCCATTTTCTGGAATTCTTTCGCCAGCACCTGGGCCGACAGGTGAGATACTGGCTCATTGACCAGCGTCCTGCAACGGATGACTGAATCGGTTAAAATGTTCATCCTGTCGATCTCCGCGTCTTTTATCAATTTGGAAAGTATACCTACTGAGGAAAGCGAATTCTCTTTCTCTTTCTTATCGCTCTTATATTTCAGAAACTGGTAGCTGCCGAGGGCAATCCCTTCCACCAGGGCAAGTGTCTCCGGGCCTTTGCCATCGACATCCACCACTACAACGCTTTTCGCTTTCAGCTCATTCAGCCTGGCTGCCAGGCTGTCGCCGGCTTTGCGGCAATTCTCCAGCCGCTTATAGCCCTCTTTTTCTTCTTTGATCAATTGAACCAGCACCCACTTGCCGAGCCTGTCAAAAACAACTGTTTCCTTTTTATGTTCAGATAAAACCTGGCTGGCATAGGCAATTTCTTCCTTGCTCAGGTATTTCAGGTCGATGTTTTTCACATCGGAGGTCAGCAGGATGAGGTTATCGTCAAGCGAGATTTTATTGATCTTCTTAGACATGGTTAGTAGTTTTTAAAATGAATGATAAAATTTTTCCGGTAGTTCCCTTCCTCTCCTCAACAAAACGCTTGCAAATTTCCCCCGTAGCCAGGTAAAATTTACGATTTTCAATTAATTGTGTAGACCGTCTGTTCAGCTCCTCCTGGTTGCAGATGGAAAAAGCGCCGCCGGCTTCGATCAGATCAACGGCTTCGCGGAATTTCTCATATTTTGGCCCGAATATCACCGGTTTTCCGAAAGCTGCCGCCTCCAGAATATTATGGATCCCTGCTCCAAATCCGCCACCGATGTAGGCAATTGTGGCGTACTGATATAAATGGGAGAGATGGCCGATTCCATCGACGATCAGAACATTGCAAGGTATTGCATTATCTTCTGAAAGAGCAGAAAAAACTTCCACACGACAACTTTGAACTTTGAACTTTGAACTGTGAACTGCAGCAACCAGCGTTGCCACCCGCACTGCCCCCACCTCATGCGGCGCGATAATAAACTTCATCCGGTCGCCCAGGATTTCGATCAATTTAATAATCAGTTCTTCATCAGCCGGCCAGGTGCTGCCTGCGAAAAAAACAGGCTGATCTCCGGCAAATTTTTCTACCAGGGGAAATGACCGGGATTTCGCAGCAATTGACACCACCCGGTCGAAACGGGTATCACCGCTTACGGTTACCTGGTCGATACCGAAAGATCGCAATAATTCTGCTGATTGATTATCCTGGACAAAAAACCGGGTCACTTTCCGGAGCTGTTTTCTTGCCCAGCCGCCGTACCACTTGAAAAAATGCTGGTTTGACCTGAAGATGGCAGAGATCACATAAACGGGGATTTTTTCCTTGTAAAGAAAATCGAGATACCGGAACCAGAACTCATATTTCACGAAAACGGCCAGCGCAGGGCGCACAAGGCGGATGAATTTCTTCGCATTCCACGGGCTGTCGAGTGGAAGGTAAAAGATGTAATCGGCCCCATCATAATTTTTCCTGATCTCATAACCGGAAGGGGAGAAAAAGGTCAAAAGAATTTTCCAGTCGGGATGCTCATTCCGGAAAGCCTCGATCACCGGCCGGCCTTGCTCAAACTCTCCCAGGGAAGCGCAGTGAAACCAGGCGAGAGCCCCCTTTGAACTTTGAACTTTGAACTTTGAACTCAGTTCATTGAAAATCCCCTTCCTCCCACGCACCCATGCCCTTGCCTTCGGGCTGAATAAAGATGCGACCGAGATGACATCTCCATACAGGTGAATGATAAGATCATAGATAATCCACATTGGCCCGGGGACTTAATAATAATAAAATTCCTTCAATGTGCGCTGGCGCAGCGGAATCATCCAGGCTATCTTTGGACCGATGAGAAAGTCAAACTTTTTCCCTTCGGGTGGCGCCATCGTATCGAAATAATAATCCCTGTAGCCCTTGGTCCATCCTTCAAAAGCTTCTATTGAGAGCGTGAAATTCAACAAGCGGCTCTGTCCGAAATACATGAAGCCGATCGACTGGTTGAGCATTAAACCGCCGCTCAGCCTGTCGTAGCCCCTTTTATAATCACCCTTTAATTGTGGTGCGCTTGAGTTTTCCACTTCGATCCTGATCTTATGGGTGATGTATCCAAAACCGGCAGTAAAGAAAATGCCTGAATTTTTATCTGCTTTAATCAAAGGAATCAATTTCCCGAATTTGGCCCCAATAACATGTCCGCGCTCAAAGAGGGCGACGACAGCAGGTGTTCCATCACCGTTGATGACATTTCCTTCAGAAGTCATGATCCCTTTCAGGATGCTTAAACCATTTTTGACATTGCTCCCGAACAGGTAGTTATATTCAACGCCAAACAGCCAGTTAGAAGAGGTTTTCCACATGAATCCGGGCCCGACGGTGGAATTCGACCCGAACCTTTCGGCCATATCCGCCCCCGGCCACTGGTAACCGTAGAATCCATAAAACATCGGTATGCTGCTTGGTTTTTCCTTATCGCTCTCCTGGGCATGAATTACCGTAACAGAAAGCATTATCGACCATAGAACCAAAAGCCTGGCCATCCACATAGAGTATTTTTTTTCAAAGGTAGGAATAAGATGATGACAATCTTTTCATCTTTATCAATAACTTTGGCCTGTAACTTAAATCCGAAAGTATGCCGGAGATCTCTGTCATAATCATGACGCTCAATGAAGAGCGGAATATGGAAAGGTGCCTACAGACGGTAAGGGAAATTGCAGATGAAATTGTGGTGGTTGATTCATTTTCTACAGACAGGACTGAAGAAATATGCAAAAGGTTTGGCACTAAATTTATCCGGCATTCTTTTGAAGGATATATCGACCAAAGGAAGTATTTAATAGCACAGGCTTCAAATGATCATATCCTTATGATTGATGCTGATGAGGCTTTGAACAATGAACTGCGGGCATCCATCCTGTCGGTAAAGAAAAACTGGACGCACGATGGATATAATTTCAACCGTTTGAACTATTATTGCGGGAGGTGGATAAGGCACAGCGGCTGGTACCCCGACAGAAAGATCAGGTTGTTTGACAGGCGGAAAGCCTCGGTACAGGGAAGGGATCTACATGAGAAATTAGTCATGGATGACAGTTCAACTATGAAGTTGTTAAGAGGGGACTTGCTGCATTACACCTATCTTTCGGTTGAAGAACACATCCACCAGATCAACCGGTTTACGGAAATCCAGGCCAGGGGCAATTTTGAGCGGGGTAAAAAAGCAAGTTACCTTTCCATTCTTTTCAGCCCGGCTTATAAATTCATCCGGCATTATTTTGTCCAGTTGGGTTTCCTTGACGGTTATTATGGTTTTCTGATTTGCAGAAATTTAGCCTATTCCACATTCCTCAAACACGCCAAGCTTAAAGCGCTCTGGAAGATGAAAGAAATAAATAATGGAAATGGCAGCTAATTTTTCTACTTTTGCCTTCCCTTATCGGGATGTTAGCTCAGTTGGTTCAGTCCGCCGGCTGGCGGATCACACGCATGAGTTCTTTGTTTTAGGGATGTTAGCTCAGTTGGTTCAGAGCGCATGCTTCACACGCATGAGGTCACTGGTTCGAATCCAGTACATCCCACAAGGGTTTCAGATAACTATCTTCTATCCGGTTTGCGTTTTGGTTTGCGATAGTAAAAAACTTGCCTTCCTGAATTGATAACAGCCCCTAAGGTCAACGATCGTCCCTAAAGTGGTAATACATATCCGCTTGGGATTTAAATCACTTAGGACGCTCAAAATAGATATTTTATCATCAAGTGAATAATGTTTGTATTCTGATAAAGACAATGTCGGAGTAAAAGCAAACAATGATAATTCGCTGTTTCCAATTTGAAAAAATCGGATTGTATAAAAAATGAGACAGTTCGAGGGATAGTATAACACAGCTTTATAGTAATCTGTCAGTGTTAGAAAATTATTATATTGCACTGTAAATCATTTTAATCTTTTCTATGATGAGTGAAAACTATGATTACGATTTAGCAATTTCCTATGAATCATCCTATGAGGTTCCAGCTAAGACTATCTATAATAAATTAAAAACAAGTTTTAAAGTGTTTTTTGCACCTCAGAGACAATCTGATCTGGCATTTAGGAACGGTTTAGACGAACTGTCCAAAATATTTGAAAAAGCCAAATTTGTAGTAGTTGTTTATTCCGAGCTTTGGGGCAGTACTCCATTTACTAGGGTGGAAAGAAACAAAATAGAAGAACGATTTCTGAAGGAAAGCCATGATTTTTTATTCTTCATTAAGGCAGATAATGCTATTAAACCTCCTTGGCTACCCGATCCGTATTTTTATTTTAATTTGAAACAGTACAGTATTGGAGATGCTATAACGATTATTGAATCACGCGTTATAGAAAGGGGAGCGATGAAAAAAGAAGAAACGCCAGTTGATATTTCACAAAGGATTAAAAGAGAGCAAGAAGAGCAAAGAAAGAAAGAAAGATTTATCAACTTTCCTGGTGATGCTCAAAGCAAAGCACTGATCGAGTACGAAAGATTTCTTCAATTTTTGAAAGATGAAATAGAAATAATCAATAAAACCCCAGATACGATAAAAATCAAAAATATATACCTCACTGAATATTATCCAGTTCACTTTAGGATAGTAATATATCCATTGGAAGTGTTAATCTATTACCAATACAATGCTACTAATGTACTTGAAGGCTCTTACTTAGATTATAAAATTATAAATACACGCAAGGCACAACCTTCCATAATAAAATCGGAACAATTTACTTTTGATTACAATGAGTTTCAAGAATTCGGATGGAATAATAAGAATAAATTTTATTCTTCAGAATCACTTGTTACGTATCTGCTAAAAGAATTACTACGTCAATTTACCATAACCAAGGATTAATAACCCAACCATTCTAAGAATTCAAATAACTTTAAAGCAACGAGCCCTTTCGGGCTCATTGCAATGATCGTATGCACTTTTCATTTTTGAAGAGTAATAGTAATGAGCGAAGTGATCTTGAATGGCACAGGATTAATAATCTCCCCAGTCTCAGTATCCGCAAGAGGTGCAATGAGATACTTTAGCAATTCCTCCCGTTGTTTCAAAGATCTGTTGATTTGATTCCAGGTATCATCATTAGAGTAATCATAGGTGCGTCTTTCCATTAACTGGACCTTTGCACCCAAGTATTCAAAGTTCTTTCCATATTTCTCCGCTTCTAACATGACCTGGTCAGCTATGCCTTCTTTGATCTTTTTGATCAAGTCTTCCATCGCCTTTAGGCAGAGATGAATTGATAGGGGATTATATAATCCTGTGTCGATCTCCGCAAGAGCCTTGCGTACAAAGAAGTCAATCTGAGTCTTGGTCAAATTAAACTCCGTTATGAATGAAAGTGCATTATCCATTTTGACCTCCTTTCAGCTTTAGAAGTCGTTCCCTTAGTTCCCTTTTCATTTTAAAGGTTTTTATAACCTTATCAATGATATCCTTTTCACCGGCATGGAACCGCTCAATGGTCTTTTCAAACTGGGCCTGAGTTAACCATTCACGGTCGTCATCATGATTAAACACCGGCTTGTCTGTGATATCATCCTTTTGAGCCATAGCATTGGCTACTTCTTCAAATGATGCCAGGCTGGTATCTATACCGATTCCCAATAGCCCTAAAGCCCTGCCTATGGCACTCGTTTCGCAATTTTCCACATAGCTTGTTTTGTTGATGTAGGTAGAATTCTCCCGTTCTTCCCCATGTCCGGTAGAACGGAGTATTCCATTTTCATCATAAACGCAAGCCCTGAACCGCACCTTGCCTCCTGTTGAGTCCAGGATCTCTGTGCGTATGGACCAGGTTGGATTGTTTTTCCAGAACTCCATCAGGCGTTCATGGACAGGGACATAATCCTTACCCTGAATATTGATCTTTCTCATGACTGATCTGTTTTTAAGGTTAATTGAATATTTTACTTAATCTGATTTATGCAAAATAAAAAAGGGGTTTGTCATACCCCTGTTATTCCGGAAGAATCTAATAGCTACATTAATCCCTTTACTTTATTAAAACTTGAAACATGATATTTCTCAGGCACCCTTAGGTAGAAAGTCCCGCCATTAGAAACCAATTTGTTGAAGGGATGGCTAAAATGAAAATTTAACGACCGGTAGTCCTAAGTTAGAAACATTGCTATGAGGTTAACTTTGGTAGGAAATTTGAAACTAGAAAAAATCCTTCAACCATAATTAATGAAGATATTCATTCAATTTATTAACTAGTTCAAAAAACCGAATTAAATCAATTTTTTTGGGGGACCTCTCTGCTGTCTTAATTGCCGGCTTTGAAAAATCACTTGTCGTAATTATTTGTCCTCGGTCAGCATTAAAATTAATTGTGGCCCCTTGTAAATCACGGATTATAGGTGACCCAACTTTGTGATTGATATCAAATCTTTTTGCTTGAATTATGGTTAAAAATCTATTACCTAAAACAGGTGGAGGAGTCCATACCAACAAATCGGCACCTCCATCATGAGATTGTTTAGTTAACTCAATATCACATCCACTTAACTCATAAAGATATGCAATCAGTTCTTCAAATCGTGTGGGAGAAATCTAATATATTAGATCAGGATGAAGTTTAAGAGAATTTAGTAGACTAGTATTTGTATCTGGGATTATTATTTTTGAACTTGAAACTGATAAAAGTCCATCGTTTTTAAGAAATTCTCGAATTTTTATTAATACACCATGTTCACTATCATTGATAAATTGTTCAATCAGACGCACATTATACTCTGCATATTTAGAAAAGAGAATAACCTCTTTAAACAGTTCTGAAATAACATAGTCAGCTTTTCTGAATGCTTCATCTAAGGTCATATTACCATAATACTTTCTAAGATCATCATTGTTTATTATGACAGCATTTTTTGTAATCGATTGAATTTCATCTCTGGCCGATATTGCTTGTAATACTCTTCTTCTACCTTCAAAAGTAAACGGCATTGAACCTATAACTACGAAAGGTTTACGAAGTTTTACAAGTAATTTTGCGAATTCTACTGATATCCCAGAAAATGTTCCTCCGCCGAATCCTCCAACAAGAAAATACAAGCAGTTGTCCTGTACGATAGAAAGAAATTTATTCATTTCCGAATAAAATATCGCCTTGCCTAATTCAGGGTTGGATCCAGCACCTTTTCCTGATGTCACTTGCATACCAACAAGTAGTATATTTGAATTGGCAGAGTAATTTGGCCTGCTATCATCTGTATTAATGTAGAATAACTTATCTTTTGGTATGCCAGTTTCCAGTAAAGCACTGGAAATATTGCCTCCAGCTCCACCGATACATATAATCTTATAATCCAATACTCTAGTATTTAATAACAAATATAGGATTAAATAATAGGCTGTGACCTTTTAGGGTCACAGCCTTTAATAAATCAAATCAATCCTTCATCCGCAAACGAATAAAATCCTTCACTACTTACAATAAGATGATCCAGCACAGGCAAATCAAGCAATACCCCAGCTTCTTTCAGCTTCCTGGTCAGATGGATATCCGCTTCACTTGGTTGAAGGTTTCCCGAAGGATGATTATGCAGATTATGTAAAGCTTTACATAAAGCACATTATGTAAAGTAAATAGTTATGTAAAGTGATGCCGTTAACACACTAATTATCAAAGGATATACTAATAATCACTTTACATAATATTTTTAGAATTTTTTCAGCCAGTCGATTAGATTTTCGTTT
>Ga0268280_1000226_pt1 | contig 53330 bp, 30 predicted proteins | sample saktaG_9_FD_190139 | JGI IMG/M metagenome (GOLD analysis project Ga0268280, IMG submission 190139) | Saline water microbial communities from Sakinaw Lake, British Columbia, Canada - sak_2011_5_24_40m | ecosystem: Environmental > Aquatic > Non-marine Saline and Alkaline > Saline ...
TTCTTTGACCGATTTGGACTTGAGTCGGTCAGCAAGCGGTTTGTCGAACATGTGATACCTCCAGCGATGTTGTGATGAAAATACTGTTTTTTCGCCTTGGTATCACCTGATACTAACTAAAAATAGTGCTCATGCTTATACAGAGGTTCAGAAAATAAATTTACCTTGATCTTAAACACCAAAATACTAACAACAGACTACACGATATCAATGGAACCATGATTATGAAAAAAGTGCTTTTTACTCTCGTCGCCGGCACAGTGCTTATCGCGATGCACTCCCTTGCACAGACAATTACTTCGGTGACACCTGGTAATGGGACACTGGCGGCTGCTATCGTTGTAGCAGCACCGGGAGATATTTTACAATTGACCGGGGGAGCTGAATATACACATTCTTCAGGCACAAGTATTGCTTCTCTTACCAAACCACTGACCATACAGGTTACACCCGGCTCCACTCAAAAAGCTATCATCAAACTGGCAGAGTCTGCGTCTCCGTCAAGTTCTTATTATTATTTCTATGTGAAGGACGGTGCTGCCCTTACACTCAAGGGACTCGAGATCCATGGATTGCTCAATGGCGTCGCCGTCGCAAAAGAGATGCTCTATTTTGATGGGAGGCCAGATCCTAGCACAGCAAAAATCGGAACCTTCAGATTCGAGAATTGTGTGTTTCATGATTTTGCAGATAATATTGTACACGGAATGAAAGATGATTATGATCGAGGTCTTATACAAGATTCTGTATTTATCGATAATGTCATTGTGTACAATGCCCAGGCATTTCTTCAATATAAACATGTGAAATTGCGCCATATTGAGATGAAGAATTCAACGATATATAAGATACAGGGGTTAGGACTGAAAATTGGGAAAATCGGCTATCGATGCATCTTAGCAAACGGTGGTGCAAAACCCTACACGTCTCTGTATCCTGACAGTACCATTACACCAACCGGTTTTATCGACCATTGCACTATGAATGATATGGGCGATATTCACGGCCATATTCAAGTCGATGACGCGTTTCAGAAGATCACCATCTCGAACTGTATCGTCTCGAATCAGGATAGGGCTATTGGAGGTCCATATATTTCTGTGCTTGGATCATTACAGCCGGCATTATATCTTCAGGATCCACGTCCTGATACTGCCTTTTTTATCCAGAATGTCTGTTTCTGGAAAACTGCGACGCAGGCAGATGCCGGGAGTGAATCATGGGTTGGTGGTCCACCGTGGCATGGTTACATATTTCAAGACACGCTGAGTATAGATCCGAACTATAAAGATACTGCCAATGGTGATTTTACGTTACCAGATAATTCGCCGTTACAAACTTGTGGAACTGACGGCGGTCCGATTGGTGATCCTCGCTGGGCTCAATCGGCGACACAAGTAAGTCAAGCAAACGGTACTATTCCTTCGAACTTTCAACTTTCTCAAAATTATCCGAATCCATTCAATCCAGTTACGAGTATTGAGTATCGAGTTCCGAGCGAAACAAACGTGAAACTTATAATTTTTGATTTCCTAGGCCGAGAGGTGGCAACACTAGTAAACGAAGAAAAGCAGTCGGGGAGATATTCAGTGACGTGGGATGGGACAAGGTATCCATCAGGTGTGTACTTCTATCGACTCACGGCAGGAGATTTTATTGAGATCAAAAAGGTCATCCTGCTCAAATAGTGCTGGATGGAACATTCAGGTATTGTACCCATACATCATCATCAACAGGAATATACAATGACACGGAAATCAATCCTTTTCATTGTTTGTTTTCTTCTCATGACCGGTTCCGGCGCATGGGCACAAACAAGGAGTGTTGCCGGATTTCGCGCTTCTCGTCTTATCGAAAGCGAGTTGAATGGCCAATTTCCCGATGCCAATTATTGGTTGCGTGTGGGGAATGGAATGGCACAGCGCTTTACTAACACCGATCCAGCTGGAATCTGGATTGTCAGCATCTATTGGAATAACGGTGTTACAGGAGTAGGATTTCCATCATCTGGGAGGCAGGTCCCCTATGTTGAGTTCAGCGACATCGATGAAAGTGAAGATCATCTCACAAAATTTGACAACACGGGATTGAAGATATGGCTGCAAGTCGAACCAGGTTCAGCCGATGTTGACACACTCATGGATCTCGTGATGAATCGGTACAAACATCACCAATGCGTTGTGGGTTTTGGTATTGATGTGGAGTGGTATAAATACGATAAGACACATAAAGACGGACAGAGAGTGCCAGACAGCGTCGCACAGCACTGGGAAGCTCATCTGCAGTCTATCAAGAGCAGCTATACCTTATTCTTAAAACATTTTTTCCCTGACTGGATGCCGCCGACATACCGGGGTAATATTCTTTTCGTCGACGATAGTCAGGAATTTCCATTGCTCTCATCTATGGTGTCGGAATTCAAAGTATGGGGATCGACATTCTCCCCTAACAAGGTTGCTTTCCAATTTGGTTACGAAGCCGATTCCTTATGGTGGAGGAACTATGCGGATCCTCCTTCGAAAATTGGTGATACTCTTCGCAGTGTTATCCCTAACTGTTATGGATTGTTCTGGGTCGATTTCACTATTTTAAAAATATATCCAATGTCGAGCACTCTAGAGACACCCAGCAGGCCGGCATCGGAAAGAATTTCACTTTCTCAAAATTATCCGAATCCATTCAATCCAATAACAAACATCGAGTTTCGTGTTCCGAGCACATCACAAGTAAAGCTGATCATTTATGACCTTCTGGGCCGAGAGGTAGCAACACTGATGAACAACCGAGAGGAAGCTGGAACCTATTCTTCCCAATGGGATGCAAGAGGGTTCCCAAGCGGCATGTATTTTTATCAGCTTACCTCGAATAATTATTCAGCGGTGAAAAAGATGGCGCTCCTGAAATAATGTTCTCTTGAGATTTATACATCAGGATGTCCAACTCTTACCATGAGTACCTGTCTGCGAACAATGCTTCTCAATTCTATAATGAAAGGCACCATATGAGATCAATCATTTTTACTTTGGGTATATTCTTTTTGAACTTTTCGTTTCTCCTCGCACAGCCAGAACAGGGAGAGAGAAAAGTAGAGAAGCAACTCCCCTTCTATCCAGCAACTCCCGATCCTTTATGTGGTGACTGGCAGGGAAAAGATGGAAAGCATTTTGCCAAGGTCTATCTTTCAAAAGATGGAGCATACAAAACGGATCTGGTCACCGATTTGACTTCACTCGACAAGCCTTTAGCAGTCCTTCTAGGCAAAAAAGTGAATGACGATTTCATCAATATGAGCGGTGACGGTTGGACAGGCAAAATCGATAAGAACTCTCTAAGCATTTCAAATGGAAGCACATCAATTGAGATGCAACATTTTTACCGCACATCTCCAACGTTGAATGCTACACCTCCTCCGGGAGCAATCGTTTTATTTGACGGCAAAAATCTTGATTCCTGGACGAAAGTGCTGGAAAAAGATTGGCTGGTTGGGGGTAATCCAGTAGATAATTTTATCATTCTGCCGGGAGGGATTTTACAGGTTACCGGTCATGAAGCAGGGAAATATGAGTCCATTATCACAAAACAAAAATTTGGCGATTTGAAACTGCACCTGGAATTCAGACTTTTAGGGAAAGTAACGAACGGCGGCATTTATTTAATGTCACGCTATGAAATAAACATTAAAGATGCCTACGGGGATACCGGTCCGATTGCTTTCGGCAATATCGCTGAAGCCAATCCCAACGTGCTGACACCAACTGTTAATGTGGCCTTTCCACCGATGCAATGGCAGACATTTGATATCGATTTCAGGGCTCCCCGATTTGATGCTGATGGCAAAACAAAGACAGAGAATGCCCATGTTACACTGGTACATAACGGCGTTACGATCTATAAAGATGTGGAATTGGTCAAAGTCAAAGGTGCAACACATATACTGGGAGAAGCCGGTGTTGGTTCGATCTATCTGCAGGAACATGGGACAGAATATCAATTCAGAAACATCTGGATTATTGACAAGACAATAAAAGGCACGGAAAATTATCGAACAGAATTAAAGCCAAAGGTAACTTCTCCTGATAAGTCAAGTAGTTCTCAAAAAAGCGATAGCGATATGAAAAGCGGAGACGCTTCGATAACAAGTTCTCCCGACACAAGCACTGCCAGCGGTGCGCCTGCTGAGAATAAAAGCAAGAAGGGCGGAGGCAAGAAACGTATTGAGGAGAATGTCGATGAAGATACTTCCACCGGAACAGATGACGCTGCTGAAAAACCGATTAAAAAAGTAAAAAGCATTACTGCAACGTATGATGAGGAAGTGAATCCAGTATATAAGGAAACTACTGTGAACATTACTGCCTCAACCGATACAAAACCGGCAAACCCGTCCGGATTTACTCATCCAGGAGTCTTTGTCAACAAGGCACAATTAGCTGAAATAAAGCGAAGAGTAACTGAGGGTGTTGAACCACAGACAACTGCTTTTAGAGCAATGCAAAAAAGCCCTTTGGCGGCTAAAGATTATTCTCCAAAACCCGTTGAGTGTGTCGCATGTGGACCACGTTCAAATCCCGATATTGGCTGCAAGGATGAACAACGCGATTGCGCTGCTGCGTATACTCAAGCATTACTTTGGGCTATTACCGGTGACAAGCTCTATGCAGAAAATGCCATCAAAATTATGGACGCATGGTCCTACACGTTACAAAAAGGGCATACGTATGCAAACGGTCCCGTTCAAGCAGCCTGGTGTGGATCGGTTTGGCCGCGTGCAGCTGAAATTATTCGCTATACATACAAAGGATGGCCTGATGCCAATATTTTGAAATTTCAAAACATGCTTCGAACTCAATATCTGCCATCGGTCATCCACGGAGATTGTGAAAACGGCAACAAAGAACTTGCCATGTGTGAGGCATTGATTAATATTGGCGTATTTTGCGATGATCGCGCAGTCTTTGATTTAGGTGTCACTATGTGGCGAGGCCGAACACCAGCATACATTTATTTGAAATCCGACAGACCAGCTCCCATTCCGCCTCCGGGATGTGGTCCAGCCTTCTGGAGTAATAAAGATCAGACTCCAGAGTTTGTTGATGGTCTTTTGCAGGAAACTGCACGCGACTCACATCATCCTACTTTGGCCTTTGCTTCAATGTCCAATGCAGCTGAAACTGCCTATCTCCAGCAAGTTGATCTGTATAAAGAGGAAGGCAAACGTATGATGGCAGCAATCGAGTTTGAAGCCCAATATATGCGGCCTAATAATGTTCCAGCACCGCCCAATTTGACATTTGGATTAAATTCGACATGGGAGGTTGCATATAATCATTTTCACAACCGAATGGGGTTCAGTTTATCAAAAATGAGTGCAGCTCTTCCGTTAGCTCGCCCTACGGCTGGGAATCATCATATTTATTGGGAAACACTTACCCATGGTGAAATTGGAGCTATTGGAACACCTCAAGCAAGTAAAAAAGAATAAACGTTAGAAAAAAGAAAGCTACGGAGATTTCACCATCAGAGAATAAACCGTAAAAGTGATCTTGGGATACTTAGGCTTCCAAGAAACGACGCGTCAGGAGAATTCCTGGCGCGTTTTTTTTTATTGCAGCAGAGATCGATAGCCGATCAAAGAATCTGAGTTTACGTGAAGACTTCACCTTTCAGAAATTCATTCCACACATTTTCAAACCAGTATTCTTCTTGCGGAATAGGTCTGCGAGCAGTGAACTCGGACTCAAAACGTCCATCCTTCCATATGGTTTCGATCATCTTTTCCCGGAGCGATGAATTCTCCAATTTGAAAATCCATCCCTTCAATTTATCCGGTAACAACGGAATTCCATCTTTCGATATAACTATATACGAGCCCCTGCTTCCGCCATCGTTCTTGAGATAGAAACGAATTGCCTCAAGGTACGCAGCATGTGCCAGCACAAGGTGACGGTTCTTGAAGACATCGGGAATTTCTTCTTCACTTCTGATCTTCATAGTACCAAGGTGTTCAATCTGAGCATAGGCCTCTTCCAGTGCTTTTTCTATTTTGTCCAATTCTCGTATATGCGAGCCGTACGCTGTCATCCGTGTTTGGAATTCATCGCGGTAAGCCATTACTTCACTCTTTTGGGCTTTGTTTTTCCTAAGATGTTCAAGTGTCTTAGAGACCTCCTTGACTTTTTCCCTTGCAACGGATTCAAACCGTTTATTAGTGAAAGTTGATTTCTGATAGGTATGAACAATTCGCTGGGCTGCACGCAGGCTGCCCACCTGTCCGGAGTTCAGTGCTGAACCCCCGGGGCGGTACACGCCATGCGAACCATTGACTTCCCCCACGGGGAACAAATGCTTAATGTTGGATTCCCACCAAATATCACCATGCAAGCCGCCATTATTATGTTGAGCGCATACCGCCACTTCGAGGGGTTCTTTCGTGATATCGATGCCATTGTTCCTGTACACTTCGAGGGCTTTTGGATTCATCTTCCGGAGACGCTCGATAGGTGTACTGCAGAGCGCGTTCGACTTAGACAGATATTCATACGCTTCTTTACTTAATTCGTCGAATCGGAGTTCGCCAAACCCGTTCCCCCCACCAGGATTTTTACAATAATCCATATACACTCTGCGTCCCTTGACGACTGTCTCGATATAGACAAGGAGGTCGATGAGTGAAGAACCATAGTTTTGAATTTTCCTTGGATCAAACGGCCACTGATACCCTTTCAGGAAAATGGCGGTAGCAAGTTGTCCCATCGTTTCAAAATAGGCATTCAAGAATTCTCTAGTATCTCCCCCTTTTTGGTCTGTGCTGATGTAACGCGGAATCACCTGCTGATAGCTGCCCGAAACATTCCATCGGAATTTTGTGGAAGATAAACCATATTGTGATTCCGTAAGATTGATGGCTTTCGCTCCCACTTCCAGCGCTAAACCAATAGCGCCAGTATGCACTTTGGGATAGACTGAGGATTTATAAATACCGCCCGGCCCGCCCACACCGAAGACAACATTCTCCGCCTGAAACAATGTCAGTCCGCTCTCTTTCGTATACAGTTTCATTTTATTGAGTGCTACCACGCCACAAGCACGTCCGCCCTCTACGAGCAACTGAACAACTTCATACTCGTCAAATATTTTAATCCCGCGGTCTTGAACTTCCTTCAGGAGGCACTGGAACATTTGTTTACTCGTCCACGGACCGCAAGAGGTGGCGCGCTGGCGCGGATCATGATCAGTTTTATAACCAACAAAACCGCCCATTCGGTTGTGCGGGAACGGCACGCCGATATTGACGAGGCGGAAAAAGCTCTGTGTTGAACAGAGGGCTTCGATCAGCGCAATGTCGCCGTGCATACAGCCACCGTCATACAGGGACTTTGCCATTTCATAAGGACTATCGCCCTCTTTGCCGAACACCGATAGTTTGTAATAGGTTTGTTTGTCCGAACCGGCATTATTGGAAGTGCCGCCGCCTACTTTTTCGGTAATGAGAGCAATGTCTGTCTGACCCATATTGTGGAGATGGTCCGCTGTCGAAAGTGATGCTGCACCGGTGCCAACCACAACCGTATTCATGGAGTAGACCGGAATATTCCGGCCGCACATTTTGAGCATGCGCTTTTTCACAATCAGAGTCTCTTCAGATGAAATCCGCCATCGACATTTATCACCTCTCCCGTGGAGTACGGAAGATATCCTTTCGCAATTGCCACAACGGCTTTCGCAACGTCCTCAGGAAATCCCCAACGCTTGAAAGGCATGAGATCTTCGTGAAAAATAAGATTGTCATATTTTTCCGCAACTCCGGCTGTCATATCGGTTTTAATGATGCCAGGCCGGATTTCGTAAACATTGATATCATACTCAGATAAGCGGTCCGCAAAAAGCTTGGTCATCATACTCACACCCGCCTTGGAAATGCAGTATTCACCGCGGCCGATTGACGATGTATATGATGATATCGAGCCGATATTGACGATCATCGGTCTGCGTGCTTTATCTTCTTTCTTCTGTTCAATCATCCATTTTGCTACAAGCTGAGTAAGAAAGTAGGGTCCTCTGAGATTGATGTTCATGAGTCGATCATAACTTTCTTCTGTCGTGTTCAAAATGTCTGCACGGACTTTCACACCCACCCCTGCATTGTTGACAAGAATATCGAGGCGTCCAAAATTATTTTTGATCGCATCTACCATGGCAATCCGTACATCTGACTTGCTGATGTCGCCCGGATAAAAAAGAACGTTTGCACCGATTTGTTTGCATGCTGCGACAGCATCAGTCGCTGCTTCCGATTGAGACGTTGAAGAAATGACGATATCGAATCCTTCCTTTGCCATTGCTTCAGCGATACCGCGACCGATACCCCGTGATGCGCCTGTAATAAGAGCTGTTTTTCCCATGGTGTGTTTTTCTTAATAAAGAAGGTTTTTATCCATACTGATAGCTGCCTTCATACCTTCGGCAACTGCTTGAACTGCAGTCGTACCGCCGTTGATAAGATCGCCGCCAGCATACACATTTGCAATGTTTGTTCGGAAATCATTATCTACTTTTACAAATCCCTTATCGTTCAATTCCACTCCCGGTAAAATCTTTTCTATCGCTTCTACAGGTGACTGACCCAATGCTTCTATAACAAGATCCACCGGTAACACGCTTTCACTGTTTGCAATCGTCACAGGTCTGCGGCGGCCGCTTCTATCCGGATCGCCCAAAACCGTACGGGCAATTTCCAGACCCGTGAGTTTCCCATTTTCATGCAGATAATCGAGCGGTTGACTTAAAATAAGAAAGTGCACACCGGCTTTCATCGCGTGGTCACGCTCTTTCAGCCAGGCGGGCATCTCTTCAAATGAACGCCTGTAAACGATATACACATCGCGCGCACCGGCTCTTTTCGCACTCAGCGCTGCATCCATCGCCGTATTTCCGCCGCCGAGTACTGCCACGCGAGAGGGGACACTTGTCTCTATCCTTCTCTTGTACCGCTTCAGAAATTCCAAAGCATCTTCAACACCGGAAGCAGGCCGTTGAGCATTAGGCAATGTTTGTGATTTGCCAAGGCCGATACCGAGAAAGATTGCATCATACCCTTTCCTGCAAATTGTGTCGAGGTTCTGAGTTGGGCTCAGCTCAAATCCATTGATAAAATTCAACCGCTTTTTCTCTATGGCCAATTTGAGGATCTCATCAATTTCACCCAAAACATTATCTATAGAGAGCCGATATGCAGGGATGACATCAAGCGGAGTTCCACCTGTTGTCTTTGCCTTGTCGAACAGGTCCACTATAAAACCCACTTCGAGCAGTTTGATAGCGGCCGAGATTCCAGCCGGTCCAGCACCAACAATTGCGGCAGTCCTTCCGTTCGCCTTTTCAGGCAATTTCGCTGTTACATAACCCAGTTCGCGAGCTCTTCGCGCCACATACTTCTGAATTTCACGTATCGGCACGGAAACGCCGTTCATAATTGTCTCCATACAGTACTGTTCGCACTGTACCTCAGAGGGGCAGACATACGCACAAAGTTCCGGCATGACGTTATTGTTCTTCAATATTTCGTAAGACTTCTTGATGTCGCCTTCTTCAAATGCCTTGATGAACCCGGGCACATCCACATCTGCCGGACAACCCGATTGACAATTGGGAAACTCGCATTCTCGACAGCGAGACGCTTCGCGGATCAAATAATTGAGAGAATGCTGAAGTGCGTCGCGGTAACTTTCGCCGTAAATATCTGAATCGCGAATAACGCATCCGGTATTCAACCCATCGCGCATAATTTGTGTGCAGCCAGAACATGTCACGCACGTTTTTTGAGGATCCATGCGTCCTGTTTCCATAAGATCTTTCACCGAATCAGGATAGGCAAATCCACCGCGTCCCTGTCCCACCAGCGTTGCCATTCCTTCCTTCACTGCACCGGCTGCCGCATAGGGCATCAAATGACGGAGCCAAGTAAATCCGGTACTAATTATGGGTAGCTCCGGATTAGCTTTCTGAATTTCTCCGATTGTATTAATGATGAATGCCACACCCTCCAGCGGATGTACATCAGGAACAGATCCTCCCACGATAGGGAAATCGTACGGACGCCCCCAATGCGGATTGAAATAAGGATTGGCGATGGTCAAATTCATTATCGGATAATCAATATCTTTCAGCAGGCTGATGAGCCTCAAAGGTTCGGAGAGATCAGGTATATTCTCATTTTCTTTAGAAACGCCCCAGCCGTAGGGATATCGAATACCATCAAATATGTTGATACGGCTTGTGACAAATATCCCCGGCACATTCTCTTTTATCTGTTGTGCGGTCTCACGAAGCATACGGGTTCGGTTCTCGAAACTGCCCCCGTAACGACTGTTCTCGCGCGTGAATGAAGCGAGAAGTTCGGATAATAAATAACGATGGCAGCTCTTGACATCGACTCCGTCAAAGCCGGCTTCTGCTGCGAGAAGTGCTGTCTCTACAAATTGATCCTGCAACCGGTCGAGTTCCTCGTCACTTATGAGAGGATAATCCTTCGGGAGTTTATGCAGAGGGTCTAACACCTCACTGTGGTGTGCGATGATGGGTGTCGGCTTCTCGTCCATTTTACTGTATCGACCTGAATGAGTAAGCTGGAGTATGAGCAGAGGATTGTGATTCTGTCCAAATGTATCACGCGCGGCTTTACGAGTTTCATCTACTAATCTTTTAAAAGCATCAACGGTCCCTTTGTGAATCCAGAACTGGCACGGATTGCTGCGACATTCGTTCTGTAATGCTGTCGCCTCAAACCATATTAAACCCGAACCGCCAGAGGCGAATCGTTTGTACCTGCGGAATGCTAAATCGGTTGGCGCACCTTGTATATCTGAATCGAATCCTTCCATCGGGTGTATGGCATAACGGTTTGGCGTTTCTTTCCAGCCGATTTTCACTTTCTGAAACATGACATTCTGATCTTCACTTAAAGGAAGAAAAACGTTGAGTTCCTTCAGCTTCTCTTTCAGATCATTCAGTGTGTGCAGATGAAAGCGCTCATGTTGTGCCACAATTTCTTCCTTCTCGTTGATGTGAACGAATTCGCAAGCGTTCGACGTTCTATGGGGTATTATCATGAACGTTCTCTCTGAATATACTAAAATTATAAACCATTTTTACCTCCAGGTTGAGAGTCTGACAGCGCTTTGTCACTGCGGTGGCGGATAGATAATTTCCATGAGACTGAATAGGTTACACGCCGGAACACCTTGACAATTTAAAGGAAGAAGTGTATTCTTTGAGGGAGTGTTATCATCTTAAAAAGACTCCATGAATGCATACGAATTTTTGATCCGCCCCCTCCTCTTCAGAATCGACGCCGAACGGATGCACGAGAGTGCAATTTGGTCGGGGAATATTCTTGGAAAATCTCAGGCCCTCAACAAATTCCTTACGGGTATGTATCGTATTAATGACCCACGATTGGAAACCAACGTCTGCGGCATCCGATTTCCCAATCCTGTGGGATTGGCGGCAGGTTACGACAAGAACGGACTTGCCCTAGATTTTATGGCCGCGCTCGGTTTCGGTTTTTTAGAAATTGGATCAATTTCAGCTAGACCCTCAAAAGGAAATCCCCGTCCGCGTTTATTCCGACTTCCTCTCGATCGCGCGATCGTGGTGTACTACGGTCTCCCCAATGAAGGTGCAGAGATGATAGCGAAAAGGTTGGAGGGAAAAGAAATATCTGTTCCTCTAGGAATCAACATTGTCAAGACCAATTGCCTTTGTGCGGAACCAGATGATGCAATCATCGATGATTACATTCAATCTGTTTCATTGCTGAAGGACATTCCAGACTATGTAGTGCTGAACTTAAGCTGTCCGAACACGGAGATGGGACGAGACTTCTTCAGCGATCGGGCTCAACTAGTTCGATTACTGGATCGTATCAAGGAATTAAACCTTTCACGTCCATTATTTCTTAAGGTATCGCCCCTTGGCGGCATTGCATCTCTGGAGAGCATGCTGGACGCAGTAGATGCTTTCCAGTTTTTGTCGGGTTTTATTTTTAATCTCCCTCCCGGTAAACCTGTTCCCCTTCGTTCTCCTGCGGAGGTGGTTCAGAAAATGCCCGGTGCTGTTTCGGGTAAACCCGTCGAGAACATGATCAACGAAGCGATTCATGAGCTTTATAAACGGATGGATCGAAAACGGTACTGTATCATAGGAGTCGGCGGTATCTTTTCTGCTGAGGATGCCTATAAGAAAATTCGCCTTGGGGCTTCATTGGTACAGATTCTTACGGGCCTTATTTATAAGGGACCAGGTTGCATCCGAGTGGTGAACGAAGGGCTCCTCCGTCTTCTCGAACGGGATGGCTTCTCCCATGTTTCGGAAGCAGTCGGAGTGGAGATGTGACAATGAACCTGATCCTTCTCCTCAAACACAATTCAAAACAGAGAGTGCATCATCGAAGACTCGCTATGAGCTGTGATTCATATTCCAAACATAAATGTCAGCGGGCGCCAGATCCTTGCTGCCCAAGCACGTTCGTTATGTTCAGCATTGGGATCGAAGAATGAGATAAAGTCGGCACCTTCTTTATACCCCCGGTCCTTTAATAATTGAACCATCTCATCCATCCCCGGCTTGAGGGTTGCATCTCCGCCTAACCCGCCGCAATCCAAATACAGCCTGACGTCATGTGTTTTTCCCTGTTCGACACGGACAAGATCAAGGACTGATGAAGCTCGATTATCAAAGATACTGGAAAGACATCCTGCTTTTAAGAAGACATCCGGATACCACCATGCAAACAGAAATGAGATCAATCCCCCCATCGACGAACCCATTACCGCAGTATTCTTCCTGTCCGGTTTTGTTCTGTATGTCGAATCGATTATCGGTTTGACATTGTTGATCACAAACGACGCGTATGCTTTTCCGAGGTCGGTATCGGAATATTCAGGAATGCGATCAGGCGAATTGTAGATACCGACGACGATGATCTCTTCCATCATTCCCGCATGGATAAGACTATCCGATACTTCGTCAACGTGCCAGTCATACCCAATGAAGGACGTCGATGGGTCGATGATGTTCTGTCCATCATGCATATAGAGAACAGGATAGCGTTTTGATTTTTGTTTGTCATAGGAGGGCGGTAGCCACACAATAAGATCACGGGCATACCGCAGCCCTTCTCCTTGAAGCTGACGATGATATCGTACTGTCCCGGTAATTCCTCCAGGAATTGCCTGATGAACGATATTATTCCATGCAGTAGGCCGAATCACCACTTCTTCATTCGCTTTGACAATCATGCGGCTATTTCCAGGAATGTCGGTTGAGTTATAGAGAGCTTGGTTGTTCCATGATCCTGTCGTGATCTTGTATTCGAGTTCCATACCCCTGGGAAATGCAAACGTTCTGGTCCAGGTCGAATCATTGATCTTGCGAAGTTCGATCTCACCAGGATTCCAATTGCCAAGCAAAGGCTGATTCCCGGCAATATACACTTTAGCACTCTTCGGTGTCGACGTTGGTGTAATGACTGTGAATGTCACTTGTGCATCCTGTGCCTGACATCCAAAAAACATGAAGAAACTTATGAATGAAGTAAAAATACTCTTGTGGTTCATGATTATAATATTCCCATATGTTTTACCATCGTTTTTATCGTTTCTCATACATGATGACCTGCGATGAGGTACTATACTTGTCCCACCCACCATCCGGGGTCGTTATCCCGAAATGCCTTCCGAATAAGCTCACAATGGTCCTCTGGAAGTGGCCCTGTCTCAATATGTTCAATATTTTCTAGAACGTGTTCCCATTGAGTTGTGCCCACAATGCACGAAGAGACACCTGGCGTGTATGCTGTAAATCGCAGCGCAAGCTCCTGCCAGCTTAGATCGCGGGGATCTACATTCATCGTTTTCCAGCGCCACCAATATTCTTCGGTGTAATCGCCCCTGGGACATTCGCTGAATCGCCATGGAGCATTTGCAACTGGACGTTTTGCGATGACGCCGAGACCACCATCTCTTGCTCTGGCTAGTGATCCTTTGATCACGCGCTGATCACATATATTTACTGAATGTTCTACGCTTCCAAATCGACCGGAATGAACCGCCCAATCCAGCGCATCGTTTTCACCAGAATATGATAGAATCCTGATCTTTCCAGCTTGCTGTGCATCCTCAAGGGCAAGTACTACTCCCCCCTCTTCCAGTGTGCTTCTGGTACACGAATGCAAGTGAACAATATCAATGAAATCGGTTTGAAGACGCCGTAATGCTTCATCGATCCCGGCCCGGACACAATCATACGTCCAATCACTATAGCCAGGGATACCATATCCCACTTTAGTCGAAAGGATAATCTCCTGGCGCCTCTGTCTCAAATGCCTGCCTATTCGTTCTTCCGAACTCCCATACCCGCGTGCTGTATCAATCAATGTGATACCTTGATCGACAATATCGTTGAGCAACCGCCCTGCAGATTTATAAGAGAGGTTTGTCGTACCCAGCTGCCCCGCTCCAAAGCCCAACACTGGTACTCGTAGTCCGGTCGTTCCAAACTCGCGATAGATCATCTTGTTCAGGTGCGCTTCTTCTTATCGAGCTCATCCCAGATCAAGGCACTCGCACCAAGTACGGCGCTATTCCCTTCCGGTAATCCCGAGGGTATGAGCTTCACCTTATTCTTGAAAATTCCAAGAAGGTTCTCTTCCAACGATCGATGCGTCGGTTTAAAAATAAGGTCACCGGCCTGCGCCAACCCTCCGAAGAGTATAATCGCTTCAGGACTGAGATGAGCGACGGTGTCAGCCAATTTCATTCCGAGGATCTTCCCAGTCTCTTCAAACGCATCCAACGCAAGAGTGTCCCCTTCCAGAGCTGCTTCGCATATCTTTTTGCTAGTGATATCTGCGGCATTGATCTTTCGAAGAACGCTCTGCTGGGATGTTGAAGCGACCTTTTCCAGAACTGTCCGGCATATTCCGGTGGCAGATGCATAGGTTTCGAGACATCCATGCCTTCCGCAGCCGCACGTACGGCCATGGGGATCGACGATGACATGACCGAGTTCCCCTGCAAATCCGTCTGCGCCATAGAGCAATTTGCCATCTACGATGATTCCACTTCCTAGTCCCGTCCCAAGCGTGATCACCACGACGTGCTTCATGCCCCGCGCTGCACCAAAGACGAGTTCCCCCATGGCAGCGGCATTTGCATCGTTGGTCATGACAACCGGAAGATTCAGCATCTTTCTGACAATCTCCACCACGGGCGTCACCCCTCCCCAGCTCAAATTGGGGGGATATTCTATCGTTCCTCTATAGTAATTTGCATTGGGAGCCCCGATACCGACTCCGAGGAGCTGATATTTTTCATCGATGCTCACCAGAAGAGATGTGATCGTTTCATGGAACCGGGTGAAAAATCTCGATGAAGGTTCATGTGCCTGTGTTGGAATACTTTTTTCCACGACTACTTGTCCCTGGCGATCGACTAAACCTATGACCGTATTTGTTCCGCCAATATCGACCCCCAGGGTTACTTCTACTTTCTCAATTTTAATATCGATCATAACATAGTTCTTTCATTGATTGACTTTTTTTTTGTTGACTCGTTGCTTCATTTCAGAAGCGTCATTATCCGTGTTTGAATGTATGGTCCGGCTCTCGACTGATACCAATACGGACCAGAACTCAGGGATCGATGCGCACCGTTTGCAGAATATTTGATTCTATAGGTGCCAGCTGATTGAAGATCGTTCACCAGGACAGCGACTTCCCTGCCGAGAACATCATAGATTTTGAGTGTTACTCTCTCATCACTTCCACTCGAATAATTGATCGCAGTATACGGATTAAAATGAATGAGATATCGATTCCCTTCACAAAGCGTGTTTGAATTTGTGATACAAGGACATTTGAAATGAGCATGAGGAAAATAATGATACTCACAGCTTGATTAACCATAACTCTTCTTCACTCTCCAAAGAAGGCAGTTATTTGAGGGGGGAGCTTATCATCAAATAACTCAACGGTGCAAAATCAACCGTCCCGTCATCCCTGGATATTGTAATGAGGTTGTTGGAGAAGAATTCGTTCCAGGAAGTATTGAAGAATACTGAAGATCCAAATTTGACTTTCCTCGATATGGGACTGAAATTGATAGCGACGAATACTGAATCTTTTCCTTTGATACGCATAAATGACAGTACATTGTGCTCAAGGGAATTCTTCACGGGTGAATAGGATCCCTCGATCAGCGCTGAATGTTCCTTCCTCAGCGAAGACAGCTGTTCATACAACAGTCTAAACTCGGTATTTTTCGACCAATCAATATCCACTTTTTCAAAGAGACTCAATTTCTTCTCATTCCCGACTTCTTCACCATTATAGATCATTGGAACACCGGGATAGGTGAATATCAGAACCGCAGTCGCCTTTGCTCCCTGAGGAGTGAACTTTTCGATTGCAGGCCCATCCCATGCATTTTTATCATGATTAGTGTTGAATCGCATTCTCAGTGCCCCCCGGGGGTACTGGTACGACTCAGTTTTGAGAAGGTCGTGGAATATCGTCGCCGGTGTCGAGCCTTGAATAACTTTTTCTAAAACATCATACACATTCCATGAATACGTGAGATCAAACGCATGAACATGGTGTTCGGGAATTGTTCCTTCAGACAACATCATCACCGGTTTGATTGATTCCAGAGCTGCTCCTGCTTCTTCCCAGAAGTCTGTGGAGACAAGTTCAGCCACGTCGCATCGATATCCATCAATGCCAATATCCTTTACCCAATACTTCATCATGGTGATCATGTAATCCCGTAATTCCGCTCTATCGTAGTTCAAATCAGCGACATCTGTCCAATCAGGATTCGGCGGAATGATTTTTCCGGATGCATCGTGTGTATACCATTCCGGATGTTCTTTCAGCATTGGATTGTCCCATGCGGTATGATTTGCTACAAGATCGATGATGATCTTCATCCCCTGCTGATGAAGAGTCCTTACCAGGGATTTGAAATCATCCAGCGTTCCAAACTCCGGATTGACTGCATAATAATCCTGAACAGAATATGGACTTCCCAGAGTCCCCTTCCTGTCGATCTTCCCTACCGGATGTATCGGCATCAGCCATACGACGGTGACTCCAAGGTTTTTGAGTTCGGGAACGCGAGCTTCAAGGGCCTTCAATGTACCTTCTCTTGAAAAGGAGCGCAGATACACTTCATAAATGACGGCATTATTTACCCAGTCCGCACTTTTCTTTGCCTCCATCGCAGCATATTTTGTTCGCAGAAGCTGGGTGATCTCACTCGTCGGAACGATGGTTACCGGTTTATAAATTCCACCGGGACCGCTGTTATCGTTCACATGTATAACAATTTCATTCGTCCCGACCTTGAGGGCTTGATGAATGGGCATATTGAATGCCTCGCTGTATCCGCTATGCGATCCAACTTTGATCCCATTGATCCATACATCAGCATCGTCATCTACGCCTCCGAAGAAGATCGACATAGGCTGAGAGACATCCTTCAGTTCAATACTCCGTGCGAACCAACCGACCCCATCATACGTTGCCATACCATGGTACCGCTCCCAGTACCCCGGCACATCAACTTCCATCCAAGTACTTTTGTTATGGTTTTCGCTAAACCATTCTTCACTCATGCCTCGATTGAGAGAATCCACTTTGAATTTCCATTGACCTTCTAATGGGATTTGTTTCTTTTGCATGGCAAATCCTCCGGAAACAAGAATTGCAACGAAAACAACGAGAGTAGAAATTTTGTAAGTCATGGTAATTCCTAGGTTGATTGTTCGCGAACAACACCTTCGTCAACGTCATTCACACCGAGAACGAGCAGACCGGCAAGCACCATCGATGCACCGCCGAGCAGTAATGCATATATTGCATCGCCGCCGAAAAGATGTTTCACATACCAGCCAAGAATTGCAGCAGCAGTGATTTGAGGGATGACGATAAAGAAGTTAAAGATTCCCATATAGACACCCATTTTCTGAGCCGGCAGCGAGCCCGCCAGGATGGCATACGGCATGGCAAGAATAGAGGCCCACGCAAGTCCGATGCCAAGCTCCGAAACTAGCAAATACTTGGGGTCTTTGATGACATAAAACGAAAAGAGCGCCAATCCGCCGCAGATGAGACTCATCATATGAACGATTTTACGGTTTGTTTTCTTGGCAAGCCAGACAAGGACGAACGCCATGACTGCTGCGAATCCATTATATACCGCCATGAGCACTCCAACCCAATCGGCTCCTCGATTATAGAGTTCAGAAGTTGGATCGGTCGCACCATAGATATGGTGCGTGACCGCAGGAGTTGTATAAATCCACATTGCGAACAACGCAAACCATGAAAAAAACTGCACAACCGCCAATTGCTTCATGGTTTTTGGCATGAAATAGAAATCGTTGAATACCACGACCATTCCGCCTGCAGTTCTTCCTTGCTGCGTCAGAATCGATACGATCAACTGCAATATCCCAAAAACTGCTGAACCTATGAAGAGGACATACAGGCCGTAATCGGTTTGATGAAAGATGAACCACAACACTGCAGAACCAACTCCTCCGATAATGAGCCAGGCAAATCCATCACGCCGGAATTTTTCTGCAGAGACCGTCTGAGATGACCGAGCTTCTCTTTGTGATTTCTGCACATCACTTTCCGATTGAGCATAGTGCGCCAGTTCTTCCGGTGAATATTCTTTCGTCCTCAGAACCGTCCAGAGCACAGCACAAAAGAAGACTGCTCCACCGAAGTAGAACGAGTACTTGACGGATTCGGGAATTGCTCCCGCAGCTGCTATATTCGAAATCCCGAACCAATTCGTCATCACGTACGGCAGTGCTGATGCAACGATCGCACCGGTACCGATAAAAAAGCTCTGCATAGAAAAGCCGATGGTCCGCTGTTCGGAAGGGAGCATATCACCGACGAATGCACGAAAAGGCTCCATGGAGATATTGATCGACGCATCCAAAATCCATAACGTACCGGCCGCAACCCAGAGTACTGGCGAATTCGGCATCAGCAATAAAGCTAGAGAAGCAAGGATTGCACCGAAAAGGAAAAATGGACGTCTTCGCCCGAGCTTCCCCCATGTTTTATCGCTCATATGACCGATTATCGGCTGAACGATCAAGCCCGTCACTGGAGCGGCAATCCAGAGAATGGGGATATCATCAATCTTGGCTCCCAGCGTCTCAAAAATTCTGCTGACATTGGCATTTTGAAGGGCAAAGCCGAATTGAATGCCTAGAAACCCAAAGCTCATGTTCCATATTTGCCAGAAGTTCAAACGAGGTTTTTTCATAGTGCCCCAATTTCTGTTCGTATTCCAACGTTATTGAATTTTCAATACTCTCCAACCTATGGCCGGAACAGCAATTGTTGTCCGGTTCTTTTTCACCGACACGTTCTCTCCGGTCTGAACATCGATGAGTTCTTTTGACTCAAATGCTTCCGGCAACTGAAGATCTGCGGATGCAACTTCTTCTCGTTTGTTCAACACTATGAGAAGTCTCTCATTCATATCCGACCGAACATAAGCATACACCGCGGTATCAGCCAGGAGCGTATAGAAATCTCCATAGCGCAATGCAGAATGCTGATTGCGCATCTTCACAATTTTCTTTGTCTCCGCCAACATACGCTTTTCAAATATCGAGAGTTGATCGCCGAACCGCATCATTCTCCGGTTATCCGGATCATCAACACCTGTCATGCCGAATTCCGATCCGTAATAGATCACCGGCAGTCCGGGGATGGTAAACATATAAGCATAATACAGCTCTGCTTTCTTATAGCTTGAAGGATGATCAACGACCGGCGGGTTATTCCATGCCATTTCTCTCGTATCGACTCCCTGATTCTTCACCTTACCATCCGCATACGCCATGTAGCGTACCTTATCATGGCTGTCCATGATGTTGCCCATGAGGTTGTTATATCCAAACGTCTCAAAGGACTTCTTGATGTGGAAATCGATAGCAGAGAATGATCGGTCTTTTTCGAGAAAGACCGGAATTGCAAAATAGGAGAGATTGAAATTGAATTGAGCACTGAGCTGTCCGTTATTGACATACGATCCGATGAGACCATATTCACCGAATGTTTCACCAATCTGGTACACCTTTTTGTGCATCGGCAATTCGATCTGTTCTTTGAGCTTCCGCGACAATGTCCGCCAGAAGCTATTCGGAACATGCTTTACTGCATCGTGACGGAATCCATCGGCTCCCGTCTCTTTCAGCCACCAGACGGCATTGTCAGACACCACGTTCATTGCTTCTTCTGACTTTGTAAAATCAAACGACGGCATGTACGGTTCGAACCATGTTGTCAACCGTTGTTCATCCCATAATCGTAAATTTTTCCTGCCGTCCGGAAGATCTAAGGTTCCGAACCATTCCGGGTGCTTCTGATAGAATGGATGCCGGATGTGCACATGATGCGCGACACAATCCAACAAGATTTTAATCTGATGGTTATGTGCTTTTGCAACAAGTTCCTTTACCTCGGCCATCGTACCGAACTTTTCTTCCACGCGGGTATCACTAATCGGCCAATAGCCATGATAACCGCTGTACCAGCGATGCGGGGCCGGGTATTCCCTGTAGGCTTCATTGGGATTGTCATACACAGGAGAAATCCACAGGACATTAACACCCAGCGAGTCAAAGTAGCCCTCATCGATCTTTTTGCTGATCCCCTGAAAATCGCCTCCTTGATAATTTGCAGGGAAAAAGATCGAATCGTGGACCACCGGTTTATTGTTTGATTTATCTCCATCATAAAATCGGTCGATCATAATCGAATATATGGAACCGTCATACCATGACCATGGAGTTGAGGATTTCCCTGCCGGGATACCGTTTGATAAAACCACCTGCTGAATATTTGTCGTTCTTCCTTTTTGTGACACGAACACTCTGAGCACTTTATTTCCTTTGAGTTCAGTGCTCTTGAAGTGAATGGCTATCTTGTTTCCATGAAATGTAATATTTTCGGGATTGATGTTTTTGTTATCTAGAAGAGCAAAAATATTTTCCCATTCGAGCGACGTGAAGGAACCTGTATGTTCATACACGAAGGAATACGTTGAAGAATCCTGCGCCTCTTGATATGTATCCACATGAAGAAACATCCTAACAGTGTCTGACTCTGTCACTCTGAGAACAGAATTGAATCCATCAAATCCCGTAGGCGCCTTTTCCGGATTTGCCTCATCAAGAATTTCCTTCCCATCGACGATAAATTTATATATATAACTTCCGGGATTCAGAGCCAATGTCAGTTCATAAATACCGTCTCCTCTCGCATCGATCAGCCTATCCGATTCTTTGTTCCAATTGTTAAAGCTACCGCTCACGGTTACACTGGCGATCTTTGTTTTTGAACGATAGGTAAACGTGTGCAGCTGCTGCGTAGAATTTGCACCCTGGACAAGAAGAGGAATCGTATAGGATGTGCCTTTGAAGGTAAACGATATAAGCACAGGACCGAGATATTTCCCTTTTGGCTGAAAGACTGCTGTATTCTTTTCTTTATTATAAGACACTTGCATCTTTTCATTTTCCGCGAATTGCAGATCATACGTTTTCACGCAAAAGATATCACTTAATAAAATCGTGTCTGTACGTCCTTGATAGATCTTTATCGGCTGGATGAGTTCGGATATCCCCTGTGCAAATTGGACACTGGAGAAGACAATAACTGCTGCAGTTCCTAGTAGGATCATTCTTGAACTGATTTTCATTGTCATGCTCATTCGATGTCCCGGTTTATTGAAACGATGGACCTCGTGTCCATGATCTCAAGGGAATTAGTGTGAAGAGACAGGAAGAGATCCTTTGCCTGCGCCAGCAATTCTCTTTTCCTTGACCATCGTCCAGAGGATCGCCGAAAGCGTCAAGGATACTCCGCTGATGATGAAAATAATATTCTTGTCGGCTGTATTCTTGATGATCGTACCGACAAAAAGACTGACGAGCAATTGCGGCAAAACAACAGAGAGATTGAAAATACCCATAAAAAATCCTGTCCGGCCTTGATCGATCTTTTCCGTCATAATAGCAAACGGCAGACTGACAACAGCCGCCCAGCCGATGCCGGCCACCGCCATGAGAACATAGAGCGCCATCGGTGTCTTTCCAAAGAAGGCGATCCCGAAGTACCCCACGGCCATCAACGCAACACACGAAAGATGTGTCTTAACACGGCCGATCCTTTCTGCGACCGGTTCCAGCACGAAGGCAGGAAGAATGAAACCGACAGTATTCAGGATCGCAAAGGCAATGGCAATGATTTGTCCGGAATGCGCATTGATATAGGCCTGATCAAGAACACCGTCAAAATATTTCTGCTGGATAAATGCGATAATATAGACAAACATCGTCTGGATACCGATCCAGGATAATCCATGGGCAAAATAAATGCGGAATAATTGTCCCCATTCTGTAACAGTCGACTTCGTCTTTTGCGCTTCCATCTCAGCGGCAGTTTGCAGTTCTTTGTTTTCCGTGATGAAAAACATGGGGACAAAGGAGAAGAGGAAGACCAGCACCACGCCCGCATAGATCAGAAAATAATTGCCCAGTGTTGCACCAATGAGATATGCCAGTACACCGAAGAATCCTGAAATTGTCTGCATCCAGGTGTACCCTTTCGTGCGAGGATTCCCTTCCGGGGTGACATCCGCAATGATCGACCGGGTCGGATTGAAACTGATATTGATGGCAAGATCAAGAGTCAGGGCAACAGCGATAGCCACGACGAGTAAACTGCCGATACCCAGGCTCGAGGCGATCACATCGATATTCGGTAATGCCATAAGCATGCCTGCGGCAAGCACTCCACCGATCAGTACGAACGGACGGCGACGCCCTCCCCAAAACCAGACTTTATCGCTAATCAAACCGATGATGACCTGACCGAAGATGCCGGCAAGCGGACCGGCTGCCCAGACAAATCCGACTTCATCAATATGCAGATTGTATTTTGTTGTTAACAGCCAACTCAGTGCAGAGATCTGAATGGATAATGCAAATCCCATTGCCGTTGAGGGCAGACTGAGTAAAACGTAGAATGATTTTGTAAGTTGTTGTTGAATGCGATGCATGGTATTTTCCTATAGTGATTGCTATTTCGTACCGAATTGATCTTCGATAGATTGGCGTGCGCCCGGCTTTGCTGTGATCATGAGTTCCCGATTATTCGCGGGAAACTCTTCGCTCGGTACCCATACTCCTTCATATCCGCTATTCGTATATTTATATTCGACTTTGATGTTGGGCGGAACCAGCAACTCGATCGACCAAATACCGTCACCTTGTTTTTGATCGCCATGAGTCCCATCATCGTACATTTTGATAAGATTGGGAGTCCAATTGCCGAGCACACTGAGATTCCCGACGATGTAAATTGATTTAGGAACCTGAAGAAGTGAAGCATCCACTTGGAAAAGCATTGTGACCATATCCTTTGTACTTTGTGCCATGGTACCTTGAGCCAGACCTGATGCATCAGTTTTATCGGCTACGATCGGGAGAAATTCTCTCGATGGCATATCCACTCCGGTTTCCTGAGCAAAGTTATAGACATTTTTCAATAACGTTATAAATCCGCGGTCAAATGGCCTATCACCGCCTGGAGCAGTTTGGTCGCTCCCATACCACCAGAACCAATCAGAACCTTCTGCCGCATACATCGATTCCCACGCCTTATAGGCAAACCACTCTGTAGTTCCTTTCCGAGGCGCAGAAGCCGTTGGATCGGGCGGTTGAATCCCTGACTGTTCAAGATCGTCCCGTGCTGTAAGGAGATATTCCCATGCTTGATTTTCCTCATCCTCTCCAATCCACGTATCGTAATTTGCATTGATCCATGAACCGGGCCAGAGCCACTCCAGTTTCGGAATTGTCTCCAGGAGATGTGCAGGAACTTTTCGAGTCGGGTTTCCCTCGAGATATTCCGTCATCGTGACAGTTTTTACTTTTCCGGATTTGTCAAGTGCAGTCAATTTTTGGTACATTGCATTGAGAAATTCTTTCCCATCATTGTCGTACCGGTACGATTCCCAGGCATTCTCCCCATCGAGGATGACCGTGAGAAGCCTGTCTGCATCATCGTCCTTGGGTGCATACGTTAGCACACTCTTTATAAAATCTTCAGCGGCATCTTTACCCTTTAAGGTTTGATAGGTAAATCCAATCTTATCGGATATTTCCGTATCCCGAAAGACCACAGCCACCTGTGGAACAGTCTTCGTTTCATCGAGTACGGCATACGGATAATATTTCGGCTGGTTATTTGGTGTCGAACGGGCAAGTACTTTTTCATCCGTCGCTATCCACTGGATACCATAGTTCTTGAAAATCGGAAGAATATCGTTTGCCACGGATCCTTCAGCCGGCCACATGCCGGTTGGTGCTGCACCAAATTGTTTCCTGTAGTACTCTATCGCTTTTGCGACCTGCGCTTCAGCATCCTGAGGATAATGAAAGCGCCGGGGCGCCGGATCGTTGGGCTGGCATATTTTCTCCAAATCACTGTCATAGATCAGTGGAAGGATGGGATGATAAAAGGGAGTCGTCACGATCTCGATTTGCCCCTTGTGCGAATCGCGATGATACATCAGTTGTTTATGCGCGGGAATAATGGCAGAAAGAACTTTGTAAGTTTCAACGAGAATCCTCTGACAGTCAGCTTCTCGAATCGATTTCTTGAGCGTATAAGTTCCATTCTTATTTTTCTTTACGAGATCCAGGAGGTCGACCTTCATACCATTTGCAAGTGTGACTCTTTTCTCCAGGAAGTCAGGATCGAAGTAGGCCAAATAAAACCAGAACTTAATTTCACGACGTTCCTGCTTGGTCAATGCGCTGGCACCGGAATTGACGTATTTCTCTTTTAATGCCTTATACTCAGGGAACCGATCCATCATGACGCTGCTGATCGCGAGGGCATTCCAGGGATTGCTGAGTAGTATTGCCAGATCATCCCCGGTAAATTCTTCAGCAGGCTTCAGGAGAAGATCAATCCAGAGATCGGTCTTACCCCCCCACATTTCTGAGAACCGCTTGCTATCGATTCGATTCTTCTTAAGATCGACGAATGGTTGTAAGCGTTGGACATAATACTGATCGAGCTGAAACAACAATGAAGAAGTAAGATTGACGGTACAATGGATTGTGGAATATTTCCCGATCAGCGCTGCCATATCATAATAATCCTTTGTCCCATGCGTACGGACCCATGGACCCTGCAGTTGATCCTTTGCCGGATCAAGATAGAGCGGCTGATGCTGATGCCAGATGATGTTCAAATAGAGCGGTTTCCTCTGCGCAGATTTCTGCGCCCAAAGGGATGGTGTGAGAAGAAGGACAAGAAGAATTATCTTTTTCATAGATACACTCTCCCGTTATTTCATCAAGACGATTTTCTTTGTCTCGACAAACGAACCAGCTTCGAACCGGACAAAATATACACCGGAACTTGCAACAATTCCTGATGACGTCTTGCCATCCCACAGAACTTGATGCGTTCCAGCCGAGAAGGAATTGTTGACAACTTCTCCTATCTCTTTCCCGAGAATGTTAAAGATACGAATCTGCACATGTTCCTGTTGAAGGAGATCGAAGTGGAATGTGGTGCTGGGATTAAAAGGATTGGGATAGTTTTGAAACAACTGTGTTTTTGCAGGCAGAAGTTCCGAACGATCGCTTGCCACATTTACGGGAATGACTGCGTGCTTGGCACTATCCGCTAAAACACAGATCGCTGTTCCATATGCGGGCATTGTTAGATTGAGAGTTGTACTGCCTCCGACAATCGTCACAGGGTATGTTGTGTTATTGTAAAGATCACTGATGATATATGTTTTACTTTCCTGCACCCAACCGCTTAAATCTGAGACTGAAAACGATATCGTGACATTGGATGGAGCAGCTCCAAAATTCACGGCAACAATCCCATCCTCTCGAGTGTAAGGCCTTGAGAATGCGTACACAAGCGGATCCGAAGAACTGAGCCGTATAATTTGCTGGGTTGAGAACGCTTTAAATTGTCCACGAATCTGTGCGAGTTTTTGATAATGAGGCGTAAGAAGACCTTTTCCAGAAAAATTCCAATCAATTGTACCCCGGCGACGGCTATCAAAATTGTTGTCACCGTAGCCCTTCCCGACTTCCTGTCCATTCCAGATCATGGGAATACCCGGCACTGTAAAAATCGTGCTCGCTATTGGCATCGTCTTCATAAACGTCGTCGTCGCATCAAGTGTGCCGCTTGCCGAGTATGCATACGCTATCCTATCTTCGTCCTGTGATTCCATGAACCGCATATAGAGAGAATGCGGACCCGGATAATATCCGCCATTCAAGATATCTCCATGGAGATTGTTCACAGCCGATCCATTGAATCCGAACCCTCTGATCTGGTTGAAGAATAATTTAAAATCATACGCAGCATCAACGCCGCCATTGATGCCACCGCTGGAATAATCCGCATATATGGTCTCGGTACCGGATCCTGTTCCGTCATCCTCCCCCAATAAAAAAATGTCAGGTTTGATATGCTTCAATGCATCGCGCACTGGCCCACCCATATACTGCTCACCGTACCGGCGGTGCGGTCCCCAATAGACATCAAAGCGGTATCCGTCAAGACCGAACTCTTTGATCCAATACTTGTACACATTGATCATTTCCGCTTGTGCATCCACATCAGTCCAGTTGTAATTCAGCAATTGATCGCTGAACCCGGAATAATAATTGAAACCATCGCCATCCAGCGATGAACCGAGTGTATTCGTTTGCGAGTATGGTTGATTGTTATGCTCATACCAATTCCAGTAAGGTGATTTCTGTTTATTGGTGTGAGCGTCTGCAGACCATAGATGTTTGTAGCTCGTGTGGTTCGGTGTAACATCAAGAATCACTCTCAAACCCAACGCGTGCGCTTGTGAGATAAAATTCTTGAAATCCTGATTGGTCCCGTATTCCGGTGCGACGTTGTAAAAATCGACAATATTATACCCCGGTCCGCTTTGCTGGTTAATCAGGTCATTATTATCCATCACCGGCATCATCCAGATAATATTAAAGCCCATATCTTTAATGATGGAGAGCCTGGGAGCCGCAGCATTGATGGTTCCAGCGCTTGAAGCTGCTTTCGGAAACAGGAAATATATTCGTCCCTGTTTCGCCCATTCCGGATTATTCGCGATGGTTGGATTTGAAACGGACCCATCGCCGTTGACAATAAAATAGGTACGCGTGGTATCGGCATGACCGTCCAGATCTGTTGCAATAAGTCCATAATAATATTCACCTGCGAGATCAGGCTTTGTTACGCTCGCAGTTGCTCCCGCTTGACCGTTGAGGCCGAGAGAATATGCCGCATCATCCAACCATTTGAAATTGGTCAGAATCTGCAGGTCGGGATCTGTACTCGCCGACGCATCCAGTGTTACTGAATTCCCGGATAGCTGTGCAGTTGCTGTAGCCCACGGTGTATGGTTCACAACACGCGTGACCAGAACGCTGTCTCGTCCCAGGGGGGTACTGGCACTAATCCAATTTTGACCTTCGGTAAGGGCTGTACTGTCGAAGAAAGAACCCATAGTCACTGGAACAGATTTACTGGTTCCATTGACGGACACCTCGATCGATGTCAGCATTGTGTCCAATCCTGAACCATCCGGTTTCATAACAATGCCGGATGTAATATAGACCGCCTTCCGTGTCGTGAATGGCGGAGTTTGAATTTGAACGAGTCGTGCACGAACTTCAAAGATGACAGAATCTTTTTTTGTCAAACTGCCATCAGTCACACTTAATCCAAAAGTATGCATGCCGTCCGTAAGACCGGCTGGTTGATACGTAAATATTCCCGATACAGCATCCAAGTATGATAGACTATTGGCGATGGGCACATTATCGATTGTAGCCGTAATTGTAACTTGCGGACGCCCCGACGGTTGGAATATTCCAACAGAGAGCTTCGGCACACTTGTCTGGCATACAAATTTTGTTCCTGCGGCGCCTGTTTCAATGAAGTATGGATAGGCGCAAGGTTCAAAGAGAACCAGATTATCAATTGTCACCTGAGAGTTCTGATTTCCGCTCGTTTCTGTGAACACTAATCGATTGACGGGATCAAGAATCCAGCTCCAATTTGTGGGTGTCGGAGAGAGCTGGCGATAAATTTTGTATTGATATGTTCCAGGATACAGGCTCACCGTTTTCACCCAGAGACCGGTCGATGTCTCCAGACTATCGGCCTGCGAAGGTGTCCCCTCAAGGATGGTCCCATTTGTATTGGGCCCCCAATTATCTGCCTGATTGACATTATAATTTCCGGGGAAATGAACACGCGTATACTGCGCCTGCGGCATGTAGCGGAATTTGAGCCGAACGATCGGTTGTGCGAAAACTGTTAACGTGCTGAGTAAGAGAAAACATGCAATCTTTAAAAAAAAATATTTCATTATGATATCCTCGATTAATGAACTCTCTTTTATCTTTCCTTCTACATCCTATCTTCTACTTTCATCACTCTTCATTCTTCACTCTTCAATCAACATTCATCATTGATTACGGCAATGGAATAGTTTCAGGATTTTCCACGCCCACCCAGTCAACCTGACGCGTAACGAATGGCGCAGCAAACATCCTTCCGCCAAACCCTAGAATTCGGTACGTCATCATTGGTACATGCGACACCGGGAGCTGCTTCAAGCGATCTGCAAAGATGGTGTACCCCCGCTGCTGTGCGCTTTTCGCAATGAAGACATTCAGCATCCGTTCCTGTTTTATTAAACGCGCTTCAGACGATAGCCGATGCATCATCGCCGCGAATGAAGATTCACTCGTCCCTGCAGGATACTCCTTCGTGAGGAGTTCGAAATAGATATAGTCATTGTTCAGATGTAGCGGACCCTGCCGGTCACCAACATTCATTCTCCAGGCAAGAATACCGAGTGGTAATCGCTCCTGAATGCTAAAAGCATTGGAGAGTCCCCCCTGCTGAGCTGTCAAGCTGTCGCTTGATCGCTTCTGAATTACTTCCTCAAAGGATTCTCCTTTTCGTAAAGCAGCCATAGCCTGTTCCATCGCAGAGAGATCCTGCGTGTGCAATTCGCGAATCCGAACCTGCGGATAGTGTATTTCCGGATTGGCCGCAGAACAGTATTGAAACACATCCTGATCGGAGACCTGTACTCTCCTTTGAAAATCTATTTCTACATACTTGGCCAGGAGTTGCTGTCGCCAGATGTCCAGTTCCTTCTTCACCGATGAACGTTCATTGAGTCTTTGTGCGAGCCCTTCCTGGGCAAGCAAATCTTGATGAACTAGAATTTGAAGATGACTGTTCAGCTGGGCTGCAATACCTGTCGTACGGCTTAGATCGATCGTGAATGTCCTTCCACGCAATTTATTCAGCACATCCTCAACGGACCATGTGGATGCTCCTACAACGACCATGGTGTCGTGAAGTATCTCGACACAGCGCTCAGAGATGACATTGAGAATTGAATCTGTTACTGTGACTTCTTTTCCCGTCACTTCTGACTTCCAAACAGTGTTGAACGCAACCGCAACGGCATGAAAAGGCCGAGGAAGAGAGAAACCCGTTTTTGATTGAAATGCCGTTTGGAGATAGGCATTCAACCGGGAATATTCCTTCCTGAGCCGGAGTTTTGTTTCCACTCGCTCAAAAAGCACATGCGGCTGCATGGATGCATAAAAAGAATTTTGCCATTCACGATCAAGGTGAAGAATAAAATATCCTGCTGAAGCTTCGACAACCGAGGAACAGTCTCCTTTGCGCAAGCGAAAGGCGGCCTGTTCGATAGGAGCCTCCGCCTCGCCCCACGTCAGCGTAACGGTGTCGCAAAATGTAGCCATTGCCGAGTCGACACGAAAATGATGGAATTGGTTGCAGTTCTTCAATTGTTTTCGAACAAACGCGGCGTCTGAGCTATCTTCAAAACAGAGGTACGAAATATGAAGCTGCCGCAGGGCATCGGTCGTCGCATCCTGAACTTCCTTCCGTGATACAGAAACCTTATCCCGAATTTGTTCACGGTAGAGTTGATCACGCACGAGATTTTTTTTCACTTGTGCAATCGCCTGGAGGTAGAGGCTGTCCTGGTCCAGATGGTGCGCTTCGGCCTCCTGTGCCATCAACTTTTCTGCGACAAGAGAATAAAGAAAAACAAGCTTCGACTCTTCAATATTATTCTTCCGGTGGCGATATTGGCCGGGAAGCAATTCATATCGCTTGAGAAACTCCTCTTCGGTGACAGAAAGATATCCCGCCCTCGCAAGAATGGATTCTTGTGTTTGAGGTGTCTGAGCTCTCCCTGCCGGAGCAATCAGGAAAAGAAAAAGAATATTGAGGAAATAGGTGCGCATTCATAGATGATAACGATGTAGGAAGGATTCATCAAAAAACGGGGCGGGAATTTCTTCCCGTCCCGTCCATGACCTCATCGATGGTTATTTCATCAAAACCATCTTCTTGATTGCGACAAAGTTACCGGCAGTGATCTGGTATAGATAAACACCAGACGAAAGTTGAGAAGCATCAAACGTCACTTGATGTTTGCCTGCTTCCTGCTTTCCTGCTGCTAGCGTTGTAACAACCTGACCCAAGATATTGAATACTTTCAAGCTGACAAAACCCGCCTCTTTCAGCTCGTAATCGATCTTCGTAGATGGATTAAACGGATTCGGATAGTTTTGATCAAGCTTGTAGGCCAATGGGATATTGACATCGTTCACACCCAGGGTTGGGCGTTGATTGGTGTAATCCCATGCATTGAAGAAGACAGGATCGATGCTTCCGAATTGCGACGCCATGGTTGCCGTGGCATTGGCATCATCGATATTCTCAATGTGGTTATTGCCGAAGCCACCTTCGTTATCGCATCCGTAAATACCGAATTTGAATTCCTGCCCAATAGTTGCAGCTGTTGTGTAGGAATACTGGAGTGAGTAAATGGAATCACCCGACACCAAATCGCCATGCGTTCCATTATCCCACATCTTGGCAGTGTCGATCAACCGTCGATCCGCACCCCATGCACCGCCGATATCCCAGCCGCCTACAGCCGGTCCATTCATCCATACACCGTAGAACTTTACGCTATCGGGATCGCTAATGACGTAATTAGTGATATTGGTGGATATTAATTGCGATCCCTTTTTCAGCTGATAGATTGCCGGGCGAACATCGCAGGTATAGGTAACCAGGACGTTCTTACTCAGGTTCCTCATATTGCGGAATCTCGGCATCCTATGCTCAGCCGAAGTTGAATTGATCGTATCCTGAACCATCTGGAAAGTATTATTTGCATTTGCAGGAACCATGAAGCGGCGTTTTTCTGCCGTCGCACTAGCTCCCGGATTGGCAAAGTTATAATAAATTTCCCGCACTTCACCGGATGATGGCAATCGGTAATATTGATAATACAATGATGTACTCGATTTTGTAACCACTGTATCGATGGCCTGGAACTTCGAAGAGATACCAACACGGAACATTCTCTTCTCCCGGACAACAACGGCACTAGCGTTATAACCTGAACGTACAACGATCGTATCCGTGTAGGCTGCACCATTCTGCGCGACTGCCTGAGCAAGATCAGCGCGGAACGTCATGATCACTGTATCCTGACCACTGAACGGAAGCATGATTTGATTATTCCACCACTTCCAATACAACGTGGTATCTGGCATCACGGGATCGAAATTGAATGTTCGATTGTCAATGCCTTCCCATGCTGGAGAGAAATGTGCAGAATCTGCAAGAGCATGTTGAACAAATTTATATTGAGCAACGGTTGCCAATGCTGTTCTTGGGAATTTTACAACGACAGACCAGAAATTCGTTCCGTCATAACCCGTTTGACCGGCATTGCCATGATTTGCTTCCTGTGTCAGGAATATGGATTTTCCCCAATCCAGAGGAGGCAGACTTCCGCGAACACCCAATTTGGTTGTAGTCTTGTTGAATGTTTCTTGCGATTGCATGTTAATGCGGAACATTACAGCAACACTGTCGGTAGTAGGAACGTATGGTCTCCAATATTGCGGTTGTGCTGTTGGGCTGCCATTAGCATATTGGAGTATAAGAACTGTATCCATCGGTCCATTCACCGGTCCGACACTTAACAACCGATTACCTGAACCATCTGTGGAATTATTTTCCCACCCATTATCAGAACCATCAATAGAAGACTTGACGTTAGTGAAAACTTTAAATTGGCCATTGAGTGTTGTTCCGCGGCCAACGAGGAACGGAACCTTCACCTTCCAGTAATCACCGCCGATATTCGTCATCAGGACACTGTTGTTATCCCATGTAAATGTCGGTAAACTGCCGCGCAGCTGGACAGTTGATGTCGTTAATAATGTATCCGGAATGGTTGACGTGTTTATCAAGAATGTAACATTCACCGTGTCCGGAGGCGCAATGATATCATTATTATAGGTAACCCAGGCTAAGGTTGTATCGTTTTTGGCAACGAATGTCCTATTATCAGCAAGACTTTCCCACCCGCCAGAATTTACAACGTATTTATATGAAACTGTGGAGTCTTTCCAGCTTGATGCGAAATGACCAACGCCGGAATAGAATTTCGTTGTTCCTTCCCGTGTCAACATAAGTGAATTGCCCCAATCTAATGGTGCCCTATCACCTCGAACACCGACGACATCTGTACCGGGTGTAAATGAAGGCAAACTCCCCATATTAATACGGAACCATACGTCGATAGAATCTGAGTAAGCTGTGTATGGCGGAGTTGTTCCATTGTTAAAATATGCCAAAGAGAACACGGTGTCTTTGGTAACGGTAAAAGCAGTATTATCCCCGTTCGCCCATGTATTCACATAGTATTTATAATTAAGGGATGTACCATTTACAAATGTGGCAGTCGCTCTCCAATAATCACCGCCGATATTTGTCATGGTCAGCGCATCATCACCCCATGTTAACGGGTATGTATCACCACGAACTTGCACCTTCGCTGTTGCAGGGCGAATTGTGTCTTGACTGGTGCAAGTATTCAAGTTGAACGTTACTTTATTCCATGGACTCGCTATAGCATTCCATGATGTGGAAACACGAATACCGCCAATGCTTGCATTCGGCGTTGAGCTTCCCTGACGAATGGTGACAAAACCAAGATTCACTGCGTCATTTTTCGTAGCTGTCGTGTAAGCATTGAGCTCGGGTGTTGTTGGCTCACTTGTGAGACTTGTTCCATCAGGAAGAAGATATACTGATATAGGATCATCCGTTGTATCAGTAGCTGTACCTGAAAATGTATATTTTACAACTGCAAGATATGTTGTATTGAATAAGAATTCCGTTGTCCCATACACTTTCGTTTCATTGCTCTTACTGATACCTACATTAAAGCCTGTAGTACCCGATTTTATGGAAAAGCGAGCATAGTAATTTGTCTGTAATGTGCTTGGAGAAAAAGCCATCAAATAATCTCCACTCCCAGCACTTGCAACGTTAATCATAAAAGAAAGATAGACACTTCCGGAATTGACAGCAGAAAATGACTTATATACGTCCTCACCGGAATTGGTAATCGTTGTTGCATTGCCAATTCCAGAAGGGGCATACCCGGTAAAAGTAAGGCCTGGTGATGTAATAGCAAGAAAATTGGTTGTACCGGAGCTATTTGTCCAACCGGTAGTTGTGAGTAGTGTCCCAACGGTTCCGGTGAAATTTTCTTCCAGAAGCTGCGCTGATGCCGGCGCTCCGATGAGGAGAACCATCATCAGCACTATCCAGATCGTGGATATTTGTTTCATAGGTATTTCCTTTCTTTAAACTGATCGTTCCCATCTATCGTAAAGATGGAAGGATCGTGATGAGTGTAGTGTTTACCTTGAAAGATACAACCATTGTATTGTTTTTTCCCCAGAGACTTCTCCTTTCTACATAGAGGTGAATAATACGTAAATGTGAATTGTCCTGTTAGATCCATAGAAGTATCTTGATCACTAAAACCGCAAAGCCACTGAGAATGTATTCAGGTTGCCAAAGCGCCCGAATTTTTGATATGCATAGTTCACTTCCAATCCCATACTGCCAGGCTGATCATATTTTATTCCCCCGCCCAGGGTGAGGCCTTCTTCCGAGTTTTCTTGGAATAACGATTTATAACCGGCGCGCACAGACACAAGATTCATCAATGTTACTTCTGTCCCTACATTGACAACCTCCACATTATCGCTGGGGCGAAGGGCATCACAAGCGATCGTAATGACAGAAAAATCGCTCTTGACTACATCCAAAGCAAGTCCCACGCGAAACAATAAGGGAATCGGCCACGGATCGGTGGTCAGGTTCGCGACGTTCAGTTTATTGGATCCGGCATTTCCGGGATCGATATCGATAACCTTCTTCAGATCGCGCCCGCTCATTGTCATATCACCGCCGAAGTTACAGATAGACATTCCCAATCGCATATCATGGAATCCCGTTACAAAGAGCAGCCCGACATCGAATGCAATAGTGCTGGCAGATTCATTCCAGAGAGTTTGGGAAATATATTTGATCGACCCACCCATCGAAAATCGATTCGTGAGGTTTCTGGAAAACGACAATGCAATCGCCATATCCTGTGCAGACCATCGCTCTCCTGTGCCGTCTGGATTCTCAGCTGTTGTTACTTCCTCTTCACCATAATCCAGCTGTGTAATACTTATCCCCACAGCGTTTGCATCATCGACGTTGAGCATTGCACCGAACCATCGCATTTTCGAACCCACCAGCCAATCCGTCGACGAAACCAATAATTCACTTCGGTCCGCCTGTGAAAATCCCCCAGGATTATAATAAAGAGAACTGACATCGTTCGCTGTGGCAACCGACACACTTCCCATTCCTATTGCCCTGGCTCCGACAGGTATTCCCAGAAATTGAGCTGCCGTTGTCGCGATTTTATTTTGCCCAAATGATGTGGAATTCCCTATCGCAAGACTGAAGGACAATAATACGAAAATGCTGTACTCGTTCATTATTTTTTTCTTCATGAGCATCTCCGCTTATTTAATAATCGCAAATTTGCCGGTTTTCGTACCAATGCGAGACTCCACCACATAGAAGTAAACACCAAATGCGACATCAAGATTTTCATCTGACTTGAGATTCCAGGATACGTGACCATCTTCAATGTTGCCGTCATGGGAGAGTGAAATGACGTGGTCGCCACGGGAAGTGTAAATATGAATCTTCGCCAGTGCCGGCAAATGAATAAAATCAATCCTGCGGATACGTCCGCTGGTAACACTGGGCGGCAGAGGCGGTTCCAGCGTTGAAGCAGAAACATATGGATTAGGCACAACTCGGATTCTATTCAATGCGGACTGTGTGACATTCGTTAAATCCAATCCTGCTTTCACTGTCGAAAATGCCAGAGTATCTCCCTGCTCGAAAGGTTTCGTGGTATAGATCCGTAAGGTATCATTCGTATGATACGGAATGACTATCCCATCATTGGATCTGAAGCTTATCAACCATGAATAATTATAAAGGCCGCGCGGATTTTCTTCATAGATGTAAATCTCTTCACTAGGATCCAATCTGCCGAGCGGAGCAGTCTTTACCGTTGAATAGTTATAACTGAATTTGATGGTTTTGTTTTCTGTTCTATTAAAGACGCGGAAATTTGTTGGAATTGCATCGGTCCCTAAATTGGGGTCTGCATACGAAGTATCGATGGTTTTTGTCGTATCAAACTGGATTTCATAATCAGACGGTTTTCGAAATCCCACGATAAATGGTTCCGGATTGACTCCGTCGAAGATCTCCACGGCAGATATGCTAAATCCATATTTAGGTTTATCGGTGATCCATTTCGATGATGTATCCGCATTCACAGACCAGGGATTATTGAAAACCAATGTTACACCATCGAACACATCGGCATCTTTACTGTCGGTGGTATAGGGTGTACCGCGAATATACTTACTTTGATACACCGGATAGTATTGATAGGAAATAGTATATGTCCCTGCCGGCAATGTCCCGGCGCGGATACCACGAATTTGGCCGTTCTTTGAATTTAATTTATAGAGTGAGTCTGGAACTAAACTCTGAGAAGCATCATATACTCTTATGGTTCCAGGTACAAAATTCTTATTCTTCAAATTCACTATGGAAGTATCGAGCGAAGTAAACTCTTCTGATATCTCAGAAAGGTCCCGTACACTATAACTTGATGAGATTCTATCCCATTCTGTTGAATCTGCAAGGTCAATAAGACCGTTATTATTATTATCAATCCCATCAACTTGCGTATCCAGGAACTCCACTCTGTATTGATGCCCTGTTGTTTTTGTTTCATCCACCACGCGGTAATACACATCACCCGTTCCAATGCCGCTCTCATGATCCAGGAGAACACCATCCACGGGACGCTGATAATCCAGTGTTTTGGCGTTGGGCGTCACTGCAGCACAATTCTGGCTCAGTTCCACTTCACCGGTAGGTTGGATATTGATGCCTATCTTGTTTTCAGCAGGTAATATTTCTAAATATTCATCACCGCGGTTATATGCTACCAATGCATAGTAGTACCTTCTGCCATTCTGGACAGAACTATCGACATAACTATGCTCGATTCCATTATCGCTCCCAAGATAAAATGCAAATCCTGAGAGATCATTGTACAGCTGGCCCGTGGTATGGAAATATCCACTAATACCATTCTTCAGATCGAACTGCTTCAACGGGAGGTACCCCGCAGCTGAACCAGAACCGTCGGTGATAGTATGGATATCGTTGAAGGTTGGATCAGTAGAACGGTAGAGCTTATATCCTTCGAAAGTCTTTGTTTGCAGCACCGGATCTATCGATTCTTCTGCTACACGATCCCAGTAGAGGGTTACGTACTTATCCCCCGGAACAGCTTTCAGAGTCGGCAAGTCAGGCTCTTTGGGAAAATTATAATTTGCATCGTAAATTTTTTGTACAGTTCGCTTATTTTTTAGAAGGTCTGCAACATCTACATCATATCCCTGCTGTTTTGCTCCGCCATAGACCAGCGCAAGAGAGAACCGTTCTGTCTTATTTACCCGGAGCGGGAAATATCCTGAACCATAGATGAAATCCCCATCTGCACCGCCAACAGGTCTATTATTCTGAATCACATCGGGCACATCGAAGAATCCGGGAGCAAGATAAATCCACATGGTATCTTTATCACCCATTTTGAAATTACCGGCCGGTGTAAAATAGAAGAAACTGGTCAATCCGATTTGATCCGATTCTTTCACGTCCGTTTTATCGACATGCGGTTCACCCGGCAACCCTGTATCGAAACCAGTATTGTCATATCCGGATGTTGGCAGACCGTCTCCTTCGCCAAAATCTCCGGTATTGAGCGTTCCATCGCGCCCCACATCATCCCTCAAAGGATTCCAGTTCTTGTTGTTATCAATCCCGTCATCACGACGTTCGTCAATCAAGCTGTAAGGATCGCTCCCTGTGTTCGTGAGATAATCCACATACGCCACAGGCCGCAGCATATTGAATAAGAAGACCGTGCCGTCTTTTGTCTTTTTTACCTGGCGATAATGCAAGTAATAATTTTCGTCAATAATGCCGTTGTAATTGTTATCAATTCCGTCATAGGCATTGGGATTGACCACTTCTCTTCCGTTCTGAAGGATGATATTTCCTTCAACAACCCTTGTTATGCCCGGCTTAATCCAACGTGTAAGTCCGCGGGTCGTGATGGACACTGAATCTCCCGGAGCAACAGATGGAATGGTATACAGATACCTGCTGTAGTCATCGCGAATAAGAACGATTTGTTTTCCAGCCGTAAGCACCGCGCCAATTCCTGAAGTATCAAAAATCGACGGAGACATTTTAGGAGCAAGACGCCCTGTAGCAGAGGAATCGGCATCGCCATCATTATCAATACCATCATAGGGATTACCGGGACTCTCAAGAAAGGCATACCCAACCAGCCCAACGCCTGCACAAGGATTGGGCTGCCAATAGGGATCATTCATACACACTCCGCGGATGCCTTTCCAATCACCTGTGTATGTCAGGTTTTCATTCACGTTGAAGAAAGACCAATCATCTATATATTCACTTTTATCTTCTGTTGATGTAACGCCAACATATGTGCCCACCAGCATCCCAAACACCGCCCGATCATAATTAGTAGTACTGGTATTGGTTATTTCATAGAGCCAGAAAATATTATCTTGGGCAAGAAATTGTGCCCACTGCAACGCACGCACCTTCATCACTAGTCCAAGACCATTTCTACTGAGATCCGTGGAATCCGGTTTGAACGCAATGCCCAATGTATTGTTTGCCGCAAAATTAAAACGTTCATCGTTATTATCGTCCATCACAAAATATGTTTCAAGGCTGGCATTCCCTTTTTTGCCGAAGTATCCATTCCAGGATCCAGGCCATCCCGGATCGGTTTGATCCGACATTTTATCAGGCCATGTTGGCGGGTATGAAGATTTATCATCACTCATCGCTACTTTTTCTTTGCTGGCATTGAAGTACCCAGCTTCAGGTTCAAATGTCCAATATTTTCCTGTCCGCACATCGGTATCTGTCAATAAGGTCGGTCTATTGACTGGGCAGGTGGCAACTGAATGAAAGACTGATCCGTGAGTCTGAACCCACTGATTATTCCTGAAGACCGAGTCATATTTCACTTCGGCACCCACCAGAGGACTCACATCCCCCAAATATCCGTTGTTAGGGTATTTCCATGCACCGCGATGTCCCTGTTCTTGGGGCTGTCCAATCACGCCCCAGTTTCCAAACACCGTTTGCACCTGATTACCGTTCATGATTGCATAACGTCTATAGGTACGACCGCTCGGCTGAGTTTGCGTAAATGTCTGGATGAATACGGAGCAGATGCAAGTAAAGAGTGCAATATTTCTTGTCCATGGTTTCATAGCTAGAACTCCAGATTCATACCAAATTCAATGCGCCGTGGTTCAGAATATCTGCTGCCGTCGTTGTAATATTCCTCGGCGGTATTTACATACAACCGTGTTGCTTGTGCAACTGGTTCCCAGAGAGAGTAGTCGGATCGTCCTGTCTCCGTGTAGGGGTTCGTCTGGTTGCGAGTATCAAACAAGTTAAAGATACGGGTGAAGAAGATGAATTTTACCGGTCGAATGGTTAACTCATAATATGCACGCACATCGCAATCAAAGAATTGGGGCTTCGACTGTGAATTCGTGACCATCGTAGAAACCATGACTTGATTGCCGCCGAACGAGGTCGGCGTATATGGCTGGCCTGAACCGTATTGCAGGATGGAACTTACACCCCAGTCGCTTGCAGAATAATTGAGTGACATATTCAATGTGTGCCGCTGATCCCAGTTTAATGGGACAGTCTCAATCTCGGGCAAGGCTCCTGCTGCCCGGGCGTTCCGTGCCTGCTGCGGATCGGATGCTGTTCCGGAGGCAACCTGATACGTGTAATCGACCCGGGCATTGAATCCATTCGAGATCTTTTTATCCACTGTGAGAACAATACCTTTTACCACACCAAAGTCGCTATTGGTATATTGATAATAGCTGCCGCCACCAAAGACATGGATTGCATCTCCCTGCGAACCGGTCAACCCGCGAATATCACGCATATAAGCTGTCACATCCAGCGCTATATCATCTGACACCTGCTGCTGCACACCAATCTCTGCGCTGACTGTCTGTTCGGGATTCAGATCTGCATTGCCGACCATTCCCATGTTTTCCGATGTTGCCTGGGAAAGTTTCGCACGTGGATTTTCGTAGAGCCGTTCAAAACGAGGTACCTGGAAAAAATGTCCGTAGGAGAAGTGAACGATTCCTTTGTCCGTGATAGGAAATGAAACACCGAGTCTCGGGCTCCAGGCTTTTTTGACTGATGCAGGCCTATACCAAAAAGCCAGCCGGTCCTGTACCGTCATGGTATCACCATTCGCTTTGAATCGATGTTCCGGACGCAAGGGAGAATCAATACTCGGATCACTCGGGTCATTGATGATCACGCCATCCGGATCAAAATAATCGAACCGCACACCGATATTTACAATAATGTTTTGAAATTCCATTTTGTCCTGGATGTAGGTCGAAAATTCTTTCGGTCGATGCTCATAATAATCATGCCCGGGAGATGTAATGTCGCGAATTTGGGTTCGAATATAGGCATACGACTGCGGTACGTTGACATAATCAAATCCTACCTGATAATCGGCAGGGACCAGGGTCATCGATTCATTGGTGATAATATGAGATCGATATTCCACCCCTCCTTTAATCATATTCATCCCATCGATTTGACTGGTAAGGTCAAATTTGATCAGACCCGTTTCTGTCACCCGGTGAGATTTATCTAAATCAGTACCTCCCGTCATAAAACTGTATGGCAGGGTTTGAGAGAGTTCACTCCAGACATAATGGGGACCATAGGGATCAACCACTTCTACTTTGATATGGTCTCCATTTGCCGTTATTGAATCCGCGTATTGAAGATCATACAGATAATATTGATAGTCTTTCTGGAAGTATGAACCACCCAGCGTATAGAACGTCCGAGAGCTGAGAGAATGATTAAATTGGAAAATGAATGTATTACTGAGATTATATTCATTCCCCTTGCCATTCGGATTAAAGGTATATGCTCGATCGTATTTTTTTGCACGCCTGTCATCATAAATGTAGTTTGCAGAAAGTTTCATCAAAGAAGAGATATGCCATGTCAGTTTGCCCTGTGCATAATACCGCTCACTCCAATCCATGGGAACAACAGAACTATCTCCCAATCCATTAGGCACAACAGAAAGCAGTGTATCGGTTCCATTGGGCAGTGCAGCGACGTATGAATAATTCCATGGATTGTATCGTAAAAAACCTTTTTTATTCCCGTTGAAATAAATGTAGCGTACATTTGTGAAGAAAGTAATTTTATCCGTAAGAAGCGGGCCGCTCAGGTTTGCCTCGATATTGCGAATATTATTCACCTTAAATTTATTTCCAGGAAAAAGTTTGTTGTCCGGCTTCAGAATATATCCATCCCCGGGGAACAGTCCCCCTTCAGAGGGCAGATAATCACCTCCATAGAGTCCCAGTCCACCGGAATAACTGCTCCCCCCCTCTTTCGCAGAGATATTGACGATGCCTGACATTGCCTGGCCATATTCAGCATTAAATGCGCCCGAAATGACCTGCAACTCCTGTACAAGACTTTTATTTACTTCAACAATTTGACCTCCGTCGTATGCATCCATAACGGGAACACCATCGATCCAATAGGCGACTTCTCCTGTTCGGCCACCGCGCAGATTATTGCCGACAAACCCTGCCTGCATAGAAACAACAGCTCCAACTTCTGTCACCGGCATCGAAGAAATGTCTTTACCACTCACAATGGCCGTCTTTGCCGTTAGGTCTTTCTGAACAAGTGGCCGCTCAGCGATCACGACAACCTCTTGGCCGACCTGTAAAATCGTCTCGGAGAGTTCGACATCGATGGTGGTGGTCAGGTCTCCCATGATACGCACACCTGTAATTTTGGAAGGAGTGTAACCTACCATAGTGACCATTAATGTATAATCATTGGGGGGAATATTAATGATGAAGTACTTTCCGTCAAAATCCGTAGCCCCGCCGAGACTTGTACCATCCAATCTGACATTGGTTCCTATAAGAGGTTCGCCGGATTTTTGGTCTTTGACAACTCCTATTAACTTTCCCACAGAACCGCCCATGGCAGGAGAAAGAAATACAACTAACAACAAGAGAGAACTCAACGTGCGTGCCAAAATGATTCTCCTTTTCACTAGTCTTGTTCTACCAATGTACGATACTATTGACTTACAAAATCGTTGTCTTCTGTGGAATTGTTTCTTTCATCGAAGCGATCGAGCCTGACGTTCGCCGGATCACAAGCTTTGGAAGAAATGTCTTGAGGATCGGCTCTAATTCCTTATTCTTCATACGCTCAAAAAGACGCTGGACAGCCAGTGACCCCATCTCCGACATCGGCTGTCTCATGGTCGTAAGACCGATGTGCCGGGCAAGTTCAATATCATCGAACCCGATGATCGCAATATCTTCAGGACACCGGACACCGGCCTCCTCCACTGCTTGTAACGCACCGAGGGCTTGAATGTCACTGGTCACAAAGATCGCTGATGGTCTGCGAGCACCTAAGGAAAGAAATTGCTTCATGAGTTCATAACCGTCTTCATGGGTGAACCCGTCAAGACGTGATGACTTGCTGTGCTTTATGAGAACCGGATCGATCGGAATATTTGCTTTTTTGAGTGCCTGCTTGAATCCTTTGAGGCGTTCACGTGCTGGAGGACTTCCCGGATTAGCGTTCAGGATTCCGATTCGCGTATGTCCGAGAGAAATGAGATGTTCTGTGGCAATGACGGCTCCCTGAACGTTCTCCACTCTGAAGGAGTCAAATTCCGGGTGGTAGGTGTCTACAAGCACGACCGGAACTCGTGAATTCGCATATTCGCGGGCGAATGCATCTGGCATTTTTAATGAAAAGATCAGCATTCCATCGACACGGCCGCGGACAGTATTCTTTTGCAACGTTCCTTCGGCATGATCGGGATCAGTCACGCCATGAAGAATCAGGTCGCATCCGGATTCTGCAAGAGTCGCTTGAACCGACTGGAGTATTTCAACAAAAAAGAATGTCGTGAAATAGGGAATGACGGCAAGGATAGAATTTGTTCTTTTACTGGCGAGACCACGCGCATACGGATGAGGGTGGTATTTCATTCTGTTCGCTACATGGAGCACCCGATGCCTTGTCTCTTTCGAAACACTCGGATGGTTGTTAAACACACGGGAGACAGTACCAATCCCTACTTTAGCCTTTTTCGCAATATCGTAAATAGTCGGTAACAAATGCCCAGAGTTTTTTTCAACTAAGAGTGAAAGAATGGAAGCGCTTCCAAATATTCCGAATTTTATTCCTGAGAGTCAAGCTTTTTTTAAGATTATTTATTAATGGATGCCGGACGCACTCTCTTTCTTTTAGAAAATTCATCGTGCTATGGGATCTTATGAAAAGAACTGTTGTCCAAGATTGGATTCTTCTTGACTTGGATTTCGACCGAGATAATGCGTCCGCTCTTCTACTCTCTTGTTGTACAATGCATGAGATCATTTACCAGATACAATATTAAGTGTCTGAGGATGACAACGCCCGTAGAGAGCAGTCAATTCGTACAGCCGTTTGGTCATCCAGGGTTCAACCATCTCCCATGTAAATCGCCACTCCCAATTTCCTTCAACAGTACCGGGGAAATTCATCCGACCAGCACTATCCAACCCGAGGACATCCTGTAAGGGGAACACCGACATATCTGCTACGGATTGCAAACCAAGGGTAATCAAGTCCCAGTGAATTGCCTTGCCATCCGAATGGCAATAATGTTTTACAAAATCCTGCTCCTTCTTTGTCGCCTTATCAAACCATCCGAGAGTCGTATCGTTATCATGGGTGCCTGAATAGACAACATAATTCTTTTCATACATATGCGGGAGAAAACTATCCTCTGCATCAGTCGAGAAAGCAAATTGTAAAACCTTCATTCCCGGGAAATTATACTTTTCCCGCAAGGCCTTCACTTCTGGAGTGATGACACCAAGATCTTCTGCAATGATCGGTAATGTCCCAAGTTGCTGTTCGATGGCATTAAAAAGGTCTTCTCCCGGACCTTTAACCCATCGACCGATTCTTGCCGTCGATTCATGTGCTGGAATTTCCCAATAACCCTCGAATCCCCGATAGTGATCGATGCGGAGGATATCAAAAAGTTTAAAAGTCTTTCGGAAGCGATCAATCCACCAATGATACTTTTGCTGCTTCATCACATCCCACCGGTACAATGGATTTCCCCAGCGTTGTCCATCCTCACTGAAATAATCAGGAGGTACACCGGCAACAACACTGGGCATTCCATCGTCTTCCAGAAAGAAGGCCTCTTGATTCGACCAAACATCGGCACTATGGTGCGCAACAAAAATGGGGATGTCGCCGATAAGCTTAACATCATGATCGTTTGCGTACTTTTTCATCCTGGCCCACTGGCGGGCAAAGCACCATTGTGTAAATTTATGAAAGTCCACCCTCTCCTTAAGCTCTTGTGCAGCTTTCTTCAGCGCGCCGGGTTCACGATGGACGAGATTCTGCTCCCATGAGACCCAGCTTTTTCCGTCATGCTTATCATTCAGGGCTTGAAAAAGCGAGTAATCTTCCAGCCATGATGATTCAGCATCGCAATATGTTTCGAAAAGCTGATAGTTTTTTGACGGTTTCTGCTGAAAGAACTGTCGGGAAGCCTTTGCGAGCAATGTCATTCGTTTCATGTTGACTGTACTATACTTGACGCGATGAGCCGCCCCCAAGGAAACGGCAGTGAGATCATCTTTCTTCAACCAACCTTGTTCGACGAACTCCTCTAAGTCAATGAACAGGGGACTTCCTGCGAAAGCAGAAAGTGTCATATAGGGTGAATTTGCCATACCGGCCGGTCCCAACGGAAGCATCTGCCATAACGATTGTCCGGCAGATGCCAGCCAATCAATAAATGCAAATGCCGGGACTCCAAGATCACCAGAACCGAGTGATCCCGGTAAAGAAGTTGGGTGAAGAAGAATTCCGCTACTTCGACGAAATTTCATCGATCTCCTTTATGGAAAACAATATTTTTTATTGAAAGGTTCAAACGATACTGCAGTCATTCTATTGAGGAAAGGCATCGAGAATTTCTTGAAATAGAAGGAAGAGAGTTCAACCTCTTTACATCACGAATGAATTACTGCAATATTTTTGCAGGGTTGATTTTTTGTGTGGAGAATATAGCACATTCCAGACCGATAGTCAAGATGAAGATATGTCTGACTTATCGACAATGGAAATAATTTGATTGTATTTCCTAGGCACGGCAGACAGACCGCACTCAAGAGTGCAGAGAATATTTTTACCGGTCCTGTTTCTTTTTTTTTAGAAAGATGAAAGGAGAAGAATCAGCATATCCTCAACATGAATTTTTATGCCCCGTTGTTAACTCGAACAGTACGTTGAGCGTATTTTGTGGATCCATAAATATAATCTGGCATCCGCCTGCTCCACGCATGGGGGCATCGGTGGTAAAACGTATTCCCTCCTTTTTGAGCTCTTCTACAGTCTCTTCCAACTTCATTGCTTTCAACGCTATATGGTGGATTCCCGGGCCTCTTTTTTGTATGAATTTCGCAACAGGGCTTTCAGACGACAACGGCGATAGAAGTTCGATAATACATCCACCAAGAGATAATTTTGCAACTTCAACGCCCTGTTCTTCTATTGTTTCCCTCCCAAGAAACTGGAACCCCAAAAGGGTTTCATAGAGGAACAAGCTTTCCTGTAAGCTGTTGACTGCAATCGCAATATGATCTACTTTTTCCAGCATATTCAGTCTTTCAACGAAGGTGCTTTTCAAGAAACGGACTGGTTATTTCATACGGATTTTTATTCTTTTCAGAGACACGGGAATAATATTCATTGAATTTTTTTCTGTAATATTCCAAGATTTTATACTCAACGATGGATTTCACATAATTCTCATACCTCAGAGATCGCTTGTGCACGAGTATGTTGCCTTTCCGATACTCAGAAATCAGTTCTTGAATATTCTCAAATAAATAATCAATGCCTTCGACCGATTGTGCATTGCATGGAACAATTTTTGGCCTCTTGTGTTTGTCCCAGAGAATTTGCTGAATATTTTTCTCGTACATAGCACTGGGCACAACATCATTCTTATTGACAGCATAAATATCGCCAATCTCCATGATTCCTGCTTTTAACGCCTGTATACTGTCCCCCGATAATGGATCGAGGACTACGATGGTTGCATCAGCGACTTGTGCAATTTCAATTTCATTCTGCCCTGTCCCAACGGTTTCAATGAGTATCAGATCAAAACCAAATGAAAATAACACTTCCAGGATGTCATAAATAACAGACGAGAGGCCTCCGAACTTTCCGCGTGACGCAAAGCTTCTGATAAATATATTCTCATTGTCCAGATGCTCATTCATCCTGATCCGGTCTCCCAGAAGTGCACCATGAGATATACTCGAAGAGGGATCGAAAGCCAATACAGCGATTCTTTTGTACCGTTTGACAAATCGAAAAAGCATTTTATTGATGATGGAGGATTTCCCTACTCCCGGCGGGCCGGTAAATCCAATAATGAGCGGAGTCGGGCGAGAGCTTTTAAGTTTCGAAATGATGGTTTGACGGTCCTGAGGAAACTCTTCGATCAATGAAATACAGCGGGAGAGCGCTCGGATCGACCCGCTTTTAAAATCACCAAGCAAAGCACCAAGTTCTTTAATTGATTTCATGTAAATATTTTTCAATTTTATCGAGAGAGGATACCGTATGGAACACCTTCTTCACACCGAGTGATTCAAGATGATCTGCATCTTTTTTAGGAATGATCCCACCTACGAGAACCGGTGTCTTCAATTTGTTTTTCTTCAATTCCTTGAGCAACTGTGGAATCAGCGTATTATGAGCCCCGCTGAGAATACTGACACCGATGAGATCGACATCCTCTTGAATAGCTATTTTAACAATCGATGACGGCGTATGCCGAATACCGGAATAGACGACTTCATGCCCTTTATCACGCAAATATTTGCTGATAATTTTTGCCCCCCTGTCATGCCCATCCAGTCCTATTTTTGCAATCAGTATTCGTATCATATTATAGTGTCGCCTTTTCTTGATATTCACCCCAATGAGTTCTTAAGACGTTACAGATTTCTCCAATAGTGCAATGATGCGAGACCGCCTCCATGAGAATTGGGAATATATTTTCCCTGCCCTGAGAAATCTTGGACACCTCAGCCAGGATCCTTTTTACTTTCTGGTTATTTCTTGCTTTCCTCATCCTCTTAATTAGTTTCTTCTGTTTTATTTCAATGTTATCATTATGCCGAAAAAGATGTTTGGCGTTTTTATGTCGTTCGGTATTAAATACATTTTTCCCGACAATAAGCCTTTCTTTTTCTTCAACTTCAAGTTCGTACTTGTATGCTTCCTCTGAAATATCCTTTTGGATGTATCCATTTTCAATACATGTGATGACCCCGCCGAAATCCTCAACCTTTTTCATAATGCGAAGGATATCGTTCTCCAGCGTATCCGTGAGATGCTCGATGTAATACGATCCGCCCAGCGGATCGATAACGTCGGTGATTCCTGTTTCGTGAGCGATAATCTGTTGTGTACGCAGCGCCAGGCGAACAGATTCTTTCGTCGGCAAAGCCAACGCCTCATCATAACTGTTGGTATGAAGACTCTGCGTCCCCCCCAGCACCGCAGCGAGAGCCTGCAGCGTTACTCTGATGATATTATTATAGGGCTCTTCAGCAAGAAGCGTACACCCGGCCGTTTGTGTATGAAATCTTAACATTTGAGATTTCTCCTGACGTGTTCCAAATTTCGAGTGCATGATACCGGCCCAAATCCGGCGTGCAGCCCTGAACTTTGCAACTTCTTCGAAGAGATGATTATGTGCGCTGAAGAAAAATGATAAACGGTCCGCGAAATCGTCGATATCCAGTCCTCGGGCGACGACTTCTCGGACATACGTCATAGCATTTAAGAGTGTGTAGGCAATTTCCTGGCTTGCACTGCTGCCGGCCTCGCGGATATGATAACCGGAAATGCTGATCGGATTGACATTGCGAACATATTCTGAGCAATATTCAATAATATCAGTTGCTAAGCGCAGCGACGGCTTTGGTGGAAAAATAAAAGTACCTCGGGCGATGTATTCTTTGAGAATATCATTCTGGATTGTTCCTCGCAACGCAGTAAAGGAGATATTCCTCTTTTGGGCGAGGGAGAGCAACATGGCCAGTATAATAGCCGCAGGTGAATTTATGGTCATCGAGACAGAGACTTTTGTTAAGTCAATTTCATCAAACAACCTTTCCATATCATCAATACTGTCGATTGCAACACCGACCTTTCCCACCTCTCCAGAACTGAGAATATCATCGGAATCATACCCCAGTTGTGTCGGCAGATCAAAGGCGACAGACAATCCCGTCTGCCCCTCCTTGAGCAAATATTTGAAATGAGCATTCGTCTCTTCAGCTGATCCGAACCCGGCATATTGCCGAATCGTCCAGGGACGCCCTGTATACATGTTCTGGTAAATTCCACGTGTGAAGGGGAATTTGCCCGGCTGACCGAGCTTTTCCTCAGACTTCCAGCCGTCTCCGTACGCGTCAAAAAGGAATTGCTGCTCTGTGTCTTTCATTTTCTTCCTTTACCTGCTGAGAGAAAAATTGCTTTTCCATTCTGAACATCCATGGAACACGAAGAATTCCTCTTAAGAGAATCGTGTATCCTCTTCCCTTCTTCACACCGACGGAACATATCAAATACGCTTTGTTTCACCCCACTTCTCTAAAATTTTCCCGATCTCGCCACGTAGGAGAACGGGATGGACTATATTCTCTGCGTGTCCATGTTTTTTCAACCATGAAGCTTGCTGAAAATCCGAAGAGGTTTTTTTACCAGTGTATTGTTCGATTACCCGCTTCCCGGAAAAACCGATATTGCCTGCATTATATTCGAAGAGCCGGATGCCGCGCGATGCATAACCAATGGCAACTCCTCCAAGCGTCGGATCGGTAATAATCGTAATGACAGGCAACCCTGCTCGCTCTGCGCGTGTGAGCGCAAGATGGGCCTTGGGAATACTCACCATCGATGAGCACCCTTCGTGCATACGAGCACCGCCTCCGCTTGCAGTGAGCACCAAGGGTAATCGGCGTTCCATGGCAATCACAGCCGCCTGCCAAATTTTCTCACCCGTAGACATACAGAACGAACCACCCAAAAAACCAAAATCTGTCCCGCAAAAGACAATGCGTCTTCCTTCGATAACGGCATTCCCTGTAATCATTGCCGTCATCAATCCGGTCTCGCGTTGTGTTTGCTCTAGCTTCTCAGGATAACCGGGAAAACCCAAAATGTCCTTATCCACGATGAACCGAGTTGTTCCGTGCTCAACAAAACTTCCTGTATCCAGCAGCAATTCCATAACATCCCAAACAGACGGACGCGTATAACGATACCCGCATATAGCGCAGATATAGTTATCCTGGAACAAACGGCTGAAATAGACCGGGTCATACACACGCTCACCGCGTGCATTGCGGCAATCATGATGGCGCTTAATAAATCCTTCCTTGTTCGGCTTCGGGAGGCGGGAGACCTTCTGCTGAATACTCCTGACTTCCTCCTCATGTGCGATATTCCAGTGCCCAATTCCTGCCCATCTCTTGATGCGATATTCAAGAAGCTCATCTTTCGAAAGCCCACAAAGTTTTGAAAGTTGTCGTACCAGTACATTCCGGGCACTCTCAAGTGATTTCCGGGGATTGCGATGCGCGGGCCCATCGGGTTCGGGAACAAGTTGATCGACAATGCCGAGTTCCAACCCTTCACGACTCGTAATACACGAAATTCCTGCAGCTTCATTCGCACGGGCACGTGTTCGAAAAAGGATCGATGATGCTGCTTCCGGCGAGATGACGAGGTATGTCGAGAACTCCATCGCAAGTACTACATCGCATCCGGTGATCGCAATGGCGCCTCCACTGCACGCACGATTGATGATCAATGCAATTGTCGGCATAGACGTTTCGATCAGACCCCGGATTGTCTCCCCGATGCGCCATGCAATTCCGCCAGCTTCAGATTCTTCCGTGGGATCAGCTCCCGGTGTATCGACAAATGTGAGGATGACTCGATGTTCTTCTTCGGCTGCGCGAATCGCTTGTACGGCGCGGCTGTAACTCACCGGAGTAGGCATCCCGTGGTTCCATTGCCGTACAGTCGCTGAATCGCTCATAAGGTCGACGAGTTCCCCGTAATGCGACGTTGGCCCGGTTTGCTGACCAATGAGCATCACAGAAATCTTCTTGCCTTCAAGTTCCAATTGAGCGCGGTGCGTTTGGAGAATACATCCGCCATGTTCTTCAGTCTCAAAGCATGGACTGACATCGCTGAAGATGGAAAGATAATCTAGGTACTTTGGACGTTCCGGGTGAAAAGAAAGCTGATACTTTTCATACTCAGAAAGCTTGCTATACGAATCTACTTCGGTGGTCAATCGTCCGTCTTTTTCAAACGGATAAAAGAAGCTATTGGGCATGATAGTTTTGTCTTTTCATGAACTTATGATCCAAACTGCTCCAAGGAATATACGATTTTCTGAAGAAAAAAGAAGAGAACAATATTGGATTCAGATCTACACTCATTATCATGGAGAAGGGTGCTTGGTTGAGAATGCTGAATTCACTCATTGAGAACACAAGTTCGCAAGATGAAGAAGTTATAAACTCTCTCACGAACCCATTTCATTCCTTGACCTCTCATGCATCTTTTTATGATGGATTCTTAGCGCTTCAAGAAAAACAATAAAGGTGGCAAAATTCAAGCATGAATGGTGTACAACTCAACCATACTCGTTTCATCGAAATGCCTTCCTCATCCGGAGAAATTAACTCGACACATCGAAGAAAGAAGGATCTATCCAACCTAGAGAAATTGTCCTCAGAGGCGATTTCAGTACTCTGTACTTTATTCATTGGCCTCTGAACTGGTATGAATAATCAGGTAGATTATTTTTAATAAGTTCGGCAAAGCGTTCAGTCTCTTCATAATGATTGAATTTTTTCTCATACTCATAAGCCCGCGCTGTCCAAACTTCCCCGGCAAAGTATTCCAACGTTTGTATATACTGATTCCGGTACTTTGGCAGACGAATTGAAATATCCGGAACAGAAAGGCGATGGTACCGAATCGTATCTGTTACCACTTTGAACAAGAGAAAATCCGGAACAACGCCATAGCCTGCAGGCAAACGTATTCCTCCCTGTAAGTATTCATAACGATAAAATTCCGGAGAGAAATATACAGGGTGCAAACGAACATTGACCTGAACAAGGGAATCGAGCATTACCTGATATTCCGCAAGATACATCCGTGTTTGTAGATCGGATTTCTCATTCTTCAAGAGGTTGAATCTGTGCTGGAAGTTTGTTAGTTGCATGTTCATCCCTCGAAAGATAGTCGGATGATGCTGCTCCATCTGTATAGAATACCATGGCATACCTAGTAATCCTGTATTAAGAATGGTTATATCTGCACGCAATCCTTCCACTTTCTGATAGTAGAGTGCCGGAGATGTAATAATATCCCAGTCCGCTGTGTTTTTTGATGTGAACACCACTGCCTCTTGATCTGTGCTCCTGAGTACTGCGGTAATGTAATCATCATATGTATGAAGGCGATGGTGACTTACACGTGAATTTAGTGCAATCTCGATAACCAAGATAAAGGAAACAAAGATCATCGCCGTAATCCGCTGGAACAATGTGTGATGAAATGCACCGATCGTGGCGGCGATTCCTGTTGCAATGCATATCCCGCAAGAAATATAAGCGAGGAGATAATAAGGAAAGATATCTCGAATATTATAATTTATGGCAAGAATAAAATTGACAAGTATGTTGCACATGAGGAAGAAAAAGATCATCCGACTGCGTCGAAAAAGCGCAAAAACACCAATCAGGAGAAAGATGAATGGTCCGTAACCGAACTGTATAGGCAGGATCTTTAAGAACTTCAATCCATTCACCAACGCGATGTCTGGTGAAACAAACATAGCGTGGTAATACTGATCCCCCATGATATGCTGAACGAGAGCGATCATATTATCCGGTGCTCCCCAACAGAGAGGAGGGTGTTGATTCGCTCTGAGAGGAACATAGACATACATGGCACTTACAAGGAATATGAAAAGCAAAACCATCCCCATGTGATGCACGATGGATTTCCTCAGGGGATTAGTACTGCTGAAATACAGCATCGCAGCACCGGGAAGAAGAAATATCATACTCATGTGATTGGTGAATCCAGCGGCGAATACCACAGCGACAGCATACCATGATGAATTCGATACATGAAGACACTCCTTCTCATGCTGCTGGAATATCCATGCTTTTAAAAGAGAATAGATTGCGAGAAGAAGGAGAAAAGCGTGGAGAGAATAAACTTCGACAGAAGTACTCTGCAGCCAATATGTCAGACTAAAGGCAAGGATCAGCCCTCCAACAATAGATGAACAAACGAGAATCCACTGTTGAAGAGGAGCATTCCTTTTAAATTTTTTCGGTTTTGACGAAAGATTCAGCGATTCAGAGAAAACATGCTGAAAAAGGAGATTGATCAAGAGAATAAATACAACAATCCCCAACGAGCACCAAATCGCACTGAGCATATTTGCTCGGTAAATTTTTGTATGTGGAAGAGGCAAAAGGAGAAATACGTGTCCTACAACAGTGAACAACGGATATCCCGTGGGGTGAGCAATACCTAATGTAGCTTGAACAGCAGCGAGTTCTCCGGCATCGATAGGCACCATTCCGGGAGCTAAAGTAAATAGATAGACACCGAACACCAGCAAGCCCGTCAGCCAGGCGGCCAACCATTTGCGCATAAAGAGATTCCCGGATAATCCTCGATACACTAATCGGTCCCAGGTTACAGAAAAAACGCTACTGTTTCAAGATGTGCGGACGAAAAATGATACTCCGATGGGATTTCCCCAAGGGGTATCACAGAAGTCTCAGGCTCTTCCTTATACCTCTCGCTATAATTTTCCCGATGATGATTCAAGAGAATGAAGGATTTTCTTTGACCAGCGTAGATATAGAACAATCAATGGCGAATAAAATTGAACATTACACAAAGAAGGTGAACAAGTTCTTCTTGCCCATATTTAAGAAATTGGATCGGTCCTCATTTCGCCAGCGTAATGCGAATGATGAATATTAATCCTTTATACCCATTGACACGATTCAGCCTTGCGCCGCTGGAGGGTTCTCCTTGAAAACGGTTCGTAAGTAATCTGCCCCATTATTTCAAGCGTCCCATGGAAAAAAGTCTTCAATACTCACCGATCAACAACGAAGTCAGTATGATACCCGCTATCTATTGGATGAAGTTTCGCCGAATCAGCATGTGCTTATCCATTTTCCCCCTATTTTAAAAAAGGGCTCTTCTCCCAACCGAGTGGGTAAAAAGAGCGAGATTTAGCTTCTAAAAAGCAGGTAACATACAGCTTAAGATTTTTAGTTTGAGATATTCTTCATCACGCAGACCGTAGGCTCTGCGT
>Ga0268280_1000231_pt1 | contig 52416 bp, 51 predicted proteins | sample saktaG_9_FD_190139 | JGI IMG/M metagenome (GOLD analysis project Ga0268280, IMG submission 190139) | Saline water microbial communities from Sakinaw Lake, British Columbia, Canada - sak_2011_5_24_40m | ecosystem: Environmental > Aquatic > Non-marine Saline and Alkaline > Saline ...
AGGGATACATGAAGGTGTTTCATGTATTTGGCGGCCTGGGAGGCGGCTGCTCCCGCCGAAAGGATGGAATCCGGAATATCCATAGGGCCGGAAGAAGTACCGGCGATGAATACACCTGGCAGGTTAGATTTGAAGGGATTGGTCATTTCTTTGGGTTGATTGTAAAAATTGAACGGATCAAGTTCAATCTTTTTATCTCCAAACAACTCTTCTATTCCCTTGTTGGGTAAAATCCCGACGGAGAGTACAACCATATCATGCTGTGCTTCCTTGACCTGCCCGGAAGCGATATCCTCATAGCGGATCATCAGATCTCCGTTTTCCATTTCTTTTATCCGTCCGACTTTGCCTTTGATAAACTGCACATCCATCATTTTGGCCTGCTGATAAAATTCATCGAACCCTTTTCCGAATGCCCTTACATGGAGGAAATAGATCGTGACATCGGCCATGGGAACCGCTCCCAGAATCAATTGAGCCTGTTTGATGGAATACATGCAACATATCTGTGAGCAAATCGGATTATCAACAGTAACATCACGCGATCCGGCACAAAGTACATAGGCTATCTTGTCGGGCAGCTTCCCGTCGCCGGGCCTCAGAACTGTATTGAATGGGCGTGTAGGGACAAGTTGCCTTTCCATTTGCATGGCCGTGATCACATTTTTAAATTTCCCACCGCCATACCTAGTTATCCGGTCGGGATTAAAAAGTTTGAACCCGGTTGCTACGATGACACATTTAACCAAAATCTCAATTTTACGGGTTTCCTGGGTAAAGTCTATTGCACCGGGGCCACACGCTTTTTCGCAAGCTCCGCAAAGAATACAGTTATCCAGATCAATCGCAGCTATGCGGGGACTGGCAATGCTGAAAGGGATAAAGGCTGCCTTACGGCCAACCAGATTATACTGGTACTCATCTTTCACAACCACAGGACAGGCATCTTCACAATCCTGGCAACCGGTACAAAGGGAATCAATGACATACCGCGGTTTTTGTTCAATGACTGCCCTGTAAGTACCATTCTCCTCCCTTGAAACATGCTTTACTTCGCTATTATTAAGGATCTTTATGTTTGGATGGCGTGCTGTTTCGGAAACTTTTGGAGTTGTAATACAGGCCGAACAATCGAGGGTTGGAAATACTTTACTCAGATGGATCATCCGTCCGCCGATGGACAGGTCCTTTTCCACAATCATAACGCGAAAACCCATATTGGCAAGGTTGAGAGCAGATTCAAGACCTGCAATCCCTCCGCCTATTATGAGAGTATCTGCTTCTTTTCGGGAAGCACTCATGATGTTATCAGTCATCGTTCAAATTGCATTAGCCGTTTTGTCAGCCAGTTCTCCGGCGAACAACTTCATCTGGTTGACAAAAAGTTCTGCACATACAGAGCAAACGGCAGCCATTTTCAAATTTTCAGTCGGAATTCCTTTCGCCCGCATCATTATATGGGTCTCCCCGACAATCTTTGCAGTCTTCTCAATGCAGGTTTCGCCATAAGGACAATCAGATCCGTCAGCTGCTATAAAAACTCCTGCAAATCCGCATTCAAATGCATGCATGATCCAGCTTGGGCGAACCGAACTTGAACAGGGAACAACAACCGCATGAACAGTCGGTGGATAGTGCAGTTTCATCAACCCTGCCATATCCAGGGCCGGATCGGAAATCTTTTCCGTAGAAAAAACAAGTATTCTAGGAGGATCCTTATCCATGGTCATCCTATGGTTGCTATTTCTTTATGTATAAACGGAAATATCCGTCTTCAAGAATATCCCCCAGATATTCAAAACCCTTTTTAACAGCCCACATAGGAACATCTCTTTTTGTGCCAGGATCGGAGGAAAGTACTTCGATGACCTCCCCTTGTTTCATTTCGCCAATGGCTTTTTTTGTTGCCATCAACGGACCAGGGCAGGCAGTTCCGCGGGCATCCACGAATTTGTCTATTTTCAGGTTTTTTAATTCATCGACATTCATAGCGATTTGGTTGTTAGTTAAATAAATAGGTTAACATCAGCAGTCTGGGTTGAAGCAATATATTCTCCAATGCCGCAAATATCATCAACCAGTTCGTTGAAATCTTCGACTGCAAGTCCATTCCATACCTTTCCTGCCAATCCGCAAATATGGATATGGACGTTCCCCATCTCTTTTGCTGTCTTGAAAAACTCCATCCAGGTAGGAAGTTTCAACTGCTTAAGAGAAGCCAGGAACTCCTCTTTCTTATCAGCTAATTCAGCCATATGGTCTGTTTTACCGATATTTTCCTTTTTGAAAGCATGAGCTCCCATGAGCAGGACAAATATCTCCACATCCAGATCATCGGCAACGGCACCATTAATAATGACACCCGTTGCAGTAAGTTTATCAAAGCTCCCGGTATAGAGAGCGATTGTCATTTTCTTTGCCATGTTTATTAATTTTAAAGTGAGTAATTTTACGGCTAAATTACTTGTTAAGAAATTAATAAATAATGATTGAGTCAATGAGTACGTTAATATAAAATATGATCCTCATTAGGAAAAAACGTGATCAGGCTCACAGTTTTTAGTTTTAGAATGAAAGGTAAATAGGAAATGTTGAAAGAAAAATGTCTGACCTGCGATATAAAATCCGCAGCAGTCGGTTACCTGGACGAAACTCAATTGCAACTATTGGGTGAAAATTGTGCGGAGGCCTCATTCAGAAAGGGAGAGGTTATTATTAAACAGGATTCTTTGTCTTCAAATGTCATTTACCTGAAAGAAGGATTGGTTAAAATCTCCATGGAATGGAATCACAAAAACCAAATTCTGAATATTATCAAAGCTCCGGCATATTTAGGGATACCGACGACACTCGGGGAAAAAATCAACCAATATTCAGTTTCTGCCCTGGAAGATTCAATGGTCTGTTTTATTGACATCAATACATTCAAAATGTTAATTGACCAGAACGGAAAATTTGCTTATGAGATCATCATTCACCTTTGTAAAAATGAGATACAGCAATACCGACGTTGTGTTGACCGCTCGCAAAAGCATGTGCCCGGGCTGGTTGCTGGTACACTCGTGTTTTTTTCAACAGAAATATATAAGGATGCAACCTTCCGATTACCGATAGACCGCAGTGAATTTGGTGACCTGATTGGTACCGCCAGCGAAACCGTTTCCAGAATGCTTAAAGAATTTCACGAAGACCATCTCATTGAGATGAAAGGGAAAATCATAACCCTTATCAATCCTGACAGGCTCATAAAAATCAGCATGAGCGGATGAAATCGACGAGAGTTTTTAAAAGTTCAGACTTTTGAAACCATTGTTCCTGAATACTATTTCTTAAGGATTGTACTCAGAACCTTTTCTTTGGCTATTTTTTTTGTACAGAAAAACCAGTCATAGCATTTGATATCCTCTGCTTTCGACTCCATCCTTTCTTTAGCCACTCCACAGGAACCAGCCGTAGGAACAATGACATCATCCCCGGGTTGCCAGTCAGCAGGTGTTGCGACTGAGAAAGCATCAGCAGTTTGAAGGGCGATGATCACCCTGTACAACTCATCAAAATTACGGCCTAGACTCAGCGGGTAATAGATGATCGCCCTGATTATCCCCTTGGGATCAATAAAGAATACAGCCCTGACTGCTTTTGTAGAACTTTCACCAGGTTGGATCATGCCATATGTTTTTGCTACCTCCATGGTGATATCCTCAATCAAAGGAAATTTCACTTCAATATCCTTCATTCCTTTGTACTCAATCTTTTCTTTGATTGTTCGCAACCAAGCAATATGGCTGAATAAACCGTCAACCGAAAGCCCAACGAGTTTGCAGTTGGCCTGTTCAAATTCCTTTTCCAATTTGGCAAAGGTCATGAACTCTGAAGTACACACCGGTGTAAAATCGGCCGGGTGGCTAAAAAGAATCACCCATTTTCCCTTGTAATCTTCCGGGAAATTAATATTTCCCTGGGTCGTCACTGCTTTAAATGCAGGAGCTTGATCTCCAATGCGTGGCATGGAGATAACATTTTGATTTGGTTCCATTGTCTTAGGTTTTAAGGTTGGTGCTTTTTACAAATTTAATCTATCTATGTTTGTTAGACTTTCTCTAACGCGTTTCTCAAATCATTGATGATATCCTCCGCATTTTCAATTCCTACTGAAAATCTGACCAGGTCATCTGTAATTCCCGCTTCCTGTTTATCTTCTACTGAAACACCAGCATGAGTCATAGAGGCCGGATGCTGAATCAGTGTTTCTACACCTCCCAAAGAAACTGCAAGAACCGCCAAATGTACATTATCCATTAGCTTTCTGCCTGCTTCAAGTCCACCCTTTAAACCAAAACTTATCATTGACCCCGGGCCCGACATCTGCCGCTTTGCTAATTCATATTGTGGATGAGAGGCCAATCCGGGATATTTAATCCAGGTGACCTTCGGATGGGTTTCAAGAAAAGCTGCTACTTTAATTGCATTTTCCTGGTTCCTGTCAATACGGACTGAAAGTGTTTTAACACCCCTTAGAACCAGATAAGCCTGGTGCGGGTCCATATTGCACCCCATATACACCATGCAATGACGGATTTTCTTGTACAAAACAGCTTCCCTGGTAACGATAATCCCACCGACAATGTCTGCGTGGCCATTGATAAATTTTGTTACGGAATGAAGCACCACATCTGCCCCAAGATCCAGTGGTTTTTGCAGGTAAGGTGTGCAAAAAGTATTATCCACGACCAGCATCAAGCCATGTTCTCTTGCGATTTTGGCACAAGCAGCAATATCGGTGATCTCCATCGTAGGATTCGCCGGTGTTTCAATATAAAGCACCTTGCTGTTTGGACGGATCACTTTTTGTATTTCATCAATATCTGCGGTATTGACAAACGATGCTTCAACCTGAAAACGGGCAAAATCCTGCTCCAGAACACCCCTTGCCGGGCCATAAACCGCCGCCGTACTGATGATGTGATCTCCTCCATTTAACAATGCCATGTATACACTGGTAATGGCCGCCATGCCGGAGCTGGTGGCTATTCCACCGAATCCATTTTCCAGGGCGGCAATATTTTGTTCCAATGCACGGATGGTGGGATTAGCTATCCTGGTATAAATATAGCCATCGCTTCCACCCGAAAAGCAATCGGCTCCGTGTTGCGCGCTTTTAAAGCGAAAGGTTGAGGTTTGGTAAATAGGTACTGTAGCGCTTCCGAATTGATCTTCGATTTCTCCGGCATGGATGAGCTTTGTTGAAAAGCCCGAATCTTCAAGGTTCATAGAAATTAGTGTTAAAGTTTTACAATAGAATTAATAACTTTCAAAGATAATGAACAAATGTTCATATTATAAATTTGCCTTATTTACTATTCATTGGAAAGTACTTATGATTGGGTTTCAGGTTAACCAATTAATTTCAAGGCAATATTTTCAAATACAGATACAACCTCTTTATTGTTTTGACTGAAAATACTCCTGCCATGTTCAGCAGCTTCGCCGACTTCAATAACCAGAGGTATTTGCCCGAGCAGTTGCGAATTATATTCAGATGCAATTTTTTGGCCTCCTCCTTTTCCAAAAACGAAATACTTTTCTTCAGGGTGTTTTGCAGGAGTAAACCATGACATGTTCTCAATAACACCTAAGATCGGAACATTAATATCCGGGTTTGTGAACATGGATGCAGCTTTGCGAACATCATTCAGGGCGATTTCCTGCGGAGTGGTTACAATAATAGCCCCGGTAAGGTTCAGTTTTTGAACGGTAGTGAGTTGAATATCTCCTGTGCCGGGAGGGAAATCTACTACCATGTAATCAATCTCTCCCCATTGAGTGTTTTCAAACAACTGAGTCATGGCGTTTGCAGCCATCGGGCCTCGCCAAATTAAAGATTGGGTTGGAGCAACGAAGAACCCTATCGACATTATCTTAACCCCATACTTCTCAATCGGAAACATCATTTCTTTATCACCAATAGCTGTTACATCAGGCCTTTCGTTTTCCAGTCCGAACATTTTAGGAATAGAGGGACCATAAATATCAGCATCAACCAACGCTGTTCTCAAACCGTTTCGGGCAAAAGCAATTGCAAGGTTGGCAGCAACCGTTGATTTTCCCACGCCACCCTTTCCGGAAGCAATGACAATGATGTTTTTAACCCCTTCCATGGGGATCTTTTCAAATAGTTCGCTCATAGTTTTTTGTTTTTATTAATCATAGTTTAGTCGCGTTTTTTCATTGGTTATTGTAGGTTGAATAATTTTCTTAAAAAGAGATGTTTCCCAGGTCTTGAGGTTTTTGTGTGTAATAAAATACTTTTGTGGTATAGGATGTGTCCCAAAAACAACCTTCATCCCATATTTTTCCTTTATAAACTGTTCAAAGTAGTCCATATATGGACAGGGTGGATAACCTACAATAAATCCGGTTGCAAAGTGGATATGTGTGACTCCGTTTTTCTTCATTTCCTCTGGAGCAGATTCAATGTTCCCACCCGGACAACCGCCACAGGTTGTAAATCCAGCTACCTCCACTTCCTTGTTTTTATAAATAGAGAATGCACCTTCACGGTTTTGAACAGACTTGAAGCATTTACCTCCTGCACAGTTCCTGTAACGGTCGCAAATGATAATGCCAATTTTAATTTTTTCCATACTTTATAGAGATTTGTAATTTAGCATCACAACCACTTTCTTTTAGTTAATCACAAATACATTTCGCCTTAATCCCTTTCACTGTGATATATTCCAAAAGGAATTACCAGCCCGAAAGTGATCCTTCGCCCCATATTGTAAATTCCCACCTCCTTTAACCGGCTCAGATGATCATAATATTTGGTATCCAGGAGGTTTGTACCGCTGATATAAAAAGTCCAGATCTGGCTTTGAACCTTAAGGTTGGTACCCATATTGAAGTTCAGAAGTACATATCCTGGTGTAACAGTCTCAAAAAGATCAACCCTATCTTGTAAAAAATGGGTTTCCAATTCCAATTGTACATAGGGATTTTTTAATGCACTGGTCTTTCTTGTTTTAAAGGTCCACTTGACCTGGTCTGTTAGATGAAGTGCCGGGATATAGGGTAAAGGAATACCGGTCGAAAGATTACCACCCCATACATAATCAAGGCTATTATCAAAATGCAGAGCTTCCACCGGATGAATATCCAGTTCAATTTCAAAACCTTTAAGAAGTGAGTTCCCCTGAGTATACCGGTAAACAGGATACCATACGCCATTGACCTCCTTTTTCTCTCCATCGATATTCCTGTAATAAATAAAATTGTCGATGATGTTGTAAAACCCGTTAAATGCCATGTTCAGGTATTTATTATTCCAGGAGATCTCCCCGTCGATCTGCAGACTTGTTTCCGGGTTCAGATCCGGATTTCCTATCTCGTACCTGAAAGTACCCTCATGAAGGCCATTGGCGCTAAGTTCTGATATATTGGGCGCGCGAAATCCTCTCCCGACATTGAATTTTAAATTAATTGCTTTACTCAACCTGAATGTCATCCCGGTGGAACCGGTGAAGGCTGAGAAGTTTGTCCTGAATGCACGGAACAAAGTATCTCCTGATGGAGCAGGATTCCCAAGGGTATCCAGGTATAGGGAAAAAACGTTCACATGCCTGTAGTCGTAACGTAATCCTAAATTAAATGTGAACCTCTCCCAGGTTTTTTTTACATACACAAAACCTCCCCAGTCCTGAAGGTCATAATCCGGGATCAGGTAATCGGTTCCATGATTACGGTTGATCTGGGTCATCCCCGAAATTCCTCCGACAAGTTCAATGGATTTGCCCAGAAGGCGCGTATAGCGCAAGTCGTATGTCCATGAGTCCAGATGGAAAAACAAGCCGGGAGCATCCGGTGTCTCCCCGAATTCTTTCCTGTTGTTACTTTGGTAGCCAACACTAAACCTGATTTGATTTTCATTGAAAAGCAGGTTTGTAATGGATGAAATTTTATTATGGCTTACAATCTGGAAAGGAACTTCAATCGAAAGGCTCCTGGCGCTTTCTTCTGAGACAATAATTCCCTTGTAATCAATGAACTGATTTGTAGCTGAATCACGTGTTCCATCAATCATCCCGATTTTCGTATTGAACGAACTGAAATGTAGATGTGAATAGCCCCATTTCTTCACCAATCCAGCCATCAGTGAAAGGTTCTTTTCATTAAAACCTGAATTATAGACCCATTCTGTTGGAGTATGGTATGAAGCTGCTGTTTTATAAGTTCCTCTTGCCCTCCATATCCAGCCGTTCTGGTTTCCTTCTACCATAGCCGAATTACTAAAGAGGCGGTCGTTTGTTGAAAACTGGGAAACCAATTCGCCATTTATAGATCCAGGTTTCGCAGGAGTCTGCTCAAGGATATTGATGACACCTCCCATTGCATCCGATCCATAAAACAAGCTGGCCGGGCCTTTCAGAACCTCAATGCGATCTGCCGAAAATTGATCGATCTCGATACCATGTTCATCTCCCCACTGGTTTCCTTCCTGGCGCACTCCTTCGTTTAGTGTAACAATGCGGTTATATCCCAATCCCCTGATGACCGGTTTTGAGATCTCTCCGCCTGTGGTGATTTCCGAAACACCTGGTACTGTTGAGATGGAATTGATAAGGTTGGTAGATGGCAGGGTAATTAATTTCTCTTTATTGATGGGCGTGATAGAGTAACTACTGCGGTCATTGTCTGATGACAAGGCATTTCCCGTGACCACCACTTCCTTTGCTTCAATGGCAGAAGGGTTGAGTTGGAAATCCCGAGATTGTATTTTTGACAGATCGACGGTAACAACCTCAGCCTTATAACCCATGTAGCTGACCTGGATTACCAGGGATGATTTAGGTAGATTGTGAAGTTTATAGAAGCCATCCTTATCGGTCGATGTTCCAGTTTTCAGGTCAGGTAAAAACAATGTTGCCCCAGGCAAGGCTTCCCCAGTCTCCTTATCGGTGACATGCCCCATTAGCACATTCTGCCCATAAATAAGGGAGGTGCAAACCAAGGTAGAAAGATAAATGATTAGAAATAACCTGATTCTCATAGTTTAAAAATCTCTTTTGGGGGAACTATTAAAATTGTTTGCAAAAATAATGAACATTTGTTCATAATGATAAAATATATTGTACTTTTGTAAAAAAAAATAACAGACTATGCCACAAATGAACCACACCGGTCCTGAGGGTAAAGGCCCTCGTACCGGAAGAAGTTTAGGTCGTTGCAGGAAACCTGCCGACACAACTCCTGAGTCGGATGAAAACCAATTAGGAAAAGGAATGGGATTGAAACGGAAATCAGGAGGGGGTAAGGGAAAAGGAAGAAGGTTACAATACGGTGAAAATAAACAATAAAAACGATTTTATGAAAACAGCTATTTCTGGCCAGGATAAAGACCTGACCTCTTCCGTTGCCTGTCACTTTGGAAGGTGTTGTTTCTTCCATATTTATGATGATGAAACAGGATCCATTGAAATTTTCGAAAACTGTGACAAAGAAAAAAAGGAATGCGCCGGCGAGGCAATCCTGGAGTGTTTGATTGCGAAGGACGTTAAACATATTGTATCGGCAAACTTTGGCACAAGAGTTCAACAGGAAATGGTGAATCATGATATTAAGATGACCTTGCTTACAGATTGCAGCAAAACAGTCGGGGATATCATTCGCATTATGAAGAGAAAGCAAATAATATCTAAGCTTTGACAAATAAAAGTAATATTCCGGATAATTTCTTTCAAACGCAGCAATTCAAGGTAGTATTTCCAAAACACCTTAATTCCAACGGAACATTTTTCGGGGGAGAAGCCATGCAATGGCTGGATGAGGTGGCCTTTATCACTGCAACCCGGTATACCCGTCAGCGTATGATCACTGTCAAGATTGGGAATATCCGTTTTTTAAAACCAATTTTACCGAATACAATTCTTGAAATTGTCGGTAAAATCGTAAAGACCGGGCATGTGAAATTATTTATTAAAGTTGAAGTTTTTTCTGAGGATATGTACTCTCAAAGCCGCGAAAGGATGATGGAAGCAGATTTTGTTTTTGCTTCCTGCAATGATGAATTAATTCCTATTCCTTTGAAACACTATGCCACGACCTAAGAGAAAACGTAATGTAACCCATCCTCCCCTGATGGAGGGATTCAAGCCATTTGGTGTTCCGATCTCAGATCTTGAACCGGTTATTCTGTTTTTCGAAGAGTATGAGGCCTTACGTTTGTTGGATTATTTGGGTATGACCCAATTGGAGGCAGCCCATGAGATGGCTGTTTCGCGTCCGACCCTGACACGGATTTACGAAAAAGCCCGCAGGACCATTGCTGAAGCTTTCGTAGATGGTAAAGCTATTTTTATCGAAGGAGGCGATTATCATACTAACGAGTTCTGGTACCGCTGTGAAGCATGTCATAAACTGCTGATCAGCGAAAAAGAAATGGTTTCATGCTCATATTGCAAATCAGATAAAATCAGACCATTATCAAAAAAATCAATTAAAAAGGATCAACAAAAACAGGAAGACGGTCCCGGCTTTTGTCTTTGCCTCCATTGCAATACAAAGATCCCTCATCAGCCGGGCGTTCCTTGCAGGGAAAGCGTTTGCCCACAGTGTGGGAAAAAAATGATCAGGGAAAATAGTTATCATCATCAATTATATCTTAAAAAGAAAGGATCAAAAAATGAAAATCGCGATTCCCAGTGACGAAGGAACCTATTTATGCCAACATTTTGGAAGAACGTTAGGATTTACCATTTTTGAGGTTGCTGACGGTCAGATTGTCAATCAGGAATATCGACTTAATGACTTTACCGGTCATGCATTAGGACAACATCATGAACATCAGCATCATGGTGCTGAACATGAAGAACATGCCCAACATTCTCACAACAGAATTTTGGATGCCCTTAATGATTGTGAAGTATTGATTGCAGGAGGTATGGGACGCCGGTTAGTGGACGACCTTACCAACGCCGGTAAAAGGATCTATAACACCACTCAGATGGAAACCCGTAAAGCTGTTGAGTTGTTTTTAGCGGATAAATTGATCAGTGATAAGGAAGCATGCAGCCATCATGAATAGTCGTGAAATCTATTTTTTCCGCAACTTTGGATAGAAATATCAGCTCATGAGCCTGGTTGAATTATTAAAGAAAGATGTCAGATTTCAAGAGGGGTTAAATGCTTGCATCAACTGCGGCACTTGTACAGCGATCTGCCCTGCTGCCCGATTTTATAATTACGATCCCAGGATTATTGTGGAAACGGTTCAACGGGGCAATGAGGATGATATTTTAGCTCTTCTGGAATCAGATACAATTTGGTATTGCGGAGAATGCCTGAGCTGCAAAACCCGTTGCCCGCGTAATAATACACCGGGTTATGTAGTCCAATCCTTACGTAATCTATCCCAGGAACTCGGATGTTTTACAAAATCGGAAAAGGGAAGACAACAGCTTGAAGTCAAGCGCATAGTTGGTGACACCCTTATTAAATTTGGCTATTGTGTTTTTCTGGATGAAATCGATCTGGACGGACATCCGGAACAAGGACCGGTTTGGCAATGGTATAAAGATAATGCTGATAGCATTTTAAAAAGACTTGGCGCAAATTACAAGGGTGTCGGCAGCGGTACATTACGGAAAATAAGCGACGAGGATTTATTAGAACTACAGCGGATTTTTGAAGTCACCGGGGCAACCAAGCGATTTGATGATATTGAAAAATATTGTAATGGTGAGGTCATTCCAAAATCGGAGGGTTATGAAGATTGAAGGGAAACAAAGGCTTTGGAATGAATATCAAAAAGAAATCGCAGATGATCATTATTATTTTGCACGGAGTTGTATCCGGCAAAATTTCTTCCCGGGTTCTGAAATTACTTTTCTCAAAATATTAAAAGATTATCTACATATAGATATATTCGACGATTCCCATCAGACCACATGCACCGGTATTGCCTATCATTCAGCTTTAATCCCTTTTGAAACCACAAGAGCTGTTGTCGCTCGCCAATTCTCACTGATGAACCAGGCTGGGTACAAAAATTTTGTCCCGTCCTGTGTTACCTCCTTTGGTGTTTATTCTGAAGTGATCGAAACCTGGAAAAACTTTCCTGATACATTTACTCAATCACACAACCAACTGAAAGAAGCCACGGGTAGGGAGTTTGCCATTCCAGAAAATATTGCTCATACCAGTGACATCATTTATAAATACAGGAATGAGATTGCAAAAAAATCCAAACACAAACTAACCAACCAAAACACCGGTGAACCATTAAGAGTGGTAGAACATATCGGATGTCATTATGCTAAGATGTTCCCCCAAAAAGGTATTGGTGGAGCTGAATATCCATATGTTCTCGCCGGTATGGTAGAAGCCTGGGGAGGAACAATTATTGATTACCCCGAAAGACGTCATTGCTGTGGATTTGGCTTTAGGAATTACATTGTAAAAGAAAATCGGGGTTATTCTCTGGCTAATTCAAAAATAAAATTTGAATCAATGGAGCCTTATAAACCCGATTTTATCGTTGCCAATTGTCCGGGATGTACTTTTTTTCTGGATCGCTGGCAGTATGTAATTGCAGAAATGACGGGTAAAACATACGGAAATGATGGATACGGAATACCAGTCTTGACATATGAAGAAATGGCTGGGTTGGTATTGGGAATGGATCCTTGGGATTTAGGAATGCAACTCCATCAGGTTTCCGTTGAACCATTGCTGGATATAATGGGAGTAGAATATGATCCTTCAAAAAAACACAAAGGATATCTGAATGAGGACATTGGAAAACCGGGGAAACCGGAGAACCTGAAGACTTGAAACACATACAATTCATACAATAATTTGAAATACTACAACCAAAATAAAACATCATAAACTAATACTAAAACTAAAAAAATGAAAATCGCTTTACCGGTCCATAATGGTTCAATAAATGAACATTTTGGACATTCAGAAAACTTTACTGTTTACACAATTTCACCTGAAAATAACATTGAATCTAAAGCCCCTGTGACATCCGACGGATGCGGCTGTCATTCAGGAATTGCAGAGATCCTTGCCGGACAGGGAGTATCCGTCATGCTTGCTGGTAACATTGGCGGCGGGGCAATTAATCACCTGCATGATTTTGGCATAGAGGTGGTCAGGGGCTGTTATGGACAGGCAGACCAAGTGGTTGCCGAATACCTGAAGGGCGCAATAATAGATAATGAACAGACCTGCACGGCGCATGAGAATGGCTGTCATGATCACGATGCAAAATAGCAAAACAATGAACGAATTTGATCAGAAAGCTCAGGATTGGGATAAAAACAAGATGCATTTTGAACGAACAATAGCTGTTGCCGGGCAATTACAGAAATTGATTCCGGTAAAACCAGCCATGAAGGCAATGGAGTTTGGAGCAGGTACCGGTTTACTCAGTTTTTATCTGAAAGACCGGTTTTCGGAAATTACACTGATGGATAACTCCCTGGAAATGCTGAAAATGGCTGAACAAAAGATGGAGGCTGAGGACCATTCGAAATTCAAAACATTGTTTTTAAACCTGGAAAAAGACGAATACAATGGTGATCCGTTCGATATCATCTATAGCCAAATGGTACTGCATCATATCAAGGATATAAGTGCCATCTTTAAGAAGTTCTATCATCTTTTAACGCCCGGAGGAATATTGGCAATTGCAGACCTTTACCAGGAGGATGGCTCCTTTCATGATGGGGACATGAATGTTCATCGTGGATTTGACCCTGAGAAGATTACATCAATTCTACTCCAGCAGGATTTCCATGATATTCAAATTGATCCTTGTTTCATTATCCGGAAAGAGGTCTCACCGGATAAAATTAAGGAGTTCCCGCTTTTTTTAATGACGGCACATAGATAGAAAGATACATGATATGGGAAATCATTCACATCATCATGAAAATCCTTCCGGCAGATTATTTATCAGTATCCTGCTGAATGGATTGATCACGCTGGTTGAGATTGTCGGCGGGATTTTCTCCAATAGCCTGGCATTGATTTCAGATGCCATTCATAACCTGAGTGATACCCTTGCTTTGATACTTGCCTGGTTGGCAAACAGTGTCAGTGGCAGAAAACCCAATGCCAGGCGCACTTTCGGGTATAAACGATTTGAGATACTTTCGGCGTTCATGAATGCATCTATTCTGACGGCGATTTCCATTTATCTTATTTACGAGGCCATCCTACGATTTCTTCATCCGGAACCCGTTCGTTCAGTTGTTATGCTCATTATTGCAATTATCGGGTTGTTAGCAAACCTGATTTCCATGTTGTTTTTACATCGTGACTCGCATAAAAACCTGAATATAAAAGCCGCATATGTGCATCTGCTGGGCGACACATTATCTTCGGTGGCAGTCATTGGAGGTGCAATCCTGATTTATTATACAAAGGTCTTATGGATTGACCCATTATTAACGCTTATCATCAGTATTGTGATTATCATTCAGGCATATAAAATCCTGCGCGAATCCGTCGATATTCTTATGCAAAGTACACCCGAAAATCTCAATCTGGATGAGGTCAAAAGTCATCTTGAAAAACTTCCACTGATCCGGAATATCCATCATGTTCACTGTTGGCGGCTCCAGGACCATGACATACTGTTCGAAGCTCATATTGAAACCTCTGAAGACCTATTGCTGAGTGATTCCAATAAATTAATGAAAGAAGTTGAGGGAATATTAAAGCAAAATTTTCATATTACTCATACAACCCTTCAGGTGGAATTTGATGTTTGCGGAGATAAATCAATGATCAAACAGCCATAAACATTAACCGGCTAATGATTAACTTCGTGCACTCGAAAATTCATTATGAAATATTGGATTCTTGCACTGTTTTGGATAATCTATTGCGTGTTACATAGTGGTTTGATAACCAATACGGTGACCTTGTTCTTAAAACAGAAATTTGGCGATAAATACAGGTACTACAGATTATTTTACAATATCTTTGCTGTTATCACCCTGATCCCCATTGTAATCTACACGTATTCAATAAGGCAAAGTCCGTTCTTTCACTGGGAAGGATACATTCTGCCAATCCGGTACGTTTTGCTGGCAACTGGACTTCTGATCTTGTATGATGGATCAAGACATTACGACATGAGGACATTTCTGGGTGTGAAACAAATCGGGGAAAAAGTAACGCATAACCTGATAAACACAAGCGGAAAAATTGACTCAACAGGAATATTGGGTATTATCAGACACCCTTTTTATTCAGCCTCCATTCTGATCCTCTGGGTTAATAACCTTGATGTTTCAATTCTTATTGTAAACATTATCCTGACTATTTATCTGATCATCGGGACGTTACTGGAAGAGCGGAAACTTGTTCAGGAATTTGGTAATGATTACAGGGAATACCAGAGGAACGTATCCATGCTGTTCCCAATAAAATGGATTTTTAAACGGTTTCAATCACTCAAAACAACATAGATAAAAACAAATTCAGATGAAAAAGTCAATCCTCATTTTTGCATTATTCTCTTTTGCCTGTACTTTTTCACAGGCTCAAAATCCTGCTGGCTGTGGCGGGACAAAAGCAATCGAACTCCAAAAACCAATTAAACTTGCCATTGTAATTTACTCCAACGATCCTGAAACCGTATGGAACGCTCTTCGCTTTGCCAATTATTCACTTTCCGAAAAAGACACCGTTTCAGTTTTTCTTATGGGAAAGGGAGTCGAAATTAAAAATCTTTCGACAAAAGACTTTGATGTCACGGAAAAACTCAACAATTTTCTGGATAGCGGAGGAAAAATTTTTGCATGCGGAACATGCATGAACAGCAGGAATCTGAAGGAATCAAAAGCTTGCCCCGTATCCTCATTGAGTGATCTTTATGAGATCATCAGGCGGAGCGATAAACTACTCACATTTTAAAGTTTACCTATGAAAGTGTTAATTATCATAAATGATGCCCCTTACGGAACGGAGAAAGCCTATAACGCCTTGCGTTTAGCGATCCAGATCGGCAAGGATTACGAAAACTCTGACATCACGATCTTTTTGATGGCTGATGCTGTTGGCTGTGCAATCCCGAACCAGAATACTCCAAATGGTTATTACAATATAGAGCGTATGCTCAAAGCCGTTGTCGGCAAGAACGGAAAAATTAAAATTTGTACATCCTGCGCTGAAGCTCGTGGATTTAAAGATTTAAAATTTGTCGATGGAGCCGAGCTGAGTACCATGAAAGAACTTACTCAACTAACCATGGAATCTGATAAAGTCGTGACGTTTTAAACCGGATAATTACACCCAATAATTGGTTATTGTAATTTATCGATGTAATTAAATTCAATTTCAAAATAAGGATTATCATCATAAAAAAAGCGTCCAGCCGAAAGACTGAACTCTTAATTAATAGAAAGAAAAATCTGCCTTATCTAAACTGAAAAAGCCTATCCAAAACGGGTAGGCTTTTTCAGTCTGGGATTTAAAGATTAATGTTTTTCATCTTCTTCCTTTTCTTCCTTCTCCTTCTTCAATGGTGTCTTTTTCACAATATCACCCTTCGGAGAAAACTGGACTTCGTAGCCCTCTTTATCTTTCTTTAAATCCATTTCATAGATTAATCCTTTGCCGGGAGCCTTTGTTTTGGCAACCTCTGAAATTTTAAAACCGGCAAAGTTCTTGGTAGCAGAAGCCGAGACTTCTTTTGGCAGATCACTTTCTTTTATCTCTGTTTCGGTCTCCAGCCATTTGCCTGTTGCATCAAAATTGGCAGACATCTCAACTCCCTTGTCTTTAAAGTTGATTTCATAGTCTTTTTTCTCCATTTCATATTTGACATCGGTTGCCGTCGGGAATTTCTTTGCAAAGGCTGCTTTTACTGGTGCAGGTACTTTATCTGCGGTGATCTTCTGGGTAAAACCCATTAAACTAATCAGCAAACATGCTGATAACAATACAATTATCTTTTTCATAATTGAATGAATTAAATGTTTTGAAATTGAATAAACGTTATCCTTATGAAAAAAGGAAGGGTCTTGGAGGGTGAAATATTGAATTAAGATCAGTAGTAGTGTAATTCTCTACATAAGGAATGTAAGCTGATATTGGTTTTGGTTCGGATTGAATCTCAATCACTAATTCTACTGTATAAAATGTGATGCTGGCATTGACCGTAATCAAATCTATTGGAACAGGATGACATTCTTTTTCAAATGGCTCATCAGGGGGTTCATTGGTGTCATCAGGCGGGGAATAGGGAGCAAGAAATTCTTCTTCTAAAAATTCATCATAGGATGTGGATCCGTTCATCTGAACAAACGCTTCATACAAGTTTGATAATTGGGATAATAAACCAAAGTCTCCTTTAGGAAGGATTGCAGTTCCAACCAAAATGTAAATTGAGAGAAAGATGGAAAGTGTCTTGGTCATTAGGACAAAGGTAAGTGAAATCAATCAAGTTGAAGAACTACAAGTCATTTACGACCATAAAAAAAGCGTGCCGGCCTGAGCCGGTACGCCAGAATCTTGAGAATTAAGAAGATTCAGAAGGTGATCTTGTTCTCAGCTTCCGTGATGCTTGCATCAAATGAGGTCTTGAGAAACTCGATGACTTTCTTGATGCCAGGTGTGAAGCTGGTGGTGAAGACATTTCCGTCTGAGTCGTTCAGCCGCATCGTGCAGTTGAAGTCATTGGAGGAAATCTGAAAGCGATCCAGTTCGGAGCGGGTCTGTACCAACTTAGCCCTCTTTTCAATGACAAGCTGAAGGTTTTCGATCTTGAGGATCTTCTCCATCATGGTCATTTCCTTCTTTGGCTCGGGAGCGGGAATGACCGGCTTTTCGGCTTCAATCTGCAAAACCGGCTTTTTCTCTTCGGTTTTGTTTTCTGCCGGATTGAGGATGGTCTTCACGATTGCCATTTCTTCGGCATTGGGTTTTCCGTTACCCGGTTTCAGTGCGGTGTTCGTTAATTTTGTCATTTCAGATCGCCGCTGCCCTGCGGACTTATTTTGGCATCTGGCTCGCCAGGGTTAAAAAAAATTTATGCCCCTGACAACAAACGGAATGAAAATTCTGGAACAAATGTTCAGGTCACTTCCGTGCAACGGAATGAATGAACCCAACGGGCGATCGATCTTTTTCCCGAATCCAGGAATATGATCGGTCGTATTTAGTGACACGAGATTTTCATGAGTTTAACTTTGCATCGAATTTTGAGTAACTGTGGGTGGGGGTCACACACTCAGCCATTGCAGGCTCAATGATTTCGATCTCTGATGAATCAGCCGGAATAGGTTCCTCGGAAACGATTCCCAGGATATGATCAGCGGCTTTCTCTGCCCTGGATGCAGCCCAGAGGATCCATTTCTGGTTATCCCGGAGTTTCGATGCCCATCCTGAAATGTAGGCGGCAGAGTTTCGGATATTCAGTTCCAGGTGAGCGATCTCAGCCAGGTAGGATGAACAGAGTTCTGCAACTAGCTCTTCCTTCGAATAGGGTTCATCTCCGAAGCGGTTGGAGACTCCATCGAATCGATTCAGCCTTTTCGGGTGGCCGGTCGAGTGGCCGAGCTCATGATAGATCGTGCGAAAAAATTCTGAGGGGTTGTTAAAGTACTTCATCTGTGGGACCGATATCATGTCTGCCATAGGTGAGTAGTAGGCACGATCGTCTTTGTCTGAGAAATGGATGTCCGGCTTGTTTTGATAGCCCGTGATGATCTCTTCAGCTTCAACATGGCTTTCATTGTGCTTTTCTTCAACAAGGCTCTGAAGCTGGTCGATCTTTGCAAGGCCCTGCTCGTCAAAGTCGGCCTGGTCGGTGTTGAATACGTGGAAATACCGCAGAAGGAACATCCTTTTGGTTTCCTGGGTCGCTTCATCCTTGTTGACGGACATTTTCCAGAAAACAACGACGGTGGCCTTTTCGCCTTTGCGGACCTTACCGCCGTTGGCTCTGATCTGCTGGAATGTTCCATAGACCCGGCTCTTGAATGGATCCGAAGAAAGGATCAGCCGGTTGATACCCCGGTAATAATGACCGTTAAGGCTGACCGGTGAAGGGATCTGCCAGAGCTTCTTCCAACTCCCGGCTGTTTCGAGGTTGGCAATGATCTTTTCGGTGATGGCTGCATAAATCTGAGTATTGTTCATGAGGATTGCACCTGCCCTGGCGACTTGTTATGGCATCTGGCCCGCCGTTTGAATAATTTTTGGCGGGTACAACAAACGAAGCGCAAAATTCTGTGTCAAGTATTAGGGTCATTCCCGCCTGGGCGGGATGAAAGAACCCGAAGGGCGACAGTGCCAAAAGGAGGTCGTACTTGACTCATGAGATTTTGGCGAGTTTAACTTTGACAGGAATTAAGAAAACATCCAAGGCTTTTGGTTACTTTTCCTAAAAGTTTCCCCAGGAGTGGATTTCTTTTTTGCTAAGCTTTATTCTTTGTCCCGGTATCAAAGAAGAAAGCGGGGTGCGGTCGTAAGTACATAAAAAAAAAGCTGATCCGAAGACCAGCTTTCTTGAGGGAGAAGGACCCTTTTAGAAGGGCACTTCGGAAGTTTCCTGTTTTGCAGCTTTGGATTTTTTAGTTTGCTTTTTCGGAGCCTGGGCAGACTCGCTGACCTGTTCTTCTTCGAGGCGATTGACATACACCGTGTAATCATGGCCGAAATTGTCGGGGTTCTGCAATTTTGCGACTTCCAGGGAGATGTAGTCTTCGTCGTTGTATTTGTGAGCGAATTTTACAAGGTCTGTGATTTTCAGGTTGATCTTTATGATTTCAAGACCTTCGACTTTCTTTGCTTTTCCGATGTAGTTTTTTACAAATTTTTTCATGACTTTGAGTTTTTGAGGTTAATTTATATGCAAGTGTAGATAAGACCCTGGAGGGGCACTCAAGGAGGAACTGGAATACCGAACACCTGCAGGATATGCCGGGAAAATCCTTGAATGAGTGGAACTGCTACCCTGGAAGGGGATTTTAGCTTAGCATGGGAATTGACTGGGAACCAAAGGCGTGAATCTTTGCAAAACCAATCCGGAAATAGAAAAGCAGATGGTCCCGAAAAAAGATCAGGGAAAATTGTCCTTGTTAACGCTCAGAAATCAGAAGACGGAACCGGGGAAAAGCAAAATACCCCTATAATTTCAGTGATTACAGATGTGTTAACAAGCCGGACTGAAAGACCATCTCTGGCAGGATGGAATACTAAAGCGATCATCACAGTCAGATATTACGAAAAAATAAAAAATTGTAACTTTGCCACTGAAATGAGGTGATGGAGTTCGCCTTAAACCGCCGCAACGGCTAATAACTCCTACTGTCAGTAACTTTTAAATTATTAGCCATGAATGCGGACATTATTCCTGTTATTGCCGGTCTGTTGATCGTTTTAGCCAGCCTGATCTCACTCCGTACCGGTTTATCAGTTGCAATCATTGAAATTCTTCTTGGTGCTATCGCTGGTAACCTTGGTTTCCATACGGAACCCTGGATGATTTACCTGGCAGGTTTTGGCGGAATTATTCTGACATTTCTTGCCGGTGCTGAAGTAGATACAAAAATTTTAAGAGAGAAATTCAAGGAAAGCATGCTGATTGGCGGACTTTCTTTCTTGGCCCCATTTCTTCTTGTTGGCGGCTATTCGTATTTTATTGCTCATTGGAGTATCAATGCCTCCCTTATTGCAGGGATTGCACTCTCGACAACTTCCCTTGCAGTGGTTTATTCTGTCCTGGTTGAAACCGGGTTGACAAATACACCACTCGGGAAATTGATCATGGCGTCCACTTTCATAACGGATATGGGGACAGCGCTAACACTCAGTATTATTTTTATTAAACCTACCCTTTTTACATTGCTCTTTTTTGGAGTATCTGCCGTTTTGATTATTATGGCTGCAAGGTTTTCGTTGTTTATTCTTCGAAACCCAAGATTGATGAACCGGATCATTGAACCAGAGATAAAAATCATATTCCTGGTTTTGTTATTGTTCATCTTTTTTGCCCAGCTTGGGGAAAGTCACGCAGTATTACCGGCATTTGTGCTTGGGTTGGTTATGTCAAAGCATTTTTCTGAACAGCGAAAAACGAAAATGGTACGTAACAGGTTGCGGACTGTGGCCTATGCCATCGTAACACCGTTTTTCTTTTTAGTAGGGGGGATGAAAGTATCAATTGTCCTGATAGGAGGTGCAATCGGACTATTCGTCATTTTTTTTATTCTGAAGATTGTTGCAAAGTTCGCCGGAGTCTTTTATTTTGCCAAGAAATACATTCCCAAAGGATACACTTATACAACGTTACTAATGAGTACCGGGCTGACATTCGGCACCATTTCAAGTCTTTTTGGATATAATGCCGGTTATATCAACCAGGTACAGTACTCCATTTTAATAGGCGTTGTAATTGCAAGTGCTATAATCCCGACATTTATCGCTCAGCGATGGTTTATGCCGAAACATACAGAGGATATTGATATGGAAGAAGATTTGAGCCTTCATTGATTCCATAAATTTTTCTGAAATATTGCTGCCTATTTCTTGCGTTCCATTTTTAGCCCTCTCTCAATTAGAAAGTCATTGATATCAATGCACCTGACGCCGTGTTTCTCACAAACAGCGGGAATCTTGTTGGGCTTGGTTTTGCTTTCATTGGTGATCACGGTGCTGCCATGAATGGCGCAATAACCGATCAAATATGGGTCTGCCTCTTCTTTTCCCTCCGCCTGTTTTTTTGCATCAAAAAACCCGGTGCTGTATTCTTCATCTATTATCGGGATAGCGGCGTTAAAACTTGCTTCATCGGTTTTTACAATAAAGTGCTTTTTCCATTTCTTTACCCAGATTTTCAGGAAATCCTGTTTCCCTTCATAGCTGTTGATTTCCTGTTCAACAAAATCGATTGTCCTGAAATGACCCTGAATGATCAGATCCTCGATCTCTTCCCAGATTGCAGTAAAAACAGGATTATCCCGTTTGAATGTCGATTCAAGCATGATCAACCCACTCGTATCAATAACATAAACCGGGGTGTCCTGATCGAATTGTATCTGCATCTCAGGCATTCATTAGTTGTCGGGTTTTGGGAATGTATGATAATTTGATTCCCAGGAAATCGGACAGGTCTTTCAGATCAATCCGGTTCTGATCATAGGCTGAGAAAGCCAGGGATATATAGGTTCTTCCTTTTTCTTTGATGGTCTCCTTTGCGATGTTCCTTCCTTCCGGGTTCTTTGCCCGGCCAAACTGAGGCTTATTCCATGTCTGGTGTTTTTCCTTATAGAAATCGGGGGTTGTAAGATTGTTTCCCAGCAAACTCCTTAAAATGGCCAAAGGGCCGACATGAAAATGACTGCCCAGGGTGATTAAATCCGATTTGGCCCATGTTTTTAGCCCGATTTGCTTTTGTTGTAAAACAATTTCCATTTGCAACAATTCAGGGGTAGGTATCAATACCTCTGCCGAAAACGCATTGCACCATTTTTCTATTTCAAGATTGGTGTTTTCTGAAAGATCGCATAAACCTCCTTCATTCAGGAAAATGTGACCCAGTTCGTGAAAAAGAGTAAATATCTTCCCGGTTGGCGATTCTCCGCCTCTTTTGATTCCGATAACAGGAATTGTTTCATCAACGATCGAGAATCCCCTGAGCTTATCCTGTGTCATACTAAGTTGAAAAACGGCAATACCCATCGATTCGACCTTTTCGATATAGGCCTCAAGAACCTGGTTGATGTTCTCTATTACCCGGATTTCATCCAGGTTCATGAGTTTCCTGAAATTAGCTGCCTGAATCTTCGGATTATCTTTTAAGGACGCAAAAAATGTCAGTTTGGGGATTTCAATTCCCATCTCCTGTCGGAGTTCAATGTAGGATTGAGCCAGGGCGCGGGCTTTCCGTACCGCCATGACCGTTTTTTCGTGAAGAAGATTCAGTGATTGGGAATCAACCGTCCTTCTGTCGACCGGTAATGGTTTTTCAACAGGCTGCCTTGACAATAAAAGCGTGGCAATGGTCCGTTTATAGACCTTCGAAAGTTCTTTGAGTTCATCGATGTTAGGAGGTTTCTCACCTTCCTCTATTTGGGTAAGTCGCCGGCCCGTAATCCCGGTCTTTTCAGCGACCTGGTTTCTCGTCAATGCAAGCGTATTCCTTGCCCAGACAAGGACTTCAGGATTTGCATTTATATAGATTTTCTCTTTCATTGTCCTCCCAAAAGTAGTGAAATATTTCCGATTCAGCTTCCCTCCACGATCCTGATCTCTTCTTCTGTCAACCCGTATAACTCATAAACCAAATTGTCGATTTCCTTTTCCAGTATATTAGTGTCGGTATCGGCACCGGATTTTTTAATTGAGAGAATTTGATCCACTTTTTCAATAATCACCGTTTGGTTAATTTCAGAACCTATTGGAATTGGTAATTTCCTCAATTCACCAAGGGTTGTTTGTCTGAAGTCATCTTTTGTTGCAATGGATGATGATTTTAAATAAAGATATGAGATAAATCGACTGCATAAAATTCCAAGCAAATAAAATGGATGGAAACGTTGATCGATAAGTATAAAAGGATTAATATCTTTCTTAAAGACAAGTTTCTCATCACAGTATGCAACAGACAAACGGTCCTGTCTATTAATAATTCTTCTAATCAAGATTTTCCCTTCCGCTAAATAAAACTGCTTTAAGGACTTCATTTCCGAAAGACTAATCGGATAAACCTCAGTTTTAACCAATGAATAATTATAGACATTCCCTTTTGCTAAAAAAGGAAAAGAATCTTCAGTACAAAGATCGTTTTCAAATTTCGTAAACCTACTCCCGGATAAGCCTTGAGTTGATTTAGTTATTATGCCAAGAGGAATAAATTTGGGTTCTGAAAATTTTGAAATCAAGCTACCAACATTTCCATCAAGAATTATTTTATAATCCGGCAATTTGAGCTGAGACGTATCAATTCTTTCAAATTCAAGATATCTCAAATCAGAAATAATTGCCTTTTTATCAAAATTAAAAATGGTGTAACTTGGTGATTTGTAATTTGAAAAAATATAAATTCCAGTATCAACATAGGCATCTTCAAAAGTGTTAAAAGGTAAATTTATAATCTGGTTTAGACCTTTTTCTGAGATTATAAATTTTCTAAAAACGGAGTAGTTTTCCCCTGTTTGCCAGGTCAGTGGTGCAATATAAGCCAACAATCCTGTTTTGTTTATAATTCCAAAGCCTTCTATCATAAACATCACGGAAGTCTCGTACTTCCTTTCGAATAGAGGAAATTTATTTTTAAAAAAAAACTTTTCAGTTTCATTAAATGCTTCTAATGGGATATATGGTGGATTCCCAATCACCACATCAAATCCAACAAAATCCCCTTCATCATTCAGAACTTCCGGAAACTCAAACCGCCATTCAAAGGCATTCTCATAAATCTTATTGTTTTTGATCTCTTCAAGCTCGGTTTCGAGCTTTTTGATTTTGCCTGTCAGTTCATTCACCTGCTTATTCCAGTCGGCCAACTCTTTCTTGGTCCTTTCAAATAAAGATGTTTGTTGGGTAAGATTGAAAAGATCGCCGTTCAGTTTTTTCAATTGCAACAGACGCTTATCGTTGGCTGCCACCTCCGTTTCAAAATCGGATTTGATCGATTCGATCAGCCGTTCCATCGTTCGCTTTTCCTCTTTACTGGTGGCATTCCGGTACGACATCACGGCCAGCCGGTAACTGTCGATGCTCCATTTGCTATTCTTCAATGCCTGTTTGATATCTGCATCAAGCGAATAGCGTGAGATCAGCGAATTCCCGCATTTAATGTTGATATCAATGTTGGGAAGGGTTTCAAGCTCTGTAAAATTGCTTTCCGGCTTGTAATATGCGTTCTTCAGCAATTCGATCCATAACCTCAGGCGGCAAATTTTAACCGAATTAGGATTGATATCCACGCCAAACAAACAGTTTTCAATGATCGTTTGCTTTTCTCGGAACAGGGTTTCCTGGATCCGCTGACTTTCAGAATTGGTCGGATTATACTCAAACAAATCACCATCTTCGTCGGTGACGATCAGCTCATCGTTGACCACTTCAACATGGTATTCCTTCAGCCTCTTTCCTTCTTTATCCGATAAAATCTTCAACTCACTCTTGATGGCGATGATCTCGTTCAGGGCCGAAACAAGAAAATGTCCGGAACCAACCGCGGGCTCGCAGATCTTTAACTCGTTGATGATTCCACTGGCTTCCTTCTTATCTTCGATCTTATCATACAATTCTGTAAGGTCGTTGCAATTCCATCCCTTCCGGTCATTGAACTTCTGAACTACTGCGCGCCGGATTGTTTCGCGACACATGTACATGGTAATGAATCCGGGAGTAAAGAAAGAACCGTCTTTATAACCGTTGATCTTTTCGAAAATCAACCCGAGAACCGAAGCGTTGATCAGCGTTTTATTCTCTTCCTGGATTTCCTCAGACCCTTCGCCGGCAAAATCGTAGGCATCAAGGAATTTAAAGAGGTATTCAAGCGAAAACAGATCTCCTTTGAATTTTTTCCCATTGTTATCCTTTAGCACAGTTGATGATATTACAGGCAACTTATCATCCTTCAACTGGCTGATGAACAAACAGGAATGCTCCAAGGGGGTGGGTTCAAACAGCGAACTGTTCAGGTAAGGAACATTCGCATACAACTTTCTTACACCTTCATTCCGATCGGCAGGAATGCGGGCAAGCACACCAAAGAAAAGGGTATTAAGATCATCGAAATTCTGAACCTTTTCGCAATTAAGAAAGGCAAATGCCGGATCTCCTTTGTGGTATCGGATCAACTGGGCTTCCAGAAGTTTCAGGAAAAGAATGCGGTTAATCCAGGTAATAGATAGTTCCAGTGCAACATTGAACAAACGTTCCTGAACCGTTTCGCCAAAATGAGCAGGCTTTTCGAGCCGTGAAATTTTATCCAGGTTATCGAGTTGGATAATGGCGCTTTCGATCAGGGAACCGGAATTCTGTTCACCTTCCTTTTTACGCCCGATGAGTTTTTTGCTGCCTTCTTTGGTTTCAGTCAACCCGATAATATGAAGCAATTCTGAATAAAATGCTTTATCCAGGCTGTTGCTGTCGTTGGCAAATGGGAGCTTTAGCAGATGTTCCGGAGAGAGCAGCTTATACAGCGCGATCAGTTTGGAATCATCTTTCTTGTCTTCATTCCGGAGTGGTTTATCATACTCCCTGAAATCAAACCAGGTAAAGGAAAATTCGGCAGTTAAACCGGTGAGGAATGGTTCAGCAATTTCCTTGTAGAAAAAGTCGGTAGTCTTGCCAGCAAGTCTGCCTTCTTCAAAATCAATGAATTGTTGCACCAGCTTTTTATCCTGGGCGAATGTTTTTTCAAAGAAAGCTGCATCAAACACATACCATTCATAGATATTGGTAGCAATGAGATGTTTGATTTCAAGGTTATGGTTTGTGATCCTTTCCCGCAGATAATACAGGATCAGCTCATGAAAAGCTTTTGCATTCAGATTATCCGACCGGATCATCTCGGCTTTATTCGAAGGCTTTTTTGCTTCGATCAGTACACCGGCAAAACTCTTTGAATCGGGACCATTGTGGATTACAAGATCAGCACGGTCTTTCGTGTTGATATAAAACTTTGGATGATAGAATGTGTTATTGAGAAAATACCCAAGGTCATTTTTATTGTGTTCCTCCGATTCCGATTCATCAAGGCCATCCAGCAGACTGATAAGGTTTTTCTTGAATAGTTCAATTTCAGCTCGGGAGGGTTTAACCTTAAGGTAGGCTTTATTGAGAGATTTACGGGGTGATAGCAGGGTTAATTGCATTTGTATTGCATGATTCTCCCTGTAAAAGTAATAAAAGATGAGTTGCCAAAGATTGACGAGTGAAATTTGACTCAGAAAGAAGGTTTTTCATGGTTTTACCTTGGTTTGTAAAATAGTTTCCCGGTGATTAAAAGGCCTGCAAATACAAAGATTGCGAATGTCAGACTACTTACAGCAAGTTGCATTCCCCCGGAAATTATATGTCCACTGGTGCATCCACCGGCCATTCTTGCTCCGATAATTAAGATAAATCCTCCGATAAAGGCCCAGATAATTCGTTTATAGGCAGAATTGCCTTTGTGTTTTTTCCAGTTGTTGTGTAGCAAAACGAATTTAAAATCTTTTCTGATAAGCGAAAGGACTAACCCTGAGAAGAATGAACCAGATAGAAAGATCATTTCCCAATGACCAGGTTCTTTTATTTTGTCGAAATAGCTATTTCCGGTTATTCCGGTCATTAAATCACCGATATATGGATAAAATGTTGAAGCTCCGATTACTCTGTTTGTCAATGCAGTTAAAAATACGATCGGAGTAAGGATTGCTAATGCAATTCCGGGAACCAGCCATTTTAAGTCTTTCGCTTTTTCTTTTTTATGTATCCAGAATGAAATTCCGATAAATACACTTGCCACAACGAAAACAAGCAGATAAAACAAAACCGCATTTTCTCCAACCAGCGATTTTAAAGAGATATTTCCCAAGTCGGGGCCCAAAATCCCATGAATTGAAGGCAATATAATAGTGTAGACAATTCCGCCAGCTATACCACCCAGGATACCTATTAAGGCATCCAATGAGCCTTCACCGAGTGAAATCGGAAGAGTTCCCGGGCAATATCCCAGGTTAGCCATTCCCGAGCCGAATATCAGCCCTCCAAACACAATTCCACCCAGTATAAGTGGCTTTACATGATCAGTGGCAAAGCCTAACCCAATTTCTATACTCAATAAGATTGCTCCAAACCCGATTGAAACGGCAATTGTTTTGGCAACAGCGAAATTCTCAAGTATGGCCAACCCGCTGATGGTGTTATATTTGTTCAGTTTTGCGTATTGCAAAATGGCTCCAAACAAAAATCCGAAAATAAAAATCAGGGCGATCATAATTTACAGTTTAAAGTTGATCACTTTCAAGCTTATATTCTATTCAAAAGTAATTATTAATGTCCAAATATTAATTAATCAACCAATTAACGAATCATTAACTTTCTCTCCTTCATACAAAATGTCAATCTCACCTTTTTCTTTGATGCATTCCATTAACTTGCTTTTCAGTTTCCAGCATGTCATCTGGCGAAGTTCCATTTGCCGGGACAATTCATAAGTAGATATCCCCGGATCATTGCATACCATATACATGATACGGAAGGCCTCAGGAAGTTCAATCCTGCAATGATGAAAAATAGTATGTGAAGTAGCAGACTCTTCGTGCTTGCAACGTGTACAACGCCGGGAATATGGGGTTTTGCCAATGCAAAAATTAGTGTTTCCACAATTCCGACATGTATACCCTTCTGCCCACTTCTGATCAGCAATTAGTTGCAAACAGGATTCCTTCGAGTTCAAGGATTTGATTTCAAGTTTGTCAAATTTTATTTTCATATTACTTTTTATCGACGGATTTCAGCCTATAGTGTAGATAAACACTGCTATTCCATGATCTTTATCCTCTGGTCCGAGTTTAATTTATTCTGCAAAGTTAAAAATAATAGTGATATTTATGCGCTTCATTCCCAAAAATAGTTTTATCTTTGCATCGAAATTTTAATTCAACCTTATCATGAAAAAATTATCGATCCTTGTTTCTTCTCTTTTTATTATGGTATTTACCTCATGCAACAGCGTTGATGGTAATAAAACAGAAACCACCACAAATGAGATAAAGGCAGGTGTTGTCAATCAAATAAACACGGAATTGTTCAAGAAATTGGTTTATGACTACCAAAAAAATCCGAATACCTGGGTTTTTGAAGGAAACCAGCCTGTTATCATTGATTTTTATGCTGACTGGTGCAGACCGTGTAAAATGGTGGCTCCGATCATGGAAGAACTGGCCACACAGTATAAGGGGAAGGTGACGTTTTACAAAATGAACATAGACCAGGAAAAGGAATTGGCTCAAACCTTTAACATTCAGTCGATCCCGGCACTTCTTTATATTCCGGTGAAAGGCCAGCCTCAGATGTCTGTTGGACTTCTCAGTAAGGACAGTTATATTCAACAAATCCAATCACAGCTGCTTCAAACCCAGGCAAGCAACTAATACTTGAAATATACGCGTAAAGAAAAATCATACATTTTTAACAATTTAATAATCATATCATGGCTCTCGAACATTTGACAAAACAGACGTTCCTCGATAAGGTCTTCAATTATGAAGCAAATCAGGAATGGAAATATGAAGGCGATCTTCCTTGTATTATTGATTTTTATGCTGATTGGTGCGGACCTTGTAAAATGGTGGCTCCGGTTCTCGAAGAACTTTCGAAAGAGTATTCCGGTAAAATCAATATCTTCAAAATAGATACCGAAGCTGAACAGGAACTTGCATCAGCATTTGGGATCAGAAGCATTCCATCAATGCTTTTCTGTCCAAAAGAAGGGCAGCCCCAGATGGCTGTCGGTGCATTACCTAAGGACTCTTTGAAGCAAACTATAAACGATATATTATTAAAGGAACAGAATTAATAATCGGTTTTGGATCTTTGCCTTTCAGTTCTTAGGAAAGAAAATGCAAAATGAAACAGAGCCCCGGTATTCTGCACCGGGGCTTTGTTTTTATATACAACCTTCATCAGCGAAGGAATAAAAACGGTCATCACCAATAATAATGTGATCCAGGACAGCGATATCCAGTAAAATACCGCATTCCTTGATCTTTTTAGTGATCTTCTGATCCGCTTCGCTGGGCTGAATATTGCCTGAAGGATGGTTATGACCCAGGATCAGACTGGAAGCATGATGATCAAGGGCGATCTTATAAATCTTTTTCGGGTCAACCACAGTCCCTGATACTCCACCTTCGGATATCCGTACTTTTTTGATGACCTTGTTAGCCTTGCTCAGCATCAAAATCCAGAATTCCTCGTAGGGAAGGTCGCCGATAAGGGATTTAAAGATCTCAAAGGCATCTGTACTCCTTGAGATTTTATCCTTGAGGATCACTTCGGATTCGTTCCTGCGGCGGGCAAGTGCAAACATGGCATAGATCTTCACAGCCCTTTTCTGACCGATGCCCTTGATCTTCTGCAAGTCTGAAACACTGATCTTCCAGAACTCGCAAAGACTGTTTCCACAGCGGGAAAGCAGGTTCCGTGCAATCTCAAGAGAATTTTCGCCTGAAATCCCGGAACCGATGATGATGCTCAGAAGTTCAGCGTCTGAAAGACTTCCTGAACCTTTCATCAGCAGCTTTTCGCTGGGAAGGTCATCTTCTGCCCAGAGGCGCATGGGAATTCTGTTTTCGTAGTGTTCGCCGTTTTCCATGGCGAAATCGGGAGTGTTGTTAGCTTTTTTAATCCGATAATAATTTTGATTTAATAGGTCGGATTGAACTCGCACAGAAGCGTTGTTCTTCTGTTCTGTGATTTGATTGTGTGCTCGGTTCATAGGATGATTGGTTTTATATCAGCCGGTTGGCCGATGGTGAGTAAATGAAATTTACCCGGGCAGGATGCGGAGTGAAAATTTTCAGCAAACATTCAGGTCACGATTTTCGCAGCAAATCTGAATGAACCTGGAAGGCGACTAATCCGTAAGGAGGTCGTGCTTAGTGCAAAATATTTTCACAAGCATAACTTTGTGAATTTCATTTTGATCACCGTTTGTGGGAGGCACTCATTTTGGATCTAAGCGAGCATAAAAAAAGCAGTCCCGGTTTTCCGGGACTGCCCTGTTTGATGATGTTATTTACTTTTCTTTGAGAATTGCGCCTGGAACTCTTTAAGTTCCCAGTCGAATTTCATGGGATCTGAAGCAATGAGATCTTCTGTGTAACCTTCGTAGTAAATCTGATCCATCAATTCGGAGAAGATTTCAACGATTGACTGTTCTTGTGCGATAGTGGCGTTAGTTTTCATAGAGCGTTTGATTTAGAGGTTAATAGAAATTTTTTACGCCAAAGGCAACTACCGAGAATAATAAATAATGTCAATGGGTTAGGGTCACTCCAGCGAATGCAGGATGAAAGAACTCAACGAGCGACTATTCCATCAGGAGGTCGCCCTTGACAGTTTTAAGCTGTACCTGACCTAACAGTACTTTTGAAGCGAATTATCCGCAGGTACCTTTGTAGCAAAATTTCGAGCTAAACCGTGCGGTGGGAGAGGGGTTTCTTTTTTGGTACTTATTTCTTTGACCAGGATACACAAAGAACAAAGTACACCGTTCCGCCGAAAAGATAACTGCAATTATCGGTCGACGGAAGTTTAATATATCTCATAAAACCCAATACCAGAAAGGCTTTTGGAACAAAACCACCAGGCCAGCCGATGGTTTCTTTTGCTTCTTGTTCTTTGCCATCATTTTCCCAAAGAAAAGAAGCCGATTTTGGTTTTACGTGAAAAATTTCGTTATGTATTCATTTATAACGATTTATCCGTTTGAATACCCCCGAAATTTTACTTGTACCTCACGGAGTGCCCGCCCCGCCCTATCGGGAAATGCAATTGCACTTACTACCTTTTTAGGGATATATGAATTGATAATGAATATTTTAGATCAGGAACAGGTAAGGAAGGAAGGAAGGAAGCAGGTATGCTCCCCCACTTAGGGGATTTGCTTCTTAGCAGATCGAATGACCCTAAACCAACCCAAAGAGAAGACAAGTGAAAAGGAATCCTGGGTAAAAATCCAGGCCTGCCGATGTTTTCTTTTGCTGCTTTGCTTTGCCATCATTACCGAAAAGAAAAGCAGTCAAATTTTGATTTGTAGTGAAAAAATTAGCAATTCTCTGATATGTTGACATATAAGAGATTGAATCCCCCGTTTTTTTCTCTTTGAACATACGTAGTGCACGCCCCGCCCTATCGAAAAATGTAATTACACTTTTCAGTTTCCGAGGGATATATGAATTGATCCCATTTTTTGAAGCACAGAAAATCAGATAGATAATGGATATGCTCCCCTAAATACCATGGACATTCCAATAAAAACAGGGGAAACATTGGATCATTAACCGGAATTAGGATGATCCCCTGTCGGTTGTTAAGGGCATCTACCTATTTTTTATGATATGATTGGCCGGAATATCGTGAAAACTGAGTAGGTTTTATTTGATTATTTTGTTCATCAAAAACTCGTTGAAGTCTTTGTGATCCGGATAGAGAACAGGCGCCCAATCAGTGACATGATCATATTTTGCCAATAGGTCATTGGTGGCGTTCCGCCCGGCTTGATCATTGTCAAGACAAAGGTTCACTGCATCTACACTGATGAGTTCAGGTTCGATCCTTGGCAGAAAGGATAAGGAGTTTAATACTATTGACCGGTAAATTGGCATTTTCCCATAATATGTGCAACTCGATAGGAAATCCATAAACCCTTCAAAAACGTTTAGCTTTGAGTTGTCTTTTCCTGGAATTGTTGTAAAGTGTTTTGGACTTGAGCCTGTTTTAAAGTAAGCGTTTCGCAATTCATAGCCACCCTTGTCATTTGCAAACGCCAGGGCAAAATATTGTTTGCCGTGTACCGAGTAATAAGCTTCCTTTAGAAACCATCGGGCGAAAGCCAGAGAAATCCAACGCGATCTAAGGTATTGAAGCAAAGCCGGGTTGGATAATGTTTGTATGCGATCTATCCTAATACGGCCTGACTCGTCAGAAGGCTGGCACCGATGCTCCCCTGATGAATACGAATTACTCCCGATATGTGCCAGAGCTTCCGGTACCGTGTAGCTGTTTAACTTTACTACAAGGTCTAACAGGTTACCCCCTTCGCCAGTTCCGAAATCATACCAGAGGTTCTTGTTCAGGTCTACTTTAAAACTAGGTGTTTTCTCACTACGGGTGGGACTTTGAAACCAAGCGCTGCCATATTTTACCTTCACAGGCCGGTGACCATTCTGCTCAAGATAATCGAGAATATGAGTTTTCTTTGTTTCTGTACAAATCATTTTACTATCTGTTTTGATCAATAATAATTTGGCTTTCCGGATGAAAAAAAATGCTTTTACGAGAGTAGCGATCGACTACCATGGCTACCTGGCTACAATTGAATTTGTAAAGTCGTAGTCAAGTAGTCATCCTGTAGCCAGTAAAAAAAATAACATGACTACTTCAAAACCCTTGTTAATTCTATGCCTATATATTCTTGTAGCCATGTAGTCATCAATTACTCTTTATCAAGATATCTTACATAAAAACCGCGTTTTGGTTGTTTCGAATCCCCAACACGTTTTATGATACGCTCATAACCAAGTTTTCTAAGCGCTTTTCCGAGTTTATCAAGATTCTTGATATCTGCCTTTCTTTCAGATTTCATGATGATATGATCCCTGATCTGGGTTGTAGTCCAGAATGCATCAGAATCCATGACAGAACCAGGGGAGAAATACATCTGGATGTATTCGGATTCCATTGATATCTGCTGGTATTGCTCATTCCTTGACTCATTAGCCTGTATTTCCTCACTTGTCAGCTGGTACTTGAATCCGGACTTATAAAGGGCATATGCCTGACTCCAGGCTTTATCAATCGGAGTTTGCTTATAGCTCCAATCGATAGATATGATTTCAAAACATAACCACCGGACACTTCCGGTTGTGTCGGTAAGAAAGGAATCTTCATTGGTTGAACCAACGAAAGAAGCTCGGCGGGGATCTGTTTGTGATTTGCGAGCAAAAGGATGACGAACCCTGACGCTGTCTTTTGAGAACAGGCTTTTGAGATGATTCAGCTCAAATTTTGGCATGCAACTAAGTTCATCAAGGTTAATGATGAAATTTTCGCATAAAGCAATCAACCCGTCTTTATCACCAGGAACAGTTTCCGTATAATACTTCTCAAGAGCAGTTGGGCAGAGGTACTTACAGAAGGTGCTTTTCCCAGTATGTTGCTCTCCTCCTACCAGGATAAAAGCATGTTTATTAAATACGTGACTATCGAGGGCACAGGCAATCATCCGGACCATCATCTTTTTCGTGTGATGATTGAATTGGGACTGATCTTCAGCTACCACATGATTTGCTAGGTCTTCAATGTAATCCAGATCCCCTGTCATCCATGGAGAGAGAGATTCAAAGTACTCTATGAACGGGTTATAGATAGGAACGAATTCAGAGTTAAGCAAGGCACAGAGGTTTGAAAATGAAACCCTGTACCCATTGCTTAACAACTGGATGAAGATATTGTTTTCATTCAGGACCTTAAAATCACTCTCATCCTTTTTCCGACCCTCGACAACCCCTGTGATTTCGTTGAACCGCAGATCGTACCAATCAGTAAGTGCTTGCTGGACTTCTACGATGGGCAGAGTCTTTCTCTTCCCTGATCCCTTTGTTTCTTTGTCCATATATTAGGATCTCCTGCCTCTGTTTCGTGACTGAATATAGTGCTCGGTTTCGGCATCGATCTCGGAAATAGTCCTCTTACGGCCAGACATGATCCAGGCAGTTAGCTCCTGTTTTGAGAAATAGAGACGTTTGCCTCTCTTGCTGACAGGAACTTCAGAACGCTGGACCAGTCCATAAACTGTCGGGACAGTAAGGTGAAGGATTTCGGCTGCTTCCCGAATAGTCAACAGTCTATCTTCTTCGGGCTGGGGGGTGCTTTTTTGCGAAAGTAAAAGACGTTCGATGCTATCCAGTTTGTCTTGTAACTGGCTGACGGCTTGCGGGAGTTGTTCAAATGTAATTGTCATACAGGAAAAATTTTAGGTTTATCCTGCAAGAATATGCGCGGCATTTCGCGGCATTAGTACATGAGTACTCCTTATTTCAAAGTTTCGTAGTGGTTTTTTACTTCTTCTCTGTGAATAGATGCGGTGTACCTGGGATCACGATTTGCGGAGTTCTTCGAAAGATCATTGATATTCCCCTGGATGGTTCTTTCTGAAACGGGTCTGTTTCCTGCGCAAAATATTTCTGCAAATTTTTTATACATCTCGGTTCTTGTTGCAGCATACTCAGTCAGGAAATAATCTATGAAGGAAAGGAAATCAAACATGGCGATTTTATAAGGCACATCGTTTACACAGATAAGTTTTACAAGTTCACCTTTGGATTGTTCATTCAGTTCAATGACCTTAGGTAAATTAAAGAACCCATTTTCCAGTAATGCCTGTTTCAATTTTTCACAAGCCCCTTTTGGAGTATCAATTACCGTTTCGGTTAAATTATTTTTATCCTGCAAGGGAAAATGAACTTTAATGGTATTCAGAGGAAAGCCTAGTTTGGAGCAAATTTCTACAAATGGAATATCATATATGGAGCAGTTTTTTTGTAATTCATCAAAAAGCAGATGATATAAAGTGTTGCATCCCTGCTGAAATCTAAGTTCATGACTTAAATTATTTTGAATATCCATGATGAACAAGTCGTTCAGCCTGGTAATTTCCGGAACAATTTCTTCATTGTCAATTGCTGGTTTCTTTGTTTCCGAATCCGGTTTAATATCTTTGCCTGACTTGTGATTTTTAGATTTCATCAACCTGGAGACATAGCGTTTGATTAAATCTGCCTTTTGTTCCTTGCTGCTCTTATTCAGTATTTCGTTTTCAAGTTCCAGGGAGAAGGGTTCAATATAAAATTCTGCAATCCTTTCGGCAGTCCCCAGTAATGGAGAGTGTAACGGGTTATGTGGAGAAAGATGATCTACAGGTAAGGTCAGTAAATCAATACATTCATCAAACTGCGAATACGGCAACATGGGTCAAATGTAAAATTAAATTGGACTTCCCAAAAGAGATAAAAAGGCAAATTCTGTGGTTACATTTAGGGTTACATTAAAAAAGGGTTTCAGATTTTTATTTTCTGAAACCCTTGATTTTGCTGGTCGGGGTAGCAGGATTCGAACCTGCGACCTCCTGCTCCCAAAGCAGGCCTTTTGATTTCTCTTCTATTGTGTCAACAGCAGTACGCTGGTTCACTTGGTTAACAAATTATGAGAACCCAGCCTTACTTTTTTTGCAGTTTTTTCAAATGCCGGGTCACTTCACGTTCCACTTGTTCAAAATCGGGCAGATCATCTATTTGTTCACTCAGCGTAGTCTTCCAGCGGCTCTTATATTGCGGCATCCGCTCTTCCAGTTTTGAATGAAAATTATCAGCTGACAACCCTTTGCTGATGCACTTATGCGAGAATTCATTGATCAGTAAATCAACCTCCATGCCATGCGCTGCAAGCAGATACCAGATGTCATAAAAATCTCGTGCCTGCATACGCTGCATCACCGATCGCAGCTTTTCAACGAGCACCTCTTCCAATTGATAACACAAAAGTTCATGAGGTCCCAGGTCTGAATATCCGAGAAAAGCAGATTTTCTGACAGGCTTGAATTCCAGCTTTTCGCTTTTCGAAATATCGACCTTCACTTTTTTATTGCTGCCAAGGCCTCCTAACGGACCAATATATCCGATATAAAAGTTGATGCCTCCATCCTCATGTTCATTGTTGTCAATGATTTCAAGCGGGATATTGGCTCCATCCCTTATATATTCAAAGGTTTCCCTGAACCATGATAATATCTGATCGTTGCTCACCTGGTCGTCAAGCAATGTAAAGTCGAGGTCCTCTGAAAACCTGTAATCTTTAAAATAGAATTTCTTCAGTACGGTTCCACCTTTGAATGCAATGATTTCCGAAAGCTGGTCATGCCGTGCAATTCCATTCAAAATCCACGAAAGAACGTAATCTTTTTCGATCTGCTGGTCGCGTACTCCTGCACCGCGGGCAATGCGTTGTATTTCTCCCGGTCGTATCATGTGAAAATAGCTGATTTAATAGTCTCTGTCTCTAAATTTTGCCTGATGCTCCATCTGCTTTTCATCTTACCCGACTCAGGCAATCCGGGATCCAGTAAAATATAAGAGGCCGTTTTTTCTTTGTGCAAATCATCTATAATGCTGGTATTAATCTCAAATAATTCCAGAAGAAAACCAAGGCGCTTTACGACAGCTTGCGATTTGAACCGGGTCGCGTAGGTAAGGAGTTTATTGAAATCAATTTTGTTTTTAGAGGTTTCAAGCGCTTTTGCAATTTCGACAATACCTCCTGCATATTCCGGTCGGAATAGGCAATCAATAAGTGTTTTCTCCAGATCCGAACACTGAACCTGGGTAAAATTGTCAATCCACATTTTCCGGACGCCGAAAAAATGGTCCTCATTGTGATAGATAAACTGGAATGTAACTTTTCTGATTGCGATTGAAGATGGTCTGATTTGCTTTGAAACAACGATTTGCTCTTTCATCGACGGTTGTGTGATCAGACTGTGAATTTGCAATGCTGAATAATACCCGATGTAATGGCCAGTACCACCGGTCAGGTACCCGGCGACCAGATGCCAGTCGGGCATGAAGGTTTCAGCATCCTGATCGTATGGAATCATGTAATAAACGCCTTCTTTCAAACGCATCAGCAGTCCTCTTTTGGTCATATCACTAAGCAGTTCCTTAACTGCGCTATCGTTCGCCTGCGGAAACACCTTAAAAGCTTCGGCATAGTCAAAGCAAACCCGGTTCAATCCGAAAAAATAGGAAAGAAGTTCATTCGATTGTGTAGAGATATTCTTACGTCTCATAGTAACTCAGTCAGGTTTAACCTGACTACAATGATACAAATAATAATTAAGCCAACGTACAACTCGTCGAAAATAAATTATATTTCATATCTGATTAGTCCGGTTTTTCCGGTAGGCATAGAAGATCAAACCTCGGTTTCCGGTAATAACATATTTGCCCACCTCTTTTTTTCCTCGTCTTCGAAGTTGGCGAGATAGTTCATCGTGGTTTGTTTGCTTTTGTGGCCGAGCGATTCGCTGATGAACTCAACCGATGCTCCTGAACGTTTCAAGACGGTAGCGAAGGAGTGGCGGGCAGTGTAAGTAGTGGCCCTGTCGATCTCCAAATCCTTGCAGATGTTAGTCATGTTATCATTGATATTACGCACGGTCTGCTGGATTAATCGGTATTCATCATTGGGAGTAATGCCCTGATACAGTATGGGAAATATATACGAATCGCCGCCTTTTGGCTTATTGCCGTATCGTTCTATTATTTGGCTTGCTTGCCGTGTAATCATGATTTCGATGTTTGTTTCCTCCTCTACCGTATCGGCTGTCTTGGCCCTGACCAGGATAATCTTATCTCCTGTTATATTCTCATACTTCAGGCGGGCTATGTCTTTTATATTGATTCCATTGCAAAGATAACTGAACAACCAGTAGTCGCGACACTGTTCCTCCAGCGTCCCGGCGGCAGCATTGTATGCAGCAATTTTAGCGACATCAGCCTGAGTTAATGCTTTTTTGGTGTTCTTGCCTTTTGGCACTGCATACAATCCATTCTTCGATTTTCCAAAGGGATATAATACTCCGGCGGGCTTTACTTTATTGAATACTGTGCGAACATTCCTCAAATACATGCTCACCGTAGTGCGACTATTTGTCGTAGGCTTTTTTCGGCCCTTGATGAGCTTTGGAGAGAGCATCCACTTTTCATAATCTTTCAGAAATTTCACGGTAACCGATTCAAATGGGAATTGCACTTTGCCGGTAAATTCTTTAAGCGAGTTAAGAGAACATTCGTATGTAACTGCTGTGCTGATTTTACCGGCATCCCGGAATTGTTGGGCAGTGGCTTCGAGTATGGAAAAAAGGTCGTTTGAATCTGTTGCCTTTGAATAATAACTTGTGACAAAATCATCAAAAGAAAAAATATTCATTTTACTTATCACCTCCGATGCCCTTTTCCTGTATTCCTCTAAAATTGTTTTCAAGGTAACATGGATATCTTTGCCAGGATTCTGTTTCATTACTTGTTTAAGGTCGGCAGGTAATAATGCAATACTCCGCCCTTTTAAAATTCCTAGCTCAAGGGAAATTTTCCGAATGTCGGCAATACTTTGCTTTTCTTGATCCTTAGGTTCAAGAGTCAGTGGATAAAGTCGTTGTACCCGGTTGTGGGTTATACGAAGTTTTAAAGTAGTCCTGCCATTTTTTAACGGATATCTGTTATCTGGCACAATCGCAGCAACAGCATTTCTGTTTTTTTCTTCGGTCTTCATGATTCAAAAAATTTGCCTACAATTTGCCTACAATTTGCCTACAATTTGCCTACAAATATAAACAGAAAAGCATAAAATAGCAAATTTCTTATCAACTATATTTAATATATCTAATTGATTTTATGTACTTTACAATATTTTTACAAAGTTTTACAAAAGCCCAATTTTATGCCTTACAAGCAGAGGGTCACAGGTTCGAATCCTGTTGCTCCCACCCTCAAAATCAGCCACTTACAAGTAAAAAAGTAGGTGGCTTTTTTTATGATTGAATACATTTATACCTACACGGCGCCATAATTTAGCCTTTGATTTCCCATTATCACCGCGGCTTTATATGAGGTTCTTTCTTTCATTCTAACTCATTTAATGTACTTATAATCAGACCAATCACCTTCAAAATAACCATCCCTTTTTTGTTCAAAGTTTTTAGTTAATGTGCCCTTAACATCGATTTCAAGATTTATTAAAGTTTCATTCAAATAAAATAATTCCGGGTGATTTTTATCAGGAGATTCTTTGAGTTTGTATTGTTTTGTGGTTATGTGAAAATCCTTTTCAATTAAGCAAAATTCTTCTTCGAGATCAATATAGTATCCTGCTAAGGCCATATAATCTAAAGCAACACCATTAGAATCATATGTAATTAGAAATATTTTTAAGATTTTTTGATCGTTATCCTGGATAAAATCTTTTGCTATAACAACGAGTGTAATATCATTTAAAGAAGGGAGAATAAAAAGACATCTAATATTTTCAATCGGGTCAGAGCCTTTAATTTCTTTTGGTATGAAACAATTGAAATTATTTTTCAGTTTTGGATATTTATTTTCTTTATATGCATGAGATACGGAATCATAAATTGTCTTTGATAATCCAAAAACTGTTTTTCTATTTATTTTTAAAGGCAGGGCTTTTGATGTAAAGAAATTTAAATAGTTTTGAAATTGAGATTTTTGATTTATTTCGTACGGGTAATTGAATGAATGAAACGAAAAAAATGCAATTAAAATCACAGAGTAGAATAAACGCATATTGATTGATATTAAAGTCAGTTTTGGTTCTCCTTTTGGTTCTCCTTTTGTGGGCTAATGTTTGAAATTATAGCCAGTGGGAGGTCGCTAAACGCAGCAAAGACAGAGCCTTTGCAAAGGGACTTTGCGCCAGCATTATTGCGGTTAGCGACATATTAAAGCACGTTACTCACATTTTTTTTATTATCCATTTATCTTTTAAGGATTTACGATAAGCCGTAAAACCTTCTTTTAAATCAGACAAGTCTTTAATACTTGGATCTAGATCAAGAATTTCTTCAAGTGAAACCAATTTTGCAATCTTTTCATATTCAATAAATTCATCATCACTAAAAAAATCCCAGGCGCCATCCTCTTTGTAGTGTGAAACCGTTGTAATTACTTTCTTTTCATTAATTACAAATTTGGTTGTAAAAACAGCCGTATTTAAGGATGTTTTAAATCCATTATTAGTATTTTTTGATTTTTCACCACGTTCGCGCATTCCGAAGAAATTAAAATTGTAAAGGCTTCTTTGTTTCAATTCTGGTGAAATGCAATTATCGAAAGTACGCTTCATCACAATATTTATCAAAACAATTACGCAGCTACCTGAAAATGCGTTATTTTTTCTTTTGGATAGGTATAACCAGTTGAAATTTTGTTTCCAGCGAACTATCGCTTGTTATTTCAATGGTTCCATTCATATCCTTGATAATCTGGTAGCATATCGATAAGCCTAGCCCGGTTCCTTTTCCTTCCTCCTTGGTAGTATAAAAAGGAAGCATGACATTATTGATGTCATCCTTGCTAATGCCGGTCCCATTGTCGGTAACGTCTACAAATATACATTGATTTTCGTGCCAGGATCTGATCCCAACTTGCATTTCAACATCCTGCTTTTGGTTTTTCTTTTCAGTCACCGCATCTTTGGCATTGGCCAGCAAATTAAGAATAACCTGTTCAAATTTATAGGTGTTGCCAACTATTTGAGGGATTTTTGGTTCGAGTTGAAGGTTCAGGTTGATGCCGTGGTACTTGAACTGTTCCACGATCATTGAAGAGGCGTTTAAAATGCTTGAATTTACACTGAAAGCTGTTGGTATATAATCGTCCTTGCTTCTCGAAAATGCCCTTACATGATCAATAATATCGCGGATGCGGGTAATATTTTCAAAAATTTTATCTGATTTATTGTTAAGAAATTCCATGTCCACCACTTCTGTTTTGGCCGTCTCAAATAAAATTTTATCCATCACCATAGAAATAATATTCAGGGGCTGATTGATCTCGTGTGCAATGCCGGCAGCCATCTCTCCAAGGGTCGACATGCGGTCGGTATGGATCTGCTTTGCCTCCTTTTTTTTTCGTTGCGAAATATCGCGTACGATGATCATGAATGAAACGGGCGCTCCATTTTGGTCCTGCATGAGCGTAGTGCTGACTTCACCTGCAAATAGCGATTGGTCTTTCCTTTTGATCGTAAGCCCGGTATTTTGTGTAAGTCCTTCATCTGTTGTCTTTGCAAGCAGCTCATTCAAAATCCCGGTCTCATCGTCAGAAACGAATTGAGAAATATTACTGCCAATCATTTCAACCCACGCATCGGCTCCAAATAAAGTTAACCCGATCACGGAAACCTCAATAATAATTCCTTTCAGGTCAATTAATACCATACCATCGGGAGAAGCATTTAACATGGTTCTGAATTTTTCTTCGCTGACCCTGATGACCTGCTCTGCTATCTTTCGGTCGGTAATATTGCGAATGGTGTTCTGCATCCCGACTGATGGATCATTTGAACTGACCATCTTTGCAGAATGGGATACCCAGCGTACAGCGCCCTCGGCATCAACAATGCGATATTCGAAGTCCTCAATGTCCTGCCCTTTGTAAAAAACATTTTCCCATGTCTTTTGGCAACGTTCAACATCGTCGGGATGGATGATGTCCAGCATAATTTTTCCGATGAATCTTTCGCCCGGATACCCGAGGATTTTTTCACACTGTGGGCTGCAAAAAACTGTGATGCCTTTTTTATCGGTTAAAACGATCAATTCCGAACTGTTTGATATCAGGGATTTATACAATTCTTCGCTTTTACGCAGAGATTTTTCCATAAGCTTTTGCTCTGTGATATCCTGAACTGTACCATGCAGTCCTGAAATCATACCGTTGCTGTCATAATCGATCTCGCCCCTGGCAAAAGTATGTCTGACAGCGCCGTCGGGGCGAACTATTTCCAGATCGAGTGCATACGGTTCTCCGCTTTCCAAAGTATTCTCTACTGCTTTACTAAGCCGCTCCCAGCTTTCAGTTGTATAAAACGAAAACATCCCTGCATACGCAGGCGTTTCAGAATTCGGATCCATCCCAATGATTTGATAAAGTTCCTCCGACCATTTTACTTTATCTGCTGCTATGATCCATTCCCAGCTTCCAAGTAGCGACAAGCGCTGTGCTTCACGCAGATTCTTCTGGCTTAGAAGCATTGCCTCCTCCACTTTTTTTCGCTTGGTAACTTCCCTGGAAACAGTCACAATGCCTGTTGATTTATTAGTAAAGTCCTTAAGAAAAGAAAAAGAAAGCTCGACCCATATCGTAGAACCGTTTTTGTGGTATTGCTCCAATTCTATGGTCGGGTAAGCACTGATCTGTGCAGTCCCGTCTTTCTCTGCCGGTATGATCCTACCGGCCATTTCCAGGAACTTGTGGAATGATGCAGGTGTAAGGATCTGTTCAGGTTTTTGAGAAACGGCTTCCTCTAAGGTGTATCCCCTGATCTTTTCGACGGACGGACTGATGTAAGTTATGTTAAAATCCATGTCCAGGAGTGCGATCACATCAAGGGTGTTCTCCGCAATAAGCCGGAGGTTCTCTTCACTCTGGCGCAATGAAATTTCGGCCAGTTTGCGATGGGTAAGATCAACCATCGTTACGAGGCAGTGATCTCCATTTTCGGTATAAATGCCGGTAAGATGCACATAAACAGGTAAATTTTCAATGGCCGACAGGGTAACCTCACAATCTTCTTTGTTTTTGCTGTTAAATATTCTCGCAAGAAAGAGATTGAACACAGGTTTAGTATCATTGGAAACAAAAAATCCAAACTGACTGTTTATTAAAAGAAAGCGTTCACTGCCCAGCATGGTAGCCCCGAAAAGGTTTAACTCAAGAATTTTACCTTGTTTTGAAATTGTGAAATATCCTGTTGGTGCAAAATCGTATAATTCAGCATACTTATCAGTAGCGGCTTTTGCCACCCTCTCGTTTGCCAGCATTAGCTCATCGTTCAATATCTCCAGCTCTATCTGGTGAACCTCCAGCTCATGAATAAGCTTAAGAATATCGGCTTCAGATGGGCTGACAGGCAGACGGGTGGGTCTAGTTCTCAATAACCCTTCGGCCTTTTGGCGAAGGAGGAAAGATTCTGAGTTTATTCCGCTTTTCATACCTGAACCTTACACTGTGATGCAGTTTTGACCGCTAACAAGGTTTTACCGCGATTGGATTTCCTTACTTTTCCGAAGTATCTCTTCGGCCTGCTTGCGTTGGGTGATATCGCGAATCTGACATTGGATTACCTTAAGCTTGTTTACTGAATATACATTGCTGATAAATTCTACATTGATTTTATGTCCGCAGGCAGTTTCAAGCGGCAGATTTTCGTAGCGCACAAATTCCTTATGCTGCAGCTCTGAGAATTTATCCTTATTCGCAATGATATCGTTCAGGAATCCTATTTCCCAGATTGCTTTCTCAATAAACTGTTCTTTTGAATAGCCCAGCATCTCTATTAAAAACGGATTTACATCTACGATCCTGCCGGTTTCTGAATCGAGTATGAGGATCCCATCTTTTGAGGATTCAAAGAGCCGGCGATAACGGGTTTCGGAAATCGCAACGGCTTCACTGGCTTGTTTGGCAAACGTTACATCGGTAAATGTAATAACTAATCCGTTAACATGATCGTGTTTAGTGAGATAAGGCATAATTCTGACATTATACCACCTTTTGTTGCGGCTTGAAATAGTCTTTTCAACAGATGTCAACGTGTTGAGTACTTCTCGGGCATGACTTTCAATTTCGGGGTAATCCAAATCCATAACCAGGTCGGTAAACGGACGCCCGATATCCTTGCTGCGCAGTTTAATGATATCGGTTACCTGATTAGTAAACCTGCGAATGTTCAAATTCTTATCGAGGAACAGGGTAGCAATCCCGGTACTGTTAAGCAGGTTTTTCATATCGTCGTTCGCAAGAACAAAGTCACCTAATTTACTCTGCAGTTCAGCATTAACCGTGAGCAGCTCTTCGTTCAGGCTTTGCATCTCTTCCTTAGAGGTGATTAGTTCCTCATTGACTGATTGGAGTTCTTCGTTGGTGGTAAGCAGTTCTTCCTGCGATGTTTGCATTTCCTCGCGTGTGATTTGCAGATCTTCCTGAATTCGCTGAAGTTCAAGCTCAAGTTCCTTATCATTCGGACTTGAATTTCGTTTTCCTTTTTTCGGGTTTATTGCCCGATGTTCAAGCAAGGCCGGCACATCGGTAAAGAGTATTAAAATCATGCCCCTCATCATCACAGGGGTTTCGATTCGCTGAACGGTAAGGTTGACGAACCGGGTGGTTCCGCTTGCTTCAATTTTGACATTGCGTTTGATAACCGGATCGAATATGAGGGCTGCTTCGCGCAATGCAACGGGCAGCACATCGTGCAAACCTTTGCAATTCATGGCGTGAATATTCCAGTTAGCTTTACCGGCAACAGGTTCAATATATTTATCGATGTTGCCGGTTTGATATATGATGTCGCCGGTGGCATTGATCAGTACACTGGCCGGGGGAAAACGCTGAAACAAAAGCTGATCGGTAAGCGATTGAATGTTCTTCAGGGGCTTTAAAGGTATATGCTTATCAACCGGCACTGTTTTATCCCGGTAGAAAGTACTTGGCAAACTGTCGCGTTCATCCCCCGGAATGATTGGCAATAATTTAAATACATTCCATTTGACATCAAGTTTCTTAAACCTTTCGCTAGTGTTCTCAATAATTTCACTTGTACCCAAAACCAGAATACCTCCAGGCTTAAGGCTATAAGCGAATGATGCTAATATTTTTTTCTGTAATTCGGGTTCCATGTATATCAGCAGGTTGCGGCATGTGAGCAGGTCGAGCCGGGTAAAGGGAGGGTCGGTGATCACATTATGCTTTGCGAACACAATCATTTCGCGAATGGCAGGGTTCACACTATAGCCCTGGTGTACAACTGTAAAAAACCTGTTTAAACGTTCGGGCGATACATCAGCCGCAATGGTTGAAGGGAACACACCTGAACGCGCTTTTTCGATGGCATCCTGGCCGAGATCGGTTGCAAATATTTTCAGCGATAAGTTTTTGTAATTTTTGTTTTTTTCGAGGACTTCATTAAAAATAATTGCCAGTGAATAAGCCTCTTCACCGCTTGAGCAGCCAGGCACCCAGGCTCGGAGCTGATACCCATGGGCCAGTTCATTCATTAGTGCAGGAAGAACTCTTTCTTTGAGCATCTCCCATACGGAAGCGTCGCGAAAAAAGCTGGAAACACTGATGAGCAACTCATTAAAGAGCATATCGACCTCGCCGGGATTTTTCTGTAAAAAACCTACGTAGGTGTTTATCTTATCTATCTGATGAACTCCCATGCGTCGCTCGATACGACGGTACACGGTATTTTTCTTGTAAAACGAAAAGTCGTGTCCCGATTGTTCCTGCAGCATTATGAGAATTTTTCCGAGCTCAGTTTCTTTTTTCCTCTTTGTATCGGAATCTGTGTGAAGAGACAGATTCATTTTCAGGAAAGCGATCAGTTTGCCTGGTAATTCTTTAGCATGGGCCACAATATCAGCGATTACTGCTTTTGTTGCGTTGAGGGGCATTGAATCGAATTTGGCAGAAGAAGGATCCTGCACCAGCACGCTGCCATTTTTTTCTTTAATGGCTTTTACCCCAAGACTTCCGTCGTGCCCCATACCCGAAAGAATAATACCGATGCTTTTTTCCTGTCTTTCGGCAGCCAGTGACCGAAAGAAAACATCAACCGGTAACCGCTGTCCGCGAGGTTCAATCGGCTCGAACAGATGTAATTCGCCTTGAAGCAAAGTCATGCTCTTGTTGGGAGGGATCACATACACGCAGTTTGGTTTTACCTTTATGCGATGAGTTGCCTGGAAAACCTTCATGGAGGTATTACGCTGCAGAAGCTCGGGCATAAAATCAGTATGATTCGGGTCGAGGTGCTGAATGACTACAAAGGCCATACCGCTGTGATTCGGCATATTCGAAAAAAATTGTCCCAATGCTTCGAGCCCCCCTGCCGAGGAACCGAGGCCTACGATTGAAAACCGGCCTGATGAGGTTTTTACGGATTTTGGTTTTGTGGTCATGGGAAAGTTTTAGCAGATTCTAAAGGTAGTCAGAAATCACTTCCCAAGGGAAAAAGAAAGAGCAGTTTTTTAAAAAAAAGACCACCCTTTCAGATGGTCTTTTTCGTATTATGATTCTGTTTGAAGAATTTAGTGATTGATAAAAATCTTTTTCACGGCTTTTCTCTGGTCGTTACGGAAGACTACAGAATAGGTGCCAGATGGCAGCTGGCGTACATCCACCTTCTGGTCATGTTTGCCGATGACTCTGAACTCAGCCGACTTATACACCAAGGCGCCCAGGGTATTGTAGATCTCGATACGGTATGACTCTTCGTAACTTGAGCTTACCGTGGCCGTGAACAAACCGTTATTTGGCACAGGATATAAGTTGAAACTGAGGGTTCCGTTTTCCTGAACTCCCACACCTGCAATATAAACATGGTTGGATGAATCGGATGAACAGCCGCTGAGGGTTACGATGCTCCAGTAATAGCCATAGTTAGCGGGCGGCACATCGAGTGTTTGCTGGGTGGCCCCGGATACAGGATTGCCGTTCCAGTACCATTGGTTCCCGCTGGGAGCACTGCTGGTGAGCAGATTCCCGCTGGCGGTTACAACCGGTGCCGGAGGTATAGCATTCACTGTAACAGCATAGGCCGGAGAGACAGTTCCGCTGCCGCAACTGCTTGTACCAAATACTGTGATGTCACCTGAGCTTGCGCCTGGAGCAAAATCAACTGTAATGGAGTTAGTGTTAGCCCCGGTAACAATGGTAACGCCAATGGGCAGGGTCCATGCATAACCCGTTGCTCCTGCAATTGCGTCAACACTGTAAGCAACTCCGTTGGATCCCTCACAAACACTGGCCGTACCTGCTATGGCTCCTGCAGCTGCAGGAAGTACATTTACAGTCACATTAAAGGCCGGCGATGGCGAACCATTTCCGCAGAGGTTGTTGCCCGATACGGTGATTGGGCCTGAAGTGGCATTGGCGGCAAAATCAACCGTAATGGTATTGGTGTATTGTCCTGAGGTTACTGTAGCACCTGCGGGCAGTGACCATGCATAAGCAAGGGCATTGGTGATGGGAGCAACAGAGTATGAAACGCCTGTAGCACCTGCGCATACTGTTGAAGTTCCAGTGATAGGCCCAGCAGCACCAGGCAATGTGGTAACTGTGACATTGAGCTGTGCAGGTGCCTGAGCAGAGCATCCGCCAGACAGGCTGTAGTTCACCGAGACCGTCTGAGGACCTGGGGTATTCCAGGCAACCACGATATAACTTGTACCCTGTCCTGTAATGATTTGCCCGCCCGGGGACACAGTCCAGATATAATTGCTGTTACCCGTTTCTGTATTGTAAGTCGCATCCCCTGCGTTTGCACAGACATTGGTTGGGCCGGTAATGGTTGGTACTGGCACGGGGTTCACAGTTACATTATATACAGCAGGAGTGGCAGCCGAACATCCAAAGGCATTGGCATAGTTTACACTTACTGTTTTGGCTCCTGCCGTGGTCCAGGTCACGGTAACCGAGCTGCTGGTCGAGGTTCCTCCTGCCGTTATTGTTCCTCCTGCCGATACGGTCCATACATAGCCCGTCATCCCTGTTTGAGTGGGATAGACATTTCCTGCAGTACCGGCACAAACGGTTGCAGGACCTGTGAGAGAAGGTGTGGGCAAGGGGTTCACAGTGACGGTATAGATGGTTGGGGTCAAGGCCTGGCAACCTGCGGCATTGGTATAATTGACGCTGACGGACTGAGCTCCCGTGGTATTCCATGTCACTGTAATGGCGTTGGTTCCTGCACCCGAAGCGATAACTCCCCCGGGAGACACGGTCCAGGTATAACCCATCATACCTGTTTCTGTGGTGTACACATTTCCGGTTGAGCCGTTACAGACAGTTGCTGCACCGCTTATAGTTGGCACAGGTACTGCATTCACAGTGACGTTATACACAGTTGGTGAAGCGGCAGCACAGCCGAAGGAGTTGGTGTAATTCACACTTACCGTCTTTGCACCTGCAGTACTCCAGGTAACCGTAACGGAATTGTTTGTGCTCCCGCCGCCGACAGTAATGATACCACCGGCAGAAACAGCCCATACATAATTGGTCATCAGGGATTCAGTAGTATACACATTTCCGGTTGAACCTGAACAAACCGCTGCATTCCCTGTGATGGTAGGCAATACAATACTCTGGTTGATCACGGCGCTGCCGGTCATGGTGTTAGTGAGATAGGTCGCTTTGCGGTAAGCTGTTACGGTGTAGGTTCCGACGGTCTGGTTACCGAACGATAAAGCAGAACCGGTGCCAGGGAGCCATGAGCCCACAGGTGTTCCGTTCTTGATCAGGCGGTACATCACTCCGAGCTGGGAGTTGCTCAGACCGACAGCAAGTCCGCTGGCAGTGGAGCAATAGGTCCCCGAACCCGTGACGTCATAAGCAAGCACGGGAGCGTTGAAGATCGGATCGGTGAATAAAGTGGTGTGGGTGGCCATGGTTGAGATCTCCACGACGGTTCCGGTAGGAGCCGGGGGGACAATTGCGTAAATATAGGTTGTTCCAGGGCTTGTATCCCACCATATGGTGTTGGGGTTCATCTGCCCGTAATCGTTTGTATTGGTGAACCTGAAGGTACCAATCTTCAGTCCGGTAGTGGGGATGAGAGTACCGTTTGAAGTTGACGGACAACCATTGACACGAATAAGTAAAGATCCGCCGATGTTGAACAACGAAACACCTCCCGGGAAGAACGCTGAGGGCAGTGCTGATGAGCCTGCAACATAGGTTCCCGACACGGTTCCCCCGTTAAGGATCCCGGCCGTGTTATTAATTTTGAAGCTCAGCTGGAAGTTATTCAGGTAGAAAAGCGTAGTGCCAGTCCTGTATATATACACATCAAACTGGTATATTTTTGATGTGGTCAGGGTATCGGCCGTGGCGACACAGGAATACGTCGGGGTCTGTGCGAAGGAATTCACAGCCATCACCATGATTATTACCAGAAGCTGAGCAATCTTAATTAAGCGTTTCATATCTGTTTTCTTTGAAGTTCGTATCATTTCACTGTTTTCTTTAATTATCTCCTGTTTTTTCATGGCCTTATGGAGTCATAGCGTAAATACCAAGGAGATAATTATTATAGTCGAGGTAGAGGTCGAGTACATCTACAATCCCGTCACCATTCAGGTCAGAAGGCATATATCCGAGATTGCCTGCGAGATAAGATGAATACAAATAATACAAGTCAAGGATATCGATAATCCCGTCCTGAACCGGAGTTCCGGGAAAGGGGTTCATGAAGTCGGTGACATCGCCAACATAGATCGCAAACACCCCTCCGCCCATTGCTTTAAGATTACTTCCATAGGCTTTGGATGCGGCATTGGAGAAGTTATAGCTGATGGCCCCGCCAGTGAATGACTGTGCAGCTTCACAAACAGTTTCGATGCTGTTCCTGTGTTTGATGGTGATATAGTAAGATCCGTTTTTCAGCGAAGGAATCTTTGTAAGAGCACTACCGTTTACACCCAGGTCAACATTATCGATCACCTTGATCACATTCATGTAATTAACCGGATCATGAATTTCAACTGTGATGCGGTCTGCAACCGAAGGTCCCCATTTGGGAATGAAGTCAACACCGTTAAATGTGTAGGCATTGTTCATCATGCCTCCGCCGGCATACAGTCCCTCGAGATAAACAGTAAGCGTAAGCGGAGTGTAAACGATCGATCCGCCGAAAGCGCCGACCGAAGTCAGTGAAAGGGCCGTAAGCTGATGAAGTATGGTATTGGCCGGTTCATAAGTCTGCATGGGTGTGGGAACAAATCTTGAGCAGTAGATCAGGCTTTCGGTTCCAACCACATCAGATGCCAGGTAGTTGAAGGTGGCATTGCACAGGAAGGATGTGATGCCGTTCTGCGATAAGTTCCAATAGCGTTTGACATAGGCCAGGGTGTTGGTGTCGCCAGGGTATTTAGTTGCAGAGAGTGTCACAGCTGCATAGGCGCCCGGGGCAAATGTACCAGATGTAAAGTTCAGGGTAGCCGGACTGTAGCTAGCCGTGATAGTGTTATCTCCAACCGGGAAGGTAAAGCTGCCCGAGGCTGAGAGCATCTTTCTCATCTGGCCTGAACTTGTAGCGACAACCATATTTGCTGCCGATGGAGTACCAGCAATGGTAGCTGAAGTTCCCAGAGTGAGGTGGCTGGTACCAAGGGTAAGCCGTCCGCTGCTGAGATTAAGGATCCCGTTTACTATCTGGTCATTGCTCAAGGTAAAGCCTGAGGCATTGTTCAGGGTAAGGTTGCCGAAGATATGCAATCCGCTTACATTCTGCGTTGTGATCCCGTTCAGGTTGAAAGTACCTGTGCCGAGCGTGGTCCCACCTACATTCTGATTAACCAGGTTACCCTGTAAAGCGACCGTGCCGAGGTTGTTTACCGTTGATCCGCTGAGCAGGGTGAGGTTACCGGTAACAGTCATATTGCAACTTGCACCGGTAAGACCCAGGGATCCGCCAATTGAGAGGTTCCCTGTCGCCGTAGGCCAGTTAGGCACACCGGGCGGGATGGTGATGTTGATAAGCGGAGTGGGAACGAGGTAATCCTGCCAGTTGGAGCCTGTGGCCCAGTCGGTCGAGGTAAGACCTGTCCAGGTACCTGGAGTCCCAGCCCGTATATAATCGGTTTTGGTCACTGAACCCGGACAGGTAAGTGCTGTTACAGAAAGTTGAACTGTATACAGTCCACCAGCTGTAAACTGTACCTGCGGATTTTGTGAGTTGGCTGTTGTGCTGCCCACATAGGTCACGGTTGATGGTGTGAATGTCCAGGTCCATGTTGTGGCTCCGCCTGTGCTCAGGTCGGTGAAAGTCACCGTGGTATTGAGAGCAGGAGTGAGGTTGTTTGCCGAGAAGTCGGCCACAGGAGTCGGGCTCACGGTAACGGTAACGCTGTTAGTATTGTTGCATCCGGTAGCTGTCACTGTTTCAACCAGTGTATAGATGGTTGTTACTGTCGGGCTCACTGTGGGGTTGGCAAGTGTAGAAGTAAATCCAACCGGGTTTGACGTCCAGCTGTAGGTATTGCCAACGACAGCGGTTGCTCCCAGCTGGGTGCTTACGCCTGGACAGATTGTCCTGTTAGTTCCTGCAACGGCAGCCGGCAAAGGATTCACGGTCACGATAACGCTATGGGAGTTGGAACAACCCGTGGCAGTAATTGTTTCAGTTACGGTATAGGTTGTTGTCACCAGCGGAGTTACTGTCGGGTTAGCCGAAGTTGAAGTAAACCCGGCGGGTACAGAAACCCAGCTGTAGGTGCTTCCAACGACAGCGACAGCCCCGATCTGCGTGCTCGCGTTGAGACAGATGGCCCTGTCGGCACCTGCAACGGCAGCCGGCAAAGGATTCACGGTCACGATAACGCTATGGGAGTTGGAACAACCCGTGGCAGTAATTGTTTCAGTTACGGTATAGGTTGTTGTCACCAGCGGAGTTACTGTCGGGTTAGCAGAAGTTGAAGTAAATCCGGCGGGTACAGAAACCCAGCTGTAGGTGCTTCCAACGACAGCGACAGCCCCGATCTGGGTGCTGGCGTTCAGGCAGATGGCCCTGTCGGCACCTGCAACGGCAGCCGGCAAAGGATTCACGGTCACGATAACCGTATTGCTGTTGGTACATCCGGTTGCTGTAACAGTCTCGGTCACCGTATAGGAAGTCGTAACCAGCGGAGTTACTGTCGGGTTAGCCGAAGTTGAAGTAAACCCGGCGGGTACAGAAACCCAGCTGTAAGTACTACCAACTACAGCGGTTGCACCGATCTGGGTGCTGGCGTTCAGACAGATGGCCCTGTCGGCACCTGCAACGGCAGCCGGCAAAGGATTCACGGTCACGATAACGCTATGGGAGTTGGAA
>Ga0268280_1000232_pt1 | contig 52213 bp, 61 predicted proteins | sample saktaG_9_FD_190139 | JGI IMG/M metagenome (GOLD analysis project Ga0268280, IMG submission 190139) | Saline water microbial communities from Sakinaw Lake, British Columbia, Canada - sak_2011_5_24_40m | ecosystem: Environmental > Aquatic > Non-marine Saline and Alkaline > Saline ...
TCAAATGAGGGAAGTAATAGTTGGACTTTATATTGTAATGATTCAGCCGGAAATATTAATTCTACATCTGTAGGATTTACAAGAGAGTGGCTTTCAACTAATGTAACTTTATGTAGAACATTAGACCAGGCGAATACAGTTTATACTTTGTTAAATAATATTGCTTCAACTGGGACTTGTATTAATATTACTGCGAATAATATAACTTTAGATACAAGTGGAAAAACAATAACAACAACTGGAAATGTGGATTGGAGCCATGGTGTTTATGTAAGTGCAAGTTCTAATGTAACAATTACAAGTCTTTCTCGTGCAGGAATAATTACTTCTAATTATGGTTCTGGAGTTATATTTTCTTCTGGTATGTCTAATGGAGTTGTTAATAATATTCGTGTTTATTCAGGTAATTCTATTTGTAATGATTCTTCTTATCATTGTTCTGGAATTGCTTATGGAACAGCTTCTTCATCGAATCTGATAAATAATAATATAATTTCTGCTGGACCAGGTGCATGGGCTTCAATTTGGTATATGGGCTCTTCAAATCATGATAATTTTACTGGGAATACAGTTTCATTAGATTCTTCTCCATCTGTATTAGCTGTGATTTATCATTCTTCTGGAGAAGTTTCAAATGGGTTAATTTATAATAATGCAATTTCAGGTTCTGGTTATGGTCTTGCTACTGTTAATGGGGGTTTTAGTGGTATGAATGTTTCTGGAAATTCAATTTCAAGTGGAAGTATTTATGTTTATGGAGGTCAAAGTCTTAATAATTATTATTATGATAATATTTTGTCTGGAAGTTCTGGGCTTGGCTTCTTGTATTATTCTGAAGGTGCAAGTCCATCTGTAAATGACACTTTAAGGGGGAATACAATTACTGGTTCTGCTGGATTTACTACTTCTTATACAGCAAGTAATTTAACATTAATTGATAATAGAATTGGAGTTTATAATATTAAAGGAAATATAAGTTTTATTAATACAACTTATGGAGAAACTAAATTTTTAACTAATATCTCTGGAAGTGGAAGTAATTTAATTGGGAATTCAACTTCTGATATAAAGTTTGGGAATAACTCTGCTTATGTTAATTCTGGTGTTTCCGGATTGAATGAATCAGCTAATGTAACTTTATATGGAATTGGAGATAGGGGATATACAAACCCTGTAATATTAAGAAATGGTGTTGCTTGTGATTCTGGAGTATGTTATAATTTTACTTCTCTTACTGCTGAAAATGTGAGTTTTAATGTCAGTGGATGGAGTACTTATTCGATTGGGGAGGGGAATACCGTTCCGGATAATCCAGTTGTTTATATTAATTCAACGGATGGGACAAACAAAACTAATGTTAATTTGAATTGTTATGCTGTTTTAAGTGACCCTGATGCTGGAAATTTGATGAATGTTTCCGTTAAATGGTATAAGAATGATGTTGAGAATTTGAGTGTTGATTATAATAATAGTTATGCAAATGCGACAGAGTTTAATGCTGTTCTTGGCTCGGGGAATACTACTAAGGGAGAGAATTGGAGTTGTGGGATGAGGGTTTATGATGGAGTTCTATATTCTGATTGGGTGAATTCTTCTAATTTAACAATATTGAATTCTCTTCCGGTTGTTACTTTGAGTTATCCTTTAAACGATACATCAACAACTAATAGAACGCCTTTGTTTAACTGGACTTCACAAGATAATGATGGGGATAGTATGACTTATGAAATTAATATTAGTTCTCCTCAATGTACTTCTGATGAAAGGTATGATGCTGAAATTGGGGAATTGAGTTATGTGCCTAATCCTGATTTACAGTGTCTTTATGATAATGGAGATTATTATTTATGGAAGGTAAGAGCAAATGATGGGGAAGAAGATGGTGAGTGGAGTGAAGAAAGATTACTGAAACTTGGATCATATGTTGAAACAAGTCTTTTAATCAATTACGTTGATTTTGGATTTAAGAATATTTCTTATTATCCAACCTATAATGATAATACAACTGATGATGCTCCGGTTCCATTCGTGTTAGAGAATACAGGAAATGCTGTTTCGAATGTTAGCGTTAATGCAACAGCTTTATGGCAAGGCGTTTTAGGAGATAGCAATAATTATATGTTTAAGATGGACAATTATAATGAGGCTGGATCATTTGATTGGTTAAGTTCAATAACTTCTTGGTCAAACTTCTCCCTGACTGGGAGCGTTGTTGCCCTTTCAAACTTTAATTATACTGATAGTAATGATACTGCGGAGATGGATGTATTTATCCAGGTCCCTCCAAATGAACCTCCAGGTCTTAGGTCCTCAACAGTAATATTTACTACAAGTTTAGCATAACATGGAAATAAAAAACATATACAAAATGGATTTGGTTTTAATAGTTGGAACTATCCTAGTTTTAATTGTTTTAGTTGGCTTTGCGAGACCTCTTGTTATTTCACCTTCGGATAACTTAGAGACAAGCCAAAATAACATTTTATTTTCAATTGAAAAAGCGGATAAGCTATTAATTGATGATAATATTGATTTTACAACACCTGATGAGTATAGTTTGAAAGATGGTGTTAAGATAAATCTCAAGCCAGGTGTTTATTATTGGAAGGCAATTGGTGCTGTAGGCTTAAAGACAGAGATAAGAACAATTACTATTAATTCAGATGTTGATTTAAGTTTGAGGAAAGTTGATTCAGGTTATGAGGTTGTTAATATTGGGAATGTTAATCTTAATGTGGATGTTTATAATGGGACTACTAAGATTGATACATTTAATGTGGGTGTTGATAATTCGGCTTATTCTAATAACGCAACTAAATTTGAAGGGAAGGCAGAATGAAAATTAGAAGTTTCTTCTTGGTTTTATTGGTATTTATCGTTTTATTAAATAATGTTTCTGCGTTAGGTATTACTCCTGCAAGAACTACTATCAATTTTGAACCTGGATTAGAGCAAACAATTTCATTTTCAGTTGTTAATTCAGAGCATAAGGATATTGAACTTGTTGTTTATGCTCAGGGAGAACTTAATCAGAGTATTTCATTAACAACAAATTCATTTAAAATGTCTTCTAGTGAAGAATCGAAGCAGTTGAGTTATTCATTTAAATTGCCTTCAAGCCTTACTCCTGGGCTTCATGTTGGCGAGATTGTTGTACTCCAGTTGCCAGATAAATCGGGAAATAGTGAGGCTTATATTGGTGCTGCTCTTGCGGTTATAACCCAGTTGTATGTTCAGGTTCCTTATCCTGGAAAGTATGCAGAGTCAAAACTTAATATTGTGGATTCTGATTCAAATGGGGATGTTACTTTTGTAATGCCGGTTTATTCAAGGGGGGAGTTGGATTTGGTTTCTGTAAAAGCTAACTTTGATATTTATAATAAGTTAAATGAGAAAGTGGCTTCATTCAATACCCCTGAAATCTCGATTAAATCTCAGGAGAAAAAAGAACTGGTTTATAAATGGAAAGCTGACGTTCCGGTTGGAACTTATCTTGCAAAGGGAACTTTGATTTATGATGGGGAGACAATGCCATTAGAAGGACAGTTTAATGTTGGATCTCAAGATCTAGAATTACAGCAAATCACAGTTAATAATTTCAAGTTGGGAGAAATTGCAAAGATAGAGATGCTGGTTGAGAATAAGTGGAGTGAGCAGATTAGTGGTGTTTATTCCGAGACACAGGTCTTCAATGAGAAAGGAGAAGTGATGGCTGATTTTAATTCTCCGAATTATGATATTCCCCCTTTGGAGAAAAAAGTGATGGTTTCTTATTGGGATACTGGCGGAGTAAAGCAGGGAACTTATGAAACTAAGGTCATTTTGAAGTATGCGGCAAAGTCTTCGGAGAAGAATCTTCAGTTAAAGGTTAGCTCTGACAAGATTGAAATTATTGGGTTAGGTTATGTTGTTTCGGAGAGCGCTTCAGGAGGTAACAGTAGCTTAGTAACTGTTTTAGTTATTGCTGTTGTTGTTTTGGTATTGATTAATCTCCTTTGGTTCTTTATATTTAGAAAGAGGTTGAAGAAGTAGAGGTAATCTTTATATACATTCTATATTTATGTTAATAATGAAGAAGTTGGTGTTGGTTTTTATTTTTGGTATTTTTGCTTTGATTTTTTGCTTTGGATTTAGGTTTACCGGGAATTCTATTTCTGTTGGAACAGTTAATCTTACTGTGGATACCTTAGCTTCAATCAATTTTACCATAGATAGTCTTAATTGGGGTGTTGGAGGTTTTAGTGAGGGTGCAACCTATGCTCTTCTGATAAGCAATGGGACTGTTGAGAGTGGAAGTTGGGTTCCTGTTTCAAGCGGGTTTGTAATTGAGAATAATGGAAATGTTGCACTAAACTTTTCTCTTGATTTTGGGAAAAATGCATCCGAGTTGATCGGGGGAACAAGTCCAGAGTATAAATTTAAGGTTTCAAATGTTGAGTCAGATAGTTGTATTCCTGCCGGTGGATTTAGTCTGGATGAGTGGTCTGACATTTCTTCTGACCCTATCAATATTTGTTCTAATTTTAGTTCTTCTGAATCAGATAATTCAATTAGGATAGATGTTTATCTTAAAATTCCTATTGATACTACAAAAATACAGCTAGATGATACTCTTATTGCGAGTTATGAGGAGGCTGGATGATGAAGAAGTTTATTATTCTTTGTTTGTTCTTGTTTTTTTTAGGTAGTGTTTCCGCAATAGGAGTTACTCCTTCTTCTTATGAGGTTAATTTTAAACCTGGGTTAACTCAGGATTTTGTCTTTACTTTTAATTTACCTGGGCAATCTGAAGTTTATGTTTTAGGAGATTTTGCGGACTATATTTCGGTTGATAAAAAGATAATTAATGAGAATGAAAAAGTAACTGCTTCCTTGAATTTGCCTGAATCTTCGAATAATTACGGGGTAAATAGGATCAGAATTGGAGCAAAACAGATTTCAGAGTCTGAAGGCGGGGTTGGACTTGTTGCTGATGCTAGAGGAATTATTAAGGTGAATGTGCCTTACCCCGGAATTCATTTTGCAACGGAATTTTCTGTTTCAAATTCTAATATTGGTGAGGTAAACAATGTTCACTTTAAAATTTATAATAATGGCGAACAAAAACAAGACGTTTCTCCGATTGTTATTGTTTATTTTAATAGTAAAGAAATTGAAAAAATAGAGTTTGAAGAAAAATCCTTAGAGTCGAGTAGTTTTGTTGAATACAATCGAACAATTAATTTAAGTGAATCAGGGGATTATAGTGCAAAGCTTATTTTTAAGGATGTTATGGCTGAGACCAGCTTTAATGTGGGTAAATTGTATATTGAAATATTAGAGACTACAAAAAAAATTGAAGAGGATAAGATAAATAAATTTAATGTGAGTATTAGAAGTTTTTCAAATTATTTAATTAAAGGTGTATACGCTGTGATTGATGTCCAAGACAGCAATTTAAGTTTTTCAACGCCTATTCAAGAGGTTCAAACTGGAAATTCTGTTTTAACAGGTTTTATTGATTCAAATGAACTTGGAAAAGGAGAATATAAAGCGAATATTACAGTTTATTATTCTAATCTGAGCAATAGTAAGATTGTTTTATTTAGGGTTGGTGAGGTTAATTATCTGCTTTATTTAGTGGTTATCTTGGTTTTGTTGGTTGTTATTTTTGTGTTTTTTAGGATAAGAAAAAGAAATTTATTGAAAGCTAAGGTCAAAATTAGAAAAAAATAATTCGGGGTCGTTTAGTAATGTTTTTATATTGAAAATTGCTTGGTATTCTATGAAAACTAAAGGGGTTATATTGATTATTCTCTCATTTATGATTGTTGTTATCGCGAGTTTTGCGATTATTCGTTATTCTCCTGCTCTCCCGGAGGTAAAAATTACAGGAAATGGTTTGTCTGGGACAATTTCTATTACCATTAATAGTGAGGGAAATTTTGTGCTAATTCTTTCCCCATCAAATGTTACTTATGATTATGAGGCATGGCATGAAAATAATTCCTATACTCTTGACTTAAATGTTTCTTCAAATTTTGAAGCGGCGTTATGGAACTATACCCTTACGGATTTGAGGCATAATGTTGTGAATATCTCTGGGCAAGAGTTTAATCCAAATACAACAATAAATGCTTTGAGGTGGGGAAATCAACTTGATGTTTCTGGAAGAGATTTTGGGGGAACCTGGTATAATGCTAGTGTTGTTTTTTACGTTAATGTTCTTGAGAATACGGCCCCTATTTTAGGATATATTAATTCAACTTTTTATGTCTGTGAAGGGAACACTTTTTCATGGAACTATAATGCTTCTGATGCTGATGAAGATAAGTTAAGTGTTTCCTTATCTCCAAATAATGTTTTTTACAGTGTAAAGACAAGCCAGACATATGGAAATATCATTGCAAAACTTGCTTCGAGAAGTATCTTAACAAAGGGCAATGCAGGGAATCATTCTTTGAATATCTCTGTCAGCGATGGGAGTTTGTCAGATACCAAGAATACTATTGTTTCGGTTCTTGAGATTAATAATGCTCCTGTTTTTACAAGAATTAATAACCAGAGTGTTTGGACTATTGGTTTGGATTCAAGCTTTGAAAAGCAGGCAGAGGTTAATGATGTTGAAGATTTAAGTTATTCTTCTGGAAATTTGGAGTTTAATATTAGTTTTGAAGGTGATGCTTTGTTTGGGATTAATGGTACCGGCTTTATGAATTTCACGCCGGATAACAGCAGTCTTGGGGTTCATAATGTGATAGTTTGTGTTTTGGACAGGGGTATAGATGATCCGAGCCCATTACTTCCTGAAGAGTGTAATCAAGATGGCGGGCCTATTAGTGTTTGTAATAGTTTTAGTTTAACAGTTACTAATTCAAACAGAGCTCCAATAATTGTTAGTTATTCGCCTTCAGAGTTAAGCCAGAATATCTCTGGGACTGAGGAATTAGGTTTTTCAGTTACAACAAAGGATGATGATGGAACGATTCCTGATGTTTATTGGTATGCTGATGATGTTTTAAAAGAAACAGATGCAGGAGTGTTAGGGTTTAATACTTCAGAGTTTAGTTATACTTTTGGATGTGGTGTTTCAGGCAGCCATAATGTAAAAGTAGTGGTTAGCGATGGATTAAATCAGACGTCTTTACAATGGAATTTTAGTGTTAGCAATGTTCCGTGCTCTGTACCTTCATCTCCAAGCAGCGGGGGTGGTGGTTCTCTCTCATTACCTGGAAGATGTGTTGAAGATTGGGTTTGTAGTGATTGGAATGTATGTCAGAATACTAAGAGGTCTTTTGATTCAAATGGACTTTCTCCGGAAGACTATGATTCATTATTTTATTCATGTCAGCAAATTGGCTATGATGAGCGGTATTGCGGTTTTCAGATGAGAAGCTGTGACGATTTAACTTTATGTCTTAACGATAACTATAAAGCTCCAAAACCGGATGAAATGCAGGTTTGTTATTTTACTGAGAATCCTTCATGTACGGATGGGATTACTAATTGTCATCATGGTGGTTGTGAGCTCTTGGTCGACTGTGGAGGTCCGTGCCCTACATGTCCAAGTTGTTCTGATGGGCTCCAAAACCAGGGTGAAGAAGATGTCGACTGTGGAGGTCCGTGCCCTACTGAGTGTGAAAGGGCGGAAACAATAAACACTGCGATGTTAATCAGATATGGATTACTATCAATGTTATTAATCCTTATAGTATTTATAATCATAGAAATTATAAGGATTATAAGGAATCTTAAACAAAAGAAAAAAAAGAAGGAATAGATTTAAATACTTTAAAAAGTACTTTAAAGGTATAAAAAAAGGGCATAAATTATGGAAATTATTTTTAATGATAATAGTATTCAGACTGGTTATAGGGTGAAGATTCCTAAGGCCATTGTTGATACTTTGGGTTTGAAAGAAGGAGAAAGAATTAAAATTAAATTTGATTCTGATAATAAGAAGATAATCATTGAAGGAAATGATAAGAGGGGTAAAAAATGAGATTAAATAATAAAAGCATTATTTTACTTAGTTTTATTTTATTTGGGGTTTTGTTGATTGGGCAGGTTAGTGCTACAGCTCCTGTTTGGAATGATACTAAAGTGAGTTTAAATTATTCTGTCAGCGAAGATAATCTTACTTGGAGCCACAATTTAAGTGCCGATTTAAATGTTTGGGATAGTAATATTAGATTTGATTTTAACCCCGATGCGGGACAGCTTCTTTATTGGATAAATTCATCTGGGACTTTTTCCTTTACTTCAATGACTGTTGTTTCTTCATGGATTAATATTACTAATGCCTCTACAGGTAATTTAGTAATAAGTGCAAGATATGACAATCAGACAGGATGGTTTAAAGTTCCTATTAAGGCTACAAATCAAAGTGATACCCAGACCGCTCCAACAACAGTTTTTAATTTTATAATAAACGCAACAAACGACGCCCCTAATTTTACATCTGCTGTTAATAGCAGTTATACTGCTCCTATAAGCTCTGGGAATTATTCATTAAATCTTTATGCTAGTGATGAGGAAATGCATTACCCATTAACATTTAATTATACTGTTTCTAATTGCAGTGTTTCTGTCTTAAGTTCAAGATATAATGTTTCTGGAGATGGCAATAATAACTGTACTTTGGCAATTTCAAATGCAACATTATCCCAGACATCTTATCAGATTAATTTTACTGGATTGACAAGTAATGATGCTGGTGTTTATAATTTAAGTGTTTGTGTAATGGATAATGCAACTGCAAATTCATCAAGAATTCCCTTATATACTGTTGCAGATTATAATGATACTAAATTTACATGCAAGAATATTTCATTGAATATTAAATCCACTTTAACAGTTACATCAAATTGTTCTGGATTGAACTTGACAGAGGGGGATATTCTCAGATGCAGAATAAATATAAGCACAGTCAATGCAACGGATAATTTGATTTTATGGAGTAATGCTTCTTTAAGGGGATATTCCGCTTTATCCGGAGCATTTAATCAAAGTTGGTTTTACTTTTATAATACTTCTAATGCTAGTGATTTTTTTTATTATATTGATATTAATATATCTCTTGATAAGTTAAAAGTGGGAAACTGGTCTATTAATTTTAGTGCTAATGACACGACTTCAGGAGAATTAAAATCAGAATTATTTTATATTTATGTTAATTGGTCTGGAAATAATTCAATTCCTGCAATGACTTCTATTGCTAATGTTGACGCCTTGTCAATTAATGATTTCAAGGAGATTTATTTTAATATTTCAGATAATGATGTTCTTGTTCCGGATAAGAGGGTAAGAAATGAGAGCTTTAATTATTCTTATTTTGTTCTTAATCAATCCAATATAACGCAACAGTTGAATAATTTCAGCAGTAATTTTAATTTTTCAAGATTGGGAGATGTTGCAGGGACTAATAAAACAAGAATGAAGATATTATTTACTCCAAATTCTAGTGAAGCAGGAAATTATACCCTAAACATAACAGCAACAGATAGTTTCGGAAATGTAACTTTTTCTTTGTTTAATATTTCAATTTTTAGCAATAATGCCCCTAAATGGAATAGCAGTGTTGGCTATGTTTTTAATTTAAATACAAGCAAGGTTTCAGATAATGAAAATTTCAGATTTATATTAAATCTTACAAATTCTTCTGGATTAGCTTACGCTTATGATATTGATTCAGATACTCTTAGTTTTACAAATGGTTCTGCATTTACTCATTTTAATCTTTCTAATGGGGTTATTAATTTTATTCCATGGAAACAGGATGTTGGATACTGGAATGTCAGTATTACGGTTACAGATGTTCTTGGTCTGACAAATACCACTTATTTTATTTTTAATATAAGCAATAATAATACTTCGCCAAAGGTTATATCGCTTAATTGGGCTGGGGGCAACATATCAAATGGCAGTAGTATCGACTGGTCTGAAGATGCTAATTTAGACTTTGAATTAAATATTAATGACAGTGATTTGTTAGTTGTAAATAAAACTGCTTATAATGAGTCTTTGAATATTGATATGGTTGTTGCATATCTAAATGGGACTGCTGTTTCTGATTTTTTTAATTTTAATTCAAATCCAAATAGCGGTGAAAACCAGACCTTTTTAGGAAATTTTACACCTTCTTCAAGCCAGGTTGGGAATTACAGTGTTGTGATTAGTGTAACCGATAACAGCAGTGCAGTTGCATATTTGAGTTTTAATGTCAATATAACCTCTACTGAAGATGCTCCTGTTCTTGACTTGATTTCAAATCAGATAAAGACAGTGAATGACGCCCTTTATTTAGACATTAATGCAACAGATGAAGAGGATGGTAGTGACAGCTCTGGAAAGTTGGTCTTTGCAATATACAATCTAACGGTTGGAGGCAATTTTATTAATTCTTCTAATTTTAATTCTACTAGTGGGGTAATCAATCTGACTAGTCTTGCTAATTATGCAGGTCATTGGAGATTTAATGTGACTGTTAATGACAGTTTAAATGGCAGTGATTCACAGGAATTTAATATTACTATTTATGGTTCTCCGAGCCTTGTTTCTCCTTCTGGAGAATATGTTTTTAACTTTAATGAGAGTACAGCGGGTAATTTTAGTTTTGCAGTTAATCATACTGTTGGAGATAACCTGACTTATGAGTTATGGATTAATAATATCACTTGTGCTTATCAAAATAACTCTGATTGCAGTTATACTAATATGAGTTTAATACAATCTTTTAATAACTCTGGAAATGGAAGTTCATTTAACCAGAGTTTTACACCAAGTTATTGGGATGAGACTTATGGGCTTTATAAAAATCTTACATTAAGAGTTTATCCTTCTGTTAATGAGTTAAATTCAACACAAAAAAATTCAATTGCGCAGAATTTTTCATTTTATCTTAATATTAGTCATACTAATTCTCCTGTTAGGTTGAAGTCTGAAGACGGTTTTCCAAATCCTTGGTCTACAGGATATATTAATACAGATACTACAGTTACGTTAACAGACTATTTTGTTGATGAAGATTATTTGGATTCTTATTATTTACAGCAAACAAACTTTTCAGTAACTAGTTCTAAGGGGATATCTAGTTTAATTTATGCTCAGAGTAGTTTAGATAATCAACTTCCTTGGAATGGAACAATTTCAGATTGGATATTAAAAATATCTGCCACTGCACCTACTTCTGAAATTGTGACGGTTAATGTTTCTGATGGAAATTCTTCTGCGTCGGATTCCTTTAATATTACTTTTATAACTCAACCCACAACAACAGTAGCAACACCTACAAGAGGGGGTGGGGGAAGTAGCAGTATAAAACATTATTCACTAAGAATAATCACTCCTGCAGACATTATTGTTTCTGAAAATAATTTTATCACTATTCCCTTCTCGGTTCAGAATAACGGGGAGATAGATCTCGCAGGAATAAATCTGAGCACGATGGTCTTTTATGAAAATTTATTTTCCGATGCAGTTAGTATTTCTCTTGAAGATGCATATATAGACAAACTTGGTTTTGGGCAGTCAAAAAATTTTACAATGACTATTCGTGCAAATACTCATGTCGCAGGAAAGTATAAGGCGACTGTTTATGCAGATATTACTTCTCCAAAGTTTTCAGATTGGGGAGATTTTTATATTGAGTTAAGAAAAACAAATGAATCAGAAGCAGAGCAGATGCTATTATTTACTGAGAAACTTATTTCGGAAAATCCAAAGTGTATAGAACTTACCGAGTTGCTTAATGAGGCACGAAAGCTGTTGGACAATGCAGATTATAGCGCTTCTTTTCAAAAATCAAAAGAGGCACTTAATGCTTGTGAAAATGCAATATCCTCAAATGAGCAAGTTAATTATAGGACTGGAGAAACGCAAGATTTATTTACATATATAGGATACAGTACTTTGGTTGTATTTGGAATTGGTTTTATTTTTTATATTTATAAAAGAGTAAGGTTTAATAAATCAAAAATCAATGACTAGTAGAGGTGAATAATGAAAAAAAGAGAAAATGCAGCTTTAGCAAGGGATGTTTCTCATGTGCCAAAAGTTATAAATGGCATTGAAGAAGAAATGTCTAAAATAATTGTTGGACAAAGGGAGATTATTCATGGAATTATTCGAGCAATATTATGTGATGGGCATGTTCTTGTTGAAGGTGTTCCTGGTGTTGCTAAAACATTAATTGTAAAATCCATTGCAAAAATAATGGGTTGTGATTCAAAGAGAGTCCAGTTTACTGTGGATCTTTTACCTACAGATATTACAGGGATTATGAGTTATGATCCTAAAAAAGGATTTGAGATTGTTCGGGGCCCTATTTTTACTAACTTTATGATTGCCGATGAAATAAACAGAAGTCCTCCAAAAACACAATCGGCTCTTCTTGAAGCGATGCAGGAGAAAGCAGTAACTATTTCAAGGAAGACATATAATTTACCTCTGCCTTTTTTTGTTATGGCTACTGAAAATCCGCTAGAAGTAAGCGGAGTATACAAATTGCCTGAAGCACAGGTGGATAGATTTTTATTTAAATTACTTGTTGAGTATCCAAGCCAAAAAGAGGAGTTTATGATTCTTGATCAAAATATTTCTATTAGGAAATTTGAGGACTTTAAGATTAAAAGTATACTCAACCCTAAAAAAATTATAGATTTGCAAAAACAAGTAAAACAAGTTTTTGCATCTGATGCAATCAAGAGTTATATTCTGGATATTGTTAATGAAACGAGGAATAGTTGTACTGAGTATGGGCGGTTTATTTCATATGGTGCAAGCCCAAGAGCGTCCATTGCATTGATATTATCTTCTAAAGCAGAAGCACTAATGCATGGAAGAAATTATGTAATTCCTTCAGATGTAAAAGAGGTTGCACACCCTGTTTTAAGACATAGGCTTATCTTGAATTATGAGGCTGAGGCAGAGAAGATATCATCTGATAAGATCATAAATCATATTCTGAACAGGGTTAGGGCACCCTGATAAAATGAAAGGTAAGTTTGAAGTTAATTTTGCAGGAGTTATCTCTGAATTTGAAAGAGCGATTCAGAAATTCCAGGTGAAGAGAATTCTTTATAAGACTGTTTTTAGAGGAAAGGGCCTTGAATTTGACAGCTATAGGGATTTTGAATCTGATGATGATTCTGGCATGATTGACTGGAAGGCGAGTTTAAGGGGAAATAAGCTTCTCGCTAAGAAGTATGTTGAGGAAAGAGATATGGACATTTATTTTTTTGTGGATGTGAGTAATAGCATGCTTTTTGGCTCTGGAAAGGTTTTAAAAGCAGAGTATGCCGCAGAACTTATTGCTTCTTTAAGCCATTTAATTATGAATTCAGGAGATAATGTGGGGCTTGTGTTCTTTTCTGATAAAATTGTTAAGGTGCTTAGACCTTTAAGGGATGCAAATCATTTTGGAATTGAAACATCGATATTGTCCGATGCTGCTTATTATGGCGGCGGTTTTGATTTTAATAGTGCTGTTGATTTTGCTCTTAAAACAATAGTATCGCCTTCTTCAATGATTATTCTTGTTTCTGATTTTATTAGGATGAATGATAAATGTGAAAATCACCTAAAGTTGCTTGCTGCAAGATTTGAAACAATAGCTATTATGATAAGGGATCCTTTTGACGAGGAACTTCCAAATGTAAAAGGTCAGATGATAGTTCAAGACCCTTATTCAGGCAATCAAATGCTTATAGATCCCTCGTTGATTGCGGACCAATATAAGCAGAATGCGTTGAAGCATAAGGAAAAGATAATTAGAATATTTAGAGAGTCTGGTGTTGATTTCTTTGAGATTAATACTAATAAAAGCTTTATTATTCCTTTTGTTTCATTCCTAAAAAGAAGAGCTGGAGGAGGGATATAATGGCTATTGTGAGTTTTTTATACCCTCGATTTTTGCTTTTGCTTTTTATTGTGCCTTTTTTCATATTTGTTTATTTTTTAAGCATGGTTTATAAAAAGAAAAGAGCGGTTGTCTTTTCAAATTTCGAGGCGATAGAAAGATTTTATGATGTAGAATTCTTTTCAAAGAATTTTATTGCTCTTTACGTAAATATTGCAATTGTCTGCTTTATTGTTTTTGCACTTGCAGGAACTAATATTAACTTCGAGGCTAATACAAGCACATATTCTTACGTTCTTCTTATTGATAATTCCTTGAGTATGAAAACGGCAGACATTCTTCCTAGCAGGCTTGAGGCTGCTAAGATTTCTGCAGGAAAGTTTGTGGACCTTCTTCCACCGGGAGTTGAGGTTGGTGTGGTTTCTTTTTCTGGGGATGCGGAAGTCATGCAGGAATTAACCTCTTTGAAATATAAGCTTAAGGAATCTATTAATGTGATTGATTTTGGTGTAGTTCAGGGAACAAATGTCTATAATGCTCTTCTTTCAGTAAAAAGGATTTTTGGGGATGCTCCAAGAAAGGCGGTTATTTTAATAAGTGATGGTCAGCTTAATGTTGGAAGTGCATCTCAAGTTGTGAGATATGCAAATCAGGAAAATTTTGTTGTGGATACTCTTGCAGTAGGGACTGCAGATGGGGGGATAACAGAAATGGATACTGTTTCGAAGTTAGATGAGGATTTTTTAAAATCTCTGGCGTTTGAAACTCAAGGTCACTTTTTTACTGTTGAGGATAATGCCGGTTTTGACGAGTCTTTTAATGAGATTCTTTATGATACTAATAAAGATGTTTCTTTTGATATTTCTATGTATCTTTTGCTTGCGGCGATTCTTTTGTTTTGTTTTAGCTGGATAGCTGATAATTTCAGGTTTAAGATAACTTCTTGATGTTATAATCTTAATTTAGCATCAGTGATACTGTTTTTATTTTAATGAGAATGTATATCTTTTGTAATTTAATCTTTATTAGAACTTTGGTGGTTTGTTTTTAAACAAGGGAAGCGGAATTAAAGGGCATCTAATTTTACATGTTTAGTTTTTTTAAAGATTAAATAGACTTTATAATATTGAAGAAGAAGTCTGAAATTCTCTCAAGGATTGTTCTTTTAAATGTCTTTTTTTGTTTGAGAGAACAGTCTTGGCATGAGCCACCACAATCTATATCTATTTCTCCACTATCTTTTATCCCATTATGGCATGAATCGCAGTAATCATCCATCTCTTTTCCTTCAGTTAAATCTATATTCAGATAGGGGTTTGCTTTATCTTTACTCTTTTCTATTCTTGCTATCATCTGGTTGTTAAGTTTGTTATAAACTCCAGTATATTCTTTTCCGCATTTTTCAAATTGCAGGATATATACATCCATTGTTATTGCACATTCTTTTTTTTCATACTTTGTTTGTGTGCATGAATTTCTGTCTGAGCAGGTTCTTGAAGTTATACCCTCTATATTCTCAACTCCGTTTATTATATCTAAGAAATTATAATCTGCTTTACACTCACTCCAGTCGGTGCATATTGGATCTGGTCTGCACCTTTCTTCATTGTTATTGCATTCTAGTTTTTCAGGTATTGTATATTTAGTTCCACAATAGTTCTTATCTTTGCATGTTGGTGTGGTATATCCGTTAGCGCATTTAGACCATTCACAGTTCCAGGATTCTATACATGTATTATTACAATATCTTGTTAAATCTGGCGAGTCCGTAGGAATTTTGCATTTATTTAAATCTTCACAGTCCCTTCTCTGAATCCCTTCTTGACATTGGTCCCATAGGCTGCAGGACCATTTTGAAGTGCATAAAGCTTTCCAGATTCTTTCTTTGTTAATAAGCTCAGTAGCCAGGGTGTCTGAATCTTTTTGAATGGTATCTGAAGCTAAGCTGTTTGGCTCGAAGTTATTTATTCCAGAACTTACATTTATAGATATTGCTGTGGTGCTAACATTACTGTTGCAATCTTTTATGAAAAGTGTTCTTGGTGTTTTGCATAGTGGCGCTGAAAATTCTTTTAGGATTTCGAGGGAAATTTGGACATTAATCGGGTTCTCATTTGTGTTAATTCTATACTTCTTTTTTTCACCTATATTTGGAATATCCGTTGTTATAAAATTCTCAGTCCCTGAAAAATTTATTTCTATTTTTTTAAGGTTATAAGTATCATAGCTTCTTTCAAGTTCTATAAAAATAGCTCTTGCCGAATTATCATAGCAGGCATCATAAACAAGACTTGTTACATGGTTTACATCTACACAATCATTTTGTGTTTTTGTTATCCCCTTGTTATTGAATCTTAAACCTATTAATATGAGGAGAGTTACTATGAGAAGTATTATGATGATATTTGTAAAGGTGATTAATTTTTTGCTCATATTTTATACTAATCTCTCCTGATTAATATTGCTATTTTTAACTCTGAAATTAATAATTTTAATGTTTTCTTCCAGAATGTTTAATTTTTATCTTTCTATGATTTTTTATAATCCTTGATGTCCTTATTGTTTTTGCCTTGTGATGAATTGTCTTAGCATTGTGGTGGACTATTTTAGCTTTATGGTGCGTCATCTTAGTGTTGTGATGAACTGTCTTAATTTTATGATGGGCTTTTATGCTCTTTTCTAATTTTCTCTTTCTAATTTTCTCTTTTCTGTGGCTGAATTCTGATTTGAATGAGTTAAGAATTTTTCTGAAAAATCCTTGGTTTTCTAGTTGTTTCCTTAATTTTGCCATGTCTTTATTTCTTATTATTCTTATAAGTTCTGAGGAGAGCTCATTTAATTTTTCATTGTCTATCTTTTCTGGGAAGTAATAAACATGCATCATCTCTTCGGATAATTCTGCTAATTCCAATTCCTTTATTTTTTTTAGTTCGTCGATAAGAAGAGGGTATTCTTCCCTTTGGGCGGAAGCAAGATACTCTTTAATCACTTCTTTCACTATTTCACTTATTGAATCTAACTTTTCTTTTGGAGTCTTATTAGTGTGATTTATCATTCTTATTCTTTTTATTCTTGGGTCTTCAGGAAGTGTTAACCCTATCCTACTTTTCATTTTGGGGTCTTTTTTCATTTTTCTTTCAAATAATGCAAGGATTAAAGCGAGAATTATTGCAAGCAAAACAATCCCGATAAGAAGATAAGTCGGACTATCTAAGATTTGTTCTAGAATATTATTCCACCCCATAGATTATAGACAATTTGTTAATATAAAAACCTTATGTTGATGGATTTTTAATTATTTTTAGGATGTTTTCCTTAAATTGTTCTAGTAAGTCAATTGGGACTGTTGCGCCACATGCTTCTTCATGTCCCCCGCCAGTTGAGTCCTCTATGTCTTGGATTGCTTTTAGTGTTATTTCCTTTGCATTTTTTCCTCTTATGGATATATTTGCCCTATCTTGCCTTTTGAATGCGACTATTATTGTCTTTTTTTTATTTCTAAAGTATAGCTTGTTTGACAGTTCAGAGGATATGCTTATTGTTCCAGAATAGGAGAAAAATATAATGTTCGGTAGTGTTTGTTGTGCCTCTGCTTTTTCTACGAGTTTGCTTAACATTGTGTTTAGTTCTTTGTATCTTTTATGAAGGTGGTAAGTCTGGCTATTTTCCTCTAATAAATCGTGAGGCGAATTTATTTTTTGAAGGTACCTTATGAGGTTTAGAACATTTGTTGTTGTATCTTTTAACCCAAAGTTTAGCATATTTACTATTTTTCCTATTTCTGTTAAGTAGATGGAATCAAAAGCATTCCAAGAATTATCAAAAAGCTCAGGACACTCTTTTGCAAACTCTTCTGAAAAATCTGGCTTATATACATCTCCGATACAGCCAATCATTGCAAGCCATATATCTTGTTTTCTTTTGAAAATACTTTGGGCAATATAGGTTACTGGCTCTTCACTGGGCGATGAATTGTAGTAATATACTTTTTTTATGATATCTTCTTCGACCTGGACATTGTGGTGATCAATCCAGATTATTGGAATGTTTCTTTCAATGACTTCATTTATGAATTCACTGCTTACTCTTGGCTTGTCCAGTATAAATATTGCGTCTGGATTTAACTCATTTATTTTTCTTAGGTATTCTTTGTTTAACTCGGGGAATGATTTTATTGCAACTCCTTTTCCCCTGTCTAAAGCTCTTCTTAAAATGAGGAAACTGCATAGTCCGTCCGCATCATTATCAAAAAAGAAAAGGGGATTTTGAGATTTTTCCAGATGTTCGCGAATTTCATTTAGCTTTTTTTGAGGTAACATTGTTTTTTATTAGGGGGTATTAATAGTTTAAAAAGATTGGTTTTAACTTAAAACTTTTCCCTCAAGAATCTGTGTTCTAAGGTTGTCTATTTCTTGTTTTATTTTGGAAGCTCTGTTTTTAAGAAGCGCTTCTAATTCTTCTTGGTTAGCTTCAAAGATTCCTGAAAGGGTTTTGAATTGCGTTACTATTTGTGAGATTTCTTTTTCATTTAATGTAAGGTGAGAGAGGAATCTTATTCCTTCAGGGGAAATCGTTTCTTCAAGAGGTTTTTCAACAATAAGTCTGGATAATGCCTCTAAATCTAAAATTCCATCCAAGGTTAGGTTTGAAAGAAGGATTTTTGTCTTTTTGAGCGACCATCTAGAATAGTCTCTTATTATTTTGTCTTCTGTTTTTTCAACATCTTTTAAGAGTTCTTTGTATCTTAGATACATTATGTTTCCTTCTTTTCCAAGTTCTGTAAAGCTTCTTTTTATGTTCTCAGATATTTTTAATATTAGTTCTGCTCTTTGAATTACCTTACATGCATCAGAGACAGAAACAAGTTCGGACATTTCGAGGATATTAAGATTACTAATTAGTTCATCAAAAATTTCTCTTTGTTTCTCCAGAACTTGAAGATTTGAGGAAACATCTCTTAACAATTCTTCTGAAGCTCTAAGGTAATATCTTGTTTTTCCAATATAGATTGTTGTCTTGTTTCTTCTTTCTGATACTGCTATTACAAATGTGTTTGCTTGTTTTGCAGTTCTTTCACCAGCCTTATGACGGGTTCCAGTCTCATTTGAAGTTATTGTATTGTCTGGAGCTAAGAGGACATTTGCATATAAAATCCTCTTTAAATCTGAAGAAACGATGATTGCTCCATCCATTTTGCATAATTCAAAGAGTCTTTGGGGTGTAAATCTACAATTTACCCTAAATCCGCCATCAATTATCTTCTGAACTTCTGGATTATCAAAGACAATTAAAGCCCCTAATCCAGAACCTAGCAAATCATTTATCACTGTTCTTAATGGGGTTCCGGGAGATACTTTTTTTAGGTAATCTAGCAGTATTTTTTCTTCCATTGTTTGAAAATGTGGATGAAGTATTTATATGTTTTTGCTTATTTGATTGTTATTTTAAAGGGGTGGTGGGTTTTTTGCTTGTTTTCGGGTTTTTGTTGGTATTTGCTCAAGACTGTGAGCTTTGTTAGGCATTATATTCTTAATATTTAATTTATTGGTTAGGTTTTTTATTTAAAATATCCCGACCCCTCATTTTTAATAGAACTTCCTCAATAAAAATATAAAAACCCTGTTAAACTAGGTTTATGATGGATTATTCGATAACTTGCGAGGTTTACAATGAGCTTGAGTCAACTACCAAGGGGCTTGAGAAAACAGAAATACTTGCTAAATTTCTTGATAAGATTAAGGGAAGCTCGGAGGTAATATATTTATTGAAGGGGCGAGTTTTTCCTGATTATGACGAGAGAGAATTGGGGTTGTCTGAGCAACTTGTGATAAAAGCAATTTCAAAAGCAACGGGGGACAGGGAGGAAGAGGTTGTAAAAGAATTTAAAAAAATAGGCGATTTGGGGAAGGTTGCCGAAACTTTGATTAGCAGTAAGAAACAGTTCTCTTTGTTTTCAGGAAAGTTGAATAATGAAAAGGTTATTTTAAACTTGCAGAAACTTCCAGGTTTGGAGGGGAAAGGAAGTATTGATAAGAAAATTGGTTTAATTGTTGAATTGTTGCATTCTGCAAAGCCAATTGAGGCGAGGTATATTATCCGAACAGTTTTAGGAGATTTAAAGGTTGGTGTTGGGGATGGGTTGTTAAGAGATGCGATTGTTGAATTTTGTTTTAAGCCTAAGGATATTGCAGAGAAAAAGGAATACGGGGAAAAGGTTCAACAGGCTTATGATAAACTGACTGATTTTGCAGAGGTTTTTGAAAAAGCTTGTGAAAATAAACTAGATAAGATTTCTTTGTCTCCAGGGAGAGCCGTTAAGGTTATGCTCTTTCCGAAAGCTGAAAATATTGAAGATGCATTTAGAATTGTTGGGAAACCGGCGGCTTTTGAATTTAAATATGATGGGTTTAGAATGATGCTTAATAAGGATGAAAATAATGAGATTAAAATTTTTACTAGAAGATTAGACAATGTTACAAATCAGTTTCCTGATGCTGTTAAATATGTAAGGGAAAATGTTAAGGCGGAGACTTTTATTATTGATGCTGAAGCTGTTGGATACGATCCTAAGACAAAAGAGTACAAACCATTTCAGGCAATGTCACAGAGGATTAAAAGGAAGTATGATATTGAGAAGCTTGAAAAAGAGCTTCCAATTGAACTAAATGCTTTTGATATTATTTATTATGATGGAGAAAGCTTGATTAATAAGCCGTTTAAGGATAGAAGAAAGATTCTTGAGAAAATTATTCATGAAAAGAAACTTAAGATTAGATTGGCTGAACAAATTATTACTGATGACGATAAAGTAGCTGAAAAGTTTTATGAAAAAGCACTGGAAGAAAGACAGGAAGGTTTGATGGTTAAGAATCTTGATGCTCCTTATAAGCCTGGTGCGAGGATTGGGTATGCTGTTAAGTTAAAACCTGAAGCAAATGATTTTGATTTGGTTATTACTGGTGCTGAATATGGGACTGGAAAAAGGGCTGGATGGATGACTAGTTTTGATGTTTCTTGTAGGGATGAGGAAACAGGGGAATTATTAGATGTTGGAAAAGTTTCTACTGGGTTAAAGGAAAAAGAAGAGCAAGGATTAAGTTTTATTGAGCTAACTGATATTTTAAAGAAGATTATTGTAAAAGAAGAAGGAAGACATGTTTATGTTAGGCCTGAAGTTGTTGTAATTGTTGGATATCAGAATATTCAGAAGTCTCCTTCATATTCTTCTGGTTTTGCGATGAGGTTTCCAAGAATAAGGGCATTGAGACCTGATAGAGGCAAGGATGATGTTGCGACATTGAGGGATGTTGAGAAAGAAGTTGTGAAGTGAGTGATTTTATTGTTTGTCCTGGAAACTTAGGTAAGTATTAAAAATTGCAGCACATCCGCCGATAAGAGTACCTATTCCCATCCCTATTAGTGTTTGTGTTGTTCTTGTTAATGTTTCGGGATTTTCTGAATAGTTATATCCTATTGCTGTTCCAAAGCCAGCTCCTAGAATAGTTAAAATTCCACCTGCGTAAACATTACCCCATTTATTAAAATGTTTGTCAACTTTGGTTATCCACGATTCTCTTGTTGTCTCTTTTAATATTTTATCAGCTTCTTCATGGGTTACAAAATCTAATCCAGAAATCTCATGTCCAAGCCTACCTATGTTAGGATTCATTTTTATTTTCATAAATTTTAATTGTCATTGATATTATTAAATATTTGTGTTGTGAAGGTGATTTGAATAGGGAATATAAATCTTTAAAAAGCAAGTATTTTCTTTTATATGATGGGAAAGGGAAATATGTTGGGCTATAGGGAAGTTGAAGTTGGTGGAAATCCGAGATTTATTGGAAGATTTAATTGGCCTGATAAATCATTGAGAGCTTATGTTCATGAAAGTGGATTAGAATATTTTGGGCGGGGAACAGTTGCAGGAGCTATTCAAAATGCAAGACAGCATTTAATTGATGTTGTTAAGAATCCAAGAACATTAGATATGATGGCATTTCGGGGACAGCAAGGTAATCAGCATATGATTGCTGCTATTTGGAATGATAATAAGGAGCCCATGATTGATTTCTTTAAGTTTTGTAATGGTAATAAATGGCCGGGAAATCCTGAAATGTATGGTTATGCTTTTAGGAATGGTGTTTATCTACCCAAAGCTCCCGCAACTTGTGGAGATGGATTGATTATTTTAGGTGCGGAAGAGCAGGATAGAAGAAGAGCTCCAAGTTTAAGAGATTATTTGGGATGCCCTCCTGTAGTAAAAGGCATTAAACTTAGAGTTGACGAAGTAATTACTGATATCTAATTGATGTTTAAACATTGAGAAGGCAAACCTTTATAAACCAATTTCCTTTATAAAGGGTATGGCTAAAGATTCTTTAAAGGTTCAGAATATTGTTGCTACTACTTCTTTAGGAAAAGATGTTTCTTTGACTAAATTGGCGAGGACACAACCGAATACAGAATATAATCCCGACACATTTCCTGGATTGGTGTTAAGAGTTAAAAAACCAAAATCAGCTGTTCTTGTTTTTTCATCTGGAAATTTAGTATGTACTGGAACAAAGTCAATTGCTCAAGTTAAAGAGGTTGTTCAGCAGGTTATAAAACAATTAAGAAAAATTAATGTTAATGTTACTGATAAGCCAAAGATAACTGTTCAGAATATTGTTGCTTCTGGTTCAATTGATTTGGATTTGAATTTGAATTTGCTTTCATTGGAATTAGAAAATACTGAATATGAGCCCGAACAATTTCCTGGTTTGGTATATAAGTTGGATGATCCAACTGCAACTTTCTTATTATTCAGTAATGGGAAATTGGTATGTACTGGAACAAAAAACAAACAACAGTTAGATGAGAGTATGGAACAGTTGAATAAGAATGTAAGAGCTGCTTTGAAAAGGATTAAGGCTGGAAGCGGTAGTAGGGATTTAGAATAATTCTGATTAACTATTCTTTTTGGCATAAATCTATTATCTTGCCTTCAGGGGTTCTTATCTTGAATGAATTTAGGGTTCGGATGATGTAGTGTTCATTTGTGGGACATTGTTCAGAAGGAGTCCATGAGATGTCAATAACTTCTGCTGATTTACTACTGTAGCTCATAGGTTTGTAAGCTTATTTTACTTTAAATATTTTTGTGTTGTGTTCAAACTATCTATATTATATAGAATACAAATTGTTAAAAAGAGATTTTTTGTCATTTTATTATGGATAAAGACAGTGCGAAGCAAAGAAAGTTGGACCTTGATAATCTAAGTGGGCTTTTGAATTCTCAGGAAAATAAGAATCGTGGAGGGTGGTGGCAAGGGGTTTTACATACTAATGGTAGTATGCAAATTGTTGCGGCCGCAACTTCTGGAGAATTCGCTTATAGAGTTATAACCCAGGATTATGGGCGAGATATTCAAGGAGGGGCTTCTGTTTCTGTTGCTAGGTTAGGTGCTAGTGGAAATTTGGAAGTTTATGCCTTACGTGGGGAATTGATTTCTAAAAATTAACCAAAACCCTTAAATACTATTAATTTTTTAGAAAATAAAGCGAGTTTTTGCTCGTTATAACTTAAGATGGCAATAGAAAAAGGAAATAAAGTAAAGATGGAATATACTGGGACTTTAGATGGCGGTATGGTTTTTGATTCTACTACTCATGGAGATCATTCACATCCATTTGAATTTACTGCTGGAATTGGGCAGGTTATACCTGGTTTTGATAATGCGGTCTTAGGGATGGAATTGAATCAGGAGAAGGAATTTAGAATTGATGCAAAAGATGCTTATGGAGAAAAGAATCCTGATGCTGTTCAGAAAATTCCAAGAGATAAACTTCCATTAGATGCGGATATTCAAACTGGAATGATGCTTGGAGTTCAAACACCTGATGGAAGGCAGATGCCAGTTAAAATTGCTGATATCAATGATAAGGAGATTACTATTGATATGAATCATCCTTTGGCTGGAGAGGCATTGAATTTCAAGATTAAGATTGTTGGGATTGAATAAAATTATAAAGTCTCTTTCTATTAAAGATTATGAATAAACCTGTTAAATTTCGCGAGTATAAAACTTCATCGGGGAAACTGGTTTTAGGTGGAAAAAGTGCAGAGAGTAATGAAGAATTAGTTGAACAAGTTGGTGAAAATGAAATTGTTTTGCATACTTCTTTGCCAGGAAGTCCTTTTGTAAATATTAAATCTGCTTCTGGAGAGGTTGGTAAAGAAGATATAAGGGAAGCAGGTATCTTTTGTGCTCGTTATAGTCAGGATTGGAGAGATAACAAAAAAAATGTTCTGGTTCATGTTTTCTTAGGAAAAGATATTTTCAAAGATAAGAAAATGAAAGCTGGGACTTTTGGTGTTAAGAAGTTTAAGGAAATTGTTGTTAAGAAGATTGAGATTGGGAGTTTTAAGTTAAATAGTGAGGATTAAATACCTTTAAAAGATAAGATAAAATATGGATAATAAGAAAACATGGTAAAAAAGATAAAAACATTGCAAATTGGGAAAAACGGGCTTACACCTGCGATAGTTGAACAAGTTAAGGGAATGATGGTGGATGTTCAGATAATGAAGATTTCAATCTTAAAATCTGCATGCAAGAATAAGGAAGAGGCAATTCTAATTGCTGATTCTCTTATAAATTCTCTTGGAAAGAATTTTACTTACAAATTAATTGGGCATACTATTAATTTGAGAAAGTGGCGAAAGGATATGCGGTAACTATCTTGTGATGGGGATTTGGTAATTTTAGATATACTTTTTAATAGGTTTAGTAATATGCAAACAATTTTTGGCGAGATTAATATAAAGTCTTGTAGACTAAGGCAGATAATTACCCCTGTTTAGATAATTACTACTAAAATGTTGGAGGATTATTATACTAAATTTCCCGTTAAAGTAATTACCATTAGATTTATAAAGCTAAATTTTCATAAAGTAGAAGGTTGAAATGATGCTTGCATCTATTTATCTCTGAAAAGAGAGCCTGATTAAATTCAATGACAAAGGAAATATATAATAAGGATCCTCAGGAATTTGTTAAGAAGTTAGCAGATACTTTAATGAAGATGCCTGAATTTAAGGCTCCTGAATGGTCTATGTATGTTAAGTCAGGTGTTTCAAAGCAAAGACCTCCCGCAGATGATAATTTTTGGTATATTAGAGCGGCGGCAATATTAAGGCAGTTGTACATCAAAGGCGTTGTGGGTGTTAATAGGTTAAAAACAAGATTTGGTTCTAAAAAAGACAGAGGAGTAAGACCTGATAAATTCAAGAAAGCTTCTGGAAAAATTATAAGAGTAATATTACAACAGGCAGAGAAAGCAGGATTTGTTGAAAAGTTGAGTAGAATACAGTATGGAAGAAGATTGACTCAGAAGGGAAGAGACTTTTTAGATAAGATTGAAGTTCCTACAAGAAAGTCTGTTGAAGTTAGTTTTGATGCTGCAAGAGAGCCTGTAAAGGAGGAAGAATATGACGAGCAAGTTTGATAAGAAAAGTAAGAAGAGACATTTGGATAAGGCGGGAAAGCAGACAAAATGGGCCCCATTTTGGACAGTATTAAGAAAATTTGGAAAAGGCAAGAGAGTTCATCCATCTGCAATTACTCATGTTAAAAGAAGCTGGAGAACAAGAAAATTAAAAATTAAACCAAGAAGGATCAAGAAGGACTTCTTAGGATAAGGATAAAATCACTCTTTTCTTTTTAGAAAAAAGAAAATTGGTGTTTTAAAAGAAAAAACATGGAAAAACAAAAAAACAAAACGGAAACGGAAAAAACAGAAGTTGGTAAACCAAAAAAACTTGAAGATTTTAAGACAATGGGCGAGGGCGCTAAAACTCCAGAAGAAGTAAAAGAAAAGATTGAAAAGGAGACTGAAGCAAAAGCTAAGCCTGTTGAAAAACAGAAACCAGTTAAGGAGAAGGAAACAAAAACAAAAACTCCTAAAGCTACGGCTACTAAAATAACTGAGAAGAAAGGCGATAAAATTATTATTTTAGAACGGGAATATGTTATACCATTAAGAAGATACATCCTTACTGTTCCAAGATATAGAAGGGCTAAAAAAGCAATTATGATTATTAGACAGTTTCTTGCCAAACATATGAAAACGGAAGATAGAAATGTAAGGAAAATTAAGATTGACAAATATTTGAATAGTGAAATATGGTTTAGAGGAATTAAAAACCCCCCTTCAAAAATCAAAGTTATTGCTAAGAAAGATTCTGAAGGTTTGGTGTGGGTAGAACTTGCTGAAATTCCAGATAAGGTAAAGTTTGATATGGAAAAGGACAAGAAAAGATTAGGGAAGCTTGATAAGAAAGCATTAAAACAGATTGCGGATAGGCAAGCTAAAGAAAAAGCGGAAGCTGAAGAGCAGGAAAAAGCTGAGGAAGGAGAAGACACTAAAGAAGAGAAGGAAAAAGAAAAAGCAGTTGCTGAACTTGGAGCAGAAGCGCAAGAAAAAGAAGCAAAAGAAATGAAACATACTACTGATTCTAAGAGAGAGAATAGAACTAAAGGCAAAGAAGAAATGCAGAGAAAGGCTTTGCAGAAGTAAAATGGTTTCTTTTAATGATTTTCATAGGAATTATTCTAATTCTTTAGTTGTCCCCTCCCAGTTTAGTAATAGAACTTTTTCTAAAGCTATAGAAAGATGTATTTCTTCAATTTATAATCAAATTCGCGAGAATTATCGATGTGAACCTCAGGCAGTAAAGAATGGGAATGTCTTTGGATTTAATGTTAATGGAAGAGAAGCAGGAAGAGTAAGAGTTTCTGGAAGAAGAATAAGCTGGAGAACTTATATGCCTGGCAAACAGCCAGAGTTGCCTGTTTTTGCATAAAAGGATAGTTTTATATTTCTTATTTATATTTTATTTTTATGTTAGATAAGTTAAAAAAAGAGCTAAGGGAGAATGGGGATAAAGAGAGAGCAGAACATTCTAAGAGATTTTTTAAAACCGGCAAGGGAGAGTATGGGGAAGGAGATGTTTTTCTTGGATTAAAAGTGCCTGATGAAAGAGAGATTGTAAAGAAATACGATTTGGATTTTGAGGATGTGCAGAAACTGCTAGATTCAGATATTCATGAGGAAAGATTTGCTGGTTTGCTTATTTTGATTAGTAGATATAAAAATAAAAAGGCGGACGATGAATTGAGAAGAGAAATTTTTGATTTTTATCTTAAAAATGCTAAGAAAGGAAGAATAAATAACTGGGACTTGGTTGATTTGTCCTGTCATAAGGTTGTTGGGGCTTATTTGGTAGATAAGGATAGAGATGTTTTGTATGAACTTGTTAAAGGGAATTTATGGGAAAAAAGAATCGCTATTATTTCGTGTTTTGCATTTATTAAAAATAATGATTTTAAGGATGCTTTGAAAATTTCTGAATTGTTGTTTAAGGATAAGCATGATTTAATTCATAAGGCTGTTGGGTGGGTTTTGAGGGAGGTTGGGAAGAAAAATCAATCTGTTGAAGAGGATTTTTTAAAGAAGCATTACAAGACTATGCCAAGAACAATGTTGAGGTATGCTATTGAAAGATTTGATGAGGGTTTGAGAAAGAAGTATCTTGGTGGAGAAGTTTAGATTTTTTTAATTATCTGTGTTTAGTAACTCGCATACTAATTTGCTATTGTTTATTTAATTTATTATTTTTATCGCCTTTATTTTAGTGAAGGCATGTTTATCTATTTATTGTAATTTCATCCCCTATCTGAAGGTTATGTTGTGATGCAAAACCGGAATTGACTTCGAGAACATATTGGGCTGGCTTGGTGGGTGTGTATATCTCACATTGTTTGTTTTCTGGGCATGGAATTGCATTTGCGATATAAACAATTTTCATATCAGAAGAGATCCAGATAATGTCTAGCGGTAGCTGGGTTTCACTCATCCAGAAGCTGTAAATTCCTCTTTTATCATAAGGGAATAACATCCCTGAACTTGGTCCTAGGAAGGTTTGATTCATTAATCCTGTTTGCTTTTTTTCATCTGAATATGCCATTTCTGCATTGATGCATGTTGATTGGAGGTTAAAACAAACCTCTACTGTTTGATTATCGTCCCATTTAGTAGTTGTTTTTTGAGGTACCATAGAAATTAAGATTAATATGACTAGGACAAGAATAATGCTAGCAATAAGTAAGTAACTTTTTTTCATCTTCTAATATATATTTCTGATATTAAAAATGTTTAGAAATGACAATTACCACTCAAAAATAGAGCTGTATCTCTTAAAAGTGATTCAGTATATAAACCAAATTGTTGTGTAAGATATACTTTAGATTAAATAAGTCTATATAAAGAAAAACAGATTCCGATTGTTAAGGAGGTGCTATAAGGTTATGGAAGTTGAAATAAAGTTTGGTAAGGCTTCAAAAGAGTCTTTTAAGAGGGATAAGCTTTTGAAGGCTATATATAAGAAGTTTAAGAATTCTCTTTGGGAGAAGTCTGAGAATGGGTATAGGGTTTTTATTTGATTTTTTCCCTAAGATATACTGAAAATCCCCATAGACTAAGTAGCGTAAATGAAAATATAGGTATTGAGATCTTTAGGGTTAGTTTTAAGAAAGAAAGCTAATTTTTAATATCATTTATAGTCATATTAAGATTATTGACTTGTTGATTAAGTATGATTATTTCCCGATTGGCAATAGTAATATTTTTACTCTCATATAATTCTTTATAGTAAGAAGAAAGATTCATATAATAACTTAAATTCAATGTTAAATTAGTATTGTAGCTGTTGCAGGTAGTTAACTCAGTCTGATAAGGAAGAACCTCTTTACTACAATCCGTAGGTTGTGGAATTTCTGCATTTACAATCCCCAAGGTTGTAACTAATAATATAAATCCAATCAATATGGCTACTTTTTTACCCTCACCCATCTAAATTAAATAAAATGCTTGTATATAAACGGTTCGGAATTTCGGACATGTAATATACCCGAGAATATAACGCTCCCACCGGGATTCGAACCCGGGTTTCCACCGTTCTCCGAAAATCTTAGAAAGTCTGAACTTTCAGAGATTTGCAGTTGCTCAAGAGAGCAAAGTTGTGGTCTCATCGACATTAACTCCCTGCAAAACTTTTCAGTTTTGAGAGGGTGGTGTCCTTGACCGGCTAGACTATGGGAGCTTGGTTATAGAAATGTAAATTGGTTTAAAAATCTTTATAATTGAGATATTAAAACTAAAACTTCCAAATACCGTTTTCTTGAACAACTTTTCCATCAAGAATGATTTTTGCATTTTTCATGCTTTTTACAATATCCCAATGGATTGCGGAATCATTTCCACCGCCATTATCTTTGTAAGCCATTCCTAGAGCTAAATGGATTGTTCCACCTATTTTTTCATCAAATAAAAGATTTTTTGTGTATCTGTTTATCTTTGGATTCATTCCAATTCCAAATTCACCTACATAGCTAGAGTTTGTATCTGTTGCGAGCATTTGTTTTAGAAAATCTTCATTTTTATCTGCTTTTGATTCTATTACTTTTCCATTTTCGAATCTTAGAAAGATTTCTGAAACTTCTTTTCCTGATTCAATTGCAGGATATTCAAATTTAATCCAGCCGTTTAAACTTTCTCTGACAGGGGCCATGAAGACTTCTCCTCCAGGCATGTTCTCTTCTCCTTTATCTGCTTTTGCAAGATTTCCATGAATGTCGAATTTTAAATCCACACCTTCTCCTAATAGCTGGACTTTCTTTCCGTTTTTGAAGACTTTTAGAACTTTGTCAATTTGCTTCCCTAATTTTTCCCAGTCTTGTAAACAGGATGCGAATACAAAATTTTCATAATCTACCAAATCCATTTCAGCTTCCTGGGCTAGAGCGATACAGGGAAATCCAACTGTGCATCTTAATATCTTGTCTTTTTCATTTACAATATAATTGCTGATTGGTCTCGTTATTTTTGCTCTTGCTGTTATTTTTGCGGGATTGCAGGATGATAGTTCTTTTGTATTTGTTTCTGTGTCAATCCCAATATATTTTTGTGCATTTTTAACCATGAAGTCAAAGTGTTCCGGGAATTTTTCAATTTGCTCTTTATTTGCATGTTTGTAGAAAAAAGAAGATAAGCCGGGAATGTTTACCCTTAGGATTGGGTGAGCTCCTTTTAGGATTACTTCCTTGTATATTGCTGATATAAATTCACTTGCCTCTGTTCCTCCTGATATTACAACATTCTCTCCTTTCTTAACTTCGAGTGAGTAATTCACTAATAGTTTTGCAAGTTTTTGCGTTCTTATATCCATGTCAATTATCCAGAAGCAGTCTGGTGCCGATCACCTTATTATTTACTGTTTATATATGTTTAAAAAGGTTTTGGGATGCAAATAGTTTTTGCAAAAGCTTTAAATAGTTTTTATTGTTTGTATCTTTACTATACTCCCTGTTGATCTTAATCGATCAACAGGAACTTTTTTAAAATGAGTGACAAAGAAAGATGTGCTATTTTTATAGACCGGGGATATTTAAGCCAAGTTATTAAGGATCAATTTAATGGAGGTTCTGTGGATTATTTCAGAATGTGCGATAAGATTTGTCATGATTTGGGATTGGAGAGACTAAGAACATATGTATATACTTGCTTACCGCTTATAAGAAAAAATAATTTAGAGGATATTAAAAGAAAGGCAAATGTTCAGAAATTTCTTAGTAAACTTAGAAGGCTTCCACGATTTGAAATTAAGCTGGGAAAACTTCAATGGATAGGTAATCAATTCAGGCAGAAAATGATTGATGTGTTGATGTCTCTGGACATTGCTACCATGGCATACGAAGAACAGATAAAAGAGATAATTGTTTTTGCAGGAGATTCTGATTTTATTCCTGCTATCAAAAAAGCAAAAGATTATGGGGTTGTTATACATTTATTTTATCATCGGTCTTCAGTACATAACGACTTACTCGATGAGGTAGACGAGATTCATGAAATAAATTTAGATCTAATAAATTCTTGCAAGATAAAATGAAAATATCTTGTTTATCATCTGGTTCAAGCGGAAATTGCTTTTATGTTTCTAATAAAGATAGTGCGGTATTGATTGATTGTGGAATTTCTTCAAAACAGGTTGAAGAAAGGCTTTCTATGATTAAGCAAAACCCTGAAAAGATTAAGGGAATTTTTATTACTCATGAGCATGGGGATCATACAAAAGGGGTAGATGTTTTTGCAAGAAAATTCAATATTCCGGTCTTTGCAACAAAAGGGACAATAAATAATTCTTTTTTAACTTCGGATAATGATTTGATATTTCCTATAAAGAACAATGAGACTCTTGAGCTTGGAAAGATGGAAATTGAAGCATTTTCAAAAGCTCATGATTGTGAGGATCCTGTTTCGTTTAGAATTAAAAATGGAAGAACTTTGTCCATTATAACCGATATAGGACATTCTTGCAGGAATGTAATTGACGCTGTTTCGGATTCTGATTTTTTAGTAATAGAGGCAAATCATGATATTGAGATGCTCAAGAATGGAAGATATCCTTGGTTTTTGAAAAACAGGATTCTAAGTGAGAATGGACATTTGTCTAACTATGACTCTGGACTTTGTGTCATGGAGCATGGCAAGAGGAAACTTAAGAATGTTGTCCTTGCTCATTTAAGCGAAAACAATAATACTTCTATTGCTGCTCTTTCTACTTTTTCGGGATTGATTAAACAGAGGAGTGACTTAAGGCCTAGATTGGGATTGTCTTTGAAAAACTCTGCGACTTGTTTGATGAAAGTTTAAATATCTCTTTTTTGTTTATTTGTCATGGCTGATGAAGTATTATATGCAGTAGATGAAATGTTGAGGCCTTGGTTATTTGGAGCACTGAAAGATAAGATAGATATTGTCTGTGTTGGAGATAGTATAACTGGGTGGAATAATTCTGGTAGTTCAGGGGATTGGCCATTTGTTACTTATCCAGGTCTTTTGCATGGGATATATCAGGGCTTGAGAAAAAAGTTAAGGGTTGTAAATTGTGGGATTGCCGGAGCATTAAGTTCTGCAGGGAGTGCATTGGTGGGCGAAGGTTTAGAAAAGTTTCCTAATTCTCAATATTTTGTAATAGGCTTTGGAGCTAATGATCTTGGAATGGGGGGAGGAGTTAGAGAGACTAGTGAAGGGATAATTGATAATCTCAGGGAAATGGTTAGCTGTGTTAAGGGACGAGGAAAGATACCTCTTTTGCTTAATGTACCTCATTTGGATGACTCTTGGTTTTCAGGAGATGTTGCAGATTATGCCCGCGAAAAAAGAGATTATTATAATCCTCGGTTGAGGGATTACTGTTTGGGAAATGGAATAAAACTTGTGGATATTTGTTCAATACTTGGTAATGGTGATTTTGGGGATGGTCTTCATCCAAATAGTAATGGAGCAAGAAAGATTGCAGAGCAAGTCTTCTTAGCTTTGAATTCTTTTAGTGTTTAACCATTAGAATTAAATAATCGTTTAGCCTTAAAAATACATGGAAAAAGCTCAATTGTTGGACGAACTGAAGGAGAGATTTGCGATTATGAAAGCAGAGCTGGGGTTTAAGTCTAGCTTGGAGGATTTGAATAATATTTTTTTTCTTGATGATTTTGTGATTAAAACTGAATTTGTTTCTAATAGGTTGTCAAGGCAGATATGTTCGAGAATTGTAGAGACTTATATGAACTGGAACAATTATCTTCATAGTTTAATTATTGCTAACCCCCAGAATATGATAAATGTTACGGAGAGTAAGGTTTTTAATGATGAAGAACGAGTAGAAATAAGGAAACTTATGACAAAAGCAATGGCGTTGGTAAGCACTAATACTTTAGTTGGTTTGACAAAGGACAGAAAAGCAGAATCTAAGTTTATTGATGATTCTGTGAGCTTTTGGGTTAGTGAATTTGGAGTTAAAGTTGAAGAGATCATGAGAAAAGTAAATGATGGGTGGAAAGAGAGGATTGCAAAATCATAAATTTTGAAAGGAGGTGATGAATGATAAATTTATTTTTACAGGCGGCAGGAATGGGTGATGATGTATTTGGAGGAATGGTTGCAGGAGGAGCATTAGCTGGTTTAATCGGCTTTATTGCAGCTTTTTTTGTATTATTTCTACTAATAGGGATTGGGGTTTATGTCTATAGCTCCTTTGCATTTGTAAGGATTAGCAAAAAAGCAGGACTATCAAGTCCGAATATAGCTTGGATTCCTGGAGTTGGACCATTAATTAATGCGTTTAGGATTTCCAAGATGCATTGGTGGCCATGGCTTCTTTTGATAGCATACTTTATTCCGATATTGAATTTTTTTGCAATGATTCTTTTTGCAGTATATTCTGTTATCTGGATGTGGAAGATGTTTGAAGCGATTGGAAGACCTGGTTGGTGGATATTGCTTGGTTTAATACCTTTTGCAGGCGGAATTATCATGCTTGTTTTGATTGGAATTGCAGCTTGGGGGGAGCCCGAAACAATGAAGAGAAATGCTCCAATGAGAACTGCTGTTAAAAAGAAAACAGTTAAAAGAAGAAGATAACCATAATTAAATTTTTTTTATTTTTTCATTAAATATTTAAACCCTCAAACCATTAAAGTTTATGGTAGAGGTGAAAGAAGAGGTTCATAAGATTTTTCATTCAAAAAGAACTTTTGGGCAGAGGGCAGCGGATTCTTTGACAAAGTATGCGGGAAGTTGGGGTTTTATAATTTTATTTTTTGTTTTCCTTTTAGTGTGGATTTTGATTAATGGTTATTTTCTTGTTATGTATCAACAAGGAAACCCTTTTGACCCTTATCCATTTATTTTATTGAACTTGGCATTGTCTTGTTTAGCTGCGATTCAGGCGCCGATAATTTTGATGAGCCAGAATAGGCAGGCTGAGAAAGACAGGAGAAAGGCGGAGTATGATTATAAGGTCAATGTTAAGGCTGAGAAAGAGATTCAGGAGATGCGTGAGCAGCTTAAGAGGATTGAGAGAAGGTTGAGATAGGGTAAGTAGTAATCTGTTTTTACTTTAGCACTGCTGGAGAATAGTCTGTACATTCTGGAGTTATTCCAGTACAATTAACACATTCTTTTCTAAGATAATATTTCAAATGAGGGGTATACCTTAACTCATAAGCTGTTTCGCATATGGGTTGGCTGTCATCTATATTTTCTGGTTGGGGATTAGTTCTTATTAGAAATTTCATGATATTTAATCCAATATAGCTTTAATTCTTCTTACACCTTGAGAAGATGATTCTTCTTTTGTAATTTTGAAATGTCCTAGCTCTGAAAGATGAGAGACATGGGGGCCTGCACAAATTTCTTTGCTGAACTTTCCAATGCTATAGACTTTAACTTTGTCTCCATATTTACTGTCAAAAATGCCTTGAGCGCCTTGTTTTTTTGCTTCATCAACAGTCATTTCTTCAACTTTAACCTTGAGATCGTTTTTTATCTCTTTATTAATTAAGTCTTCAATTTGTTTTATCTCTTCTGGAGTTAGTTTTCTATCAAAATTAAAATCAAATCTTAATCTTTCTGTGGTAATGTTGCTTCCTTTTTGGTGGATGTCTAGATTTTTTAGAACCATTCTTAGCGCTTGGTTTAATAAATGACATGCTGTATGAAGGCGAGTTGTTGCTTCGCTGTTGTCTGCAAGACCTGATTTGTACTGGCCGGCTGATGCTGTCCTACTTAGCTCTTGGTGCTCTTTGTTTGCTTGTTCAAATCCTTTTAAATCAACTTTAATGTTTTTCTCTTTTGCTAATTCTTCAGTCATTTCTATTGGGAAACCATAGCTTTGGTATAATAGGAATGCTTCTTTTCCTGAAATTGCTTTCTTGTCTTTTGCAACTTTATCGAATTCTTTCATTCCCTGTTCAATCGTTTTCATAAAGTTATCTTCTTCTTTTTTTAATTCTAGGAGGATTTGGCCTTTGTTATCCTGTAAAACTTCATAGTCATCATAAATCCCAAAAACAGGAATTGCAATGTCTTGAGTAAAGTTTTCAATTCCTAAAAGTCTTCCATATCGTATTGCTCTCCTTATTAGTCTTCTTAATACGTATCCTCTTTCTGAATTGCTTGGAACTACGCCGTCTGCAATTATAAAAACAGAAGCTTTAATGTGGTCTGCTATTATTCTCATTGCTTTTTCATTTCCTTTATATGTTTTTTTTGAAATTTTTTCTATTTGACTTATTATTGGTATCCACATATCAGCCAGATAATTATCTTCTAACCCTGTTAGTGTTGCAATTGTTCTTTCAACTCCTCCGCCAAAGTCAATGTTCTTTTGTTTTGCGAGATTGAATTTTCCCATATCCTCCTTGAGATATTGCATTAAAACATCATTTCCAATCTCGACCCAATTTTTATCATCTGGATTAAATGTCTTTGGTGCTGGTTTTGAATTAGTCTTCCAATAGAATTGTTCTGTACATGGGCCGCATGGTCCAGTGTTACCTGCTGGACCCCACCAGTTATCTTCTTCTAAAAATGCTATTCTGTCTTTTGAGATTCCTAAAGATTCCCAGGTCTTTGCAGATTCTTCATCTTTTTCTGCATTTTTATTTCCAGAAAAGCAACTTACTGCATATCTTTCTAGTGGAATACCGAGAATTTTAGTGTGGAATTCGAATGTGAATTGAATCGCTTCTTTTTTAAAATAATCTCCTAACGACCAATTACCAAGCATTTCAAAGAGAGTATGGTGGTAAGTATCGCCTACATCTTCTATATCTCCGGTTCTAATACATCTTTGAACATTTACAAGCCTTTTTCCAAGTGGATGTTTTTCTCCTAGAAGGAATGGAACTATAGGGTGCATTCCTGCCGTGGTAAATAGAACTGTAGGATCGTTTGCAGGGACTAAGGAAGAGTTTGGTATTTCCTTATGTCCTTTTGATTTGAAAAATTCTATATATTTATTTATTAATTGTTTTCTGTTTATTTTCATATTTTGAATAGGTTTGCTGGGTTTTTAAGAATTATGTATCTTAAGAAGATTGCCAAAACCCGGAGTCCAAATATCAGTCATCATTAAAACAGTATCAACGGACTTTATTACTTTTGAGAATTCTTTTTTTAAATTCTCAATTAGATTGTAATACTCTTGAAAATTTGAGACTACAAGTTCTATTTCTATTTGAGCTAGATTCCTAATAAAATACTGAATGTTTGGCAGATTTGAAGCGTATTCAAAAAGCTTTTTTTCGTCTTCTTTATTGTATCGCTCTAGTCTAATAATTGCTTTGTAAAGTTCGGAGCCTATAAGATTAAGATTAATTCCTGTCCTAAACTGAATAATAATTCCTTTTTCTTGTAACTTTTTTATTTTATTCGAGACAATAATCTCGGTTGATTTTACATTTTTAGCTAATTCAACAATGGATATCCTCGCATTATTAACGATCTCTTCTAATATTCTTGAGTCTAGTTCATCAATCTTGTTATTTACAATTTCTCCTGCAAACATTGTTGGTTTTTCTATCTTTCCAGTAAAATACATTTTTGGATACTGTTTAACATCAACCAGAATTCCATCTTCAGAATCAATGATAATATGGTTGAATCGAGAGATAAAATCATTTCTTAACTCATAAAAATCGTAATCATTTTTTGCAAAAAAGGAGAATATAAGGTCCCATGAGCCAGAACATTCTCCAAGCCAGTAAACCCTACAGGACCTATTCAAATAATTAAATAATTTTTCCTTTTCAGGAGGAATATTCCTTAATTTTACATAGATCTTATAGGCTTTATATCCTATTTTATGAGGATTGATTGCTGTATTAAAGCTTGTTATTATACCTTTTTCAACTAAATTGTTTATTCGGTATTCAACTGCTTGTCTTGATTTATTGACCTTCTTAGCCAACTGAGTTGATGGGATCCTACAGTTTTTGTCAAGTTCTGCAAGTATCTTTAAATCAATCTTGTCTAGTTTAATTCCATTTATATTATTCATTGTTAGCATAAACTATCTTAGATTTATAAATATTACTATTTATGCTCAAAAATCTGAAGAAACTTTGATATATCCGTTACTCTTAGTATTATTAACTTACAAGGAGTAACAAATGATAAACACAAATACACAACAGATGAAAGAAAGACTAGAAGCACTTCAGATTCCTATAGTTTACAATGTATTTCCACAAGATTTCCAATTAGATGTAAACGGATGGTCTTTCCCGGATGATAAGGATAAACCCACAATTGATGTTGAGCTTAGTTTAGAAGAAATAGCAGAACTAGAAAGTAAGGGGTTTTTAGGGAAGATAAATCAGGTTTCAGATAGATCATATCAAATAAAAAGATTAAGAACTTTAGACATAGAAATTGCTCCAGACGAAGTAATTGATGAAATGAATGCTTTGGCTGAAGAAAAAGATGCTTCAAGTTTAGATTTGCAATTGAAGTTTGGGAGATTATATAGAAAAACTTGTACTCAGAGGTGCCCTCATTGTTTTAATCAGGAAGATGATTTTTATGTAAGCAAGATTATTTCAGATCAAAAATTAATGAGGTGGGCTGAAACAAATGAAGTTATTCAAAAGGCCAAAAAATTAGGATTAGAATCTGTTAAATTTTTAGGAATTGGAGAATTTTTTAAGAATCCGAGATTATTCCATATACTCGATGAATTACAAGGAGAAGGAATTAAAGCAGGCATATTCACTAAGGGTTCTGCATTGGGAGATGATTTAATTGCAAGGAATTGTGGTTATGATGGAATTAATAATGCAGAAGACTTGGTTAAAAGGTTAGCAGGTTACGATAATGTTAGTGTACTTTTAGGTGCAAATTCATTTAATCCTCAACTACAAGATGAAATGGTTGGATGTGGTCAGGATTCACAATGTGTAAAAGACTACACCATTGCAAGAAATAAAGCATTGCAACTTTTAGTAAAATATAGATTTAATGATCCTTCTAAAGGAAAAAGACTTGCTTTAATCGCTGCACCAGTAACTCCTCAGGCAAGTGATGAAACTGTTGAGATGTACGAATGGGGGATGAGGAGAAACATTCCAGTAATTACAATTCCTACTATGGTTAGTGGGAAAGGAAAAAATGAATTAGAATGGTTGCTTAACCAATTTGAAACAGATTCTAATCTTGTAGATAGATTTGATCCCAAAAGAGAAATGACTCGGGAGAAAAGATATACTGAATGGCTTACTGATTTTTACACAGATGTATACTCTAAAGCAATTGATATGGGCATAACTACTATAGAGAAAATAAATCTGGACGGAATTTCGGGATATGCAGGAACTGCTCAATGCCAGCAAAAGCAAAATGGAATGTATCTTAGATTGCCCGGCACAGTTCAAGAATGTCCTGGAAGATGTGTAGGGGCAGAAATAACTGGAGATATAAGAAAAACAGGACTATTATCTACTTGGATTGGAAGTCGAAATTATGATAGAAAAAAAGATTGTAATTCTTTATGTGCTGTAAAGATGAAAGACTTAACTGGAAGTGGAGAAAAACCTTGTGATTGTTGTGAAGTCTATGAGAATGTAGGTTCAATGCCTCCTGAGTTAGGTTCAAGAGTCATAGAAAAACTAAATCAAAAATATGGGACAAAATAAAATGACAAAAAACTTAAGCATATTATTGGGAGATGATGAAATGGGTCCAGCCACTCAATCAGTTTTTGAACAAGAATTTACTCCAAGATTGCAAAGAGCACTTCCAAATTATCAGATTAATTGGCATTATGAAATGCTTCCTCAAAGGGTGATTGATGAAGCAAGAACTGGGAGATATGATTTAGTTGTGACTGATTTAGATTATTCTGATTTTGGAGACAGAAGTCACAAAGATGGATATCGAATAATTGACGCGGTTTGTACAATGAATCCAAAACCACTACTTATTCTCTGCACTTCAACAAAAGATAATCCTGAAATGGAACAGAGGACAAAAGGAAAGATTAATTTTAAGGTTGGCGGGGGAAACAATCATAAGTTTTCAGATTTAATTGATAAACTAATAGAACATTTTCAAATGAAAGAAGGTAATAAATAAAATGGCAGAAGAAAATCTTGAAGAAGAAGTAGAAGCAAGAATCTATAGGGGCAATCGTAGTGAGTGGCCATGGAACATGTTTGAAAGAAAAGTATTTATAAGATTTCCTGGAAGAGTGATGATTGAGTATAAGGTGACTGAATTTAGGGATGACGCAAAAGATAAGGCTCATCGGCAACTTGGAGAACTTGCAGATTTAAAGCAACCGCCCCATGGTTTATTAAGAACGGCGGAGGCCGATGCGTTTGGTGTTTATAGAGATGATAAATTTTCTGAAAAGAGAGAAGACAAAGATTTATTTTCTTATAGGATTAGTCTTATTGGTACAAGTACAAGCGCGGTTCTGATTGCAACCCCAAAAGTTCCAAAAGATTTAGTAGATACTATTGAAAGGGAATATTTTGGTAAGGTTTCCTCCTCTCTTGATTTAAGACATGCGATAATTTCTGTAGCAAATCAATCAGTTATTCAATCATGTAATCGTGTCCAGACTTTATGTAGAGAAGCAGAGAGTGGAAAACTCGCCCCATTGATTAAAGCAAATATCTTTAATGCTTATTATAATTTTCCTGCTATAGCTGCTGCTGAACAGGTTATGTCTACTGCTATATCCGATTATGAAAAAAATGCTGTTGAATTTGTCAAAGCAATGAAGCAGTTACATGATTGCTATGCTGCTATGTGGTTAAGGAAGGCGCTAGGGAAAGCAGATGATAGTGGAAGTTTACCAGAATATTACGGAGTTTTAGATAAAGATTAAAGAGAACCAGGAATATTTTACTTACCCATTCAATCTCTTTAACTTATCCTGGATTTCTTGAAGTTCTTCATCCACATTAGCCATTCTTCTGTCTTCCTCTGTGAAGACAAACTTCTTTGGATGAAACTCTTTATGGGTTTCGTGATGGGTTTCTCTTATTAACTTTGTTTTAGGCATTTCTGGAAGCTTTTCATCCATCTTATCAAAATTATCGTTAAGGTCTTCAATAATGCTGTTTAATTCTTGCTTCAGTTTGTTTTTTTTATTTCTTAATTTTTGAATTTTGTATAGTTGTTTAATTAAACTAAGAAGTGCAATCTGGGTACTAAGCAAAAAAGTATTTCCATTTTTAAACTCTTCAGGTTCCATGGAGATATACAGTTTTTCGTCTTTCATTTTTTAGATTCAAATTTTTCCAAAAATCGTATTATCAATTTGAATTAGTCTGGATTTGATTTCTTCTAAATTTCTTGTCCAATCTTCTATTTCTTTGTTCTCTTTTGCGCTAATTTCTTTTATTCTACTGATAACGTTGTCAATTTCTCTTATTTTTTTCTTCATATCTTCAAAATCTTTTTGAGCTGCTTGAAATTTATCAACTCTTATAAATATCGGACTTTTTGATGCGGGCATCATTTGCATTTGATGTGTTGGTTTGTCTCTCTCAATGTTTAATTCTGGTATCTTTTCAGAAGCAGAATCGCTGAGGGACATTGAATAATCCCTCGGCAATTCCTCGACTATCACCTCGTCGTCTCCAGAAGAGTATGAATCATCAGATGAAACAGCAGATTTTACTATATCACGATTAAAATTTTCACTTTTATTAGATGAAGGGAACGATGGAAGTTCATTTAATGCTCTTTTAGGGGGTTCTGGCAATTCTGGGAGCTGAGAAATTCGAGGAATTTCGGGAACTTTTTCTTTTTTTGTAAATAGGCCCATAGTTACTTTTGAGGAGTTTTGTTTTTATACCTTTATATTAATTTAAAAATGACGACAAAAAAAAGCGAAAAGTATTTAATACGATTATTTTAAAGTTAATAATGGTAACTTCTAAAAAAAAGATAACTTCTCAACAAAAGGCTACATCTACTCAAGTTTCTAAGAAGGAACAAATAAGGCTTCTAGAGGGACTTGTTGAAGAATTAGCCGGGATTGAGTCTGGTAAGATAGTCGATATTTTATTTAATAAAAGAGATGTTAATGAATTCTTCATTGCAAAAAAGATGAATCTTACAATAAACCAAGTTAGAAATATTTTGTATAAACTTTCTGCGCAGGGTTTGGTTTCATTTATAAGAAAAAAAGATAGAAAGAAGGGCTGGTATATTTATTATTGGACTCTTGATACTGAAAAATGCCTCATCAAGCTTGAACAGTCTATCTTAGCTAAGATTGGGAAGTTTAATGCTCAACTTGAAAAAAGAGAAACAAGGAGATATTATATTTGTCCTTCTTGCCATATAGAAGTTAATGAAGAGACTGCCTTGGAACATAATTTCTCTTGTGAAGAGTGTGCGGAGATTTATGTTTTGGCTGATAATGAGAAACCAATTAAGGAAATAAAATTGAACATTGCTAAAGCAGAGAAGGGTTTAAAGATTATCCAGGTAGAGTTGATGGATGATAGGTCAAAGAAGGCAAAAAAGAGAGCAAAGACAGAAAAAAAGGAAGAAGCTTTGATAAAAAAAGAGAAAGACCAAAAAAAAGCCGAAAAGAAAAAATTGAGGGAGAAAAATAAAAAACCTGCTAAGGATAAAAAACAGGTTAAGGATAAAAAAATTACTAAAAAAATTTCTGTGAAAAAGAAAATAAACAAAAAGTCTAAAAAGAAGTAGTTTCTTCTATTTGAGAGTTAATATAAAAATGAGAAAAGGAATACTTTCAACATATACTGCTTGGATTATTATTGCTAATATTGTTGCGTTCTTTTTGTTTTCGATTTTTATTTCTATATATGGTGGGGATGCAGGTGTTTCTTATTTTGCACTTCAGCCCGCTTCTATTTTAGCGGGGCAAAAACTTTGGACTTTTTTAACAAGTATGTTTTTGCATGCGAATCTTACTCATCTTTTGGTTAATATGCTTTCGTTGTTCTTTATCGGAACTTTTGTTGAAAAACTGATTGGGAAGAAGAGATACATTGCACTTTATTTTGGTGGAGGATTAGTTGCAGGAGTCTTCTTTGTTGCCTTGGCGGGATTGTTTGGAAATAGCGATTGGGGCATGAGGATCTTTGGTTCTCCTATGACTTATGCGGTGGGGGCTTCTGGAGCTATCTTTTGTTTAGGTGGTTTGCTTGCAATTTTGACTCCTCGGTTGCCTGTGTTGGTATTTTTTATATTGCCTATGCCTATGTGGATTGCAATGATTGGGCTTATGGCTGTCTTATGGCTTGCTTCATTTGCATTTTCTGCTAATATTGGGAATACGGCCCATCTCGGAGGTTTAGTTCTGGGAATTGGTTATGGTTTGTATTTAAAGTATAAATATCCGAGGAAGACGGCAATGATTTCTAGGTATTTTTCTAGATAAATCTTATGATTGCATAATGTTTATATATAATCTTTATTTTATCAATTTATGAAAAAGGGTTTTGATTGGCTATCTTTAATTGTTTGGGTGATAATCATTTTACTTGGAGTTTATTTAATTAAAAAATTATTCTTGGGCGGATAATGAAAATTAAATGGATTGATATTGTTTTGATACTTCTTGGTTTAATGATTATTTATCAACTCTTGAAGAAAATATTTGGCGGAAGTTGGCAAACAGAAAGTATTATTATTGCTCTTCTTATGTTTAACTTGGGTTTAACTTGGAAAATTTGTATGAAATTAGACGGACATATTAATTGGCATAAATTAAAAGACGAAGTAAGAAAATATGAATAAGAAAAAAGACAATTTTTTTGTGAGAAATTATCTGGCCTGTTGGAATTTTTTAAAGAAAGCTGAGGAACATGTGGTTATTGCATTTGCTATTTTTTGTGCTTTTGTGATTATTGGTTTTGCATTGCCGATATGGTTTAATAACGAGATTTTTGATTTAATAAGGAATATGTCTGAGCAGTTTACTGGGCTAAGTTTATTTTGGACTATTATCAAAATATTTTTTAATAATATTCAAGCTAGTTTTTTTGCAATTTTTATCGGGATAGGGTTTGGAATTTTTCCCTTGATAACTGCAATAATTAATGGTTATGTCGTTGGATTTGTCTCAAGATATGCAGTTAATCAGCAAGGAATTTTTATATTGTGGAAACTTTTGCCTCACGGAATTTTTGAGATTCCAGCAATAATTCTCTCAATTGGAATTGGTTTCAAGCTTGGATTAGAATTGTTTAAACCGTTTAAGAAGATGAAGTTTAAGTATAATTTTATTGAAGCAATGAGGTTTTTTGCTTTTGTTGTTTTTCCTTTACTTTTGATTGCTGCAGTTATTGAGGGTTTTTTGGTTTTTTATCTTGGGTAAAAAACCAAAAAGTGATTTATACATTTTGGTAATGCTAATCTGTTTTTTTAATAAGATTTAGTTTTTAGAATATTCAAACATCAGATTAATCTATTATTAGATAATTTTTTATATTTAATGAAGTTATCTCTAATAGGTTAGTATTTTGCCTAGAGACTAAAAACGGATTTGATTATATATCATAAAAATTCTTTCAATGATTTTTGTTTTCCATAGTTCTTTAAAATCCAGGACATTTTTTTATATTTTTGAATTCCGGCTTTTAATCTTAAACTTGAAATTATCAATGCCTGCTCGATTGATTCTGGTTTTTCCATGTTTTCATTTGATGAAAACATTTTTTTCAGGCTTTCTCTTATTATTCCTACTCCCAAGGGTGCATAATATTCCTGTCTTTCCTCATGAAATACAATGGCTGTTGCTTGTCTCTTTATTGTTTCGAGGTATTCTGAGACGACAAGTCTGTCAGAGTAATAAGCACCAACGACATTAGAAGCATATTTTTTTCTTGGACTAAATCCTTCATAATCTTGCATGAATACATCGTTGCTTGCTTTTATTGACTCGTTCCAATTACTTCCTTGCATTGAAACTTCTATGACTTCAAAACTCCATTTCCCTGGAAGGAGTAGTACCTCAAAGTGATTTCCATTATAATAGTGATGCCAGAGCTGAATTTCATTTAATTCGGGATAGTATCTTATTTTTTCTAGGAGTTGTTTGCCGATGATATCGTCTACTGCTGTTATTGACCATCTTGTTGGGGTCATTTTTCTTTGTATCTTTACACCTAGGAGGCCAGATGCTAGAAGTTTTTGCAGATGGCTTGTTGGAATGTTTGATTTGTAAAGTTCTTGAATTGCGTTGACTGCTTTTATGTCATAATCTGAAGTTAGATAATCTACCTTTTTTTCTACTTTAGGGTTTTCCTGAAGGATTACTTTTTCAACAGGGGCTGGATTTGACATTATAGAAAATACTTTGCTTGGTGTAAAATTTAAGATAGGTTTCTTTTTTAGTAAAAATTCTGTTGAAACTGGTTTACTAGATAGAGCTAGTTCTTGAGTAGCTTGTTTTATTTTTGAGTTTGATTTAATGTGGGAGATTGAACGTCCGTAAATTAAACTGCCTCTTAACTCAAGTATCTGTTCTATGGAGAGATTATTGCTAATCCATTCTTCTGGTGAGGCGAGAATAGTCGCATTGTTAATGTCTTCAACTGGGGAAAGAATTCCAGAAAAGACATTAGGATAATTGGTTCTTCCTACAAATATTTCAGGAGGTGAATTTCCAGAGAAGTGGAGCTTTACTTTTGGAGCATTGTCTCTGAATTTTGACAATATCCTGCAGGGTTTTCCGCATAAACCTTTACCTCTACATCGGATACATAATTCGGTGACCATTAAAAGGGAAAAAGAATGAGATTTATATTTATTTATGTAGTAAAAGACAAAAAAGAAAATTAATCTTTTAAGTCACTTATTCCAAGCATAATTAAAAGCAGACCAATTAAAACTATCAAGCAAATAACACCGCCCTTAAGAAAGGCAATTGTTGCTGCTCCCCAGCTTACAAAATAAACTGCTATTACGATTGGAACAATTACAAGTATAAGTCCTAGCAAAAGTTCAATCCATTTGTTCATTGTATTTATTTAAGGAAATCGGGATTTATAAAGATTTCTGGGTTAGAGTTGTGAAAGTGAAAGTTTATATAAATTAGGGATTTGTTTTTAATATGAAATACTTAAGAGACAAAAGAGAGATTCTTCTTAATAGGGAGTTAAGTGAGAAAGAATAAAAAATGAAAAAGTAGGTTTTCTTTGAAAAACCTTCATGTTTCATTTTTAATAGGAAATAAAAAATGAAAAACAATCTTAACCCTGGTAAGGACAATAAAGAGGAAAGGCTCAATTTTGTAAGGTTTTGGGCAAATTATATTAAGAATTGTGAAGATGATAAGGTTTGGAGTAGGCAGCAGAATGTTCTTATTGATTCTCAATTAAAAACTGCAAAGATAAGAAAATAGTTCAGATTTCTAGCAGAATCTTGCTTTTCAGTTTTTTGAATTCATTTGGAGAAAGATTTAATTCATTGTAATCTTTATAGTTCTTAATTAAATCTATTAATTCTCTTCTATAGTCTTCAAGGGAATATCTTTTTATTATAGAATAGTATTTTTTAAAATCAGGGTTTGCGAATAAAACAAGGGAAATAATATCAATCAAGTCTTTTTCTCCTTTAATAGAGTTTTTCCTATCTAAATATGCTCCCTGTTTTAAGATTAAAAGTAATTCTGGGCTTGCTATCTTAAAACCTTGGGTTTCAATTGAGTAATCTTTAATATCTTCAACAGGGATTGTTAATTGAGAAAAATGTTCAACATAAATGTCAATATCTATTTCCTTTTTTATTTCATATTTTTTTAATCGATCATTTTTCAAAAGATTTTCTTGTTTTAATTTTTGCAATTCACTTAAATCAACTACTATGTCAATATCTTTTGATTTTTGCCTTTTTGTCAGGATGTATGCAGCCCAGCCTCCAATTAATATGAAATCATATTTCTTTCTAAATTCTTGCAAAATCTCCCAGGATTTTTCGGTTAATAGGGAGTTCCAGAATTCTTTCATTTTATCTTTTCCTCGAGGGCATTGAGAAAATCAGAGGCGTACCACTCTTTTAAGTTCCATAGGTCCACGAAAATCTGTGCAATTGTATCTGTTTTTCCGTAATCTCTTGATTTTTTTAAAATAATTAGGTTGGGGTTTGCCTTTTTTTCTGGAAATCTCTTTTTTATTTCTTTTAATTCTTCGTTATCTGCGTAGATGTAGATTTCTGAATAATCTGCAGGGGTGTCATTAAATTTAAATTTATAGGCAGAATATGCTGAAAAAGATATATCCGGCATTAATTTTTCAATTTCTCTTACTGGGAGCTCTACGCGAGTTTTATAGATAATGTCTTTTTCTAGATTTCTTTCTGATGCCCATAGATAGAGGATTTTTTTAAGATTGATTACTCTAAAATTCATTTTTTCAATTTTTACTGAATTTATTCTTTGGAGTTTTTTTAATGCGAGATTGACTATGCTCAAAGAGAGTTTAAGTTTTTTTGACAGCCCCAGCTGGGTTAATTGGTCATTGTTTTTTTCCATTACTTGATATAGTATTTCCTTATATACAAGTTCTATTTTTTTCATTTCTTTTTTAGTTATTTACCATTTATAAAGGTTTCTATTTTTTATGAAAGATTTATAAATAATTTATATTATTATAGAAAGCTATGTTTTTGTGTAAGGTTTAGTAATGTTTAAGATTGGACAAAGAGCTGGGAAGATTGATTTGGTTGGATATTATTAATCTTTGAATGAATAATGGTTATATTTCTTTATGACTGCTGAGGTCCTTGCAAAATTGAAAGATTTATAAATATCATAATCTTGTAAAATTAAAGATGGTGAAAAATATATTAGGTTATGTTCTTGCTTTGGCGGGATTAGCCGGGCTTGCTGTGTCTTCTTTTAAGCCAGTTAGTGATTTTGTTTTTACTTATATTCCTGAGGCTGCTTTAAAATATGTTGAAGGCTCTTTGCTTGTTGTTTCTTTGATTATTCTAGGAGTTGGTGTTTTTCTTTTGGTTGTTAATGGAAAGGGTAGGAATGCAAATAATCATCAGGCTGAAGAGGAAGTTCCTATTTATGAGGGGGCGGGGAAGAAGAGGAAGATTGTTGGGTATAGAAGAAGTTAAGTGAGAATTATGTATTTATTAACTTTATACTATCTTTGATTATTGAGGATCTATTATTTTAAAGTTAAGTAAAAGTATTATGTAACGTAAAAGTTAGAAATTATTGGTAAAACCTTATAAGTTATTAGATTGTTGGTCTTTGGATTAATGTTATTTTAGGAGATTAGCTTTTTAGAATCGCTTTTAATTGTTTTTGGAGGTTTCTTTTAATCTTTTCTCCTTGAGAAGGTGTTACTACATTATTGGTGATGTCCTCTTCTGTAAGTCTTATCTTTCTCTTAATATCTCTCTCAAATTCACTTCTTCTTTCGAATCCAAGCTGGGACATTTGTTGTTTTATAAGTATTCTTCTGATTGTGCCATCTGCCAGCATAAAGATTAATGCTGCAATTCCGGTTATCGCATATATCCAAGACAGGTTTCCGAGTTCACTGTACCTATCAATCCATAACCCTAAAAAGACAACTATGAAAAAGATCCAAAGGAGTTTTCTTAATGTTGATGAATCAAAACCTTGGACAAAGTAAAAATAAATTAATATGGGGATTGCGGCTGTTAGTGCAACTCCTAGTACTGAATAGGGGAGAAGTATGTTCTGGATTAACTGATAATCTGGTAGGAATCTTGTTGATAGTAAAGAGACTGAAATTGTGATAATCCAGACTATTGCTTTGTTGTCTTCAAATTTTGGTACTTTCGAAACAACTGAATAGACTACCGCTAATACTATTAGAAGGAATAAAAATCTTTCGAATACAAAGTATCCTTCCCCGCCTATAAAGATGCCGATAATAGGGCTTATACCTCTTTGGACGATATCTATTAGCTGATATGCTCCATATTGAAGATTTCCTGCTAGGTCTTGCGCAGAGATTAAATTTAATGAAAATATTAAGGACAGGAATAAAACTAAAAATGATGCTCTTTTTTTCATTATTTATTTATGAAGAAGAGGTTTATAAATATTTATGATTATGGAACGTTAATAACAATTCCATAGGGGTCTGCTTTTGCCTTGAGTGCTTTTTTTAGTCTTTTATAATCTGCAGGAGTCACTAGACCATTAAAATAATTATCATCTAATTCTTTATTTTTCTTTAAAATATCCATTTTTCTTTCTGCATGGTGCATCTCCATTAGATTATCTGTTTTTACTTTACTCCATGCTTTTTTAATTGTTTTATCTAGGAGCAGGAATGCAATGCAAGCTCCTGCTGCGGTTGGATAAACCCAAGCAGACTGTGCTAATTCATCAAATCTTGTTACATATAGCCCAATAAATATAACTGCTGCTAAGATCCAGGCTATTTTTCTGAAGGTACTTGAGTCAAATGATTGCACTAATACAAAGTAAACCATTAGAGGGATTAATGCGGAAATTGCGATACCTATTGTTGAATAAGGGAGAAGAATTGTCTGGATCCAGTCTTCTGATAAAAATCTTATTCCTAATATTGGAATTGCGAGACTTATTACCCATAAAACTAATTGATTACCATTAAGGAAGTTTACTTTGTCTAAGATTGCCCAGACAACAGCAAATAAGACGAATGCGAGAAGAAATTTTGCCAGAAATAGTTCTGGTGTAGAAGCGTTTCCTAATAAGGAAACTATTAATGGCTGGACTAGGTAATATATGGTATCTGTAAAATTTTGAATATTTGATATAATTTGGTTTTGTGTTGTTGTTTGAGCACTTACAATAGCTGTTAATAAGAGAGATGTAACTGAAGACATAATGGAAAGACCCACAACTCTTTTTTTATTCATTGTTTTTTTATGTTTAATAGGTTTATAAATATTATTGATTTTTTGGTTTTACTTTTTTGGATTGTTGTTTCTTTGGCTTGATGAAAGGTTTGAGAAAGATTTATAAATAAACTGGTTGTAGGGATTGTATGAAAAAAGGGATGAACAGGATTTTGTTGATTGGCTTGTGTTCTGTTTTGTTAATTAGTTTATTTGCGTTTGTGGCTGCTCAGTCTATGTGGGATTCTGCGTTGAGTAATGGTGGAAGCTTTTTTAAAGGGATATTTGGAATGGTTGGCGATGCTTCTGAAAAAGTAGTTGCCCAATGGTTATTGTTTTTTTTGGTTGTATTAATTATTTATGCTGTTTCAAGTGCTATACCTTTTTTGGGAGAGAATAGACATTATACAATAAGATGGTTAGTTTCAATTATTATTGGGATTCTAGCAATTTTCTTTTTGAAGGGCGAGGAAATACTGACTATTTTACAAACTTATAAGACACTAGGAGTCGCATTAACTGTTATTGTTCCATTCTTTGTAATTGCAGTTGTCTCAAAAGATTTACAGGATAAACAACATGGAATATTAAGTAAGTTTATCTGGATTTTATTTTTAGGAACACTTATTGTTAGATATGCTACTGTGGATGTTGCAGAGATAGGAGATTTTGGGAAATGGGCATTTTGGGTAACAGCAATAGGTTCTTTAATTATGATAATATGGGAAGGGCGGGTTTATTTCTTTTTGTTCAAGCAAGAGATTAGAAATGCAAGAGAAACAGCGGGGGCTGAAGCATTAGCTGGGGTGACAAGTAAGTTAGAGGTAATAAGAGAAGAAATTGAACATGCGCCAAATGAGGCTGCCGCAAAAGCATCTATAGCAAAGTATGATAGATTAGTGAAAAGGCAAAATGAGCTTGGTGGTAATTATAGGTCTTGGGGTTCTACAATCTAGATTATAAATTTAAGAGCTTTTTTATCCTTTAATCGGTTTTATTTTTCTAGAAATTAGGTTATTTTTATATTGCTAATGCTTATTTTGTTAGTTAATCGGTTTGTTATTAAGTAATAATTTACTAATTTTAATGTTAGTAAGTTTGTTTTATCATAATGTATAAGTGAGTCTGGATTGTTAGGGTCTAACTATTTTTTGCTTCTTCTTTTATTTTATGCATTGCTTCATTTACTTCAATTCCTTTTTTCTCTGCGATTTCAACTAAGCTTCTTTTTCTCATTTTTTCGGTTAATAGGTTAACAAAAAAAGCGACTACTAAGCACAGTAATACGAAACCAAAAACTTTAATGAAGTCCCATGCAGAATTTATTTTGATTAAATCTCCAATGCTTAAAAAAAAGTTAGCTATATGAACAGCTCCGCCAGTCAATGAAATTAATGCAGTAATTACTATGGAGGCTAAAAGTTTAACAACTATTTTGTCGAAGAAAGGAGCTAGTCCCAGTACACTTAAGATGATAATAAAGACCATGACCCAAATACCCAGCACAATAATCAATTTCTGCCAAGAGATTGACCCATCAATCCCAAAAACAACCTTAGCAATAGGAGCTAACCAGTCAGGCAGATTAACTTCTGTCTCTAAAATATCCTGGGTTTTGTTATTTAACTTATTACCAAGACCTTGGGTTGCATTTGTTAAAACATCTTTGGTAGTATTAATATTGAAGGAGGTTTGATTTGTTGTTGAGTCTGTTGCTTGTGCTGATACAACAATTAAACTTGTTAGCAGTATAAGAAATGCAAATGCTATCACTGTCTTTTTCATAGATTTTTCAGGTTAATTAGGTTTAAAATAGTTTTGATAAAAAATAAGCATTCTGAATGTAAAGATTTATAAACACTTGTTAATTTATATTAACATATGTTAGAAATAATTAACAAATTAGGTATATTTTTTGAAGACTGTTATAGGGAAGTCTCGGTCAGAGAATATTCCAGGGAAATGAAAATAAGCCCTCCTACTGCATCTAAATTATTGAAAGAGTATGAAAAACAAGAATTATTAATAAGGCGGGGGGAAAGGGGTTTTTTATTGTTTAGAATAAATAGGGAAAGCAAGATAATTTTAATGCTTTCTAGAATCTATTGGAGTGAAAAGCTGAAACCTCTTTTTGATTATTTGGAGAAAACAATTTATTCAAAGGCAATTGTTCTTTTTGGAAGTTTGTCTAAACTTGAGACAAGAAAAGAGTCGGATATAGACATTTTAGTTATAAGTGATATTAAAAAAGATTCTAATCTTAAGCAATTTGAAAAGTTATTTAACCGAGAAATCCAATTGTTTATTTATCCTTCTTTGGAAAAGATTAATAAAGATTTAAAATCAAATATTGTCAATGCTTATATAGCGAGAGGTTATTTATCATAATGGATTGGGAAGAATGTAAAATAAAGAGGTATGTGAAAGAATCTTTACAAGATGTTGATTTAATTAATTCTTTAGTTAATCAGAGCAATAAAAAGATAATAACTGATGATTTTTCACCTTTGAATAAAGACACTTCTTCAACGAAATTTGTAAATAACTATGATTCTTTAAGGGAAGTGCTAGAGGCTATAGCCATTAAAAAAGGGTTTAAAATTTATAATCACGAATGTTTTACTGCCTTTTTGAAAGAATTTATGGATCTTGATTCAGAATCTATTGACTTTGATAATTTCAGAAAAATAAGGAATTCAATTAATTATTATGGGGAAGATATTACTATTGAAGATGCAGAAAGTTTAATAAGCAAGATTAGGTTATTAAGAAAGAAATTAATAAAGGAGTTTTTATGAAAAAAATAGCACTAATAGTATTTTTGTTAATGATCGTTGGTTTCATAGGTCTTGTTTATTCTCAAAGCGATATGCCTTCAACTGGTTTTCAGTCGAGTGAACAAGATGTTCAGACGATAACAAATATTACTAGTAAACTTCCCGTTAATGATTCTGGACTAGATTTCACTAAGTTAAACCTTACTAACACTTCAGCCCAGGCGAGGCTAGATGCTATTAATTTATGGCTAAGTGAAAATGCAGAATGGATGAGTATTGTGTTTTGTATGGTTCCTGAAATTTCGTGGCTATTTGTTATTAACCTTTTTTTGATTTTAGATGCATTTGTGATTCTTGTGTTGAATGGAAAATTCTTCCTTACAAGGGTCATGTCTAAGGGGCTTGCCCAGATTTTTGGATTGCTTATATTCATTATTCTAATTGTCATGAAGTATCCATTTTATGCTGCAAGAGCAATTATAACTTCTTTTGAATACTGGTGGGCTTTTGCCTTGTTTATAATTGCATTAATCGGACTTGCTGTTTTATCTTCTTATCTTGCAAAATATTCTGAAAAAAAGTTGGAGGAATATCTAAAGAGACAGGCCGAGTTAAATCAGAAAATTTTACAAAAAACAGTTGAAGGAATTAGTGGCGAATAAATTTTGGATAAACATCGCTAAACCGCTTACAAACAATATTTTTTGTTCACAAAAACTCAATTCGTTTTCATAACTTTAATTTATAATAAATTTGTGGCGGTCATAAAAACTCACCAAGCCCCTTCTGCTTCTGCTCCTCATTCGCCTGCTCTAATCTTTTTAATCCTGAATTAATTCTATCTAAT